>Ga0187782_10000014_pt1 | contig 99633 bp, 95 predicted proteins | sample 0715_SJ02_MP15_2_FD_132454 | JGI IMG/M metagenome (GOLD analysis project Ga0187782, IMG submission 132454) | Tropical peat soil microbial communities from peatlands in Department of Meta, Colombia - 0715_SJ02_MP15_20_MG | ecosystem: Environmental > Terrestrial > Soil > Wetlands > Peat | place... | reverse complement strand
GTCGAGTTTTCCGGCGATCACTTCGTCGGCGGCTTGCACGATCAGTTTCGCTTTTTCGGGCGGGAGCTTGCCGAGATCCTGGTTCACGAGCGCGGCGGCTTTCTTCAAGATGCCAAACGCGCGGATCAGTTCCGGCGGCATCGTGTCGGTGCCGATGTCGAAATGAATCAGCGAGCGAGCGGTCTGGGCGCCGTAGTAGCGATCGGAGGGAACTTCGATCTTGCCCATGCTGTCGGATTCGATGCGGGTCTGTGTGGCTATCTCAGGTGACGCTTTGGCGTCCACGCGGTCTTCCCTCCCCGGCACTTCCATGCTGATGCCTACAGGATACTGCGGAATCCCCCTCGCGCGCACGCTCACCAGCACACCTCGAGCCGCTTTACATCAATGGGGCGCTGGCGCAAGTGAGGGCGGGCCCGCAGCCCTCTCGATCGAGCCGGGCGGCTTTCCGCAAACTTGTTGACTCCGTGGAAGAGGGCGTTCAGACTAGGCGCGCTCGACAGGCCCCACCGAGGAGTCACGATCATGTTCAAGCTCAACCCAAGAGTGTGTCTTTCCCTGCTGGCGCTATCCGCAACGTTGACGACCTGCGCGTCATTCACACAGGCACAGGAGAAACAGATCACGACGTTCAAGGTCGTTCATGTAATTGGCTTGGAGGCGATCCAGCACAACACGAAGGGAAGGGTCACGGTGTCGAAGGACGCGCTGACGTTTTCAACCGGCCCGACGAAGAGCGATCTTGCAATCAGCGGAATTCAGGACGTTCTGACCGGTGCCGACAGCCAGCGGATGATTCACGGATCGCTGGGAACGCTGACAATGTTCGCGCCATACGGAAGCGGGCGCTTCCTGAGCCTGTTCCGGCAAAAGCTGGACACGCTGACCATCGAGTACCGGGATCCGAACGGCGGCCTGCATGGCGCAATCTTCACGCTGCCCCAGGGCGAGGCGGCGCTGCTGAAAGACCAGCTTGTGGCGGCCGGGGCCAAGGCCACCGTAGTGCCCGCGGAAGAAGCGGGCCAGCCAACCGGCAAGAAGGAGGCGAAGTGATGAAGCTTGCCAACGGACGGGGCAGGATTGTTGGATCGATCGCGGCTGTCGCGCTCGGCTTCGGATTTGCAGCAGTCCTTGCGGCACGCGCCGACGCGCCGCCGACGCCGGTGCACGCCTCAGCGATCCAGATCGAGCAGATTCAGTCGGAGGACGTGAAGCTCCCGGCAGAGTTTCAGATGTCGATGTACGAGCACGTGGTCGAGGAGATCGGAAAAACCAAGAGGTTCGCGCATGTGTATCGCGACGGGGACCGCGATGCCGCGAGTGCGCCTGATCTCGTAACACTGCACTGCACCGTCACCGGCTTCAAACAGGGCAGCGCAATGGAGCGCCAGGTGACGACCGTCGCTGGCGCGACGTCGATCACCGTGCACTTGGAGTTCACCGATAAAAACGGGCAAAAACTGTTCCAGAACGACGTCAAGGGAAACGTAAGATTCTTCGGCGAGAATCTGCGCGCCACGTACAACTTCTCGAAGCAGGTGGCCGGCGTCGTCCGGCAGGATTTCGCAGCAGTAACGCCCGCCAAGAAGTAGCGCGCGCCATACCGACGCCGAAGAAAAGATGACCTTGCCCGTTTGGGCAAGCGCCGTTTTACTTTCCGCGAAAACGGAATCATCATGTCGCCGGGACTTTCCCGGCAGGATTTCGAAACCCAGCCCAAGAACGGCAGCAACGAATCGGCGATGCCGTCGAAGTGTCTCAGCGAGGGCGGGAGTACAACATGAGCGAAACCGGAAAAGATTGGCTCGGCCAAATCGTTAACGGGACATTCGAACTGCGCGAGTACATCGGGGGCACAAGCGACAGTTACGTATTCCTGACGGAACGCGACGGAAACAAGACCGCCATCAAGCTTACCGCCGCAAATCCACGCACGAGGGATGTGCTGCTTGCACGCCGGGCGGAAGCGGCAATTCTGACTCATCCGCATCTTATACGGCTGTTTGAATCGGGACGATGCCGGATCGGATCGGCCGACCTGGTCTACGTCGTGATGGAATACGCCGAGGAAAACCTGGCGGAAATCCTGCCACAGCGCGCGCTGACCTCAAAAGAAGCGGGCGAGATGCTGCCGCCGATGCTAGACGCTCTCGCGTATCTGCACGGCAGGGGCTTTGCGCACGGGCAGGTCAAACCTGCGAACATCCTGGCGAGCGGCGACCAGGTCAAGCTTTCAAGCGACGGAATCGGCAGGATTGGCGAAGCGCCGAGTGCGTCCGGCCCTTACGACGCGGCGGAGATCGCGGCGACTGGCTGCTCGGCCGCCGCCGATGTTTGGTCGGTCGGGCTGACCCTTGTGGAAACGCTCACGCAACAATTGCCCCGCCTAGACGCGAGCGGCGCAGGCGAAGTAGAACTGCCGGGACCTCCGCCCGAACCTTTCCTAAGCATCGCGCGGAACTGCCTGCGGCGAGAGCCGCAGCGTCGCTGGACAATCGCCGACATTTCGGCGCGGCTGAAGGCGCCTGCGACGTCGCCCCCGACAGCAGTGGCTCCCAGGCCAGAGCCGAAACGGCAGAAACGACCGGCCAATTGGCGGCATCTAGCGCCGGCAGCGGCGGTGATCGTGTTGGCGCTCATCGTGATACTCGTCGCTCCGAAGGTGCTCAATCGACTGCAGGGACAACAAACCGGCGCGGCTCCGACGGAACCAGCCCAGGGACTCACGAGCAGCGAACCGGCTGCAGCGCAACCCAAGGAGACCACTCCGACGCCGAGTGCAAGCGCCGCGGCACCCCCGATCACTCCGGTGGAGGCCGCTGCCCCGCCGAAGAAAGAGGCTGCGCCCGGCGAGGTTGTGTATCAGGCGGTGCCGGACGTGCCCGAGAAGGCGCGCGCGACAATTCAAGGCACGGTGAAAGTGGGGGTTCGAGTTCAAGTCGACCCGGCGGGCAACGTGACAGAGGCAATCTTAGACTCGCCGGGACCCAGCCAATATTTCGCCAATTGGGCGATAAAGGCTGCGCGGGAATGGAAGTTTTCCCCGGCGGAACAGGCTGAAGGCGGCAATCGCGAATGGATGTTGCGATTTCAATTCACGCAGAACGGGACAAAGGTGATTCCGGCTCGCGCTGCGCCCACCAACTAATGCAACACCTGCGCATTGGACGCCCGCACTGAGCAAGACCTGCATCTGGAAACGCCTTTCTGACCATCCGCGGCGGGTAGTTTCATTCTCGAAGCGAAAGACGGCAAATTCCTTGACGGAAAACGCAAATAACTTCCTAATATTGTGGTAGGTAGTTCCGCCGTTTCGTTCCACCTCATTCAAGGAGATCCCTGTGGCGACGACGCTGGAGCCGAGTGCGAAACCGTTATCGAAGGAGCTTCCCGTAGTGCTGGCCGTCGACGACAGCCCCGTACAATTGCGGCTCGTGCAAGAGGCCCTCGGGCGAAACGGGTATGCGGTGAAAACCGCGCCGAGCGCGGAAAAGGCGCTTGAAATGATGCGCGTCGCTACGCCGGCCGTTGTGATATCCGACGTCACCATGACGGGAATGGACGGCTACGACCTCTGCAAGGCCATCAAGAAGGAAAGCAAGCTGGCAAAAGTACCGGTAATCCTGCTCACGAGCGAGGGCACACCCAAGGACTTCAAAGCGGGCCGGGATGCCGGTGCCGTCATCTACATTACGAAGCCCTTCAAGCCCGAGGCACTGCTGAACGCGGTCCGGATGGTCTGCCCGGTGCAGTACGCGTAGCCCGCGGACTGTTCTCCAGTTCGACTACACAACGCAGAAAGTGTGGCTGGCTGCCAAACGGCCAGCTGACCGGCTATTGCACTCTTGGACAGGCAGCGGCCGGCTGTGGCACGCGCTATGCTAGCCGAGGGGTAGACTGATTTCTTCAGGAGCGGTTGCCTTTTCAGGGGGAAAAGGACCTCACAGTGCGATCTCCGTTCCATCGTCTGATGCCGGGCGATGACGTTGAGGAACGCCCGGCCAACCCGCCGGAAGCCGGCGAAGCAGCCGAAGCATACCAGCCGGATTCGGCGAAGGGACTGATCCGCGCCGAGGAATTGCCGTCGGCTGCGGCGGCTCTGGCAGATCTGTTCCCAGAAGAAGAGCCCACCGAACAGGATTCCTCTGCTGCGCCACTCGAGTCGGAGCAAACAGACACAGTTATATCGGTTGACACGCAGCGGACGGCTCCAGAGTCACCGCTTCCCAAGAAACGACGAAGCATATTCTCGTGGTTTTTCGGCTCGAAGGATTCCGAAGGCGCAAACACGCAGCCGCCGATCTCAGGTCAGGCCCCTCAGGCGGTAAGTCACTCCGATGAGGCGCGTCCGCTTACGCCGGACGGTGCGTCGGAGGACGCAAAGCCTGCTACTGAATGCACAGGTCCACAAGCGGAAACGGGCGAGACGCCAATCGTGGCGGCGCAATTGCCCCCCGCAGCGGATCTCTTCGCGGAAATATTTCCCCCAGACCAGGACACGACAACGCCTGCGACGATCGCCCAACCGGAAAGTGACCTGGATACCGCAGCGGAAGTGCGAAGCGAAGCGCTCGTTGAAGAAGTTCCTAATGTGATCGCGTCCAAAGATTTTACTGCAAATGTCGATCGGCAACTCCCTGAACTTGCGAAACCCGAAGATCCTGCACAGCACGAATCGCACGAAGAATTACCGCCACAGCCTCAAGCCACGTGGCCGCCGGCCCCCGACACAGTTGCACCAAGCGCTTCTAAGGAGTTCCGCGGAGATCCGGAACCCCGCACCGGCAAGGAGGCGAGCGCGTCAGCAGAGCCGGAGAGCCTGCCGGAACGAACCGAGCATACGGAACCGCGACGCGCTGCGTATCGCGACTGGGCACTTGAGGAAAAGCTGGCCAGCCATCGCGAATGGATCGATTCCCACGGTGTGGCAGGACAGAGAGCCGATCTATCGGGCGCTGAGCTCGAGGCCGCCGATCTCATTAGTGTGAACCTGCGAATGGCGGATCTCCACGACGCCAATTTGAGGGCGGCCGACATGCTGCTCGCGGATCTGCGCGACGCTTGCCTCGTGCGTGCCGACCTCGAAGAGTCGTGCCTTGTGGGCGCGAATCTCGAAGGTGCAAATCTAGAAGGCGCATCGCTCGAGACAGCCATGGGGCTGGTGCCCCGGCAGTTCGCGGGCGCAAATCTGCGCGACGCGCTGCTCGCGCCGCAGCTGATGGAATTCGAGGCGGCCTCGAAATTTACGCGCGATGCACAGCAAGCGCACCGCTACTTCGCCGCCATGACCATTACCAGCGCCCTATCGTGGCTGCTCGTGTGGAAGACAAAGGACGCTCAACTCATCAGCGACGCAGCGGTGCTGCCGTTTCTTCACTCGCGTACAGCGGCAGCGGCGTTGCCGACGGCGGAATCGTATCTGATCATTCCGGTGATGCTGCTCGTGTTGTACCTCATGTTCCATTTTCATTTGCAGCGCCTGTGGGAGTCGGTTCAGGAATTGCCCGCCATTTTCCCTGACGGCCAGGAGCTGGGCGAAGGGGAACCCAGTATCATCATCGGCCTGCTGCGCACCCATTTTCGCTGGATGAATCCCGATCCTTCGTCTACGCACCTAGTCGAACGGGCGATTTCGATTTTGGCGGCGTATGGAGTGATCCCGGCGACGCTCCTTCTCTTCTGGGCGCGATACCTGACCCGGCAAGAAATCCACGGAACGATCCTGCAAACGGCACTGGTCACGGTTGCGACCGGCGTCTCGATCCATGCAGTGACCAAGGTCGGAAGGCCGCCGGAGCGCTGGGATTTCGAGCGAAGGTTGTCGCAGCGAATTCTGGCTAAGATCAAGGCGGTGAATCCGGTTTCGATCGCTGTGGCGCTCGGGCTGGCGCTGCTCGTGATTTCCGCGGGCACGATTGCGGGCATACCTCACGAACGGGCCCGTGCGCCGCAATACGGCACCGCCGACGTTCGCCGGTGGGCACCCACGCTCTTCTGGTGGCTGGGCTATGATCCCTATCCGGATCTGACTGAAGCGTCCCTGTCGGTGCGGCCGGAATTCGGGAATGTCGATGACGATCAGGTCCCGTCGGTTGATGGGGCACGGCTCAACGACGCGCACTTGCGATATGCGCAGGCGTACGGCGTCTTTCTGGCGAACGCGCACATGCTGCACGCGGATCTGCAAGGCGCGTTTCTATCGCAGGCGGACTTGCGGGGCGCCGATCTAGGCCAGAGCTGGCTGGGGTTTGCCGTGCTGGATCAAGCGCACATGTACCGCGCCAATCTCGACCGTTCGAAGCTGGACCACGCGGACATGCGGCGCGCCGATTTGCGGGCAGCGAATCTTTCGCATTCGTCGCTCGAAGACGCGATTCTGGAGGACGCACGTCTCGACAGCGCGAGCCTTTACACGTCGCGGCTCGACGGCGCCACCTTGACACGTGCAAACCTGGAGAAGGCCGATCTCCGTGATGCGTATCTCGCCGGGGCACACATGGACCACGCCGATTTGCAGGGAACCTACCTGTGGTCCGCCAACCTCAGCGGCGCGGATCTCGGAGGGGCGCGGTTTGGCGGCGCCATCTTGATCGATGCAAGTTTGCGAGGAGCTAATCTGGGCGGTGCGCAGTTCGCTGGAACGGTGCTCAATAACACCGACTTCAGAGCCACCAGCCTGGAGGGTGCAGACATGCGAGGTGCGCTGGGGCTAACGGCGTCGCAGGTGTGCTCGGCGAAGTCGAGGCGCGGCGTGATCCTCGATGACGCGCTAGAAATGCAAGTAGAAGCGCAATGCGGCGGGACGCACTAGGGAATCGCGCTTCTATGCTCCGCCCCACTCAGGACAAGGCTGATGCGGAGGCGGCTCCGTAGAAACCGAACCAAGGACTGGCGGCCTTAAGGCGCTCGTTCACGTTCTTAATGTTCTTCACGCCCTGATCCGCGAGCCAGTCCTCCAGCGCTTTGACTCCCTGTTTGGCGTAGACGGGAATGCCATCCTTCCACGTAGCGCGTCCACAGAGAACACCGGAGAATTTCACGCCCGCTTCCGCAGCAAGTTCGAGCGTCTCGTTGAAAACGTCGTTACTGACGCCAGCCGAAAGATAGATGAACGGCTTCTTCGCAACGGCGGCGGCGCGCCGGAACTGTTCCTTCGCCTGGTCACGGGTGTATGCGGCGTCGCCCTTGCAGGCTCTCGATCCGGCAACAAAAGCCATGTTGACCGGAACTTCGACTTTGAGGACATCCACTCCGTACTGCGGCTTGGAAAACTCCTCCATACTGCGGGCGACGATTTCGGGCTTCTTCCGCGCGAACTCGATGCCTTTTTCGTCGCCGCCCTCCTCATAGCCCACAAATTCGAGGAAAAACGGCACGTCGGCGGAAGCGCATTCGGCGCCGATGCGCTCGATCCAGGCGTGCTTGATGTCGTTGATGTGGGGCGGATCGAATGGCGTGTAGTAGAGAAGGATCTTGATGCAGTCCGCTCCAGCCGCGACGAGCCGGCGAACAGACCAGATGTCGAGCAGGTCCGGCAGGCGGCCGGGACGAGTATTGTCGTAGCCGCTGTTTTCGTACGCGAGCAGCAGCCCAGCATTCTTGGCGCGAGTTTTCGCTGCGGGAAGACCGTATTCTGGATCGAGAAGAATTGCGCTTGCGTAGGGAGTCAGCACGCGGACAACGGCGGTCTTGAACTCTTCGAGCATTTGCGCGCTCACGGCGCTCTTATCGACGCCTTTATCCTTAGCGATCGCGCTCTTGAGCGAGCCGCGCTGGTCCATGGCGGCAGCGGCGATCACGCCGCGCGAATCGGAAACCGCCTGCAAGCCCTTCTGCTTCCCTGGTGTGATTTTCATGATGTGCGATCTCCCGGCGAGAGAATTTCCAGAGTCCTGCCGATTTTAGCACACGCCTCCGAGAGCGGCGGCTCGAAACGCCAACCTACAGCGAGAGGATCTGGTGCTGAGTGGCGCAGGAACGGCCGCCATGCGCGCCCGCGACAGAACTGAGGTGCGTCAGTTTGTCGAAAAAGGCAGGGCCGTACGCGGCGAGCAGCGGCAGCAAGCAGAGTGTGCGTTCCTGCAACTCGCCATGCGGAGCAAGCGAATCGATCAGGATGCGCTCATGACGGTCGAGCACGCCCGAGCGGAAGTTTTCCGCGCGCGCGGCTTTCCCTTTCAACTGCGTGAACTGATGGAGCATCTTGGCCTCGGCCGAGCGCAGCGATTCCACGAGTGTCGAATCGAGCTTGGCAAGGGGCTCTTCGAAGCCCTTGATGAGGCGGCGCAACTCTTCCTCGCCCGCGTCGAATTGACTCGCCAGCGATCCGGTGATGGATTTCTGCTCCATTTTCGCGCGCAGATGTTGGCGCCCGGCAAGCAAATCGCGTAGATCGAGATCATATTGCGCGAGAAAGCGGGCAAGCGGCGGCTCGATGATCGTGAAGCTCGAACGCGGCAGGATGGCCGGCATGCGAACGCCGAGCGACTGATAAACGACTTGCGACTGAGCCAGGTATGCGATTTCCGCAGGTCCGCCAATGTACGCAGCTGTCGGCAGAATCGTATCCTGCACGACCGGCCGCAGCAGCGCGCTGGGGGAGAATCCTTCGGGCGCTTTCTGAATCGCTTCGGCGAGCTGGCTGCCGGAAAACTCGGCATCGCCTGCGATGAAGCCGCCATTGCGGCTGCGTACCGGCTCGCGACGCCCGGCGACGGTGGAGAAAAGCAGAGTCGTCTCACGCGTGACTTTGACTTGGGTGTGAAGGCTCGCGTCTTCCAGTTCTTTTGCGCGCGCCAGAAGCGCGTCCCGCACGTCGCCGGCCTTCCGGACCGCCTGGGCTAAGACGGGAGCAAACAAGCGGTGCAGACGAGGGTCGAGCTGATCGAGAAGAACGACGCCGCGGCCCGCCAAAAGGCGTGCCATGAGCTTAGCGAACGCGGAAGCATAGGTTTCATGAGGCGTGTACGATTCGTGCAGCGCGCGAGTGACCTCGGCTGCAAACGGGCCTTCCAGAGTTGTTGCCGCTGCGCCAACTACAGCCTCGATTTCACGTCCCAACAGAATTTCGCCGACCCGGCGGCCTTCGCTGTGCGATTGGGGAGGCAATTCGTAGCGAGCAAAGCCACTGCGCGTACACCAATAGGTGTGGTTCACCTCGGCAAGGTCGTGATCTTCGGTGGCGAGCCAGAAAACGGGAACGGCGTCGATGCCGCGGCGCGTTGTTTCATCTGCAACCCGAACGGCAGACAGCGCTTTGTAAAACGTGTAGGCAGGGCCCGAAAAAAGGCCAGTCTGCTGGCCAGTGACGATCGCGACGGCTCCTGCCGCGAGGCGATCGAGATTCCGCGCGATTGCCGGATCAACTTTTCCGCCGGGGCCAAACTTGCGATTTTGTTCGTTTAGCACTTCGACCACGAATCGCCGAACACCGGCATCGAGTCGCACTTCGCGAGCGGCGGCGTCTACACCGGCCGCGGTCGGCGGATGCGCGTAGTAGGACGAGACGCTGCCGAAGTCATCGAGGAAGGCCGAGAAAAGCTTTGTGGTGTGAGGAATATCGCGGAAGGAAAGACAGTGGGACTCCATCGGGGCAGTCATGATACACGCGGCTCCGAGCACCGGCAACAGCGGCCAAGAATGGTATTTGAAGCGCCGAATTCGATCCGATGGGTCACAGGCAAGATTGGATTAAGGGAGTCGGCCGGAAGATTCGCAGAACTCGCGCAGAGCGCAAACTCTCAAAGCTGAGACACAGAGGGTCCGGAGAAGACGCCACTGCCTCAAGGCAAAGCCACGGATTTGCGGCGATGCAGATCCTGAAGCGCCGCGACGTCAGCGGCCTGGCCGGCCATCGCTCGAATGCCGCGCGCGGCGGCGCTTGCGGCCGAGAGAGTGGTGATGCAAGGAACGTTGTAGCGCACGGCCGCGCGGCGAATCGATTTCTCGTCGTAAAACGACTCCCTGCCGAGCGGGGTATTGATGATCAAATTGACTTTGCCGTTTTTGACGAGGTCGACGATGTTGGGACGACCCTCGTTCACTTTGAAGACCGCTTCGATTTCGATGCCGGCGCGCGTGAGGGCTGCCGCTGTTCCACGTGTGGCGATAATCTTCAGTCCAGCGGCGGCGAGATCCCGGGCAACGGGAGCGACATGGCTCTTATCATGATCATTGACGCTGATGAAAACGATCCCGCTGAGCGGCAAACGCTGGCCGGCGGCAAGCTGCGCCTTGGCGAAGGCCTGGCCGAACGTGGAGGAGATGCCCATCACCTCGCCGGTCGAACGCATCTCGGGTCCGAGGATGATATCGACGCCGCGGAATTTGTTGAAGGGAAAGACTGGTGACTTCACGGCGTAGAAATCGTGGACGGCGAGTTCCTTGATGCCATTCACCGTTGTGATGGGCAGATGCATGTCCTTGAGTTTGCGGCCGGTCATCAAACGCGCGGCAACCTTGGCGAGAGGAACGCCGGTGGCCTTGCTGACGTAAGGAACCGTGCGAGAGGCGCGCGGATTCACTTCGAGCACGTATACGGTGTCATGTTGGATCGCGTACTGCACGTTCATCAGGCCGACCACGTGGAGCGCGCGCGCGAGGCGAGTGGTGTAATCGCGAATCTGTTCGAGCACGACTGGCTTGAGCGACACGGGCGGCAGCACGCACGAGGAGTCGCCCGAATGGATGCCGGCTTCCTCGATGTGTTCCATAATGCCGGCGATGACGACGTCTTCGCCATCCGCGACCGCATCGACATCGACTTCCGTGGCATTTTCGAGGAATTGGTCGATCAGGATCGGCCGCTTCGGATCGGAAATGCCGCCGATTTGGGTGGCCTGCGTGACGTACTCCTCGACCGTCTTCAAATCGTAGGCGATCACCATCGCGCGACCGCCAAGAACGTAACTCGGGCGCACGAGCACTGGTAAGCCGATTTCCCCGGCGGCCGCAACTGCTTCTTGCGGCGCGAGCGCTGTGCCGCCGCGAGGCTGAGGGATGTTCAGCTCCGCCAAAAGAGCGCCGAACCGACGGCGGTCCTCGGCTAAATCGATCGATTCCGGATCGGTGCCGATAATCTTGGCCTTATTTCGTTTCAACTCGAGCGCAAGATTCAGAGGGGTCTGACCGCCAAACTGCACGATCACGCCCTGCGGGTTTTCGCGTTCGAGAACAGCGAGCACGTCTTCGAGCGTGAGCGGCTCAAAATAGAGGCGGTCTGAGGTGTCGTAATCGGTCGAAACGGTTTCCGGGTTGCAGTTGATCATCACCGTTTCGAAGCCGTCTTCCTTGAGCGCCATGGCGGCGTGGCAGCAGCAGTAATCGAACTCAATGCCCTGCCCGATGCGGCTGGGGCCGCTGCCGAGAATCACGATCTTTGGGCGCTCGGTGACCGCGGATTCGTCGTATTCCTCGTATGTCGAATACAGATACGGCGTGAACGATTCGAACTCCGCGGCGCAGGTGTCTACGCGCTTGAAAACCGGCACGGCGCCGAGTTCATGCCGGCGGGCGCGGACCGAAGCAGACTTGACGTTCCATAGTTTCGCGAGTTCCTCGTCACTGGCGCCAGAGCGCTTAGACTCCAGAAGGAGTTCGCGCGAGCACTTCGTGAGCGTGGTTGCAGCGACCCGGCGATCCAGCGCGACCATTTCTTCCATCTGGCGAATGAACCAAGGGTCGATTTTCGTGAGTGAATGAATCTCATCGCGGGCCATGCCGCGCTCGATGGCCTCGAAGAGCCAGTGGATGCGGTCGGGGCCGGGCACGTGGAGACGCTCGCGCAGGAGCGCCGTCGTGACTTCGGCGGGCGGGCGCCAAGCAGTGCTCGGCTCAAGGGCACGAATGCCCTTGCAGAGAGCCTCCTGAAACGTGCGGCCGATAGCCATCACTTCGCCGACCGATTTCATCTGGGTCGTCAGCGTCGGATCGCTCCCCGGAAATTTTTCAAACTGCCACTTCGGAATTTTGGCGACGACGTAATCGATGCTCGGCTCGAAGCACGAAGGCGTCTTGCGCGTGATGTCGTTGGGAATTTCGTCGAGCGTCATGCCGACGGCCAGCTTCGCGGCGATCTTCGCAATCGGGAAACCGGTGGCCTTGCTTGCCAGCGCGGAGCTGCGCGAAACGCGGGGGTTCATCTCGATCACCACCATGCGGCCGGTCTCGGGATCGACCGCAAACTGGATGTTCGAGCCGCCTGTTTCCACGCCGACCGCGCGGATGATGGCCGCGGCCGCGTCGCGCATGCGCTGATATTCCTTGTCGGTGAGCGTCTGCGCGGGCGCGACAGTGATCGAATCGCCCGTGTGAATGCCCATGGGATCGAAATTTTCGATCGAGCAGATGACGACGAAGTTGTCGCGAAAGTCGCGCATTACTTCAAGCTCGAATTCCTTCCAGCCGATGACGGACTCCTCGATGAGCGCCTGATGGACGGGGCTGGCATCGAGCGCGCGGGCAATCGCGTCGGCAAATTCCTCGTGGTTGTAAGCGATTGAGCCTCCCGTGCCGCCGAGCGTGAACGACGGCCGAATGACAACGGGATAACCCATTTTGTCAGCGAGGCGAATCGCCTCGGGAATGTTCGTGACGACAGCAGAATTCGGCACTTCAAGGCCCACCTTGCGGCACACGTCCTTGAAGAGCAGGCGATCCTCGGCAACCTTGATGGCGTCGAGCTGCGCGCCGATGAGTTTCACGCCGTACTTTTCGAGGATGCCGCTTTCGGCGAGGTCGACGGCGAGGTTGAGACCCGTCTGGCCACCGACGGTCGGAAGGACCGCGTCGGGACGCTCGGCAGCGATGATCGCTTCGAGATACTCCTTCGAGAGGGGCTCGATGTAGGTGCGGTTTGCGATTTCGGGGTCCGTCATGATCGTCGCAGGATTCGAATTGACGAGGATGACGTCATAGCCCTCCGAGCGCAGAGCCTTGCATGCCTGCGTTCCCGAATAGTCGAACTCGCATGCCTGGCCGATGACAATCGGTCCGGAACCGATGATCAGGATCTTCTTGATGTCAGTGCGTTTGGGCATGGTTAGTGCCGAACCACCAAGAGTATCGTGAACCACGCAATGACCGCTGTGAGGACGACCAGCACCATCGTCAGGACGATCAGCCGTTGGCTGAGCCGTCGATTCGAGCCTTCGGAGTCACGCAACGTGCTGTCCAGTCGGACAACGGCTTTCACAACGGGAAGCATTATCCTAGCGATCTCCGCTGGTTGCGTAGGCGGTGGAGGGACGGTCACCATGGGACGGCGGCCTTCCGCGATCACCTGTTCCAACTCCCGAATCAGCGTCTCGGACTCCGCTAGGTTGCCGAGCGAATCGCTCATCAGGTGCCTTCCTTCATCAGCGCGATGAAATCGTCGAAGAGGTAACGCGCGTCGTGGGGACCGGGCGAAGCCTCCGGATGATACTGCACGCTGAAGAGCGGCAGCGAGCGGTGGCGCAGACCCTCGTTCGTGTGATCGTTGAGATTCAGATGCGTGATTTCCACGTCGTTCGAAGGCAATGAATCGGGATCGACGCAGAAGCCATGATTCTGTGCCGTGATTTCGACTTTGCCGGTCAGAAGGTTTTTTACCGGATGATTCGATCCGTGATGCCCGAATTTCAGCTTGAACGTGCGCCCGCCGAGAGCGAGTCCGCAGAGCTGATGCCCCAGGCAGATGCCGAAAATCGGCACGCGGCCGAGAAGCTTCCGGAGGTTGGCAATCCCATAGGTGATCGGCTCGGGATCGCCCGGACCATTCGAGACGAAAACGCCATCCGGCTTAAGCGACAGCACGTCTTCAGCGGAAGTCTTTGCCGGGACGACGGTCACATCACAGCCGTGATCCACGAGGAGGCGAAGAATGTTCTGTTTGATGCCGAAGTCGTACGCGACAACTCGGTAGCGAGCCCTTTCTGATGTCGTCGCAGTCGCGCTCCTTTTCCGAGGCTGACCGTTGGAGCCATTTGCAGCGGCGACGGCGGCCAACGGTTGAGCTAGATCGATTGAGCCGCGCGTCCAGTCGTATTTCCGTGCGACTGTGACGCGGCTCGCCAACTCCTGCCCGGCCATTGTGGGAAGCGCTCGGGCTTCGGCGATCAGTTGCTCGGCCGGCGTGTCGTCCGTAGAGACAACGCCGCGCAGCGCGCCCACGGTGCGCAGGTGCAGCACCAGCGCACGGGTATCAATGTCCCAGATGACCGGCACGCCGTGGCGATCGAGATAGTGATGCGCGGATTCGCTGGAGCGCCAGTTGGAATCGATCGACGAGAACTCGCGGACGATCAGCGATTCGATGTACGGCTTCCCCGATTCCTCGTCATCGGTGTTGGCTCCCACGTTTCCGATGTGCGGATACGTGAGGCACACGATCTGCCCTGCATAGCTCGGATCGGTGAAAACTTCCTGATAGCCGGTAAGGCTAGTATTGAAAACGACTTCGCCGCCTCGGCGGGTGCGAGCGCCCGCCGCGCGTCCGTTAAAGACTCTTCCGTCCTCGAGCGCGAGAGTCGCGCGTCCTGCGAGGGCCTCGATCAGTGTGTCCTCCAGAGGATGTCATTTCGATGCGGCGTTAACCGTTGAAGTGGATGTCAAAGAACCGAAGTGGTCCACCGGCCAGTAGGCAAACACGGCTTTCCCATAAATGTACTGGCGCGGGACAGAACCGAAAACTCGAGAATCATTTGAGCTATCGCGATGATCGCCCATCACGAAGTAGCCATCCGCGGGAATCCTGCGCGGCGCCGAATTGAAACCGTCGAGATACCCGGCCGGAACGTACTGATCGGCCAGTTCCTGTCCGTTGATGTAGACGTGACCGGTGCGAATCTCGACCGTTTCGCCCGGCAATCCCACGACGCGCTTGATGAACGATTTCGACCGGTCGAGAGGATACCAGAAGACGACGACATCGCCTCGCTCAATCGGCTCGAACCGGTAGACAAATTTGTTGATAAAGATGCGCTCCTGATCGGAGAGCAACGGGTACATGCTGGTGCCCTCGACCTTCACCGGCTGATAGAGAAAAATCATCACAACGATCGCAAGGCCCAGCGCGATGGCGAGATCACGAGTCCAACTACGCAACTCGCGCCGCAATGGAGGAGCGGACGCGCTATCGGCCGGGGTCGGCGAGCCGGAATGAGGTGCGTCCTGCATGCTTCACTAGTCTATTTATATCACGTGGAGCGAATTGAGGGAAAGTCCCAGATCGCCCGTAAAACCGCTACTTAATCGCCCAAGGCAAAATCGAGGATTGCAAGTGCAGAAATCACAGCCGTCTCCGTCCTGAGAATATTCTCGCCAAGGGATGCTTCTGCGAAGTTGGCGCGGCGGGCCGCGGCCAGTTCCTCATCCGTCCATCCACCTTCCGGGCCAATCGCCAGGACCACACTATTTTCATCCGGCGCGGAGCGAAGAACGTGGCGAACGGAGGGTGCGTCACGACGTTCAGACAGGATCAGTTTGAAAGCGGCGCGCGATTCCGCAAACGCCTTTTCCGGAGTCGCAGCCTCGCGAAGCACTGGCGGCCTCAGGCGGCGCGATTGCTGTGCCGATTCGAGGAGAATCCGCTTCCAGCGCTCGCGGCGCTTTTCCGCTGCCGCGATGAGGGGTTTGTCGGTGCGCGCGGCAGCCAGAGGAATGACGTTCGTTGCGCCCATCTCCGTGGCCTTTTCGATGCACCATTCGAAGCGGTCAAACTTCACGATCGAGAGAAGGAGATCAATCTGCAGGCGAGGTGCGGTCGCGGGAAGAGGCTCGATCAAGGAGAACTCGATGCGGCTCTCGCCCCGCTTGGCCAGCTTTACATGCGCGATCTTGGCAAGCCAGACACGCTCGCCGTCGCTCAGCTCATAGAGTTGGCCCCGCTCGGCGCGCAGCACCCGGCCGAGATGCTCAGCGGTGTCGCCATGAAGGACGGCAGAACTAGGTTCAAACCGATCGACAAAGAAGCGGCGGCGCATCCGAGGATTAGAATCTAGCCGAAGATGTCTTTCACTTTGTCGAAGAAGCTGGAGGAGCGCTCAGCGGGCTTGTTTTCGACTTTCATCGTCTGGCCGAGCTGGTCGAGGGCGCGCCGCTGCTCACGCGATACCTTCGAGGGCACCACGACCCGGATATTCACATAGAGGTCCCCGCGGCCGCCGTGCGGATTGGGAAGGCCCTTGCCGCGCTGGCGGAAAATCTGCCCCGACTGCGTGCCCTCGGGAATCTCGAGATCGGCTTCTCCCTGCAAAGTGGGAATGCGGATCGTCGCACCGAGAGCAGCCTGCGGAAAGCTGACTGGAATCGTGCAGTAGAGATCAGCGCCGCGACGCTCGAAAAACGGATGCTCTTTTACTTCAAGGAAAATGTAGAGATCACCGGACGGACCGCCGTTCGTGCCCGGCTCACCCTGTCCCGCCATGCGCAGACGCGTGCCGGAATCGACGCCGGCCGGTACGCCGACTTCCAGCGTTCGCTCACGTTCGACGCGACCCTGGCCGCGGCAGGCCGTACAGATTTCCTTGATTGTTTGCCCCGCACCCTGGCAGGCAGGGCACGTCCGCGAGATCGAAAAGAAGCCCTGCTGATAGACCATTTGTCCGCGTCCGCCGCAGGTGCGGCACGTAACCATGCCCGTGCCGGGCTTGGCACCCGTTCCCTTGCAAGCTTCGCAATTCTCGCGGCGCGAGACATGAATCTTGGTGCTGAGGCCGGTGGCCGCTTCCTCGAATGAGAGAGAGAGATCGTAACGCAAATCCGCACCGCGCTGGCCGCGCGAGCCGCGTCCGCGACGGCCGCCGCCGAACGCTTGATCGAAGCCGAAGAGGTCGCCGAAAATATCCTGAAATTCCTCGAAAATGGTCGCGTTGAAGCCACCCGCATCGACCCCGCGCCCGCCGAGCCCGGCGTGACCAAAGCGGTCGTACGTGGCGCGCTTCTGCGAGTCGGAGAGAACACTGTAGGCTTCCGAGGCAACGCGGAAATTTTCCTCGGCCTCTGCTTTGTTCTCAGGATTCCGATCGGGATGCCATTTGAGCGCGGCCTTGCGGTATGCCGACTTGATCTGATCGGCGGAAGCGTCCCGCGCGACGCCCAAAACGTCATAATAGTCCTGTTGATTGCCGTTAGCCATTCTGGTGTCTAGACCTCTTATCAGAAGAACTCAGGTCGCAGCGCTCCCCACGCGTGCTAATCGTTGCGCTGCGCGCGTTGAGCCGATTCCCTTTCCGGAGCGCACGCGACGCGGACCATGGCTGGGCGAAGAACTTTCTCGTGGAACGTGTAGCCCGGCTGCAGTTCGCCGATCACGATTCCATCGGCGTGTTCGGTGGTCTCGACACGTTCGATGGCGTGGTGGAAATGCGGGTTGAACTCCTGTCCCATGGACTCGATGCGCACAAGCCCCTGCTTCGCGAGAGTCTCCCAAAGCTGGCGCCGGATCAGTTCGAATCCCTTGCGGTATTCCACGTACGCTGAATCGCTGGATTCGGCCAGGGCGCGGTCAAACGCATCGATCACCGGGAGGATTTGCTCAATCAAATGCTCCGTGGCACGATGACGATCGTGATGGCGCTCCTTCTCAATTCGCTTGCGATAGTTCTCGAAGTCCGCCTGACGACGGACGAGGGTGTCCGTTAGCTCCTGCTTTTCGGCCAGGAGCTTTTGAACCTGTTCTGCCACAGCCGCAGCATCCGGCGGAGCGGGCTGCGCCGAAGGATCCGCCGAACCCCGCGGCGCCGGCGGATCGCCGGACCGCTCAAGCTCCGCAGCGGCATCTTTTTGTTTGTGACTGTGGGACGACATCGAAATCAGTTCCCTGCTTCATTCTCCGAAAAAAATTGGGCCATGAAAGCGACCGCCGTGATCACTCGCTCGTAGTGCATGCGCATCGGGGCCAATATACCAAGCGTACCCGGTGCCTGGTCCTTCGCCGAATACGACGCCGAAACCAGCGCGAGATGCTTTCCGGCGGCGGACATCTTGTCGAGGCCGAGCTCCACGTGAACCGGTTCCGGGGCCTCGATGCAGCCACTCAGCAGCGCAATGAGCCGGTCCTTTTCCTCGATCGCCTCCAAGAGTTCCCGCAACTGGTCCTGGTTCGTGAACTGCACTGACGATGCAATCTGCGCCGCACCTTCGACGTACACCTTCCGCTCGGCGCTGTCACCGAGAACAGATGAGTCGCAAAGCATCAGCGCATCGTTGGCGAGGCGGCCGTATTGCTCGCGGTCGCGCTCGACCTGCGCGCGCAAGTCAGCGCGCATCGCTTCGAGCGTCCAACCCACGTAATGCCGGTTGAGATACTGCGAAATCTGGTCCAAATCCTCTTGCCGGAGCGTGCGTTCCGGGCGAATCAGCTTGTCGCGTGTGAGTCCGCCGGCGGTGACCAATACCACGAGGACGCCGTGATCGGGCACGAGCAAGAATCTCAAATGCTCCACGATGCTGCTCGCGAGCGGCGGCGAGATGAAGATTCCCAGGCCGCGGGACACCGCGGCGAGGACGTGGCTCGCCCGCTCCATGACGGCTTCCGGCGTATGCGCTGCAGCGAGCTCACGGCGAATCCACTGGCGGTCTTCAGGACTCGCTGTCGCTTGCGCCGCCACTTGCTCGACGAAGAAACGGTAGGCAGCGGCAGTCGGCACCCGCCCTGCGGACGTGTGCGGTTGATAGAGGTAGCCTTCCTCTTCGAGATCCGCCATCACGTTACGGACCGTCGCGGAACTGAGCTGTTCAATATGGCGTCGCGCCACGATCCGCGACGAGACGGGTTCGCCCGTTTCGATATATGTACGGACTACATCCGTAAGGATCTGCTGGTGCCGTCGCTGCTGCAATACCGTTGAACTCATGAGTGCCCGAGAGATTCTCGCTAAGAAAAATTCTAATCGGGGCGAGGGATGGCGTCAACCTAACAGGGATGACCACTACGCGAACACGAAACTCAGCGGGTAGGCCCCAAGACAATTCCGGGCACAACCCTCGCGGGTTGCGCCCGGTCCAGACGGAGATAAAAGTCGACCAGCTCAGTCCGGCTGTGCTGTCACTGCCGGCATCTGCAGCTTGGCCTTTGCGAGTGCGCGGACGATGTTCGTCTCGACCGTCTGCTCGGTGGTGTTGCGCACCGTGGCCAGTTCGCTCACTAGAAGATATTTCGCACGCTCAAGCATCTTCTTTTCGCGGAATGACAGCGGCTTGGTCCGGCTGAGCGCGACGAGACCCTTGAGAACTGCGGCAACTTCCATCAGGGAACCTGTGCGCATACGGTCTGAATTCTCTTTGAAGCGATGTTTCCAATAGTGATGAGAAGCAGAGCGGCCCTTTTCAAGATACGAAAGAACTGCGCCCGCTTCGTTGGCTCGAATGACGGGACGCAAGCCAACGTTTTGCACGTTCGTTTGCGGCACCATCACTTTCAAACCGCTGGATAGGATGCGCAACATGTAGAAGCGTTCCGACCGACCGTTCACATAGCCATAACTAATCTGTTCGATCAGTCCCACGCCGTGGTTCGGATACACGACCTTCTCGCCTAGCTTGAAGTCCATGAGTGGAAGTTCCCTCCCCCGAACTACATGCAAAAAGTTTAGGCGTGTGTCGGTGAGGCGTCAAGTTTTTCCGAAAAATTCACAGGGTCTCAAAATGTCGGAAACGTCGGTTTTTGGCGCGTTTGGCAGCGCAATTGCCCTATAATCGAGTGCGTGCTCATCCTCGCTGTAGACACCTCCTCACCGTCTGGCAGCCTCGCAGTATTACGCGATGACAGAGTAATCGGCAGTGTGTCGGCGTGGACTGGGGAACTCTATTCGTCGCGAATGTTTCGCCAGCTGGAATTTCTTCTGCACGAACTTTCCTTGAGCCTTGAGGATTTCGATCTGTTCGCGGCCACGGTCGGGCCAGGATCGTTCACTGGTTTGCGCGTTGGGCTCGCTGCGGTGAAGGGTTGGGGCGAAGTCTATCGCAAGCCGATTGCAGCAGTTAGCGCTCTCAAGGCTGTCGCTGCGCAAGCGCACTCGGATCTGCCGCTTGTGGTTCCGGTACTCGACGCGCACCGCGGCCAAATCTATTCCGCGATCTACAGGAGATCCGAAGGCAGCGGGCATGCCTGGCTCACGCTTCTGGGCGAAGAAATGGTCATTGCGCCGAGTGAGTTCTTGGAAGTGCTTCGAGCGAAGGCAGCTGCTGTTGATCTAGCGATCGTGACGCCGGTACCAGAACTACTGGCTAGCGCGCTGTCTCTTTGTGAGACGAAGGGCGTTCGTGCGGGCTGCATGCGAATCGAGCAGGCGTCACTCATACTTGCACCTCATGTGGGCCGGCTGGCAGCACTTCACGCCGCCGAAGGCAAACTTGAGGATTCGCTCACACTGGATGCGAACTACGTGCGCCGCAGCGACGCAGAACTTCACTGGAAAGTACCTGCAGGATCTTGATCCGAAAAATCGAGGACGGCGACGGCGACGCCATTCTGGCAATTCAATCAGCCTGCCCTGAGATCGCGCAGTGGACAGCGTGGGATTACGTGCGGGTCGCTCGTGGAGAGATGGTGGGCTGGGTGGCCGACAACGAAGGAGTCGTCGCAGGATTCCTTGTGGCGCGAAGGATCGTAAGCGAGATCGAGATCCTGAACTTCGCCGTGCGGCCCGTTGCCCGAAGGCGCGGAATCGGCACGGCGCTACTTCGCGAAGTCTTCGCGTGGGGCAAGGCGTGCGGTGCTGAAACGGCGCTACTCGAAGTTCGGGCTTCAAACCTCGCTGCCCTAAGATTTTACGAACGGCACGGATTTCGGACGACCGGGCGGCGCAAGCTGTATTACGCGGCTCCGACCGAAGACGGGCTGGAGCTTACAGCGTCGCTGGAATAACGGACTTCTATGACGTGGCCGACCCAAGCTGGCGCGCAGACTTTGCTGCTAGAATGACGGCGTGAAATCGTTCGATGTCGCAATCATTGGCGCTGGCATTATAGGGGCGTCAGCCGCATTCGAACTCTCGGCGCAGAAGCTGCGAGTGGTAGTGCTCGATCGACAGCAGCCGGGGCTCGAAGCTTCCTGGGCCGCCGCTGGTATGCTTTCGCCGGCCCCCGATACTCCGCGCGACACTCCTCTGGTTTCCTTGGGCCGCGAAAGCCTCAAGCTATACCCGGATTTCCTCGCTGCAGTTGAGCAGGAGTCGGGCTGCTCAACCGGATACGCACGCCAGGGTGCGATCGAGATATTCCCTGCCCCTCACGGCGAAAAAGAGCGCGATGGCCGCGTGGCAGAGTGCAGGCGATTGGGAATCGCCGCCGAAGCCCTGCCGATGGAGACAGCGCGCAATTGGGAGAGCGAGATCGGTCCGGCGGCGCATGGGGCGGCATGGCTGCCGGAGGAAGGAACCGTTGAGCCCCGCTTGCTGATGAACGCAGTCGTTGGCGCCGCACGCAACCGCGGCGTCGAGTTTCGCGCAGATTGCGAAGTGACAGGGCTGGTCATCGATCGTGACCGATGCGGCGGCGCGATTGCTAGGGACGAAAAAATCACAGCCGATCAAGTCGTCGTGGCGGCAGGCTCGTTCTCGAGCCAGATCGGTTCGGGGACTGCGTCCGTTGCGCGATATGCGCCTACGCGGCCTGTGCGCGGTCAGATGATGGCGTTGCGGCCGGACGGCGTGCGATTGCAGCGTGTCGTCCGCTCCTCGCGCGGGTATCTTGTGCCGCGAGCGGATGGGCGAATCGTCGCAGGAAGTACGTCGGAAGAGGCTGGCTTTGAGAAACGTGTCACACCCGGCGGGATGCGTCGAATCCTGGACAACACTTTGGAACTCATTCCGAGTCTGGCCGGCGCCGAGATCGTGGAAATGTGGTCTGGCTTGAGACCGGGTACACCCGACGACCTCCCGATTCTCGGCCCCACCGATATCGAGGGCTTGATCATCGCGACAGGTCACTATCGCAATGGAATTCTCCTTGCAGCAGTGACGTCGAAGCTCGTTGGCGAATGGGTGACAACCGGGCGGACCTCCCTGGATACGAAGACATTCTCGCCGTTGCGATTCAGCGATCGCCAATTGAAGGTGAGACACGCGATCTAGAATCACTCGCGAACAAAGCCGGTGGAATCGGCGATCGCGAATAGCCGCTGAGCGGGGCTCAGACCGGCGCAAGCCGGCCACTAGAATGGAAACGGGACGTGAGTCTTCTCTCGATCCGACGGACCAGCCAGCGTAGAGGCCTGCCCCGGACTCGTGAATTGCACCTTGTCAGCATCCAGATAAATCGGACGATCAATCACGGCTTCGAGCGTCGAGCCGCGCGGTAGTTCTGCCTCCGGCCCTCGCGTCAGCAAGACTGCCCCGAGGCCTACGAGCGCACCCACGCCAGCGCCGATGCCGGCTCCGCGGCCGACGTTTCCGGACGCGGCTCCCACACCAGCGCCGATGCCGGTGCCCGCCTCCGTGGTTCGGATGACAGTTCCGAGGTCTGAGCTCTTGTCCGAATCGCCGATGACCTTGCCTTCATTATTCACGGTCTCCGCGCCACCTGTGCTCGCACCGCTTGGCGAAGCGTTCAGGTTGACCATGTAAGCGTTGGGCAGAATCATGGTGGTCAACCTAATCATCATTTCGCCACGGCCCTTTACGCGCCCGGGGCGCTTCGCTTCCGTGATCTCGCCGCTCACGTAGGAGCCCGCGGGAATCACGACATGTCCATCGACCATCACCGGGAAAAGGGTCTCCAAGTAAATCGGGTCGCCGGGACGCGCGCTTCGCGTGGAAATGCCGTTGTGAAGCACGAGCGGAATGTGCGTGCCCGCGGGCACCTCAATTTGAGCGACTTTGGCGGCGGGTGTGGTCGAAGCGGTCGATGCAGCGGCCGCAGCAGGAGGGGAGTTCGTCTGCGACGCTGGAGGAGTCACAGCGTTCTGCGGCGGGTTTTGCGCATCCGGACCAGCCGGCAGGGGCCCCTGCTGGGCCCAAACAGGCGACAACAGTCCCAATGCCAAGATCAACTCAAATGCGCGTCGGGGGCGAGCTAGCCGGCGGATCATCGAGCGGATTCCTTTCATACTGTTTCGTCTAGGGATGCGTCGCCAAGACGCAGAGATGCTTGGAGGGTAACGCCGAAGAGGCATTTCCCGCTATCGATTTCCTTGTGCGTGGGACAGGGTCCCACCAGGGACTTCATAGTCGTCTCACAATCGGCCGAAACCTTGCGCACTTCTGCCGGGGCGCCTTGCCCACGGGATGTACGACTAGGGCACGGCGGAGGAGGTGATCAACCCAGTGCGCACGATGCCGATCTTATACTTAAGGACGGGCAGTTCACCTGGCGCTTGGCTGAGGCGACCTCCGTTGCGAACTTCTCTGCGCACTAAGACGCTGGTCATCGTTCTCGCCGCCCTAGTCGGTTTAGTGGGCGGCCTGTACGTCCTTTCTCGTGCGGTTCTCATGAGAGGTTTCTCACGCCTGGAGAGTGACTTCGCGGCGCAAAACCTAGCGCGGGCCGCGAGCGCCCTGTCGAACGAAGTTGAGACTCTGCAGCACACCACGGAGCAATACGCCGACCTCGATCAAACCTACGCCTACCTGCGAGGAAGCGAACCAGAAAAAGTCCGGGCGGAATTTCCGAGCCGAACGTTTGAGCAGCTGCGCGTCAATTTCATAGTGGTGCTCGACAATCAGGGGCGCAAAGTCTTCTCGGATGGATTCAACCTCGCCGCGATGGAGCGTAAACCGGTTCCCAGGGACCTGTACGACCATCTGCAAGCTGGCTCAACCCTCTTCGGCGGCCCACAGAGCGCCACCGACGTAAGCGGGATCGTGATGCTGACCTCTGGACCGGTCCTAGTGGACTCGAGCGCGATCCTGATGAGCAATTCTGAAGGGCCGCCTGCCGGACGACTCATCATGGGTCGTTTTCTCGACGCGGATGAAACCGTGCGATTGGGTGGGATGACGCACATGCCGGTGGATATCGAGCGGTTTGATCCCAGTGGACCGGCAGACGATTTCCGCGCAGCGGCCAACACGATCACCGGGCAGCAGGTGACTCTCGTTCACCCGTACGGGAAAGGGCAACTGGCAGCGTATCAGGAGCTTTTGGATGTGTACGGAAAACCCGCTGTAATCCTGCGCGTTCTGCTGCCGCGTACGATCTATCAAGAAGGCCAGAACAGTCTTCTCCAGTTCCTGCTGTTGTTGCTTGCGGCGGGCCTCGTCTTTGGTGCGGTGACGATGTACATGCTCGAGCGATTCGTCGTTTCCCGCGTTGCGGCCCTCAGCGACGACATCACGCAAATCGGCGCGAGCGGCGATCTCGGAGCGCGCCTGAAGGTATCCGGCCGCGATGAACTGGCCAACCTGGGAGACACAATCAACGGGATGCTCGAGGACCTTGAAAGGGTCCAAAACGAGCGGCAGGAGGAGCGGGCCCGCTTGGCCGTGATGGTCGAGAAGATTCCGGCCGTACTCTGGACAGCGAACGCAGACCTTAAGATCGCATCAGCGATGGGAGCGGGCCTAGAGACGCTCGGGTTCCGCGAACGCGAAGCCGCGGGGCTGTCGCTGCCCGCATTCTTTGCCACAGACGACCCGGAACTACCTGCCATCGCGGCGCATCGGCAGGCGCTATCCGGAGAATCTGTGGCTTTCGACATGACATGGAAAGAAAGGCGCTTCGAGGCACACGTACAACCGTTGCGAGACCCCGAGGGAAACATTCAAGGCGTCATCGGAGTCGCACTGGATGTGACGGATCGCGAGCGCCTCACGGCTCAGTTGCGTCAGTCACAGAAGATGCAGGCAATTGGCGAACTTGCGGGCGGAATCGCGCACGATTTCAACAACCTGCTGATGGTGGTAAAGGGCCACGCACAACTGCTCGTTGAGAAGCTCTCGGATACGTCTCCGTTGCGGGCAAGCATCCAGCAAATGGAAAAGGCCGCCGACCGCGCCGCTGCGCTGACGCGACAACTGCTCGCGTTCAGCCGCAAGCAGGTGCTGCAGGCGCGCGTGCTGGATATGAACGAGGTCGTCGCCGGAATGATCCGCATGTTTTCACGCGTGATCGGCGAAAACATCGAAATGGCGTTTCTGCCCGGAGGAAATCTCGCGCGCGTGAAGGCGGACCCGGCACAGATCGAGCAAGTGTTGTTGAATCTGGTGGTGAATGCGCGGGATGCGATGCCGAGCGGCGGAAGACTGACGATCGAGACGTCCAACGTCGTTCTGGACCGCGGTTATGCGGCGACGCACGCGAGCGTCGAGCCCGGCAGTTACGTGATGTTGAGCGTTACCGACACCGGCTGTGGTATGGACGAGAAGACGCAGTCCCGGATTTTCGAGCCCTTCTTCACGACGAAGGGCCCCGGAAAAGGCACCGGCTTGGGCCTCGCAACCGTCTACGGCGTGGTGAAGCAGAGCGGCGGGTACGTCTACGTCTACAGCGAAGTCAATCACGGCACGACGTTCAAGATTTATCTGCCGCAGGTTAACGCTGAGCTGGACAAGGTCACGAGCGACACCGAGTCGAAGGGGCACGCGCGCGGAACGGAGACCATTCTATTCGTAGAAGACGAGCAGAGTGTGCGCGATCTGGTACGCGAGTTTCTCAACGGAACAGGGTACTGCGTCCTAGAGGCCGCAGACGGTTTGCAGGCTCTCAAGGTCGCGGCGACACATCCCGGCCCGATCCACTTGCTAGTGACCGACGTCGTGATGCCGCATTTGAGCGGTTCTGAACTAGCGGCGAAACTGTCGAAGGAGCGGCCGGACGTGAGAGTCTTGTACATCTCAGGATACACGGACGACACGGTCTTTCGTCACGGCGTGCTCGAAGGCGGGGTGGCGTTCCTGCAAAAGCCGTTCAACCTGAAGGCGCTCGCTCAGAAGATTCGCGAAGTACTCGCTGGACAGCCCGTTGCAGTGATGGCCCGCGAAGAGCTGCAATAGAAGGCCGCGGGTTTCCCCGTCCGCCTAGATTAAGAACACCGATTGCCCGGTCAGTTCGAAACGCTTCCGGCAGCGAATGTTCCGGCAGGCGACCATGTTGTCCACGCGAACCATATAGGAACGAGCTTTGGCGAAATGCTGTTTGTCCTCAGCATTCGCTCCGGGCGGAACCTGCGCCTTTTTCGTTCGCACCATCCAGCGGATGGGATAGGTGTTTTCCTGGCGGCAGTTAGGGCAGTTTAGCGGGATCTGTTTCGTCTCTTCCTTCTCGTCGTAGAACTTTCTCTCGTCCATTTTGTCCCGTCCATCAATCAACGCTTGAAATGTCGTCCAATGTCACAAACTGAAGGCCAGCATCCTTCCACTGCGGCAGCCAGTACGCAAGCGCATCGACCGTGTGGCGGCGATCGCCCTCGAGAACGCGGTGATCTCCATCGTGCAGCAGGACGATATCGCCTCCCCGGACGCGGCGCAAGCGGTGAATCATCGGTTCGGCGGGCTGTGGATTCCAGTCGCGCGCCAAGCGGGACCACATCACCACGCCGGCGCCTCCGCGCTTTCGGACGACGCCGTCTAGAAGCGGACTGCGGCAGCCAAATGGCGGCCGCATCCAGCGCGCTTGCCGGCCAATGGCAGATTCGATGGCCTCATCGCAGCGGTCGATTTCGATTGCAATATGAGCGCGCGAATGAAACGTCAGCGCCGGGTGTGTCTCCGTATGATTACCAATCGTGTGGCCTCGCGCCGCAATCTCTCTGGCAACCGGTGCAGCTGCCCGAATCCATTTGCCGATAAGAAAGAAAGTCGCCTTGGCGCCGTGGCGGTCCAACAATTCGAGCAGCGCAGGAGTGATGGCAGGGTTGGGACCATCGTCAAACGTCAATGCGATCGTTGATGGCCTGCCGGTATAGCGAATCGTTCGGCCAAAGAGCTGCGAAGAGGGTGCCGCGGCCCCCCAAGCGAAGGCCGCAGTGGCCACACCTGTGACGCCAGCGACGAGCACTCCCGGAATTGCGTGCATATCCTTTGGAAATTCTCGCATTGCGCGATCAAAAACACCACTCAGTGGGATTCCGTGGCTGCCTTTGGTAGCATCGCCGCGAGATCGGGTGGACGATGCCTTCGACACAAAGGCGCGCTTTCGGATACCCCACGTGGATGCGATGGATATCCGTTGCATGGTTTGCGCTCTGGTTCCCGACATATTGGCGCACGTGGGGCGGGGCCAATTTCGTCCACATGTGTGATGTGGCGGTGATTCTGACCTGTATCGGGATGTGGACGAACAGCGCGCTCCTGATTTCGAGCCAGGCAGTCGGAGCGCTCATAGTGGACGCGGCGTGGGCGTTGGACGCATTCTGGATTCTCGTCGTCCACCATCCGCTGATCGGAGGAAATGAATATCTTCTCGACGACCACTACGCGGTATGGATTCGATTGCTGACTCTATTTCATTTGGTGATGCCGGGATTGCTTCTCTGGGGAGTTTATCGTTTCGGCTACGACCGCCGGGGCTGGCTCTTGCAATGCGCAATAGCCTTGCCAGTTTTCATTGCTGCCCGCTTCACGCCGCCCACGAAAAACATCGATTTTGCGTTTGCCGATCCTTTCTTCCGTCGAGCGTGGGGGCCAGCGCCCACGCACGTCCTGGTCATTTGGCTCTTCATGGTGCTGGTCGTGTATCTGCCGACGCACCTTTTGCTCAGGCGCGTTTTTCCACCGCCAAAGGAGCAGGTTCAGTAATCCGTAAGATGTCACTCGGCGTGGCGGATGGCACGCAGATCGATGCCGAGTTGCTGGCACTTCTTGTAGAGGTGACTGCGCTCAAGGCCGAGCGCCCTGGCGGTGTTCGTCATGTGATTGCGATTGCGCTTGAGTTCCGCGAGCAGCGTTGCGCGCTCAAAACCTTCGACGCGCTGGGCGAGCGTGCCAACGGCGCTCGCGTCGGACACGCCAATCGCGACCCCGGGCTGTGCGACGCCTTGCGGCAAAGCGCGCACGATGGCCGACGCTTCGATGATGTCCCCAGTCGCGTACAAAAGAACGCGCTCGATCACATTGCGCAGCTCGCGGACATTGCCGGGCCACGAATAGCTTTCGAGCACAGCCAAGGCTTCCGGAGAAAAGGCCTTCGGCTTCCAGTGATTTTGCTCAGCAAGTTGCCGAGCAAAATGGTCGGCGAGGACGCGGATATCCTCGCGGCGCTCGCGCAGCGGCGGAAGCACAATCGGAAAGACAAATACGCGATGGTACAGATCCTCGCGAAACGTGCCTTGCCGCACCTGCTCCTCCAAATTGCGGTGTGTCGCCACGATGACGCGCACGTCGACAGGAAAAGGGCTGCTGCCTCCTACCCGCTCGACTTCGCCTTCTTCAAGAACGCGTAACAACTTGGCCTGCATCGCAACCGGCATGTCGCCGATTTCGTCGAGGAAGAGTGTCCCGCGGTGAGCCTGCTCAAATTTCCCGATGTGGCGCGCGGCAGCGCCCGTGAACGAACCCTTCTCATGCCCGAACAGCTCGGACTCCATCAGCTCGGCTGGGATTGCAGCGCAATTGAGCGATACGAACGGACCGCCGTGCCGGGGACTCTTTTCGTGGAGCGTGCGCGCGACCAGCTCTTTGCCTGTGCCTGTCTCGCCTCGAATGCATACGCGTGTTTCGCTCGCTGCCACGCGGTCAACCTGCGCCATCACCTCCCGCATCGCCGGACTTGCCCACACGATGTGATGCCGCCCAAGCCGCTGCTTCAGGTCCTGGTTTTCCTCTTCGAGCCGCGCAAGGCGAACTGCGTTTTCAACCGTGAGGAGCAGCTTGTCGGTAGAAATCGGCTTTTCCAGGAAATCGATCGCGCCCAACCGCGTTGCCCGCACGGCCATCTCGATCGTGGCCTGGCCCGACATCATCACGACCGGCGACGCCACGCCACCGTTTTTCAGATCTTCTAGCAGAGTGATCCCGTCGCGGCCCGGCATTACTACATCGGAAAGGATCAGATCGAAGCGCTCCGCTTTGGCAAGATCGAGAGCTCGCGCCGCATTGTCACACACAGTGGCCTCATGGCCCGCGAGACGAAACGCGCGGGAAAGAGACGCGAGCGTATTCGCGTCGTCATCAATGATGAGGATGCGGGCCTGAAGAGGCACGCCTAGGCTCCTTCGGCGACAGCCGCCTCGGCAGGAGCGGGGGCCGCCCGCACGGAAGGTTTGACCGGCAGATGGATGTGGAACGACGTCCCCACGCCCGCTTCGCTTTCGACCCAAATACGCCCGCCATGGTCGCTCACGACGGACTGAACAATCGCCAGGCCAAGACCGGTGCCATGCTGCTTGGTGGTGTAGTACGGAGTGAATAGCCGGTCGCACTCCTCCGGCGTAAGGCCCGTGCCCGTATCGGAAACCTCGAGATCGACGTCGCCGTTCTGATGGGTCGTACGCAGCATCAATACGCCGCCGGAAGGCATCGCGTCCATGGCGTTCAGCACGAGGTTTTCGATCGCGCGGCGCACAAGCGCCTCATCGGCCTGGATCGTGGGGGGCTGTTCGTCCAGGTGGAGCTCAGGAGTAATCGGCGGCCGGCCCACCGCGCTGAACTGCGATTCGAAGAGTTTCACCACGCCGCGGACCGTTTCGTTCAGATTCACAGGGCCGAGCTCCGGTTGCGGCATCTTCGCGAAATCGCTGAAACGGCCGATGATTTTCTTGAGGTTCTCGATCTCGGATAGAAGAATGCCGGTCGACTCCCGGAAGACCTCATCGAATTGCTCGGGACTCTGCTCTTTGGCGCGTTGCAGATTTTCGACCGTCGTCTGCAGAGGAAAGAGCGGATTCTTCAGCTCGTGCGCGAGGCGGCGCGCGAGTTCGCGCCACGCGGCGACACGTTCCGCCTGCACGAGGCGCTCGCGCTGTTCGCTCAACTGCTCGGTCATGCGGTTAAACGCAAGAGCGAGTTGGCCTATTTCATTCCGACCGCGTACATTCACGCGAGCGGCCCAGTTCCCCGCAGACACTTCACGCGCGCCCTCCGCGAGTTTTTGGACTGGCCGCGTTACGCGGGCTGCCCCCCACCAGCTCAGTATGAGGCCGAAGAGAAGCCCCATCGCGGCCACGCCGACAGCCAGCAAGAGAATGCGACGTTCGAGCAACACTACCTCACGCTGCGAATTGCCGATCAGCAGAGCGCCGAGAAGCTCGCCCTGCCGGCCAAGCAGCGGCAGCGCGTGAAACGACTCCACACTCGACGCATCTGGCGTCCACGAAATCGTGAAGGTGCGAGTTGCGGGCTGGCGCCGTTCCTGCTCGATAAAGCTGGCAAATCGATCGGCTTGCAAGACCGGGCCGGACTGATCGACCAGATTCGCCGCTTGGAAATTTGGATCGAGATCCATATAAAGCAGGGCGCGCATGCCCGAAGGAAGGACCAGGGACGCCAGGAAATCCTTGTCGAGGCGCTCGCCACCCAGCACATAGAGGTTCTTGTCTCCGACGCGCACGACGGAAACGGCCATCAAGCCGAGCGCCGGTCCATCCTGCGCATCGACCTTCATCAGAAATGCGCCAAGAGAAGCCCAGTCCTGCGGCGGAGTCAGCCAATCGATTTTGTAGCCGAATCGAGCCGGCCACTCGTTGGAGGAGATGATCGAACCATCATCGCCAGCGAAATCGAGGAAGTCGAGCTGGTGCGATTGGGAAACCCCGCGGGCGTCGTTGACGTAAACCGAAACGTCCGACTTCGGGCGGCTCAGGTCGATCGCCATGCGAACTGTGGCTTCCGCGTCCGCGATGCCTTGCACTCGATGCACGATGTCCTGCTTGTGGCGCTCGAATTCGCGCTCGAACTGCGCGACGAGAGCCTCACTGTGCTGGCGGTTGGATTCTTGGAAAGCCTGCCGCGTCACCACCGTCACGCCGACCGCCACAACTCCCACCGAGAGAAGCAGCGCGATCACAAACATGACAAAAAGTTTGGTGCGAAATGTCACTGCGTATCTCCCAACCAGACATCGGCGAATGGCCAAGCCGCGCCCGGCGCCGGTGTATCCCAATTCCGCAGGCGCGCGCCTAGACCGTACACTCTCGGCAGCCAGATCAACGGCACGATGCGGTAGCCGGTTACCAGGGCGCGCTCGTAATCATAGACCCGCTGGGGCGGCGCTGCTTCTGCCAATGGATCCACGTTCATTCCGGCGAGGGGCGCAAACGCGGCAGCCAGGCGAGCCAGAGCTACCGCTGGATCTGGAGACGACAGACGAAACCGCACGAGCACGGCATCATAGTTCGTCGCAGTGCCCTGCTTTGGAGCTGCGGCAACCTCCATCCCTGCGTCACGCGCGTTAACCGCGATTCGCTCGGCGATGCTCTGCTCCAACGGATCGTTCGCATCATATCCCAAGAAAATCTTCGGCGAGCCTGCGATTTGCGCCCACAAATTCTTCGCTGCGGCGGCGTCTACAGTAGCTGGAAATAGAAACGCCGTGCCGCTCGACCACTGCGGAAGCAAGCCCCCGGCCGCCTCGCCTTCTTTCTGGAGAATAAAGTTGACGATTGCTGCGCGGTCAATCGAGCGCGCAAGCGCCTCTCTGGCATGCGCGTCTTCCGCCAACGGACGTCCCGCTGTAAATACGATCGCGACTAATTCATCCGGCCGGGAGGTGCTCACGCGCACGCCAACTTCGGTCGCGCGGCGCACTTCCTCCGGCGGGATCTCAGCGAAATCCGTCTTCCCCACTTCCAGATCGAGGAGGCGTTCGCGCGAGCTTCTTCCCATCTCGATCTCAACCGAGTCTACGAACGCTCGACCACCGCGATAATCCGGGTTGGCTTCAAGCATCAGATGTTTCCCCGGTTCCCATTCCGCGATCCGAAACGCACCGGATCCTGCAACGCCAGCGAACGTGCCGTCGGAGTTGCGGCGTTCGTACAGGAGGGAGCAAATCTCTTCTTTCGCAGCAGCCTCTTGCGGAGTTGCGGCCGGCGTGGACGGATCAATCGAGTTCACAACCGCGCCGATCTCGACGCGCAACGTGCCGCCGTATCGTGGTCGCTCGGCCGGTTCGGCGGAACCGGCGGCCGCGAGCCCGGCGCTAATCGCTACAAGCAACACTGACAAGCGATGCTTCATAGAGTTCCGTTTCGAGGTTTCGCACCACCACGCGAGCCGACTTTCCGTCACTTGCGGGCCAGAGCGAGACTACTGGCCCCGGCACATCCAGCGGCTGGCCCACGGCGACCGCTCGCTCCTCCGTAATCTCGTAGAGCTGCAAGCGGTCTGGCTGGGTCCAATCGCCGGGTCCGGATGCGAGCACCTGCCATTGCGACCCGCAGGCTGGAGTAAGAGTCGCGATATCGCTCCCCCAACCCCTGAATGTCGATATTGCTCCCGCCGACCCTGAGAATAACTGCGCCTGTCCGTCGATTCCTGCGACGATCCACCGCGAGCCGGTCTCTCCGCTTGTCTCCGGCGGTGGAGACGCGGCGGAAAAGAAGGCGGGGAACTTCGCCTCCAAGCTACCGGAGAAAATCATGTTTCCAGCGAAATTGTTTCGCGGCGATTCGAAACGCCAATTCACCGTTCCCATCGGCCACTGCTGGCCGGGAATCGGCTGACACTGGATGGTAAAGGCAGGTTCCCACGCGCCGTCGCACTGCATGCCAGCCAAATACGAGGTAACGTGCGTAGCGTCGGTGACAACAATTCGTCCACGTGGATCGCGCGACGCGAAGGCTCGCCCGAGCGTTCGAGCCTCGTGCAGGATCTGCGCACCAGCGCTGAATTCGTACACCTCGATGCGCTCGGGTTCGAGCAGGTACCAGACAGTATGGCTTGCATCGATGTCGGCCTGCGCGAAATCAAGGATGGGGTGCGATTGCTGCCAGACAATTCTTCGCACGAGCGTTGGCGTTGGACCCGGCTGGGTGGCGATCTTCTCCGGATTGGCAACCGCAACCAGCACTGCGGGAAGTGCGGCGGGGCCACTTGCCTGCGCGATCATCACGTATCCCTCAACGCCCTGCGATATCGTGATCTGCAACTGAGAGTCCGCCGAAGCGGCTTCCGTGAGGCGCGCTCCCAAGCTCGCCAAATCGTCCGCCAGTGTTCGGCTCACCGCTCCCAAACCAACGGGAGCAGACTGCGAAATGTCTTTCACATCAATCGAAAAGGCATGCGAGGAAGCGAACGTGGCAACGATTCTTCCCGCCAGAGTGTGCACAGCTTCATTCCAGACAAACGGAAGCGATTCTTGCGTTTGTGGGGCCATCCGGTTCGGAGAACCGACGACAAACAGGACGAGGAGGATCGTTCGCAGCCGAGAGGGAGCGAAGCGGCGGGGCAGCCGTTTCGGCTTGGACCAATTGCGCAATGCGTTCGTAGCTCGTCATCATAGTACACCGGTTGTCCGATCGCTTTTGTTGACGGTTCGCATCAAGCAACGTGCTCGCCGGCGAGGCTTCGTCCTCCGGGGGAGCAGGACGAAGCCTCAGCAAGGGTTTTTGCCGGCGTCACTTCCGGTCGGCCTGATGTTCCTCGAGTTCCTAGCCAGAATCTAAGGAACATCTGGGCCAGCCGGCGAGAGCTAGGGCTTCGATTCGTTGGCCATCACCGAACGAAGCACATCATTCGTAAAGAAGAATTTCCCGTCATTCGGAACCATCATGATCTGCACGCGATCTGAAAGACGCTGGGCGACCGTCAACTGCACGAGCAACGGATTGGCTTTGAGCGCCGCCGCTTGCAACTGCATCTCCTCGGACTCGGCCTGTGCCGTCAGGCGGATTCGGTTGGCCTCCGAATCGGCCTGAAGTTTTTCGCGCTCCTGCTCTGCCTGCGCGGTCACACGAATGTGGTTCGCTTCCGAATCAGCGAGCAGTTTCTGACGATCCTGCTCGGCCTGCGCGGAAAGGCGCGTACGATTCGCCTCAGCTTCCGCGAGCAGATTCTGGCGCTGCTGTTCCGCCTTGCTGTCGATCACTTTCGCTTGAGCCGCCGCGTCGGCGTCTTCGAGCGTGGTCTGTTTGCGAGCTTCGGCTTCGAGGCGCGACTGCTCGATCTGTTTCTGCTTCAGTGGAAGCGTGAACTGCATGGCGTCTGACTGCGCCTTGGCCATGATCACTTGAGACTGGGCGTCGGCCTCGGCGCGCTTCACTTCGCGGACCTTCGCCGCTTCAGCCTGCGATTGAGCGATAGCCACACGCTTTTGCTCGATTTCCGCATCCACCGAGGTGCGGTCGTCCTCCTGCTCCTTCAAAAGCAACTCCTCCAGGCCTTTTGCGTATTCCTCCGGCAGCTCGACTTGCTTGAGCAGAACTTCCTTGACGATGATTCCGTCACCGGCGAGGCGTGTGGTGATGATCTGCGCGGCGCGCGAGCGAAAATCTTCCCGTTTGGTCGCGAAGACGTCTCGGACGATGTAATTGGGGGCGAGAGCGTGGAAGGTGCTCATGACCACTGGAGCCACGACTTCTTCATCGACCGGTTCGGCAAGGTTGGCGTGGATGTAGCCGAGCCGGGTCGGATCGAGGCGGTAGCGCACGGTGACCGCCAGGCCCACTTGGAGACCCTCCCGCGCCTGGACCGTCAGGGTATCGAGCTTTCCGCCGCGCACATCGAGCGCTGACGTTGCGAACACCCGGTCGCGAATGTCGTAGGTGATAGCGTGCTCGACGAATGGGAAAAGCAGGTGCGTCCCGGCATACAGCGTTCCGGGGCGGACGCCAGAGATCTGGCTGATCCGGATGGCCGCCTGACCGTCCGGAACAACCAGTATGCTCTGCCCGGCCAAGCCGGAAATGGCTCCGACGATGGCTAGCTTCGCAGCCGTATTCCAACGAATGGCGCGACGAGGCCGCGGTAAGACGATGCCGGGAGCCTCCGAATTCGGCGTGGGAGCGGTGTCGGTTGGGCGCTCGCGTCGACGCAAGATCCGGCTAAGCTCGAAGGCAAGGTAGATGTCATAGAGAATCGCGCCAGCCGCGCTGGCAAAGAAACCGAAGCAGATCAGCATCAGCAAGAATTTCAAGAACAGCATGGCTTCCTCCCGTACGCCGGAAGAGCCCGCAGACTTTCCCGGCGGCGCCCTGCCGGCTCGCTCGCGGAGCCGCCAGGGGATGAGTTCACTATTCGCGGTGATCGCGCGGGTCGTGCCGCCGCCCCGGCATCATGCTGGTCAGGCCGTACAGCCCGACCCACTCCAGCCCAAGCGCTAGCCCGAAAGCCGCGATGATTGCGCCCGCTACCTCAGCGAATTCGATAAAGCTGCCCATGGCCGTGTCCTTACTGTGCGGGCACCTAAATCGTCTCTGACGGCGCCCGACCCTTCGGAGATAAGCAGCCGCACCGCCAGATCGCGCTGAGTTGGCAGGAAAGCACTTGCGTCTTCAAGGCGAAGCTAACTGCGTGGGGTCCAGAACACGCCGTGGAAAATGGCACTCATGGAACCGCTCTGTTAGAATCCGCGAGACGCAGATGGCACAGCCTGCACAAAGCTCGGGCATACGCCTGGGACGCATCCTCGGCATCCCGATCTATCTGCACACAAGTTGGTTTCTGATCTTCCTCTTGATTACGCTCTCGCTCCGAACGCAGTTCGTGTCGCTGCACCCCGGTTGGTCGGCGACCCAGCACTGGACACTCGGGATCATCACCAGTGTGCTGTTCTTTTCCTCGGTAGTGTTTCACGAGATGAGCCACAGCGTGGTCGCCATGCACTACCACATCAAAGTGCAATCCATCACGCTGTTTGTCTTCGGCGGCCTTGCGCGAATCGAGCGCGATGCGCCCAACGCCAAGCAGGAATTCAACATCGCCATCGCCGGGCCGCTTTCCAGCCTGTTTCTGGCGGGCTTTTTCTGGCTGATTTGGCGATTTGTGCACGGAAGCGAAATGGTGACCGCAGCAGCAGGCTGGCTGGCGGCGACCAACCTGATCCTGGCGTTATTCAACCTCGTCCCAGGGTTTCCGCTCGATGGCGGGCGCGTGCTTCGTGGGATCGCGTGGGGCATTACGGGAAATTTCCTCCGGGCCACGCAGATCGCCTCAAATGCCGGCAGGCTTTTCGCCTATTTCATGATCGCTTACGGTGTCTGGGGAGCTCTCCGCGGAAACTGGGTGGGAGGGCTCTGGGTAGCGTTCATCGGATGGTTCTTGCTTGAGGCGGCTAGAGAGAGTTTCGCGCAGGTTGCGATCCGGGATATGTTGGCGGACGTCCGCGCTCAGGACATCATGATCCGGGACGTGCCCACAGTCACCCGCGACATGTCCGTGGATGAATACATTCACGAAGTACTGAGGACCGGCCGCCGGTGCCACATCGTGACCGGCGCCGGTGAGCCCGTCGGCTTGATTACGCTGCAATCGGCCAGTTCGGTGCCTCGACACGAGTGGCACATTACCTCGGTCCAGGCCGTCATGGTGCCGATGGAGCGCGTTCAGATCGCTGCGCCCGATGACGCGGCGCTCAGCATCCTGGAGCGCATGCAAGCCGCCGACATCAACCAGATGCCGATCGTATCGGACCATCACATTGTCGGCATGATCGGCCGCGACTCGATTCTGCGGGTCCTGCAAACCAGACTCCAAGCCGGACACCTCGCCAAAGCGTAGCGATGCGCTCGCCTGGCACGCTTGTCAAGGCAGCCTGCGGTGTGCTCGCCTGCGCGCTTGGGTTCGCAAGTGCCAGCCAGCAGCAGAGGCATCGCGCTCCCCCCAGAAGCACGGCGCCGATTACCACAGCAAGGCCTGTAGCGCAGACGGACAACCACGCGGACGCCATCCGGGAAAACAACGTCGGAATGGCGCTGATGGAGCGTCATCAATTCGCTGACGCACTGCCAAGATTCCAGAGAGCATGCATTCTGAACCCCCAGTCCGACGTCGGCTGTCTGAACATGGGCATCGCTCTCGTCAACTTGCGCCGCTACGACGAGGCGGCGAACGTGCTCGCAAAATCCGCGGAGCACGATCCGCAAAGTCCTCGCGCGTGGTTCAATCTAGCTCTGCTGGCACGACAATCCGGAAGGCTCGATGACGCCAAGCAAGACTTCGAAAAGGTCGCTGCATTAGACCCAAGCGACGCCGACACGCAGTATTTCCTCGGCTATCTGGCTGTGGAAGCTCAGGAGTTCGATAGGGCGGCGGCGGCCTTCAAGCGTGCCATTGAGCTTGACCCCTTCCATGCCTCTGCTGAGTACGGTCTTGCACAAGCCGAACAGCATATGGGCGACGTCGAGGAAGCGAAAGCTCACCTTGCGCGCTTTCAGCACATTACCGCCAGCGGACTCGGAAAGCCTACACGGTTCCTCTACGGCGAGCAGGGGAAGTACTCCCGCGCACAGGACATGATAGCCCCGCCTCAAACTGCGCCCCCTGCCATCCCAGTGCACTTTGTCGACGTGACTTCCCTCTCGGGGCTACCCCGGCGCTTGCCTCAAACAACTCCGGGGCACGCTCGACAAAGCTCGACACGTTCGGCGCCCACGCTGGCCGGGTTCCTGGGAAGCGGCGCGTGTGTTTTCGACTACGACGGCGATGGCCGGCCAGACATCTTCCTCGTCAACGCGGACGGAAACGGCCACGCCGCGCTCTACCGCAACACCGGCAAAGGAACCTTCGTGGACGTGACGAAGGCAGCGAAGCTGGAATTCAGCGGCGAAGGGACCGGTTGTGCAGTGGGAGACTACGACAATGACGGACACCTGGATCTGGCCGTCGGGTCCAGTGCCGGCGTCGTCCTGTTCCACAACCAGGGCGACGGTACATTCGCCGACGTGACCGCTTCGGCTGGCGTGCGTACCGGCGGTCTCGTCCTCGGGATCACGTTTGTCGATTACGATGGCGACGGGGACCTCGATTTGTACGTCACCCGCTTCAATGATTTCCCCCTGAAGCACCCCGCGCAGCCGTTCCAATTTCCCCACGATGTCCCTCCGCCCGGGAATGTTCTCTGGCGCAATCAAGGCAACGGAACATTCGTGGACGTCACAAACGAACTAGGGCTTGCCGGGAGTGCCCCAGCAGTGGGCGCCATCGCGACGGACGTAAACAACGACCAGGCAGTCGATCTCGTTCTGACGGGATGGGAGAAATTTCCCACTCTGCTACTAAACGAGCGGGAGGGCCCTTTTCGCGCCGCCACGCCCTGGGCGATCAGCATGCCGGGGCCAACAGCTGGTGTGGCCGCGCTCGATTTCAACCAAGACGGCTGGATCGATTTGGCGTTCACGCACTGGGCCCCGCCCGGCTGGAGCATCTGGCGCAACGTTGGAGGCAAATCATTTGAACGGGTACCGCTGCCGGGGCCGGGATGGATGCGCGGCTGGGGAATTTCGGCCGTCGACTACGATAACGACGGCTGGACGGATCTGGTGGCCTTGGGAGAGACGTTTTCGGGAGAGGGGCGAATCGCCCTTTTCCGGAACGAAGGGGCGGCCGGATTCCGCGACGTCACGCGCGAAACCGGCCTCGATAAGATCACGCTGCGGAACCCGCGTTGCGTGCTAGCTCTGGATTTCGATGGTGATGGAGCAATGGACCTGCTCGTCACGCAAAGCAATCTGCCGCCTGTTCTCCTGAAGAATGTTGGCGGCGCTAAGAACGGCTGGCTGCAAATCGCTTTGAACGGGGACCCCGATAACCGTCTCGGCATCGGAGCTCGAGTGGAGACATTTGCCGGTGCACAACGTCAAACGGTGCAGGTTCCCGGCGCTTCCGGCTACCTTGGACAGGGTCCGGCAGAGATTTCCATTGGACTCGGAGCTCTAGACTCTGCCGATGTCGTGCGAATACTCTGGCCCGGCGGCACCGTGCAAGACCAGATACGAGTCGCTGGCGGGGAACGAAGTGTGATCGCGGAAGGAACAAACCCCTAAACTGTCATCGGCACACGGGAGCTCGCATGCGAGGGAATCGATTCGAGATCATTCTGGCTGCGTTTCTTCTCGTTTCGCCAATTGGCAACGCGCAATCAGCGAGCGCCCGAGCTACCGGTAGATCGAACCGCGTGGACGCCCGCCAGCAAGAATTGAAGGACCTGATCGCGGAGGAATGGGAGTTTGAGATGCGCGAGAGCCCGCTTTCCGCGACCTCGTACGGAGATTACCGCTACAACGACAAGATTGACGACATCTCGGCCACTGAGCAATTGCGGGTCGCGCAGAAACTGAATCGTTTCCTGGCGCAGTTGCAAGCCGTCGACGCGAGGGACTTTCCCGAGCAGGAGCGACTCAACAAGACCCTGCTCATTCGCAGGATTCAATACGCTCTCACCAACATCGCACTGAAGAACTACGAGATGCCGCTCGACCAGTTCAACGGAATCCACCTGATCCTCGCCGGATTACCCGAAATCGTGCCGACGGACAGCGCGAAGCACTACCGGGACTATCTGGCACGCTTGCGTCAAATCCCTGCGACCCTCGATCAGGCCATCGCTCTGGCGCGTCTTGGTGGGGAAGATCATTTGATGCCGCCGAAATTCATATTGGAACACGTGGCCACCCAGTGCGATTCCATCGCCGCCCCCGCGGGTGAAAAGAACTCTTTCGCTGCGCCGCTCCGATCATTCCCGGATGCAATTTCCGCACAGGAACGACAGCAACTTCACGACGAGATCGTAAAAGCAATCGACACGGAAGTGCGGCCCGCGTATTCGCGCCTGAGCAAATTCGTCAAGGAAGAGTACGCTCCCGAGGGTCGAAAGGAACCGGGCATCTGGGCGCTGCCGGATGGTGATGGACGGTATCGGGCCGCCGTAAGGGAAATGACAACCACTGACATGACGCCCCAACAAATCTATGACTTGGGCATGGCTCAGGTGCGAGACACCGAAGCGCAGATGGATGTTATCGCGCGGCAGCAGGGATTTTCGGATTGGAAGAGCTACGGGAATTCTCTTCATAGTGATCCCAAGATGACGGCGGCATCGCGCGAGCAAGTCCTCGATACGTATCGGAAATACATCGCGCAGATGGAGCCAAAGCTGCCTGAATTCTTTGGAATTTTGCCCAAAGCCCATGTGGAAGTCGTGCCCGTGGAAACGTATCGGGAGAAAGAGGCACCTGGCGCCGAATACCAACCGGGCACTCCCGACGGTTCACGCCGCGGGCAGGTGTTCGTTAATACGGGCGATTTCGAACACCGCAGCCTGCCGGAGATGGAAGCCGTTGCGTACCACGAAGGGATTCCCGGACATCACATGCAGTTCTCGATCGCTGAGGAGTTGCCGGATCTGCCTGCCTTTCGTCAACATTCCGGGTACTCGGCGTTCGCCGAGGGCTGGGCGCTGTATGCCGAACGCCTCGGAAAGGAGGTGGGCTTTTATCAAGTGCCCGCGAACGACTTCGAGAGGCTGGGAAGCGAACTATTTCGCGCGACGCGTCTCGTGGAAGATACCGGAGTTCACTACAAGCACTGGACGCGCGACCAGATGGTGCAGTTCTTCCACGAGAATTCACTCGAGAGCGAGGCAGACCTTCAGGCCGAGACAGACCGCTACATCGTCTGGCCGGGACAGGCCCTGAGCTACAAGATTGGACAGCTGAAGTTCCTCGAACTGCGCGAACGGGCGCGGCGGCAACTCGGAGACAAATTTGACATTCGCGCATTCCATGACGAGATGCTCGACGGCGGCGCGATGCCCCTCGATATTCTCGAGCAGCGAACGAACGACTGGATCGTCGCCGTCGAAAAAGGACAGAGCACGGGTCGCGACCGCTAACGCGCGTCCTTTGCCAATTCCTCAGCTTCCCCGATCAGCGCGCGCCTTGATCGGCACGTAAAAAGCATGCTAACTTGCGGGCTGTACCTCTTTTCATCCATTGCATACTCACAGTATGTACTTATCCCAATTGAACGCTGACGGTCAGACCGCACGCGCACAGGGTGCAGATAGGTCTCGCATCGGACGTCCGTTAGTGTTCTGGCGAGTCGAAGGCAGTCTGCTCGATCTGACGGCGGTGCGGCCCGTTGCCTTCTTCACCTGGAACGCACAGACCTTTCTTGAGCGCTGGACCCGCCGCGGGTTGATGGCACTTCTGGCAGTGACGCGACCGCTTCTCTATGCCGCAGACCGTGTCTTCGCCACGCGCGTGATGCACGCTGTGCTTCGCGGGGAAAGCCGCGACCGCCTCGATCTGCTGGGCGAGGAATTCTTTCACTATAAGCTGAAGCCCCGGCTGAAGCGGCGCGGGGTGGAAAGACTGCACGAGGTAATGGCCTCGGGAGCCGGCGTGGTGCTCGTGAGCCAGGGCCTGGATCACATCATGCGGCCACTCGCCAAGGATCTCGGCGTGGAGCACATCCTTTCGAATCGGCTCGACTTTCGCGACGGAATCGCCACGGGCCGGCTGCTCGATCCGGTGATTCGGCCGCGCGGACCATTCGCCAAGTTTCGCCAGGATCAACCCGACGGAACTGTCGCGAAAAACCAGCTGCTCCGCGACCTCGGGTTTGCAAAAAAGCCGGAAGTATTAGAACAGACCATCCGGCTCGCGGAGCGCGCAGTCCCCAAGATCAGCGTGCCCGTAGTTCGTTTCGATGTGCGAAACGGCCAGCCCCCTTTTTCCGTCCGGCGCGCCCTGAGCGGCAAGCGAATTCTCTTGATCGGCGGAACCGGGTTCATCGGCAAAGTCTGGCTTGCAAACCTGTTGGCCGATTTGCCGGAAGTCGGCCGCATCGACCTGCTGATACGGAGCCACCGCTCGGCGACAGCTCTGCAGCGCTTCGAGCGAATCCTGCAGGAGTCTCCCGTTTTCGAACCTCTTGCAAGACTGCACGGCGAGCACCTCGCAGATTTCCTGCGCCAGCGCGTCGAAGTGCTGGACGGCGACGCAAGCAAGCCGAATTTGGGTCTCTCGCCTGAAATCTGCCAGCAACTGACGCGTTCGCTCGACCTGGTCGTCAACAGCTCGGGCCTTACGGACTTCAATCCCGACTTGCGCGATGCGCTGGCCATGAACGTCCGGTCCACGGCGCACCTCCTCGAATTCCTGGGCCAGTGCAACCACGCAGCACTGCTGCATCTTTCGACCTGCTACGCCGTCGGCCAGCGCGACGGGCGGATTTTGGAGGAGTTGCCGAAGAACTATTCGCCTCGCGGAGTTCCAGGGTTCAGCGCCAAGCGGGAATGGGACTCGCTAGAGACTCTGGTTCGAGAAATTGAGGCGCGCGCAGAATCCGCGGAGATTACAACCGAGCTTCGCCAACAAGCTGTCGACAAACGTCACGCCGCGAAGGATTTGCAAGGCATTGCGCTCGACAATCAGATCCGCAAAAACCGCGTCCGCTGGCTGCGCCAAACCTTGATCGATGCCGGCACCCGACGGGCAAACGAACTCGGCTGGCCCAACACATACACGTTCACGAAGAGCCTCTCCGAATCTTTGATCCGCGATTATCTTGACGCATCGCCGGGTGCGGCCGTCGCCGTTGTGCGGCCCTCGATCGTCGAGTCTTCGGTTGAAAAACCCTTCTGTGGGTGGAATGAGGGCGTGAATACTTCCGCGTCGCTCTCATATCTGCTTGGCACCTTTTTCAGACAGCTTCCGACAAACGCGAGCAAGTGTCTCGACTTGATTCCCGTCGACGTCGTGTGCCGGGGAATGACGCTCATTGCGGCGGCTCTGGTCGAGCGTCGTCACGAGCGCTTGTACCACCTCGCAACGTCCGTGGCGAATCCATGTGATATGCGCCGGTCCATCGAACTGACGGGGCTCGGCCACCGCAAGTTCTATCGCTCGCAAAACGGCCTTCACCATCGGATCAAGTTGAAATTCGATGCGATTCCGGTCTCAAAGACGCGCTATGAGGCCCTTTCCGCGCCCGCGCAGAAGATCCTCGTGCAAGTCATCAACCGGACTGTTGAGCCCATTCCGTTCATGCGTCCACCGCTCGCGCGGCACGAGCGGGAACTTGAGAAGGTCATCAAGCTGATCGATCTCTTTGAGCCATTCATTCTCCGCAACGATCATGTGTTCGAGGCAGCCAACGTCGAACGGCTGAGCGCGGCTCTGCCCGCGGACGAACAGGCAGATTTCGGCTACGACACGCGCTCCCTCGACTGGTGGGACTATTGGATCAACGTCCACATACCGGCGCTGAGAAAGTGGTGCTATCCTTTGATCGAGGGTCGTCCGCTCGATATGGGCCCGCGGCGCAACGTGCCCTTCGCGGCTCAAGGTGAGGCCAATGCCGCCGGGGCCGCGGGAACCTCTTCGGCGACGACCTGACACCCAAAGACAGTGGCCATTCTTCTGACCGGCAGCACCGGATACATCGGTGCGCACGTCGCTTCGAATCTGCTAGCGGACTATTCGGAGCCGCTCAACGTGCTCGTCCGCGTACGCGATGCCGAAGAGGCGCGAACCCGCCTGTGGCATGCGTTTCAGCTGCACATGGACTTGGCGCTCTTCGAAGAGTTCCTTCGCTCGCGTGTGCGCGTGTTTCTAGGTGATCTGACCGGCTCGCGTTTCGGCTTGTCCGACGATGAGTACCGGCAGATGGTGAGATCCACCGACTCCGTGATTCACTGCGCGGCTTCTCTCAACCGGAAATCCGAGAAAAGCTGCCTCAATGTGAATCTGCGGGGCACGCTCGAAGTGATCCAGCTCGCCATGCGCGCTCGCGACGATCACGGCCTTCGCCGATTCAGCCACGTCAGCACCGTTGCCGTGGCCGGGCACCGCGCAAACGAGGTCGTCGAGGAAGACGTGGCCATCGATTGGAACCGCTCGGATTACGATCCTTACGCCCGCACAAAGAAATTCTGCGAGCACATGGTGCGGCAGTTGCTGCCTGACGTCCCAAAGACGATCTTTCGCCCTAGCATCGTCTTAGGTGACAGCCGGCGTCCCGAAACCAATCAGTTCGAGATGGTTCGCGCCTTCGTGTTTCTGGCCAGACTTCCGATGCTTCCCTTTCGCCCGTCTGACAAAGTCGACATTGTCCCGGTGGACTACGTCGCGGGAGCGATCGCGACGTTGCATCAGAAAGACAGAACAGCGCACGAAATCTATCACCTCTCGTCCGGCGTCGAATCCGAGACGTTCGTGCAATTGACGGACGCCCTCTCAAAAGCGCAAGGCAAGCGTGGTCCGAGGTACGTTCCGAGTCTCGAGGGCCCTTCGTCGAAAGTGATTAATGCACTGGCGGGACGAGCTGGAAAGGTGGGCGGACTCGCTACCTTGCTGAAAGTCTTCTTGCCGTACCTGGTGTGGAATACCGTGTTCGACAATCGCCGTGTGGTGGCGGAAATGGGTACACGCCCCACGCCATTCTCCCAGTACTGCTATCCGCTGCTGCGGTTCAGCCGCGAGAATAATTTCAGTTACAAGTATCGCGACCTGCCTGCCAGTGCTGTTCCCAGCCCGGCGTCTCAGCCTTCCCTTGCACAGATCGCTGCCACGCAGGATTCACGCCGATGATGGATCTCGTCCTTCAAGGTTGGGTCAGCGGGCTCGTCGAGTTGAACAAGCTGGAGTGGATGCTCGGAGCAGGAACGCCGTGGACGCCCGGTGAGAAACTCAAGCTTTTGTTCGCCGGATACAATGGCACGCGCAATACAGGGTCCGATATCCGTGTCGAGGAAATCCTCCGGCAGGTTCGGCGAATCTTGGGCGCGGATAACGTCGCTCTCAGCGTGATGACCCAGAATTTCGATCTCACCCGCGGTTACTTCGGCGACGCTCGGCAGGTTCACTTGCCGGACGTGTTCCCACCTTTTCTGCACTCGGTGGTGCGAGAACACGACGGCGTGATCGCGTGCGAGGGCTCGATGTTCAAGAGCAAATTTGCGAACGCGCTGGCGGCCATGATGATCGGCTCGCTTGGAATCGCATCCGTGCAAAACAAGCTCAGCATTGGCTATGGCGCCGAAGCAGGACAGATGGATGCGTCGCTGCAAGGGATGTGCCGTCGCTATTGCGGCGATTCAGTCGTCATTACGCGCAACATCGAATCACAAGAAATTCTGGGTAAACTCGGCATCGCCACAGAACTCGGCACGGACACGGCGTGGACTTTTGAGCCACTGGCGCCCGAGTATGGCCGCAAGGCCCTGCACGCAGCGGGGTGGGACGGCAAAACGCCGGTGCTCGCGGTCTGCCCGATCAATCCGTTTTGGTGGCCTGTAAAACCCTCACTGATGAAATATCTCGCGCACTCGGTCGCCGGTGCATACAAGGAAAGCTACTACCGGACGATCTATTTCCATCGCTCGGGCAGCGACGTAGATGCTGCGTATGAGAAATATCTTTCCGAGATGGCGACCGGAATCGAGCGGTATCGCCAGCAGCGATCCGTCTTTCCGGTGCTCGTCGCCATGGAGATGCTCGACCGCGACGCGTGCGAGCGCGTGGCGCAGCAGATCGGCGGGGCGCCTATCTTTGCTTCCGATCAGCTCAACATGTACGAGCTTGTAAGTATCCTTCGCCAATGCGACCGCATGCTCTCGTCTCGCTTTCACGCGATCGTCACTTCGATGCCGGCAGGCGTGCTCTCGGCGGGTGTCACGATGGACGAGCGCATCTGCAACTTGATGCGAGAACGCGGTCACGAACATCTACTGATGAGGGTTGACGAGCCGCAACTCGCTGACAAGATTGTGTCGGCGTTGCAGGCGCTGGACTCTGAGGCCGATCACATACGCGACGCGATGGCATGTACAGTGGCGCGCAATCTCCGGACGATGGCGCGCATGGGCATCTATTTGGAAGAAAACGTGGCGCGGCAGTATCCAGATTTTCCGATCCGTAAGGGTGTCCTCAGCTGGGAAGAATACTTACCTCGACTCAGCGCGAACCTGCAAGGCCTGCTGGAAAAGCATTCCGGAGCGCTGGCGGCGTGACATTCATCGAAGACATCCTGGTGCGCCTCGAGCAGGCTGGCAACACGCCGGTTTTGCGCGAAGCGCGCGATGGCCGGGTCGTCGCAGTCACTGCCTTCGAATTTCTCGCGATGGTGAGGCAGGCGCGGGCGTTTTTCGCCGCGCATGGGATGAAACCGGGCGAACGATGCGTGCTCCTTGCGCCGAACAGTATCAAGTGGGCGGCCGTCGACCTTGCGATGATGGCGCAGGGGCTGATTACCGTGCCGCTGTACGCCCGCCAGGCGCCCGCCGAACTTGCCGGAATGATGAAGGATTCCGCGACTTCGCTGATTCTTTGCGATCCAGACCTGGTATCCGCCGTTCGCGATGCGTGGCCGACCAGCCCGGAAATCGTATCTCTCGACGAAGCGTTTCAAATCAGGATTGGAACGCACTCCGACGCTTTCCATCACGCCGATCACGACGCGGTCACAATCATTTACACGTCCGGCACTTCCGGTGAACCGAAAGGCGTGTTGCTGAACGCGGGCAACGTGAACCACATGCTCTGGTGCACAAATGCTCGCCTCGACCAGTTGATGGCCGGCAGCACGCGGCCGGACCGAGTCTTCCACTACCTGCCGCTCTGCTTTGCAGGCTCGTGGATTCTGCTTCTCACGGCGCTGTCGCGCTCAAGCGTCTTGACGCTGTCCACGGATCTGACCAAGCTAGCCGATGAAATGAAACTGGCCGAACCCGATTATTTTCTCAACGTGCCGACTCTGCTGGAGCGCGTCCGCAACAAAGTAGAAGAATCCATCGCAACACAGGGCTTGGCGAATGGGCTTTTCGTCCGCGCAATGCGCGAATACCTGCTCCGCGAGTCTGGAAAAAGCGAGCGAATTGGTGCTCTTTGTTTGAGGCTCGCGAAGTCGTTGATATTCCCTAAGATTCGAAAAAGTATCGGAGGTCCGAATCTGCGAGCCCTCATCTGCGGATCTGCACCCCTTTCGCCCGAGACGCAGTTGTTTTTCGTAATGCTCGGCATTCCGGTGCTGCAGGTTTATGGCCTCACCGAAACCACGGCGATCTGCACGATGGATGACCCGCGCCATTACGTGCCCGGACGCGTCGGCCCGGCAATTCCCGGAATCGAAATGACGCTTGCGGAAAACGGCGAGATTGTCGTCCGCGGCCCTAATATTTTTCCTGGCTACTGGCAGCGGCCCGCGGAAACCGCCAAGGCGCTGGCCGGCGGCTGGTTTCATACGGGCGATCAGGGAGATGCGGACGCAAGCGGAAACTGGCGCGTCACTGGCCGGCTCAAGAACCTGATCATTCTGAACTCGGGCCACAACATCGCGCCAGAGCCGCTGGAAGATGCCATCGCGGCGCGTTTGCCTGAGGCGCAGCACGTGATGCTTCTCGGCAACCAGCGAAGCTTCCTCGCGGCGATCGTGACTCCCGCCGGCGCGAACGGCACATCGAATGGCCTGAATCCGGCCCGCGTTCAGTCCGTTCTCGATTCGCTGAATGCAAGGATGCCGCACTATAAGCAGATCCGCGCATTCCATATTTCATCTGAGCCGCTCAGCATCGAGGGCGGCCTGCTCACTACCAATGGCAAACTCAAGCGTGATGCTATCGCCGCGCGCTTCGCTGCCGAAATCGAGAGCCTTTACCAGAAGAGACCTGCATGAAGAGCTTTCAAGGAAAGACTCTTTCATGGCGACTTGCTGACGGAACGATCGAGCTCCTTCTCGACCGCGCGCCTTGCAATGAGATCGGCTCCGAAACGCTCCGCGAACTCGAACAGTTCGCCGCGGCGTTCGAGTCGCTGCAGAAAGAGGCTCACGCACTGATCATTTCGAGCGCGCGTAGGGAGGGCTTCTGCGCCGGAGCCGATCTGCGCGAACTGTATGAGCGATCGCAGGCGCTTCGACCTCAAGAACGAATGACAGGCGTTCGCGATTTTCTCGAGAGAATCCACCGGGTGATGAATGAGCTTGACTCTGCGCCGCTAACCACGATCGCGGCTGTGCACGGCGTCACGTTCGGCGGAGGCTTCGAGCTTGCGTTGGTTTGCGACCTCATCATTGCCGACAAGATGGCTCGCTTCTGCTTTCCGGAGCTGCGGCTGGGTCTGATTCCGGGGTTCGGCGGCATTCCACGCCTCAAGCGCGATCTTGGCAATGCCGTTGTGCGCGATCTTCTGCTGACCGGCCGCAGCATCAACGCAATGAAGGCGCAATCCGTAGGAGTCGTGAGCCAGGTGACAGCCGAGGGCGATGCTCTGCGGGTGGCGCGCGCGACAGCCGCTCAAATCGGCAAATTCGATCGCCAAACGGCGATCGCCGCCAAACGCTTTATCAAACCGATCCCGCATGAGGAGCTGCGGCGCGAAATTGATATGTTCTGCGATCTGTTCACGCGGCCCGCGGTCGAGGCTGGCCTGCGCAAATTCGTCGAGAGCATTGATGCCCTGCCCTACTTGCCATAGACGCCGCGCCGGATACACAGCTCCCGAAGAAGGCAGCCGGAAGCTATGGCAAGATAAGAGTGTATGGCTACTCTAGAGAAAACGACGGAAGAGATCCTCCAGCTCGCGGCCGAACATTTCAAGGTGCCGCGCGCCGAGCTGAATCCTACGGACGACTTCTTCACGAAGCTCGGCATCAACAGCCTGCAGGCGCTCGATCTGCTCACGCGCTTGGAACAACATTTCCGCATCGAGCTGCCCGACTACGAGCTTCAAGGTGTCAGCGATTTCCGGACTTTGGCAGAACGGATACAATCCCGCCTTTAATGCTGGACCTGCGCAAGTACAACTGTCTCGGTGAAGCGCTTCGAGCAGCACTCGACCGCTGGCCTGATGAAATCTGTTTGATTGAGGCAGACCGCGACCGCGAAAACGTCCGGCTCACCTATCGCCAGTTCAAGGAAACTGCGCTCCCGCTTGCGCGCGCCTTGCAAGACGCCGGTTTTCACGAAGGCTCGCGTGCCGCGATTATCATGACCAATCAGTCGAAATGGCTGATTTCGGCCTATGCGATTTTCTACTGCGGCGGCGTGCTCGTTCCGTTGGACTACAAATTGTCGCCGCGTGAACAGCTGGCCTTGCTGGCTCACTCAAAATCAGAGGTTCTGATTGTCGAGCATCACTTATGGCGCGCCATCACACAATCTCCGGAGTTCAAAACTCTTTCGGCGCGTACAGTGCTGGTCACGGAGGCGCCCGCAAACGCCGATCTCTCGGGCGCAAGGCGGTGGGAAGAGTTTCGTAGCTCGCGCGAGCCGCTGTTTGTTCCGCGCCAGCGGCAGGACCCAGCGTGCATCGTCTATTCTTCTGGCACGACCGGTCGGCCAAAGGGCTGCGTTTTGACACACGAGAATTATCTTGAGCAGTGCATGGCCGTCACGCCTGTCTTCCCATTCTGGCCCGGCGCGCGCTATTTGAGCATCATCCCCACGAATCACGCGATCGACTTCATGGGCGGCTTCATTATGCCGTTCACGGGCGGCGGCACGGTCGTCCATCTGCGCACACTGCGCCCGGAGTACATCCGGGATGCCTTCACGCGATACAAGATCACGTACATGGCCGTCGTTCCTTTGATTTTGAAGAATCTGCAGCGCGGTCTGGAGGACCGGTTCGCCGCGCTCACTCCGCTCAAGCGCCGCGTACTGAATGGCCTCATCACGATCAACCGCACGCTGACGCGCCGACGCACTCGTCTTCGAATAAGCCGCGTGCTCCTCAAAGAGATTCACCAGGCCTTCGGAGGCAGCCTTCGCGCGCTCCTGGTCGGAGGCGCCTTCACCGAGCCAGCTATCATCGAGTTCTTCCACGGACTCGGCATTCCCATTTACAACGGCTACGGCACTACGGAAGCGTGCACTGCGATTACCCTGAACGACCTGCAGCCGCTTCGTCCAGCGACGGTCGGCAAACCGGTTCGCGGAATGGAGATCCGCATTCTCAATCCCGGAGACGAAGGCATCGGCCAAGTCGCCGTGCGCAGCAAGACCGTGATGTCCCACTACCTCGACGATCCGGAACTAACGGCGGAAACCATCGCGGACGGATGGCTGATGACCGGAGACCTGGGACGAATTGACGCCGTCGGACACTTGCAGCTCTTTGGAAGAGCCAAGAATATGATCGTCACCGAAGAGGGCAAGAACGTTTACCCCGAGGAGATTGAAGCCGCTTTCGAGGGCCTGCCGGTGAAAGAGTCGTGCGTCTTTGCCGCGAACTACCTCTGGCATACTCGAAAAATGACAGGTGAGCAGCTCGTTTTGGTGATTCACCCGGAGCCGGGAAAACACGTCACCCAGGATTTGGTCGCCGAAATCGCCGCGCGCAACCGGCGGCTACTGAACTACAAACGCGTGAGTACCTATTTGATTTGGGAGGAAGACTTCCCGCGCACGGCTTCGATGAAGATCAAGCGCCTCGAGCTCGCCGCACAGATTCGCGACAAACTGGGCCGCGAGGCGGTGGTGGTGCTGTGATTCCTTCACCGCGTGTTTCGTCAGAGGTTCCGCCTTCGTGAAGGAGAAATTCCTTGCAGTCGTCAATCCGGCTGCCGGGAACGGGCGCTGCGGCAAGCTCGCTCCGTCTGCGTTGGCGCGCGTTCGCGCGCTTGGCATCGAACTCGAAATCGCGCACACGACCCGAGCGGGCGAGGCGACGGCGCTGGCTCGCAACGCGTACGCGCGAGGGTTTCGCAACTTCCTCGCCGTTGGAGGCGACGGCACGGCCTTTGAAATCGTCAACGGAATTTTCCCTGAAGCGGAGACACAAGGTCGCGCGACCCTGGGCTTTCTGCCTCTTGGTACGGGCAACTCGTTTCTCCGGGATTTCACCGCCCGCGGAGTCGAACATACGGTCGAGGCTCTTCGTCAAAATCGTCGGCGCCCCTGTGACGTGATTCGGCTGCGCCACGCGGATGGCGACATTTTCTTTATCAATATGCTGAACCTCGGATTTGCGGCCGATGCCGGAGAGGTCGCGAACCGGAAATTCAAGCGCTGGGGCCACATCGGCTATGTTTTTGGGGTCTTTGCGCGCCTCGCGCAACTCGAGCACGCAGCGTTTCCTCATCGGCTGGAGGGAGCAAAAGATTGGGATCGGCGCCCTTGTCTCTTTCTGGCATTCGGCAATAGCAAGTTCACCGGCGGAAATATGATGATCGCGCCCTATGCCGATCCATCGAACGGCCGGATCGAATACGTCCGCTGGTCCCCGATTGGACGTTTGCGCGTGCTCTGGTTGTTCCGGCGGCTTTTCACCGGTACGCACATCCGCCATCCGCTTGCCTCGCGCGCGGCCGTCCGGAAGATCGAATTCGACCTCGACCGACCCGTGAATGTCATCGTCGACGGCGAAGTAATGCGCTTGCAGTGCTGCTCCATGGAGGTTCTTCCATCAGCGCTCAACATCATCGCATGAGGAACCTTTGGCTGGCCGTGCGCTCGGCCGTGCTGTGGACGGTAAGCGTCCTCCATTTTGCACTGGTGGGAACCGTCCTGATCTTCTTCGGCCTTTGCGTGGACCGGCGCAAATTCGACTGGCTCAACCGCGGCTTTTTTCGCAACATTCTCCGCCTCGCGGGGGTCAGATTCGCGGTTCATCGATCGCGCGGCTTCGACCCCAAGCGGACGAGCATTTTCGTCTGCAATCACGTCAATATTTTTGATCCGTTTGTGATCTATTCGGCGATCCCGCAGTTTGTGCGCGGCTTCGAACTAGAATCTCACTTCAAGATTCCTGTCTACGGCTGGATGATGGGCTGGTTTGGAAACGTTCCGGTACCCGATGTCCGCAGCCGCAATGGCTTGGAAATCATGAACAAGAGAGCGAAGGCAGCGCTCGATTCCGGCATCAGCCTGATCGCGTTCGCTGAAGGCTCGCGGACTCGCGATGGCCACGTCCAGGAATTCAAGAAGGGCGTATTCAATCTGGCGCAGAAACTCGAGGTGCCGGTCGTGCCGATGAGCATCGTAGGTTCTTATCAGTTCTTCCGAACCGGCCATTGGATGCTGCATCCGGGAAAAATCACAGTCTACTTGCACGATACAATCGACACATCGCACGTCGGCCGTGGCGATGTGGAGGCCTTGCGAAGGCGGGTGCACGAGATCGTTTCGGAACCGGTCGAGGAATCTCTGAAACACGCAAAGCGGCACTAAGACATCGTAGAGACGCTGGCCTCTGGCAGCGAGCGGCCGGCGCGTAATTCCTGCCACGTGTATACCACTCGGTGGACCACGGTGATCGTCGATATCGTCGCGATCACCCACAAAGCGGGCGCCATCCGGCTGAACAACCCGCCCAGTATGAGTAGGACAAGCCGCTCCGGCCGTTCCATAAAGCCCACCTTGCACGACGGAATCAGCGACTCAGCCCTCGCCCGCGAGTAGCTGACCATGAACGAACTCGCCATCGCGATCGCGGCGAGCACCATGTAGAACGTCCGGCCAATGAGGGTGTAATAGACGACGAGCCCCATATAGAGCCCGAGATCCGAATAGCGATCCAGCGTGGAATCAAGGAACGCGCCAAAGGCTGTTACCTGCCCCGATCGGCGCGCCACCTGACCGTCGGCCATGTCCAGGAAAGCCGCCAGAAACAGCGCCGCGGCCGCCGACCGGAACTGCCCCATCGCAAAGAGCGCAGCTGCGCACGAGTTCACGCCGAGCGCAAAGAACGTGAACATATTCGGGGTGATTCCGGTGGCGGCGAGTCCGGTGACAACATGATGAAGGAGCCATCCGGCCCCTTTGCCAATCCAGTGGGTGAGCGGACGCTTCAGGTCGGTGCGATCGTTTTCCATCTGCGGCCATGATACAACGAAACCGATGAGACTGACCCGCGAGGTCGCGCGAAGCTTCGAAACTCCTCAGGAGCGATACGCAGCTGCTTGAGCTTATTATTTGCCGGAGGAATCGCCGCGTAATTCGCGAATGATACTGACACCGCTGCTGGTGCCGAGCCGGTTCGCTCCTGCCTCGATCATGGCGCGTGCGTCGCTCGCGGTTCGAATTCCGCCTGACGCCTTCACGCCGATCTTCACGGTGCGGCGCATCAGCGCCACATCCTCCACGGTAGCGACCCCGCCCAAAAACCCGGTCGATGTCTTCACAAAGTCGGCGCCGGCCCTTTCGCTCAGCTCGCAGGCCTGCACCTTCTCCTCGCCCGTAAGCAGCCCGGTTTCGAGAATCACCTTCGCCAGCCCTGCCTGCGCATGAACGAGATCCACGACGGCGCGAATATCGGCTAGCACCAACTCTCTTTCGCTGCCCTTGAGCGCCCCGATGTTCATCACCATGTCGATTTCGCGCGCGCCGAGCTTCATCGCTTCAGCGGCCTCAAACACTTTCACGCTTGTCAGCGTGGCCCCCAGCGGAAAGCCGACGACGGCGCCGACCTTCACCGGGCTGCCCCGCAATTGCGAACAGGACAGTTCGACGTAACAAGGATTGATCATGACCGATCCGAAGCCAAACTCCCGGGCCTCTTCGCACAGGCGCACGATGTGGCTCGGCGTCGCGTCCGGGCGCAGGTTCGTGTGGTCAATGATGCGGGCGATGCCCTGCCAGCTTTGCGCCAAACGCTGGCTATCGACGGCTGAGTTTCGGCTCGACATGAATCCGAAATGTTACTACGCTACTTCAGTTTCCCGAAGCAGGCATATTGTGTCAAACCCTCATTCCAATGGCGCCCTTCGCGATCGCCTCATCAAAGCTGCGCGCGCCGCTATGAAGAACGCTTACGCGCCGTACTCCCACTTCAGGGTCGGCGCGGCTCTGGTCACTACCAACGGCAAGGTCTACGGCGGCTGCAACGTGGAGAATGCGTCCTACGGCATCACCAATTGCGCTGAGCGCACCGCCATTTTCTCGGCAGTTGCGCAAGCCGGTCCAAAAATGGAGATCCGTGCGATCGCAATCGTCAACGATCACGACGCCCCCTGCTCTCCGTGCGGCGCCTGCCGCCAGGTGATCTACGAATTCGGGCCGACGGCAACGGTCTTCTTTCTCAGCGCCAACGGATGGAAGGAATTACCGATCACAGATCTCCTGCCAGAGGGATTTCGCCTCCAGTGAGCGACCCCGGCGAGAACTCCGGAGACATCCGCACCGCCGACGTGATTCGCAAGAAACGCGATGGCCACGAGCTTTCGCGCGCCGACATCGCGCATGTCGTTGACGGCTACACCCGCGGAGGAATTCCTGATTATCAAGTCTCTGCGTGGCTGATGGCTGCGCTGCTTCGAGGTCTCACCCGGGCGGAGACTGCCGCCCTTACGGACGCGATGCTGCATTCAGGGCAAGTTCTCGATCTTTCAGAGTTCTCCTCGGCGAAAGTGGATAAGCACTCGACCGGCGGTGTCGGCGATAAGACTTCGCTCGTCCTGGCGCCACTGGCGGCGGCTGGCGGGCTCGTCGTCCCCATGATCAGCGGCCGCGGACTTGGCCACACGGGCGGCACGCTCGACAAACTCGAATCCATTCCCGGATTCCGTGTCGATCTTTCGATTGAGCGCTTTCGCGAGATTCTTCGTGTGTGTGGGTGCTCCATGATCGGCCAGACCGCCGAAATCGCTCCCGCGGACCGAAAGTTCTACGCCCTGCGCGACGTCACTGGGACGGTCGAAAGCCCCTTTCTGATCTGCGCCTCGATCATGAGCAAGAAGTTGGCCGAGGGAATCGATGCTCTGGTTCTGGACGTTAAGACCGGCTCGGGCGCCTTCATGAAGACCGAGGAAGACGCGGCGTTTTTGGCGGGCCTGATGGTCGAAACGGGCAAGCGGATGGGCAAGAAGATGGTCGCGCTCATCACGGACATGGACCAGCCCCTCGGCATGAAAATCGGCAACGCTCTCGAAGTCCAGGAGTGTCTCGACGTTCTGCGCGGCCGCGGCCCCGCTGATCTGCGCGAGCTTTGCCTGGAACTTGCGGCCTGGATGTTCTGTCTCGGTGGACGCGCGGACAAAATCGAGCCGGGCAAGGAACTCGCCGCGCGCCTCATCGACTCCGGTAAAGCGCTCGAGATATTCCGCCAGATGGTTGTGCTGCAGGGCGGGGACTCCGGTGTGATCGACGATCCATCGCGGCTGCCTCGCGCAGAGCATTCGCTCGACGTCATCAGCGCCGAGAGTGGCTATGTCGTCGCCATGCGATGCGAAGATATCGGCACCGCTTGCGTGATTTTGGGCGGCGGTCGCGAAAAGAAAGAGGACTCCGTCGAACCCGCGGTCGGTATCGTGCTGCACAAGAAAACCGGCGATCGAGTCTCCGCAGGCGAGCCTCTATGCACCCTGCATTACAATTCGGATCCCCGCGCCGCCCGGGCCAAGCAACTTCTCGAACAAAGCTTCGACATAGACCCAACGCCGCCCGCGCCAAAACCACTCATCCGCCGCATCATCTCCGGTTGACGCAAGCGGCCTGCACTATCCGAGCTCGCGCAGAAAGCTCGTGCCGTGCGGAATCGATCCCCCGAAGTTCTCTGCAACGGTCTGCCCCATGTCGGCAAGCGTCGGACGAATACCCAAATTCACGCCGCCCGTTGATCCCACGCTGTAGGTAAGGATGGGTACGTACTCCCGCGAATGATCAGTCGTCGGATTCACTGGATCGGGATCGCAGCCGTGATCCGCCGTAATTAGGAGAAGGTCCGAAGTGTTCAGAGACGAGAGAAAAGGGCCGAGAAGTGCGTCGAATTCCTCGAGCGATCGCGCGAAGCCTTCCACTTCCTTGCGATGGCCGTAGAGCATGTCGAAATCGACCAGATTCGCAAAGATCAGACCCGTCCGGCGACCCGCGAGCGCTTCGGTCAGCTTCACCATGCCATCGGCGTTGTTCTTCGTGGTGACGTACTCGCTGACGCCGCGGCCGTTGTAGATGTCGTGGATTTTGCCAACGCCGAAGACCGGTATGCCTCGTTCGGCCAGCACATCGAGCAGCATCGGACGCGGCGGATCGACAGCGTAGTCGTGGCGCCGCTCCGTGCGGCGAAAGTTTCCGGGCGAACCCGCGAACGGCCGCGCGATCACGCGCCCCACACGGTGTGGCCCTTCGAGCAGCGCGCGGGCGATCTCGCACATACGATAAAGCTCGGCGATGGGGACTATGTCCTCGTGTGCGGCTATTTGGAACACGCTGTCGCCAGACGTGTACACGATTGGAAAGCCGGTGCGCACGTGCTCCTCGCCGAACTCCTTGATGATCTCTGTTCCCGAAGCAGGCTTGTTACCCAGCGTGCGCCGGCCAATGCGCTTCTCGAATTCTTGAATGAGCTCTCTCGGAAAACCGTTTGGATAAACCGGAAAGGCCCGATCGAGCCAAATTCCTGCCATCTCCCAATGGCCCGTCGTCGTGTCTTTTCCCGGAGAAACGGTAGCGCCTTTGCCGAAGCAACCAATGGGGCGTGCCGGTGGCGGAAGGTGTTTGAGCGGCTTGATGTTCGCAAGCCCGAGGCGAACGAGATTCGGAACATGGAGCGGTCGCGAGCTCGCGATGTGGCCAAGCGTGTCTCGTCCCGTATCGCCGTAGTCGGCCGCGTCGGGCAGCGCGCCAATGCCGACGCTATCGAGTACAACCCAGACCACCCGTTCGAAGCGCATCGATTTCTCCACTACTTCTCGCCTGACAATACGAAGTGTCTCTGCAAGGAACCCTCGGAAGCGAAAGAACGTACGTGGTGCCCGGGGTGGGGGTCGAACCCACACGTCCTGTGAAGGACAGGGGATTTTAAGTCCCCCGCGTATGCCATTCCGCCACCCGGGCACTGATGAAAACCCAATAAAATAGCGCTATTTCTTTACAACGAATTACAGGCGTTTACAGGCCATTGGTTATAATTAGTTATAGTCGGCGCTGGCGCTCTCGGTGAAAACGCTCGACCAGATCGCGCGATCGCGCGGCGTCCTCTTCCCTGCCAATGTTGTAGCGGTCGAACATCGATCGCGTCAGGTGGCCTGAGATCTCCATTATACGTTTCTCGTCCAGCCCGGCGTCCGACATGTTCCGAACGGCCGTGTGCCTGCAGTGACGCAGCAAGATTCCAGCGTACCTCTTGCGGCCGCTCGGGAGCTTCTCCCATCGTCCGGCACCTACCTTGACGCACGCCTTATACCACTGCCAGCGATAGTCGCCGAGCGGAAATACGAGCGCGTCCGGCTCGCCGCGCCTGAGCTTGAAGTCGCTCGGCAGCCCCACCGTGCGCGAGCGTCCCGTCTTGGTGGATTCCGCCGGCAGCGTGACCAGGCGACGCTCGAGATTTACGTCGCGCCAGCGGATGCGCTCGATCTCGTGAACGCGCACGCCAAAATGATAGGCCAACGTGAACGCGGACCGTAGCGGCTCCTTCAAGGCCTTGCGGAGCGGCGCGTACCATCGATCCTCGACGTAGAGCGCGCCGCGCGCCTCGTTCGGCTCGGCCACCATCGGAAAGTACGAGGGAACCTCGCGCGAGGTGATGAGCTCGTCCTTGCGCCCCTGGTTGAACATCGCACGCAGCGTCGCCATGTAGCGGTTGCAACGCGCGTCGCTCAGGCCGTCCTCGCGTGCCTTCGCACGAAAGTTCTTGAGGTCCGCGATCGTTATGTCTCCGGCGCGCCACCCGTCGAACGCGTTGTCGAGTCGGGGCAGGGTCGCCAGCGTGGGGTTGCCATCTTCGTCGGCCTTGAGTGAGCGCAGCCCCTTGGCGACGCAGCGGTTCAGAAAGTTTTCGCGCAGGTCGTTGTAGGTGACCTTCTCCGGCCCGACCGGAGTAGGGCGACGCCCGCCGATCTCCTGCAGCTTGGCGCGAAGGCGCTTCTGCGCCTCCTTCTTATCGTCGGTGCCGGACGAAGCGTACCGACGTTCGCGCGTCACGGAGCCGTTCGGCGCGCGGCGCTCCTCGTACCACGCCAGCCACCAGAGGCGTCCGTTCTTATAGACGCAGCCGTCGCCGTAGCGACCCCGCTTCTGCTTTCGTTTCGATCGTGTCACTTAGCGCTTCCCTCGTGCCATAGCGCGAGTGCTCAAAAACGTAAACACTTCGTCCCCCGTCATCGTCCGGCGTCGTATCAGTACGGAGGACAACGCAATCACAAGAGGCCACCGCAATTTGAGTATGTCCTCGGTAACAATCCTGACAAACCTGAGATACGCGTCCGCCTGCCGGACGGATCCGAAATGCCGAAGGACGAGTTGGGCCGTATTTTCAAAATCATGCGCGGCATGCCAATGACGATAGGCGCGCGGCGCGTAAATTCGCTCGGCGATCCCGCCCGCATAGTCGATCGCGGCCTTTCGTTTGAATTGATCGTCCGTCAGGCCCTCAAGCTTCTGGCGAAAGACACGAAGATGGCCCAGCGAGTCGCCTTCAGGCACGATCGTCACATGACGAAAGCGCACGCCAAAATGCCAGGCCACTACGGCGTGACCCGCCTCGTGAACGGCGTTTCTCCTGATTCGAGCGACGCTTTTGGTTTTGCTTTTCATGCGCTCCTCGTTATCGAAACCTAAAATTCCGTCCCGCACGTGTCAACTAGTACTGTGGTACTAATTTAATTCGAGGAGACTTCACGTCGAATTGTTTTCGACATGGCCGGGCTGGCAACCGGCCCGCCGCATTACGGCGCAACGATCGCGCCGTGCTCTGCGCTTATTTCGCTGGGGGCAGCAGGTTGTTCTCCGCCGCCGCCGCGAGAACCACCGCGTCGTTGCGCGAACAGTTGAACAGCTCCATCACCCTCTTCACGTCGACCACGACCCGCGAGCATTCCTTGATGACGCGCCGGTTGTTGTCGACCGACGGCAGGACGTGCACCTTCGGGGTACGCTTTGCTTTTTCCGTTGCCATGTGTAGCTCCTTTCAGGGTTTGAACAGCAGGTGAGCCAAGACGATCGCCAACGTCGCTACGGCGAGCGCGAACGCGGCGACGACAAAGGCGTAGAGCGCCGGATGCTCGGCCCGCAGGAACCGCAGCAGGCCGTCGATCTGCCGGAGTCGTCGTTGCCGTCGCGATCGTGCGTCGTGGTTCACGTTGGCGTCGATCTATAAACTGTCGACGCACGTATGTATAGAGTTAATATGTGGCGGCCAAAACCGACGGCCTCCAAAGCCTAGGTTGGTGGTGTTTAGATGAGGCTAAAGACTTTTTTCGGGCAACGGCGTGAAAAACTGCGTGGTTTTCGTTGGAGGGCACGGGGCGGGTTGTCGTGCGGCTAAAGATCAGAATTCCGCAGTAGGAAATGCAGCGACTAAAATGTCGTAAACGACGTGGAACAAGCACACGATCGCAAAGTCGTAACTTATTGATTCGACGAATACGCAAAAGACGTAGAATTCCCGGTATCGTTCCGGGCTAGTGCAAGAGTGTTGTGCACTGGCAGTGCGGTCGATGAGGGGGATTGATGAAGGATACGCAGACACTCCGCACTCAGTACAGAGTCAGTGATTTCGTTACATGGCAGCGCGAGCGAACGCTTGAGTTAAATCCGAATTTTCAACGGCGCCCAGTCTGGAAGAAAGGAGCCAAGTCCTATCTCATCGATACGATAATTCGAGGGCTGCCGATACCGATCATTTTTCTGCGTGACATCCCGGCAGATCTCAAGACGTTCAAGCCGAAGCGCGATGTCGTGGACGGCCAGCAACGGATACGAACCATTCTTTCCTTCATCGAGCCGTCAATCCTGGCTGACTTCAACCCTGTTCGCGACCAGTTCACAATTAGTTCGACGCATAACAAGGAGTTAGCGGGAAAATCCTTCAACGAGCTTCCCACGCACTACAAGCAAAAGATTCTTGACTATCAATTCAGTGTTCATTCCTTTCCAGCCGATACCGATGACCGAGAAATTCTGCAGATTTTTGCACGCATGAATTCGACCGGCGTCAAGCTGAATGCCCAGGAACTTCGTAATGCGGAGTTCTACGGGGAGTTCAAAACGCTGGCTTACGAACTTGCCGCCGAGCAGCTTAATCGATGGAGAGATTGGGAGATCTTCACACCCGATCAAATCGCTCGAATGAATGAGGTGGAGCTAACGAGCGAGTTCATGTTGTTGATTTTGGATGGAGTGTTGGAGAAAAGCAACAAGACCATTAGCCAATTCTACAAGGACTACGACCAGGAATTTGAGGATGCGAAGTATATCTCTGATCGTTTCAGAAAAGTATTTGACACGATCGAAAGTCTTTTCCCGATCGACACAATACGCGAAACGTTCAGTAACAGAACCGTTTTTTATGCCTTGTTTCTGATCTTGTATGCACACATGTACGAGCTTCGAACACCGACACCGCTTAGTCGGCGTGCGAAGCTCAATCTAAAGAAACCGGAAGTCATCAAACCGGCGCTGACGGCAACTATTCGAAATTCTGGGGGAACGATAGCAAGGAAGGAAGAATTGCCGCCCCGCGTTTTCAAGGCTTTGCGAGGCGCTACGACGCACGCAAGTGAGCGTAGAGTCCTAATGGGATATCTCGGCGGGAACTAGAATGCCGAATCCGGTCCTGAAGAAATTTCATAACAGTCTTAGAAAGCTCGATTACACTCGGACTCGCATGGAGCTTCTGTACTTGGACAGGAAAATTGCTCTCCGAGACTTGCATTCTGTCTATGAGTCCCTGTTTTTGCGATCCGTTACTAGTTTTGAGGCATTCCTGGAGGAGCTGTTCATCGCAATTCTGGATCGTCGAGTCAAAGGAAAGAAGGGAACTGTTCTACGGATGAAAACAAGTTCCACGGCGGTCTTGTTGGAGATCCTGTTACAAGGCGACAAATATATGGATTGGTTGCCATTCAGCAAGACAGAGGAGCGAGCAAAGCTCTACCTCAAGGATGGGAAACCTTTCTGTGACCTCTCGGACGGGGACAGGAGCACGATCAAGAAAATTACAACGATCCGACACGCGATCGCCCATGCGAGCAATTACGCGAAAAACGAGTTTCAGAAAAGTGTCATCGGGAACCTCGCCGTGTTGAAAAGCGAGCGGAAACCGGCGGGATTTCTCCGAGGGCAGTTTCGAGCCAACCCCGCTCAAAATCGTTTCGAAAGCTACATTGCGGAGCTGGGCAGAATCGCAAAGGATCTATGCTAGTCGGTCGAGCTGTAGCGCAGTGTCGCGAGGTCTGAGATACCCAACATCATTCATCGCTAACTTTCATCCAATTGATGACAACGCGCGTGACGGTAAGTGACTTTACCTGAGTCGCGGGCTGCCACTTCTTCCCGTCGTCTACCGATGAGATGATATTGCCAGCTACATCGCGGCTAAACATCGGTGCTTCTTGGCCCGCGACAAGCCATCCATCTGCGTTCAATCCCGTCACCAGCTTCTTGTAGTGACAGCCCTTGTTGCCGAGCGGCGCAAATCCCCAGTCGCAGTCCGTTGGCTTGTGCGCCCTATTTACCTGACTCATCGATACTTGGTATTGAAATGAGTACCAAAGCTTGTCCGAAAGGCTCTCCGGCAGCAGCTCCCAGATCACAAAACAGATAACGGCAATCATGAAGAGCTTCAATAGACAGCCAAAAAGGTCTTGCTTGTAGGTAGTCACGGTCACACGCCGGGGGATTCTAACCCACGCTGACAGAGTGCCTGGATTTTACGTGTAGCGAATAAAAAGCGAAACTGTTATCCTCTCGCCCATGAGCACCCGGTCGTGCCGCGTCACCGTGACCGATCTGGAGGGGGTCGAGCACACGACGACCGTCGCGGCCGGGTCGCTCTACGAGGCCGTCGCGCGCGGGCTGGTGGCGCTCCGCCGTCAGGAGTGGATCGCGGGCGTCGCGCTGGAGCACGGCGCGGTGACCGTCGAGGTCGGCGAAGCTCCGGTCGAGCACAACGTCAAGCTAGCCGAGTTCAACAAGTGGGTCCGCAAGGACGGCGGGTCGCCGCGCGACGTGGTGCAGCGCGGGCGGGTGCGGGAGATTCTCGGGATGGGCACGGGGGATCACACACCTGCGGGGCGGCATTAGGTCATGGTACGAACTTGTCCGGTTATCCGACTTACCAGGCGCAGCCCCTGAGCTAACGGGGTTGCGTCAGCGCTTTTCGGCGAGTTTGAATCTCTTTAATCGTTACTGGAGCCAATACAAGCAAGCCGAAGAGAACGAAAACAAGACCGGCTTGCCACTGCTCCGGCCACAACCGCCACAAATAGATTCCTACTGCGCAGACTGCAGCACCAAGCAGGCATACGATTGAAAAGAGCAGGCGCTGCCATCTTGAAGTCAAGGGAGGGGTGACATCTGACGGAGCTCGGACCGGAGCGACGAACCAAACTGCAAATTGCTGCCCACGCCAAAGAAATACGGCTATCCAGAAACAACCGAGAGTGATGAAGCCCGCTCGGAGGAGCCAGATTCCAAAGCCAACACCGACGAGCGCCATCGTTACCAAGGCCAAGATTTGCCATCGACGGCTTCCGGATCGCATATCCATATTGTAGTTTTCAAGAGATGACCTGTGGACCCGCTCGTTTTCCTTGGTCAACTCCTGGTAAACGGGGTTACCGGACAAGTAGAGTTTTAGTACGGAACTTGTCCGGTTATCCGACTAATCAGGAGTTGATACTCAGTCCGTTTCGTCTAGTCCAACCCAATTGTTCCCTGCGGCGATTCAGTAAAGGCTGAAGGTGGCCTCTACGGGTACCTCGGCTGCCACGGACGTACCGTCGGGAGCCTTTGCAGGATTCAGCGTCCAATGCTCGACGGCTTTGAAGGCTTGGTCAATCAGTCCACAAGGAGGCCCATCAATCAAGGAAATTCTAGATACGGAACCATCGGGCAGGATTTGTACCTTCAAGTGGACTGTTCCCTGGACCTGAAAAATCGTCGCGTCGTCCGAATAACTGGCAGGATGGCAATTTACGCAAGAAGGGTACTTATATCCCGCATCTACGCCAGCGGGAAAATGTACGACCTTCTCATCATCCAGCGGAGGATGATCTCGGCTGACCCAGACCTTAGTCTCATGAATTGTGACTGGCGGGACCGGAGGCGCGGGTTTTGCGGCAAGGTCCGTCATCGAATTCGTCATCGGGATCACGATGCCTTCCTGACGGAAAATGGTTTTTCGAGATTCCGTTCGCCACGCGTCCACGGTCAGAACGACTCCTGCGGGTGCTAATTCGAACGTCCCCGCGACGAAAATGTCGGCGCCGAGCCTCGATGCATAACATTTGGTCGCAGATGAATCCAAAAGGAGCCCTTCCGGCAGATTATTCTTAGCAATTTCTTGCTCCAACTTGTCTCGCGTGAGGATGACGAGGCCATGACCCACTTGTTGGAGCGAATCAGAAAACTCACCGGCCAAAGCGTGACCCAACTGGCTCGTCGGACCCTGGGTTTCGTTGAAGTCGACGACCAGAATGCTGGTTTCTGTGGCCGAAGGTGCTGTAGAGGATTTCTGGATCGTGCGGGCAAGATCGACCGCGACTAGATGCAATTCCACTTTTTCTTGGGCTTGGGCACTGCACACACAGATTGAGAGCAGAACCGAAAGAAGGAGGAATTTCCGCGTGATGTACCAAAGATGCACGAATCGAGCTTACGCCGACGGTGGCTGGGAAGATAGCACGAAACTCCTGATTAACGCGCTTACCGGAGATGTAAAGTAGCACTCTAAATGTCCGGTTATCCGACTAATCAGGAGCCAAGGAGACGATCAAGCGTAGTTGGCTGGTGAGGGCTCAGAAGACTGCGAACCTGCTAAGATCACTCGGATTTAACGCGCCGGTCGTCGAGGATAACCCATGCCCTCTCTTGTTGCACACCGAATGAAGCTGTACACCTTCGGATTCATGCTGGGGGCCCTCGGGGCGCTGTCGGCTACTCAGCCACCGGCTCGCGCCCAGAACACTCAACAAGAGGCCCGACAGATTGAGCAACCGTCTCAAGTGGAGGAAATCTACATTGCACGCTCCGTTCGTGAATCCCGCGCTGCGCCGACGGATTTCTGCGCCCAGGCAAAGACCGGTTTCCATTCCGACTTCGAGGATCGATTCACTTTCCGTTCGACAGCCACGAGACCCTCCGACGGCCGTATGCTTGATACGAACGTGAGGACGATTGGCAGTGCTCATGGATGCATGGGACGAACTGCGGATCCGGCAATCTACAAATTCTATTTGGAAATGCTTCTCGGGCGCACGGCGCTCACGTGGATTGGCGACTGCACCCAAACGAAGTCCGATTTCCCCGAAAAAGGCATCGGCGTCGTGCACTGCGTCTTTAGCTTGTCCGATCCTCTTGGTCGGTATGTTGGCGGTCAGTTGACGACCAGCACATTGCATTCACTCAAGGACGTCGGATTGGAGACTGATCCGCCGGGCTACACGCAACCGTCGATTGCCACGATTCGGCTGTGGAGAAAACGAGGCGAGCGCTAACTCCTGATTAACGGCGTTACCGGACAAGTTGAGTCCCAGTACTCGCCGTCGGCGTCGTGGGGAGAATCACGCGGGCGCTGGGTCGGAAGATGTGCACCCGCGCCACGCGTTCGCGGCACACGACGCCGGATTCGCCGCGAAGTCTTACGAGTGTTGCTGCAGCACCGCGGCGGGCACGTACGACGCGTTGCCCGACACGAGGTTCGAATCGAACCGGCACCATTCCTCGAAGCCGACCAACCCGGCCTCGACCAACTGTTGCGCCTCGCAGTAGCGCCGCAGGAAAATGGATGATGGAACTCTTCGTTGAATTATGTAATCCGGGTTGGCGAACACGATCGAGTTCGCCGTGGACGCCATGAGCGGCATCGACGGGCAGATCGCGACGCGCTTGCCCAACAGGTAGGGCGTCGCCGACTGCGCGCCCGTCAGGCCGTCGCGCCCCAGCTCGATCAGCGGTCGGCCTTGCTTGTCGAGCAGTTGGCGTAGGTATTGCAGCGTGTTGTCGTTCATGTAGAACGTCGCGGTCGCGTCGCGGTACGCCGGGTCGAGGGCGGCGTACAACCTGCCGAGGTCGATGGTGCCGATCGTCGTCGTGCCCGTTTCGCTTCCGCCCGTGTTCGTGGCCGAGCCGCTCGCCACGATGACCTTTGCGCCCGCGGCGATCGCCGCCGTGATCAGGCCCGTGGGCTGGTTGACGCCCGTCCCGGTGATCATCGCCTGCCCGACGCCGCGCGCGATTCGCTTGGCGAACACGCGTTCGAGCACCGAGCCGATCGGCCAATTGGAATCCTGCAGAAGTTCTAAGCTGACGGCGACGATCTTCGAGCGGTACGCGTAGGCGCGCAGCTGCGAGCTGGACAGCGATGCGATCTCGACCTCGCCCGACTGGACGGTTTCGCCGACGAGCACGGCCTGGTTGTTCACGTCGTCCCAGATCGGGAAGCTCGTCAGACCGCCCGTGGGCGTCTCAAAAATGTTGCAAAACTCCGGGTTGAAGATGTCGTCGAGCTGCTTGAGCGTTTGGTAGAGCCGCGACGCCATGCCGGGCGCGACGAAGTAGCCACCCGTCGGCCCGAAGGTGTACGTCAACGACTGCGCGCCGGCCAACTCGCCCGCGTACGCGCGGATCTCGCGTTCGGGCGGGACGTAGGTTTCGCGCACGGGCTTGCCCAGCGCGAAGCTCCTCCACTCGTTTTCGGTGTCCTCGTCCAGCCGCGTGCGGGCGCGCTCGGGTGCGCGCGGCAGACCCGCCTCGTGTAGCAATCGGTCCTGCTCGTAGCGGCGAATCTCGGTCGGGCTGATGCCCGCCTTGAGCAGCGACACCTTCGCCAACAAAAATGCGTGGCGCTTTTCGTCGCGCCCCGTCAGCGTCGGCTTCGAGGTTAGTTGTTCGAGTTCCTGAATCGCCGACGAGAGTTCCTCGACGGCGTTGTGGGTGATAGTGACCATCCTTGCACCTTCGGTGTGATTTGTTTCCGCGTCACACGGCACCCGGCGCGGATCGGGCCTAGATCGAGAGAACGGAATTCACGAGGCGACGACGCTTCGCGGCCGCGTCCAGCGCGTGCGCCCGCCGTCGTTCGTGCTGCCGCAGCACGTCGGGAGCGTGCGAGCGGATTTCGGCGGGGATGATGCCCGCCGGGAAGAGCTGTTCGATCGAACGGAACGGCACGAGGTCCGGCAACGGCCCGTCCGTCGCCCATGCGGACGTGTTGTCATAGGCCGGCTGAGGCGTGAGCGCGACATCCAAGAGTCGGCAGTTCTTCAACGTTCGACGCCGGATGCGTTGCGAGCGGTCGTCGGGATCATCGGTCCAATCCCAATCCTCACCGTCGTCGCCCTCGACCTGAAAGCCGAACGACATCTCGCCCACGTCGCCACGGCGCACGTTTTCGAGGATGTCGCGACCCACGGATGTGTTCGGCAGGACGATGTCGCTGCGCAGGCCGCGCTCGTCGGTCGTGAGCGCGAGCGTCTTATTTTTCGTCGAGCCGATCACCCTATTCGGATCGTGCCCCACGGTGGCGATCACCTTGTCGCCACGCGTGAGCGACTTATCGAAGCAATGGCGATCGACGCGCTCCAAAAAATCGCCGATGCGCGCGGTCCCCGCCCAGGTGGCGGCGTAACCGACGATTCGACCCGGCGACTCGGCGCTCGAAAATTGAACCGCGCGTAGCTCGGTGAAGCTGAACCGGCGCTCGATGGCAGACATTGCATTACCTCGAGTTGATTTTTTTCCGCGCGCGCACAACGCCGCGACGCGGCGGGGACATCGTTACTTGATGAACTCGTCCGCGATCGAGTTCGTCTTGCCCTTGAACGCGGCGGACGGATCGTTCGCCTTGACGGGCGTTGGCGCGACGGGTGCGGCGGGTGCGTTCGTCGGCACCGTCACCGGACGAAGGACGCTCGGGTTGACGTTCGACTCCTTTTCCACGGTGGTCTGGTCCATTTCGATTAGCCTCCCTTCCGCGGCGTGGGTTCCGCCTGCGCTTTATCGAGCGGTTCGGTCGAGGGCGCGCGCGGCTTCACCGTCGAGCCGGGAACGACGACGCGTTCCTGCGCGCCGACGTTGAGCGCGACCTTGCCGTCGACCTCTTGGCGAAAGATTTCGGACACGACTCACTCCGTGATTACGAAATTTCGCGGGCGCGGCTGGGGATCCATGCGAATCACGATTCGTTCGCCAAGCTTCGTCGCGACGCCCGCCGCGAGGTTGTTCGCATCGGCATTTTCGACGAAGCGGGTGATCTCGTCGCGCGACATCGCGACCGCCTGCGGTCGGCCCAAGCCGGTCCGCGCGATGAACTGCATCAGCGATTCCTTGGGCCGGAGCACGTGCCGAACGCGCGCGTGGAACTCCGGGTCCTCGTTCGGGTCCACTGTTTTCATCTTCGGCAGCAACTTATACAGCCGCGAGAAGAAGCCCTCGGCCTGAAAATCCGTCGCTTGGCGCTGGTGGGCGGTTAGACTTTCTGCGTTCATGTTCTTGTCCTTTCAGTTTTCCCAGGGCTGTTCGGCCCGGTAGATTTTTCCGCACGGCCCGACGTAGAAAAACACGCGGCCCGTCGCGGGAAATTCCTCGCGCGTCCCGAGCACGAGAATTTCGGCTTGGAGCGCGCGCCGCGCCTCCGCGAGGTTGGCAAATCCTGCCAGCCACGTATCCAATTCGCGAAGCTCGGCGATGGTTTTCACGGGTGCGCCGTTCCTGCGAGTTCCTGCTCCGTATCGAGCGGGCCGATCATGAAGTCCTCAAAGGATTCCGACTTAGTTCCGGTCGTAAGCAACTTGGTGTAGCGTTCGAGCACGCGACGCGCGCGATCGTTCGTTGGGTCCGAAGCGTAGAGTTCGCGTGCGCGCAGAAACACCGACGCCTCGTGCTCCGAGACGCGGATGCCGCGCGTAGCGGCTTGGTCGATCACGTTGCGTACTTCCGCTTCCGTCAATTTCCCCTCCCGAGCAAACGGTCGGCCTCTGCCAAAAGGTCCTTCGACGATTTCGCGGTCGCCCTGCGGCCCTTGAGAAGCATGTCGCGAGTCCTCACGAGCGCCTGCAAATTGGCGAACGCCGGATTTCGTTTTCCACCTACGGTCGAACCCTTCTTGCAGGCCCTCATCGCCGCCGCGATCAGCTCATCGAGCTGCTCAACCTCGGACTGCTGCTCGGGCGTGAGCGTCACGCTCGCGTCGTCCTTTTCGCGTCGCAGCGCACGCGCGAGGTTCGGCGAGTTCTGCAACAGAAGGTCGGAGATCTCAGTGCGCGGATTGCTCATTCGTGCCAAAGGCGCACCAACCCCGGGCCAACCGGGATGCCCCTCAAGCTGCTGTCGGTAATGTTTCGAACCATTTGCGTGAACTTTTCTTCATCGAAGATCATTCCAACCGAAATGTTCTCTTCAGACGTGCGGCCGGTGTCGAAGCGGCCTCCGAAATAAAAAGTACCCCGGCTATCCGGTCGCGCCAGCTCCTGCCTCCGGGCTTGCCTGTGCGGCCACGTGGAGCTCGATCGCGAGCTCGCACTCTTTCGTCGTTGATCGCTTGTGGACCTTCGCGAGCGCCGACACGTCGGCCTTCAGTTTTGCCGGCAGACGAAGCAACAGCGCTTCGCGCTCTTCCTGCATTTGAGCCTCGCGACTTGATTTGTACTGCGGCGGAGTCGAACGGCGGGTCGATCGAAACTACGATAGCAAACGTATATCAGAGTGGTAAGTATGTCAATCGGAAATATGCACTCAACTCGAAATAGTTCCGACGCGCCGATCGCGGCGTCACGATTCCGGCCCGCGCGACGCCAGCCAACCGCCCGGATTCACGCCCAAAATGCGGCGCGCGGTTAACCACGAGGATTCCGGCGCGCGATCGCGCGACGCCGAAGCGGTAGCGGAGTAACAGCGATTCTTCTTGCGAGTCACGAGGCGCGCAACGTCGTGCGATCGACTCCGCTACCATAATTGGCCATCTGGCCACCTGGGAGATAACTTCTAGCCACAATTGACTTTCTACTCGTCCAAATCGTTTGGACACCTCTCGCTCTAGTTGAACGCCTGATCAGACGTCCATGGCCATTTCAGGCGTCCATCAATTTGGACAACTAGAAAGCTATTTTGTAGTAGTAGATAGATGTCAGATGTCCAGGCGTCCAATTGTGTATAGAAGCCCTAGAACGGCGCGCGGTTCGCTTCGACGTTCGCGAACATCGCGCCTTGTGCCTCGGGCAGCGCCCAGTACCAGCTTCGTCCCCTCTGTGATGCCACGACGTTGAGCTCCACACGGGCGCGCCGCAGCGTTCGATCGCTGTGTCCCTCGCGCCGTGCCGCGCGCTCAACCTCCGATGCCTTAGCCGGACCGTTCTCCAGAATCTCACGCAGGAACTTCACCGCCGTGCCCAACTTCCCGCCGATCTCGGCGTCCTCGTTCTGCGCGGCGGCCAGCTCGTTCGCCGTGAGGTCGCAAGGCGCGCCGCCCGCGACGCGAGGCACGGGGCGCGCGAGCCCTTGCACCTCGACCGTCTCGATGCGGTATTCCAGCGACGGGGGCTTCGGACCGAGGTTGAACTTTGAGGCCGCGATCACGAAGATGCCCTGCTTTTCGGGATGCTCGGCGACGAAGAAGTTCGCGCGCGCCGCCGCCGTGTAGCCGATCGAGCCCATGCCGCGATAGATCGCCTTCGGGCCGCCGCTCTTCGCCAAATGCCGCAGGCAGAGGATGACCGCGCCCGACTTGTTGGCGATCTCGCTCAGCGGGCCGAGCACCTGCCGGATCTTCTGGTCGTTGTGGGAATCGACCTTCTCGCCGAGGTAGGCGTTCAACGGATCGATGATCACGAGCTTGGCGTCGACGCGCGCGATCATCATCTCCAGCTCGAACCGGTCGTTCGCGTCGGCGAGCGAGAACTGCCCGCCGTCGGGCTTCGTTGACGCCACGTGCAGCATCGGGATCGGGCCTTGGGGCGCGCCCGCCGCGACGAGGCGCGGGTTGATCGTGTCGCGCAAATCGTCCTCGGCGCTGAGCAGCACCACGCCGCCCGTCGCCTCGGGCTTCGCGCCGTCCAAAAACGGCCGGCCCGTCATGATCGCGACCGCCACGGCGAGCGAGAACATCGACTTCGCTTGGCCGGGATCGCCGTCGATGAGGACCAGCTTGCCGCGCGGAAAGCGGTTCGGCCACAGCCAAGAGACATCCGCTACGTTCGTGGTGTTGACCAATCGCGGACGACCTTTGCTCGCCTCGGCGATCGCGCGGGCGATCGTCGATTGGCGGTAGTCGGCGCGCGTGGCGGACTTCTCGCGCCAGAGGATCGAGCGCTGCCACAGCCGCGCGACCTGCAGCGGACTCATCGTGTAGCGCGCGACGAGGGTGCAAAACGCGATGTCGGCGACCGAGTCGTCGCCTTGATAGTGTTCGGCGACGAACGCCTGCGCCTTCGTGTCGGGGCTGAAGATCACCGCCCACTTCTTGCTCGCCGTGATCTTCGCGACGATCTTTTCGTCGCTGAGGAATTCTCGTGCCACCCCCGCGACGCCGGGGTCGTCGGCGGGCGCGGGGCGCGCTTTGCCGAACACGTGGTGGTGGAGCGCGTTGACGTGCGCCTGCTGCGCGCGGATGGCGAGCGGCTTGTTGTCGAGCCGCTGCCCCGTGAACGTAAAGAAGCGATCACGGTCGTACATCTCGCACATGACGAAGACGTCGTCCGGCATCGGCGACTTGTGGCCCGATGCGGGCAAAACGCCACACGCGAGCAGGTGCACGCCCGTGCCTGACGGGCTGACCTCGCCGTAGCTGTCGCAGTCGTCGATCCACCGCTTCGGCACGGCGCGGAACGCGCCCGTCGTCGAATCGCGGCAGCGATCGAAGTCGACGCCGAGGAAGCCGTCGCCGAGCACGAAGCCGACACCCTCGAGCTGGAGCCGCGCGGCCCCGGCGCGCGCGGTCGCGAAGTCCACCCACTTGTGCTGCCAGTTTTTGTTCGCGCCGATGGCAACGCCCGTATGGGTGCAAAACGGGCGCTTCGTCCACTTCGTTCCTTCCGGGTTGAGGATGAAGTTCCAGCCCACCCAGCGCTTCAGGCCCGCGAGCTCGGGCGGCACCTGGTCGATCGTCGGCAGCGGCGGCGCGACGGGCTTCGGGCTAACGGCTTTCGTATCGGGGGCCACGGGTATTCTCCTGTGCAATCAGCTTTTCGTTCTTGGTCGTACGGATCATGTTCGCGACGCCATCGCGGAACTCGATCTCGACGTTGGCCCACGTGCGCGCGCGGGCGATCTCGTCGAACATGGCGTCGAGTTTCTTAAGCAACGTTGTCTTATCCATGTGAGAGCGCCCCTTTCCGTCGACGATCGCGGCGCTTGCGCCACGGCTTCACGTCGCGCACCCAAGGTCGCGAGCCAGCGCGATACGGAGGAACGATGCGCTTTCTGCGCTCCAACCAGCTATCGAGATCGTTTCTGTCGATGTGGTAGCCGCCCGCGCGAGGCTGGAGGCGCGCGGCCTTAATTTCGCCGCGATGAAGAACGGCGCGGATCGTCGAAACGGAGACGGAGAGGTATTGCGCGGCCTGTTCGGTGGTGAACCACCGCTTCTCAGGGTCGATCGTGGAAGCTACAACGGGAGGGGTGTTCGGTTTCTTACGCAACATTGAAAACCTCGTGATCAGGTCTTCAGCTGTTGCGTCCGGGGTTCTTTTCGGCTAGCGCCTACTTTTACCCGGTGGCGGAGGGGCGGCGTCGAATCGCCGTGCTGGCCTCGGCGTCCTTGCGGATCGCCTGCGCTGTTCCCTCGTCTCTACAAAAATTCTATTGGGCGTCTAGGTGGATGTAAACAGGAACCCTCTCGCCGGTTTCTAGTCGCGCGATCGCGTCGAAATCCCCTGAATCCCCGACGACGCCCAAATTGGTTATAGCGATTGGTTATAAGGCGTGAAAAATCCCAGGTTTTCCCGCGTTAGAACGGAGTTTTTAAGTCCCCCGCGTATGCCATTCCGCCACCCGGGCTGCGCGACCGCAAGACTATCCTAGCAAAAGAGTTACTGCAACATCGTGCCTTGCGCCGCTGCCTGCCCTGCGCCCTCGGTGGCACTAGTGGTGGCAGTTGACGCTGGAGTGGAAGCATCCAAACGCTCCACGGCGGTCAGCGTGTGCTTCGGGGCAAGGTGGGCATACCTGACCGTCATCGAGATGGTCTTGTGGCCCATCAGCTCTTGGACGGTACGTAGGTCGACACCGGCCATCACCAGGCGCGATGCGAACGTGTGCCGAAGGCAGTGCCACGTAAACCCGCTGATCTTGGCATCTTTGAGAACCGGATCGAACCACTGCCGCGGCCCCGGCACTCCCCCGCACACAAACCCCATGCCGCCAGTTCGCTCGCGAAGCGCCTCGAGCGCGCGCATTGCGGACTGGTTCAGGGGGACGTAGCGCGTCTAGCCGTTCTTGGTTCGCGGAATCGTCAGCAAGCGGCGCGCCAAGGAAACATCCACCCACGCATAGGAAACCTCACGAGACGAGCACCCCGAGAAGCACTTGTCCAAATACCAACGGAATGATGTTGCGCACCCGGCCGGACGATTCCACCGCCTCGCTCAGAAACGTTTCACGTTAGTTTGTCGAGTGCGTAATCTTCCCTTAACGGAGACGGACAATTATCGTGAGCATGCTGACGGAGTTGGTGTCATTGAAACTGAATTCAGTGATGAGACGGCATGAAGGCGGCTCGCCTTGGGCCAGCCTTGAAGTAGCCCATAGCTGCAGTCGCGCAGCGATTCAGTTGGTGTTGAGTCCGACTCCGGTCGTCTGTTGTCGCCCCCACTAAAGTCGCTGAGGATTCACCCCAACCGCCCCCAAACGAAGTGAAGTATCTCCCTGCGGAAGCTCGCTAAAACTACAACCACTCTAGAATTAACAGGAGATGAGATCTATGAGCCCCACAAAGCTGTGTGCACTAGTGTTTTCTTTGACGATCGTGATCTGCTTCGCGGTGCCTTCCTTTGCGGCCACGCCGCCACGGCCGCAAGTCGTTGGTGTCGGCGCGTCAGCATTGTTTCCGAGTATGGCAATCGCGGCAGTCACCGGTGATCCGATTACGGGGGCCGGTGCTTGCGGCTCCAACCTCTGGACCGGCGGTGGTTTTAACTCGGACGGCATCGCCGTTGCCGCCGGCGTGGACAACCGCACGGGCGTACAGGCAGATGAACCGGGCAACATTTGGATCGTCTGGAACGGCGATGCGGTTCCAACCCTCGGCGACGCGACGGTCACTCAGGTGTGCGTCTTTCTCGCGGTAGACGCGGTCGTGGGCCAACGGTTGTTCCTCGCGCAGCTAAACAACGGCGGCGCCCAGACTAACGGCTATATTTCGCTGGACACGGCTGACACGAGTGTTAAGAGCGCCTGCAAGGTTGCTTTCCTGAACGACACCGGCGCCAGCTGCCAGGCAAACCCGGTTGTTAAGGGCAACGTCCTGCCGCAATACATCTACAATATCGTCAACGGAGCCAACTTCAATGTCGCGTTCACGGACGGACGACCGGAAGATGACTTATTCGCCAGTAATCGCGCGCTGTGCTCTCCGGGGAACCAGACCAGTGGCCTCGCCACATGCCTCGGGTACAACTTCAACGCAATCGGAACCGGTTTCTACACACCCATCTTCAGCAGCTTTGACGCCAACAACGTAGCCTATGTTGTCCCCTACAGCATTCCGGCCAGCTCGACTCCCGGCTCTGCAAGTAACGGAACTACGTTGACTCAGGGCAGTGTGACCTACACCATCGGTTTCGACCCCATCGATACGAGTTACTCCATACCTGCGATCACCACCATTCCGATTGGCGCTGATCCGGTCCTCGTTCTTGTCAACTGGGGCGGCACTTCAACGTGCAGCTTCAACGCTTTCCCGGCAACGAATGTTGACGCTCACGTCCTCTCCCAGTTATATGCCGGCTTTGAGGCGCATACGACCGGAATCCTGGGGTTACCGTGCCCCTCTGGCGTCCCTGTCGCCGTTCCTGTTATTCAACGTGAGCCCACTTCGGGTACGTACAACACGTTTGAATGGCAGGCGGTTCGCACCAGAGATTCGCAGTACGGAAACTCCCAAGAGACGGGCCTACCAGCACCGTCGTCCTCTAACTCGGATAACGGCACGACCTTCCCCTGCGGCATCACCAACGCGGCCAGTTACGCGGGAGCGGGAACCTACTCGAACCCCGATACCACCCTTTCCGGCGGATGCGCCGATCCGCTCGACGTGAAAAACTTCGGTGGATACACTAACTGGCGCCTGCGCGCGATCGGAACGAGTGACATGCTCAGCGCCCTTAACCAGGCGACAACTACTAACAGCAGTAACCTTGCTGACGCGATCGGCTATGCCTTTTGGAGCCTCGGCAGCTTCGGCGGGAAAACCAACGTCCACTACTTGACTGTAGGTAATGTGGACCCGCTCTATGCCGGCTACACCTCGACCAACGGTGGCAACGGCGGCGTATTCCCGACCACGGGTTCCGGCGGCCAGTGCACCGGCTTTTTCAATACCACCCCGGCGTTTAGCTGCAGCGGCTGGAATCTCCCGACGTTCGTTAACATCACAAACGGCAGCTACCGCATCTGGTCACTTCTTAGGGCTGTCGTCGACCAGACACCCCAGTCCTACCAGGCTACGTCGCTGACCGGGACGATTACCGTGGCTTCCTTGATTCAAGCGGCTCAGGATCAAGCCCATGTGAACGTTCCGGACTTTGTCCCCTTCCAGATCTGCGCGAACACCTCGTGCAGCTCTACTACATCAACCCTCCCCGTCTTCCGCTCGCACTACGGTCAGGTCGGACAATATCCGAACAACGGCATCGGTCTCACCCCCGGACTCACGGAAAGTGGTGGAGATGTGAACGGGGACGTCATCCCCGTTGCGTCCGAAGCGGATTTCGTCAATTACTATGGTCCGACGGGCGAGTTCTACGACCTCGAACAGTAGACGCTGTGTAACTGAAGTTTCAGAACGAAATGGCAGGCGGCTGCGGTTTGCCGCCTGCCGCTCGTTTTGATCGGCGAATTGTTAGCCTTGCTGAAGTGAAAAAAGTGGGTCCATACTTCGTCAAGAGCTTCGCGCTTAGTACGTTCCAGCTCCAAACTCCGCGCCTAAATCCTCTCGACCGCTTCGGTGACTAGACCGATCGGAAGCGCGATGACGAACAAAGTCGAAAAGCCGGGAATCATCGCGGCAATTCTACCCAACACGCCGCCCATCGACGAAAGGACGACCGAGGTGCCAAGAATGCGCCAGCCGCCGCTGGCAAGTGCCCGTTCTAGGCCGCAGGCGTGCGTGAATTTTTTCGCGCAGATGCTGTAAGAGTTCGTTGGCGACGTGGCGGCCAGCTCGTTCCTATTCCATTCGCGGAATGGTGCGCCCCTACGCGAGGCCAATTCGCTACAGGATCGCCTACGTCCTGCGCTTCCGCCAGTCGCTTTGCTCCTTTTGTCGTGGACAGAAAGAAATGCCCTCGTTATATCCCGCAGTTGTTTGACCGTCCCCCGGTTCCCTATTTTGATGTCTTCATGGATCCACAAACGTCGCGCAGCATTTATTCCACCCGGCCGAAACGGTACGAAATTCCAAAAGCAAACTGAGCTCGAGCCTTCAGCCTCACTCCGGGCAGAATTTCGTTGGCGGCCTGCGCGACACCGAAATCGACGTTGATCGGTACCTTGCCCGGCGGAAGGACGCGACCAAAGTACGTTAACGTCGTCGGCAAAGTCGCGCTCGGTTCGCCGACGAGCCCCTGGATATGGTGCGGCTCCTGCAAGGCTTCCGAGCCTACGACGATCTTGCTCTTTGCTGGCCCTGGTAGGACGAAACCGAGAGCGCCGAACGCACCGCCTTGCCAATCGGGCGCGTTGCCGGCAATTCCCAACACCGAGGAGTTCGTTACTTTAAAGCCTACATTTGCGACGATTGGGAGCTGCTTGATCTGGGTGATCGTTTTCGTCGCGACCACGTAGAAATCGCCGTTGCTTGTATCTTTGCCATTGATCACGCCGCCCACGCGCCGCACCTGCGTGCGTGCCACAAACCCGATCGAAATTGCCGGCAGGTAATTGTGTTTGCCCTCGTTTTCACGCAGCAAGTTGACCTTGCCGTGGAAGATGTTGAAACCGCCTTGAAAGAGCGGGCTCAATTCGGAGTTGGAACCTAGAGAGCTAAGCGCGCGGCTGTATCCGACCTCGACTCGACTGAGAAAACCGATCGTTCCCGAAACTTCGTAAAAATTGCCGAGCACCGAACCGCCGTTGAGGTAGTGGAACGCGACATCGGGGCGACCGAACCCGCCGGCTGGCGACGCGCTGGTATACGCAAATGGTGTGACGAACGCACCCGTCTGGCCCTCCCAGTTCAAATTCTGCGCGCGCACGGTCCGCACCGGCAGAACCAGCATTAAAACGGCCATGACGACGAGAATCGCCGCATAGCGGAAAATGCGAGGCAAGCGTGCAGGGTCGATTGTGCGACTCGCATGCGTGTCGTAACGTCTTTCGGTTTTCATCTGTAGTCTCCTTGGAATTTGTGGTGCAAAAAAAAAACGGCCCGCGATCGGATCGATCGTGGGCCGCGAAAAAGACCGAATGAAGATCTGGAATCTAGAGCTTCAGCAAGGACTCCTTTCGCGAGACCCACCCTCGCCCGATCGAACACGCGCAGAGGGCGCAGGCGTGACAAAAACAACGAAGATCAAGTCTCGCATTCATACTTTCGAGGATCCCACTCTTTACCTGAATCACGCCTTTTTCACTCGCTTCACGAAACCGGTATTACGAGCGCAACACCGGCCGTAACGATCAACGCCGCGGCCCAAACCATGTCGAGATTCACCCAGGCTTTTCGCAGTAAACTCAACCCAACCTTCTCGTACACGACGAACGCCACTGCTCCAGTGACCAGCAAGTAGCCTAGCGTGTGCACCAAGACTGCCGCCGCTCCTATCCACGGGCCGCCCGACATCATCAGCGCGTGCAGTTGCATGTCATGGTGCGCATAGCGCATCGCCGACATCCCGAGTAGCACCGGGAGCAGCATCAAACCAGCCCCGTGGGCTGTCGCCATCAGAAACGACCAAATCGTCAGATCGCGAAACCCGACCTGCATACCGCCCCAGTGCGGATGCCTTTTACGGACGAGCCGGTAGAGTCCTAGCGCCAAGAGCACTGCCGCCACGGCGTATCTCACATAATCCTGCGGCAGAGCGACTCCGACCGCTAAAGCAACGCCGACCACCAAGCCGATCGACAGAGCGTGTCCTGCCGCAATCGGCAGCAGCGATTCCCAGACGACCCGCCCGCTGTGCCTCTGCATTCCAAGAGCGACAGCGAACAGCCAGCCCATCCCAGGATTGATTCCGTGGTACGCACCCAGCACAAAAAGGGCCGCCCACGCCCATGCGTGCCCGTGGATCATGAGTAGCAATACGAGTCCGAGGAAGCGTCCCCGCCCTGCAGCCGGACCTGATGACTGCGCAACTCCTTAAATTCGAGGAAGAACTTCGGATCGAACTCCAGCCCTCCCTCGGGTTTAGCATCGAGCTTTACCAGCCAGCTGCGAATTCCGTCCGGATAGAACTGCACGTCCCACGGAGAATAGAGCGAGTTCGTGAAATAGATGCGGCGTCCGTCGCGGCTGACTTCCACCATCTGAGGTCCTCCGTTGAGAGGTGCTCCGGGATTTGCCGGGTGAGCCGCGCGCCGCACGATTCCTCCCAGGTGCACCGAGCCGGTCAGCTTGGGATGGAACGGGTCGGAGACATCATACTGCCGAAATTCGCCGGTCCCCCAGCAAGACACGTACAGAAACCGGTCGTCGAGCGACAAATTGATGTCGGTCACGAGAGGAGGAACCGCCTTGAACCCTTTCAGTAGAGGCGGCAGCAATTCCGGATCTGCCGGCTCGGCGGGAATCTCGATCACTTTTTGCACGGCCCAGTTTCCGTTGTCTCGATGCCAACCCCAGATGGACGAGGAGAGATCCTTCAGCGACACGACCACGCCCACAAATCCGTAGGCTCGGCCGGGATCGTGCGCGGGCCGCAGCTCCAGCACCATCTGGTGCTCGGCACCCAAATCGAGAGTCTGAAGATGTCGGCGCCTGCGCAGATCCCAGACGTGAAGCGCATGGCCGTATTTCCCTTTGAGCAAAAGGTCCGGATTAATGCCGGACTCGACCATATTCGGGGTTCCCCATTCGCTGGTAATCAGCGTGTCGTAACCGAGATGCCACCAGAAATCGTAGGCGAGATACTGGGGGCCGCGGTCGATCTCCCACTTGCCGAGAACTTCGAAGCTTTCCGGGTCGATGATGAAAATTCCGCCCGGTCCTTCACCGTTCGGTGCGCCGAGGGCGCTGACGAAAATCCCCGACGTACCGCAGTGGACCGTGTGGGGTTTGCTGTATCCCGTGCGGGCCGCAAGTGTTTCCGGCTCGATGACCTTAATGATCTCCGGCTTACGCGGATTCGGCTTCGTGTCGAGGACGTGGATTCGCGAGGACCGAATGCCCGGCACGATCAGGTAGCGGCGCTCTGTGTGCGGATGGGGAGCGTAAGGCGACAAGCAGGCACTGCAGGCGTTCCAGCCGAAATGGTGTAATTCGTCTCCGGCGTGCGGCATGTCGACCTGGCCGATAAGCCTTGCGTACGAGTGGGAGCTGGGATCGACATCCACGACGCCGATCGCGTCATGGCGATTGCTGCCGCCTCCGTTGAGCAGCGCAACGTAGGCCAGCTTCTCGACGGGAGCGCCGATTGCTGCTCTCGGTGAAGGGTAAAACGTCGGATCTGGTTGCCAAAGTGCCACGAAAATTCTCCTCTCAATGAAATCGATGCATCCCGATCTCAAATTTATGGCCGATCCGAATCGCAATGGCCGAGTAGCGACGGACCGCCCTGAATCGTCTTGCTGCTTATGCTCCCGCTGCTGCTCCCAGCGCCTTCGCACCCTCCACTTCGGTTAGCTTTCCCGACTTCACGTCGTAGATGTAGCCGTAGACGGGAATCGTTCTCGGAATCAGTGGATGGTTGCGAATGCGAGCGACATCGTCCAACACTGCCTGTTTTGCGTCTCTCACAGTCAGCCACTCGATGTACTCGCCTGCGCGCGAACCCGGACCTTTGCCCACATCGCGGAAACCTTGCGGTGTCAGTTCCGCGGTTTCCAGGCTCGACGCGAGCAGCCCGCGGATCACATCGTTCGTGAAGAACTGCATGCCGCAGTCCGTGTGGTGAATGACAAAGAATTCACGGGTCCCGAGCAGTTTGTAGCTGATGATGAGCGAACGGATCGCATCGTCGCTTGCTCGTCCGCCAGCATTTCGGATCACGTGGGCATCGCCCTCTGCCAAGCCTGCGTATTTGGCCGGATCGAGCCTTGCGTCCATGCACGTGAGGATTGCGAAACGCCGGGCCGGCGGCAAGGCCAGTTTGGCCTTGTCGCCGAACCCAGACGCATACTTCGCATTCGCACCCAGGACTTCCGACAATATCTGACTCATGACTGCCTCCTTGTGTTTCCGTCAATGGTCGATGAAATCTGCCGTCTCAGTCGGCAGCCGATGCAGCCCAGCTCTTTTCGATAGGTGCGCCGATCAGGTTTCCCCACTCGGTCCACGAACCATCGTAGTTCTTCACGTTGCGGTAGCCGAGCAGGTATTTGAGAACAAACCACGTGTGCGAGCTGCGTTCGCCGATCCGGCAGTACGCGATCACGTCGTTCGCGCCCGTGACGCCCTTGCCTTCGTAAAGTTGCTTCAGAGCATCGGCGGATTTGAAAGTGCCGTCTTCGTTCGCGGCTTGCGCCCAAGGAATGTTGGCCGCGCCCGGAATATGGCCGGCGCGTTGCGCGGTTTCAGAGAGTCCCGGAGGCGCGAGAATCTTTCCTGTGAATTCATCCACCGAACGCACGTCCACGAGTTCGCCCGGCCGGCGTTTCTCGAGGATTCCGAAGATATCCTCTTTGCGGGCGCGGATCGACTCGTCCGGTCCGGCTGCGCGGTACGTCGCAGGGGCAACCTTCGTCGGCTCCGTCGTCAGCGGGCGCTTTTCTTCGATCCACTTCTTCCGGCCTCCGTTGATCAGACGCACGTCTTTGTGGCCGTAGTATTTGAGCTGCCAGAACGCGTACGCAGCAAACCAGTTATTGTTGTCACCATAGAGCAGGATCGTTGTATCGTTTGAAATTCCCGATTGACCGAGCAGTTTCTCGAGAGCTCCTTTCTCAATCAGGTCGCGGCGAATGTTGTCCTGGAGTTGCGTTTGCCAGTTCCAACCCACGGCGCCGGGAATGTGCCCCTGGTCATAGGCTGCCGTGTCCACGTCGACTTCAACTAGGCGAGTCTTGGGATCGTTCAGATGGTGAGCGACCCATTCCGTAGTAGCTAACACCTCGGGATGCTTGTAATCAGCCATTTGCTTTCTCCTTTAGAATTCAGCTCAAATGTTTTTGTACGAGATCTAGAAACCACTTTTTCTTCGGCAGTTGAACTAACACGCGCGGAGCGCGCCAAACCAATTGCAGATCCCCGGGGTGGTTTGGGTGAGTGGGGGGAACCAGGGAACCCGCAACGGCTGGCGCGCCTCCACGCGCGTCGTTGTCTGCTGATTTCTGCCGAAGGCATCCACCAGCGCGACCTTGTTACGTCCAATTTCGAAAGTGGAGTTCATGTGCTTTGCGTGCGTCTCCCGCACCCGTAAATTTCAAGCTACTCTTCGCCGTCTCCATTGGGGTCAATTGCGCGAATCGGTAGGTCCCAATGCGCTTCGACAAGTTCCCAGCGTCGGTCTTCGTCTCGCTTCAGCGCATCCTGATCCGGAAACAATTGCCTCGTGATTTCTCGACTGTGCCCCGCGGCAGCCTGGTTTTTGTAATTGATCAACACGGTGAATTCCCAACGCGTGTCTTCTCCAGTGTGGAGGCCCGGGCGATAGACTGTGTAGGACGTGACGTATCCAAGGTCTTTTTCGCGATTTAGAATCGCGATCTGATACTTCTTGAACAGCTGCCAATATTCATCGGCGTGCCCCCATTTCACTTTGTAGACCCACTCGACGACGTACGGCTTTTCTGTAGCCGCATCACCGTCCTTCGCCGACTGCTGCGCCGGCGTGGCCCGAGCGAGCAAAAGGAACGCGCTAAGCACGACCGGCCAAGCGAAGTTGATCAACAAGTTCTTGCGAACATTCATGTCCCGAGGGTCTCCTTACTTGACATTTTGCCAGCGCACCGCGATCAGAGTTGATCATTGATCCGGCGGCGGTTGCGGCTTTGAGTAGGAATCCTTGGTAGGGTAACCAGCTCAAGAAAAACAAAAAGCCCGCTCACCAAGTCGTTTGGCAAGCGGGCTCTCGTAAGATTACGAAATTATCGGCTACAGTTATCTGTTCGCACGTTGACCCGGCGAGCCAAATCGGCACCCGCTGGGACAACAGTTCATCGCCTTTTGGAAAGGATTCATTTCGTTGCTCAGGCTAGCGTAAACGATTCGCTCGGTCAAGAGTGTTTCTGAAATTTTTTTGGGGCCATCTCGGCCACGGAATTGTCAAGCGAATCCGGTCAGCCCAAGGAATCGAAGTTGTAAATCACAGAATGCTCGCCCGGTGCGCCTTCGCCACTCCCCGCGCGGACGACCAGTGCAGTGCGCATTCCCGCGGATCGCGCGGCATTTAGCTCGGCAATCGCGTCCGAGAAAAACAGAATCCGATCCTCTGGCGCGCCCAGACTCGTCGCAATGCGCCTGTAGCTCTCCGCGTTGGTTTTTGCTCCCACTCGCGTATCGAAAAAGCTGCTGATGTAGTCTGTCAAATCGCCGAATTCCGTCGTGCCAAAAAGCAGCTTCTGCGCAAGTTCGCTTCCAGAAGAATATATGGCAATTTCCTTGGCCTGGCGACGCCACCGTTCAAACGCGGTGGGCACGTCGGAGTAGACCTGGCCTCTCAACCGTCCCGCTTCATAGCCCCTTCGCCAGATCAGTCCTTGCAGGATTTTCAACGGGCCGATTTTGCTGTCCTGATCCATCAACCAGAGACCATATTCCGCCGCCGAGTCGACATTCGATTCGCGCGTATCCGCGATCCACGCGGGAGGCATTTTGCCCGAGCGGATTTCGCCTTCTCGGTGCCCCTTCAGAGCAAGAATGGCGTCGCGCACCTCGAGATCGCCAGAATTCTCGTATAGAAAGCCTTTTAGGTTCGCACGCGCGTAGGGGAATAGCGTCTGGTACACGAATTCGATAGGCGTGGTGGTGCCCTCAATGTCGAGCAGGACCACCTTCACTCGCGCCAGATCGATCACCGGCACGTCGGCTACTTCGCGGAAGTCTGCGGTTGAATGTACGCGGGGCCGAAACACACCGGGTCGTATCCGCGGTCCACGCCGCTGTTCGTGTAATGAGGGGTCCAGCCGGCGCGATCTTGGAAAAGACGAATCGCGCGAATCCGCCGCTCGCCGCATAGGTCAAACCAGTGCAGCGTCCCGCGCGGCACGCGAATCAAATCGCCACCATCCACTTCGATCGCAAAAACCGGACCTTTCGCCGGATGAATGTGGAAAATCCCTCGACCGGCAAGAATGTATCGAACCTCATCTTCATCATGCCAGTGCTCAATATTGAACTTCGCGAGCATGGCGTCCAGGCCCGGAGTATTTGAATGGATGTCGATGACATCCGTAGTAGTGTATCCGCCCTTTTCTTTCAACCGGTCGATGTCAGTCGAGTATGCGTCGAGAATTTGCTCGGCGGTGGGCTCTGCGGGCAAGTTGTCTCTGGTTTCCCAGCGTTCGTAGTCGATCTGCATTCCCGCGAGGAAGTCGCGAACCTCGTCGAACTTTGTCAGGCTGCGCTTTTGGTCTGGAATTCGAACACTCGCCATCGCCCTGCCTCCAATCCCCGAAAATACCACAAAACGGCTAGGCTAGGTTCGCACCGCCGCCCGAGCGAACCAGAACTTCCATCAGAAACTCGAATATTTCCGCGTGGCGCTTGGCCTCGTACGGCGTCGCCCCCCACGTGTACAGTCCGTGGCCGCGCAGCAGGAACCCGTGAATCCGCGGCTGGCATTTGAGCAATTCCCCGACACGGATCGACAGTTCTCTCATGTCCTGCGAGTTCTCGAGTATTGGAAGGTGCTCTGTGTGTTCGTGGGTGCGCACACCGTCGAGACCTTTCAGCATCTCGTATCCGGAAATCTCAATTCTCCCCCTGCGACGATGAGCTTCCGAGAGTACCGTACTCCACACCGAGTGCGTGTGCAGCACGGAACCAGCGGACCGCGCTCGGACCACAGCGATATGAATCGCCGCTTCAGCCGATGGCCTACCTTTACCGCGAACTACGGTGCCTTCACCATCGATCTCCAAGAACTGCTCCGGCGCGAGAAATTCTTTGTCGAGTCCGCTCCCCGTGATCACCAGGCGCAAAGGTTCATCCTGCGCGACAGCGCTCAAGTTGCCGCTGGTGCCCAGACACCAACCTCGCGCATGAAACCCCGTGCCGATGTGTGCGAGCTCGGCGGCAAGATGCCGAAAGTGCCCGGCGCGCGATGGCTCTTCCTTGGCCTTCTGTTTCTTCATCCGCGCAGTTACCTCGAACGGACGGCCGAATATCACTCCTTCATCTCAGAGAGTAGCCGATTGTCGAAGCGCAGTCATGAGTCTTGATAATTGGAGGCGCGTGGCGGAATCGAACCGCCGGTGAGGCCTTTGCAGGCCCTTGCCTTACCACTTGGCGAACGCGCCTCATGTCACTGCTACCTCAAGACGAAAGTCATGCGCCGACCAGTCCCGTGAATCCTGCAAAAAGATTCGCTCCGGGACTCGGAAGTGAGCAGCCAAGGTGAGTCCAATCAGCCAATTTCCGCAACTTTCACCATTTGTGCAACGTCGTTCTTATCGCGGCAGTCTGGGTCTTAGCCATCCATAGACCCAAGTGCCAAGCAGTGCGCTGGCCACTGCTACAACCATGACCGAAAGCCCGTTGCCGATCAGCGCAAAGAGGGGGCCCGGACAAGCCCCTGTAAGCGCCCATCCAACTCCAAATATCACGCCGCCTAGCGCATAGCGCACGCCGTGACCGAAATCCTTCGAAGGAATGGAAATGACTTCACCAGATACCGATTTCACCCCAGACTTCCTCACCACGGCGAGCGAAACTACCGCTGTTAAGATCGCGGTACCGATGATTCCGTACATGCGAAACGCCTGAAAACGAAACATCTCTTGGATGCGAAACCAGGAATTGACCTCTGATTTTGTAAGCACGATGCCGAACACGATGCCCAAGAGAAGATAGACCAGCAACAGAGAATCCACTCTCTCGCGACTACTTGCTCGTGTTGCGACGTTCGCTGTGGTCGCCATATGCTTCAGAGCAGGCGGGGCAGAATGAGATACGTGGCCGCCAAACCTCCTGCAAAAAAACCGACTACCGCGATCAACGAGGGCAATTGAAAATCCGCGAGCCCCGAGATGGCGTGACCGGACGTGCAGCCTCCGGCGTATGCTGTTCCGAACCCCACGAAGAACCCTCCCACAACAACGGAGACAAATCCGCGCAGCGTCAGCAGGGCGGGCCAGCTAAACAGCTCTTTCGGCGCCACGCCCGAGAAGTCATGAATGCCGAGGCTCTGAAGAGTTGCCTTCGTCTGCGACGATATCGCGATGTCATGTGGTGTTCCCCAGTGGCTACCGATAAAGCCGCCGATCACGATTCCTACCAGGAAGACGAGGTTCCACAGCCCCGTCTGCTTCCAGTCGTAGCGAAAATACTCCAATTTGCTCGGCAGAAACGCTGAGCACAAATGCCGCAGATTGCTCGAAACCCCGAATACCTTGTTGCCAGTAAGGAGAAGAGCGGGAACGAACAGCCCGATAATCGGTCCGGCCACATACCACGGCCATGTTTGAGCAAACCAAGCAGTCATTCGCGCCTCCTCCCGTTCCAGCCCAGACAGGTCTCTACTTCTTGTTGCGGTTCCAGCCAAAACCAATCTCGATGGAATTCTGGTACATGTGCAGGTTTGCATTTCCTCCTCCCGCAGTCGGAGGAATTGAATCGACGCCGTTGACGTTTTCCCCGAACGCATGGACGTAGGCGATGCTGAGCTCTTTACCACTTTGCGATGTCCACGTGGCACCGAGATGCAGGTGATTCTGGACAACGGCAGGGGCGAGCAGATTGAAGAACGTTTGGGTCCCGTCAAAAGGAAGGCTCGAATGGTTATATCCTCCGCGAACTGTCAATGAGTGCGTCACCTGATAGTCGATGCCCGTCTTGATAGCGGCAATGTCGTGCCAGCCGAAACCGGGACCGTCGCTTGCTCCCAGTGGTGCCTGGTTTGAGTCAAGGTTTGCGATCGCTCTGACTTGTCCGTAGAAGATGCCCTCGCCATCTACAAGAACTGTCACTTCGGGACTGACTTTCAGCGATACTCCGGCAGCCGCGTTCGCTGGAATATCAAATCCGCCTTGCTCGGCAAAGAGTCCGCGGTAACGACTGAACTTCGAAGCGTATGTCTCAGTCTGAAACGTGGCCCCCACGCTCACGATGGGCGTGAGTTGACCAAGCCAGCCGACACGTACGCCAGCACCATACGAGTTGGAGTATCCCGTGTTCGTCACATAAGCGGGAGCACTGGAATAAGAAGGCGAGGCGAAATTCTGGAGCCCCTCGGCGGAGAAGCGTTGATAGACGATATTGACGGCGAGGCCGAAGGCGTTGTGCTCGGTTGCCTTGAACGCGATGGTGGGAGACAGGAAGAGTTGTTCAAGATCGACGCCGCCTCGCGTAGTCCCGAGCAGGAAAATGGGGGTCGTGTAGGACGTATTCATGCCTCCGTTTCCGAAGATTGAGACGCCCAGGGCCAGCCGTGGACTGAGCGAATGACTGAAGCCGAGCTCCGGAACGAAGAAATTCTTCACGCGATTTGCATCGTAATGCCCGTTGACGTCCGGGAATCCCTCGGGGAGCTCGTTTCCAGTAATCGAGGCGTCGCGGAACGGACGAAAGAGCGTTAATCCGAAATCGAAACGATCGCCGACGAGAGCAAGTCCCGCCGGATTGGTTGCTCCCACAAGACTGTCAGACGGCAAGGCAACTCCCGCTCCTCCCTGACCTTGCTGTATGACGCCGTACCCAGTGTTGAAATAGCCGTCAGTTGCAAACGAAGGAGCAGCAATGGACAGCAGCACTATGATGCTCAATATCGCGCGGTGAATGATTTTGCGCATGAAAGGTTTCTCCTCTGCTCGTTTGGAATTGTGTCTCCGCGATTCGCACATACGTTTGGTTTTGCTCCCTTGAGACAAGCTCAAGAGGCCCCTGGCCGGAATTCAAATCGGAATCAGGGTCGGTTGCGTGCGGAGGCTCGTAACTGGCAGATGGTTGAAGACTTTCTAGCCGAAAAGCAAAAAGCCCGCGCACGGTTCATGCCGGCAGCGGGCTTCGAAAAAATCTTCCGAAAAAGAGCGGCTACAGTGGTCTGTTCACGCGCAGTTCCCACACACCAGCAAGTGTTTGCGTGGGACAACAGCTTGTCGTTCTTGAAATAGCCCTCACGGATGTGAAGTTACGGCAAACATTGTCATGCGTCAAGCAAATTCTCCTTGGCGTTTATGCTCAAAGCACCTGCTCACCAGCTCGATTCGCAATCGCTTTCGCAGCATCCGATCTCGTGCTCGCCGCGAATTTGTGCGAAACAGTTGAGGGCGCGGGACGGAATCGAACCGCCGATAAGGTTTTGCGGACCTTCGCCTTGCCACTTGGCCACCGCGCCGCATGAGAATCTCACTAGAAAGAAAGCCTGGCGCCGACGACGGCCAGTGTGCTGGCGAGCACCGGACGCAAAACCTTGTCCGGAATCCGAGACGAAATGTAACTGCCGACGATTACTCCGGGTATCGAACCCACAAGGAGTGAGACCAACAGCACGCCGTCGATCGAGCCCAGGAACCAATGACCGATACCCGCGATCAGCGTCAGTGGCACGGCATGAGCGATGTCGGAGCCAACAAGCTTGCCCGCTGGCAATTTCGGATACAGGATCAGTAGAAAAGTCACGCCGATCGCGCCCGCGCCTACTGACGAGAGCGACACCAGCACGCCAAGCACCGCGCCCAGCAAAACGGTGAGGAGTGTCGTGCCACGCGGACTCAGCTTGGCCGCAGCGTTAGCGAGCGCGTTCAGAATCCATTTTCGGAAGATGATCGAAAATGCGGTAAGGATCAGCGCGAAACCCAGCACCGTCGTGATCACATTGCTGCTGTTTCCCAGCCGGTCTTGGTAGTGCGACAAAACGATGAGCGTCAGAGCTGTCGCCGGAACACTGCCCGACGCCAAGCGCCGCACGATTCGCCATTCGACCGTTCCGCTAAAGCCGTGCACCGCGGTGCCAACGGTCTTCGTGACGCACGCGTAGAGCAGGTCCGTCCCAACCGCGGTGGTCGCACGAATGCCGAACAACAACACAAGCAACGGAGTCATGAGCGCTCCTCCGCCGACGCCAGTTAGTCCAACTAACAGCCCGACAACAAGCCCCGAAAGCGAATATCCCGGGTGAATGGAGTGCACGAGAGCGTGCATGTAGTGTCTTCCTTTCGTTTTGGATCAATTCAGACTGCGAATGCAGATACAACCGAGCGGTAGCTTAGGGGCGACAACAACAGCGGCACGTTGGGGCCGGAAATTGCAGTGATGTCATGACAAGCTCGAACGGTGGCCTTGCTTGAGGTTCCACAGCGCGGCCACGAGCGCATCGACTTCCTCGCAGGTGTTGTAAAGCGCCAGCGATGCGCGAACGGTACTTTCGAGACCAAACCGACGATGGATCGGCTGCGCGCAGTGATGGCCCGCGCGAACCGCAATGCCTTCACGATTGAGTGCCGCGCCGATATCTTCGGTGCGGAATCCGTCGAGGACGAAAGAGAGCACGCTGGCCTTCTCCTTGGCAGTTCCGATCAAGCGGAGTCCGGGAATTCCAAGGAGTGCCTTCGTGGCGTACGCAAGCAGGTCATGCTCGTACCGCTCGATATTCACCATGCCGAGGCGCTGCACGTAATCGATGGCGGCGCCCAGTCCAACCGCATCGGCGATACTTCCTGTACCGGCCTCGAAGCGCGCGGGCGGCACGTTGTAGACGGTCTTCTCGAAAGTGACATCCACGATCATGCTGCCGCCGCCCTGCCACGGCTGCGTGTGTTCGAGAATGTCTGATTTGCCGTAAACCACACCAATTCCGGTGGGAGCGAACACCTTGTGCCCGGAAAAGACGCAGAAGTCGCAATCGAGAAGTTGCACGTCCACCGGCATGTGCGAGACGGCCTGTGCACCGTCGAGGAGCACCTTCGCGCCGTGGCGGTGCGCAATCTCAATCATCTCTCGGGCCGGCGTTATTGTTCCGAGGGCATTCGACACGTGAGCCAGCGACACTAGGCGCGTGCGCGGCCCGATCAATTTCGTATACTCGTCGAGAAGAATTTGGCCCGTGTCATCGACCGGTGCAACACGAAGGCGCGCGCCCTTTTCGGTGCAGAGCATCTGCCAGGGAACGATATTCGCGTGATGCTCAAGCCACGTGATGACAATCTCGTCGTCCTCGCGGATGTTTTGCCGCCCCCAACTCTGCGCAACCAGGTTGATGCCCTCGGTCGCGCCGCGAACGAAAATGATTTCGCGCGGGCTCGAGGCGTTGAGAAAGCGCCGAACCTTTTCGCGGGCAGCCTCATAGGCATCGGTGGCGCGCGCCGCCAGCTCATGCGCTGCCCGGTGGATATTAGAATTCTCGTGGGCGTAGAAATGATCCAGCCGGTCGATAACCGATTGAGGCTTCTGCGTGGTCGCCGCGTTGTCAAACCAGATTAATGGGCGGCCGTGCACGCGCTCCTGCAAAATTGGAAAATCGCGGCGGATTTCTCCCACCTCGAAGGATCTCGAAGACAAGCCCAGATCGGGCAGCGCGCCGGGTTGGTACCTCTCGGCCTCCAGAAGCGGCGCGACTTCTGAGGGCACCAGCTGTCGCGCTTCGTTCAGGAATCCGTAGGAGGCGGCCCTCTCGGCGGCCGTGGGCCGAACCGATGCGCCCGATATCGCAGGCGCATCCTTCGCAGGGACGTCGGAAAGAAGGGGCACTACGTTCGGTGTTGCTTGAGCAGCCGCGCCCTTTTCGAATTCTTGAAGTATTCCGAGGGGTTGCTGTGGTCCAGGAGTAGACGAACTGAACGTTCCAAAGATCGGCCTTGCTTCCCTGAGAAAAGAAAAAGACGGTGAAACAGGAAATGCAGTCTCGGAAAGATCCCCGGAGATCGCGGGCAGCCACGGCGTCAGGTCGCTGCTTGCGGCAGAAGCCAAAGAGGATTCAAAGGGCCCTGGGAAACTTGTGGGGAGGTCTCGCGACTGAGCTAGGGGCGCAACCGATGCGACAGGTAAAGCACCGTTTATCGTCGCGAGGGGCACATTTTCTTGGGACGGTGCGCTTGTGGGAAGTGCAACTTCCTGCGCGGGGGCGGCTGGGCTGGCGGTGCTTAGCTGAGCGAACTCAGGCAAAGCCGTGAAGAACTCATTTGCCATCCGAGCGAGCACGGCAGGATCAATGACACGCTCCGATATCCACTGTTCGGTGGTCCAAACCCCGTCTTTCGGCGGTCCCGGAGCACCCCGCTGCCGATCACTTGTACTCATGGTAGTTCCCAACTTCGACGTCTTCGAGAACTCCAATTGCGTCGTCGGTCAGCACGGCGACCGAGCAGTACAGGGAAACTAGGTACGACGCGATCGCCTTGGTGTTGATACCCATGAAGCGCACAGACAGCCCCGGAGTCTGCTCGCCAGGAAGCCCGGGCTGGAACAGACCAATCACGCCTTGCTTCTTCTCGCCCACACGCAGCAGGAGAATATTCGTCTTCCCTCCTGGCGTCTTGGGCCTCCGGTGACCGTCGATGTGTAGTTTCTCCGTGGGGAAAATCGGGACTCCACGCCAGGTCAGGAACGGAGAGCCAAAAAGGGTCACCGTCGGCGGAGGCACGCCGCGCAAGGTGCACTCGCGGCCGAATGCCGCGATCGCACGCGGATGCGCCAGGAAAAACGACGGTTCCTTCCACACCTTGCTCAGCAGATTGTCCAAATCATCCGGCGTCGGCGACCCCTTACGAGTCTTGATCCGCTGGTCGGGCGTAATGTTTTTCAAAAGCCCGTATTCATCGTTGTTGATGAGTTCGCTTTCCTGGCGCTCTTTCACGTTCTCGACGGCAAGCCGAAGCTGTTCGGCGATCTGATTGTAGGGATTGCTGTAAAGATCGGATACCCGGGTGTGGACGTCCAAAACAGTTGTGATCGCGCAGAGCGTGTATTCGCGCGGTTTTTCGTCGTAATCGACGTAAGTCTCGGGAAGCGACTTTTCATCCTTCGTTCCGCAGGCGACTTCTACCGTCTCCTCATTGACCACACGATTCACGCGCAGCGTCCCCGCTTCTAGAGGCTTCCAATCGAGCAATCGAACGAGCCAGCGTGGCGTGATCGCTCCATACTGCGGAGGCGTTTTTGTTACGTTGGCAAGCTGAAATGCTGCGCGGTCGCCCAGCGCGTGTTGAAGAGTCGTGTCCGCCATTTGCGAGAATCTCCCTCCAGAACTCCAGATCCAGTCCGGTTAGCGATTATTTTTTGCTCGGATCCTAGGCAGGGTACCGGCGCAGTCGAAAACGAGGGCTGTTCGAGGCTGCGGTCCACGAACCGCAGCGCGAACAGGCGTAGTTACGTTATAACGCGTGACGCCGAGCGTCAAGACTTGGTTTGGTGACGCCTGGTCCTAGATTGCGCCTCTTCCTGGTCGGGGAGTTCGTGCTTTAATCACCCCGCGAGCCCGTTCGTTTATATCTTCCCGGGAAACGTGAATCTGTTTCACGGCCACGTCGACAACGACAGAACCTACATCCAGGAATCGGCCACAGGGACTCTGGTCTTCGTTCGGCCTCACCTGCTCGACATCGATCGCCAGCCAGCAGGCCCAAATCACTTCCGGGCCACAACGAAACATATCAACGCGGCAGGGCCACTCGCTAGGATCGAGGCCGTTACAGAATGGGGCGCACCGGTTCACATCGAGATGTCACAAGAACGGTTGCGCGATCTTCGGCTCGTCAAAGGCGAAGTCGTTTTCATCATTCCAAGAGAAGTTGCGGTGTTCTGGAAAAACGGGTCCTCCTGAAAAAGTCTACCCAATCGTCCTCCACCGCGTGTCGATTGCCGTTGTCTATCTACACTCGCTTAATTTGTGCCAAGCGGTGGCAGTTCTGGTGGCAGTTGGAGTTTCGTCTTGGTTCGCCTCGGTTCAGATTGGTACGGAGAGCGATTGCGAGAAAAGATTGTAAATACGGGCCTTTTTCGCTTTCCTGCGTCTTCATGCGGAGTGGCAGCAGGTGGCCTGAATGGATTTTAAGTCCCCCGCGTATGCCATTCCGCCACCCGGGCTGCGCGGCTGCAAACCTATCCTATCAAACGTCTTGCTGCAACATGGCTGCTGAGTCGTTGGCGGTTCGGACGCGGCACCGCAAAGTCTTGTCGACGCCCGGAACGGCAGGAATCAATGGGACTTGGCCGAGGCAGATTTGCGCACGGCCGCGAGTCCTTTCCAATCTTCGAGATCTTGGTCCGGTTTTTCCTTCCGGTATTTTGCGTAGAAGGCCACGCCTTCCGGATCCTCCAGGATGTCAACCTGAATTCCCTTCTGACGCAGTAACTCCTCATTACCGGAAGCGTTGGTGACGTCGCCCACGACCAGCCTCTTGAACTGGCGCATGTAAATCAGCGCCGCGCAGATATCGCAGGGGCTTAGGGATGTAAACAGCGTCGTCTGGCTGAAATCCTGACGCCCGGCGTCGCGCACGGCGGATGTCTCGCCGTGATTGTACGGATGGTTCTCCTGGACCAACGTGTTGTGTCCCTTACCAAGTATTTGGCGCGTCTTGTTGTCGATAATCACGCCGCCGATCGGAGAGCCACCTTCCTCGTAACCCTTCCTGGCCAGCAGGAAAGCGATGCGCATGAAATCCTTATCGGTAAGTTTCTTGAAGAAAGCTTCGTCGACGATCTTCGAAAGGCTTCTCGTCGGAAGATGCACAATCGCGTTCAAGACCTCGTCCGTGACAGCAGTGTCTTTCGTAATCAAGGTCTTCACGGCAGCTCCTCGCGGGCCCTGCTGGATCAGCATCCAGGGACACCGAGCGTCATTCTCCAAGAAAACAATACATTCGCGCCCAAAGCTGGGCGATTTTGGGGCCAATCGAAAGCCAGAGAGTACGCCCGAGTCTGTGTTGACGTGCAGTTTCTGCTCAAGCGGCGCCGGCGGTAGCCCCGGCATCTTCATTCCGGAGGCTCATCAGCTTCTGTCTCTCTTGGAGACAATAAAGCACGAGTTCAACCCGCGTCGAAATTCCCAGCTTTTCATAGACGTGCTGTAGATAGTTTCTGATCGTGTGTTCGGTAAGGCCGAGCTCGGACGATATGGCCCGATTCGTCAAACCTTCCGCGACGAGTTGTATCACACCGGCTTCGCGCTTAGAAAGTAGATCGATTCCCCGGGCGTCGCGCAGGTAGAGTGGCCGCGTCCGGCCCAGCGCGTCAATCAAAAACCCGAGATGCTCGCTGCTTGCCCAGATCTGCCCCTTGTGCACAGCGTGAATGCACTTCGCAAGTGTGTGCAGCGGCTCGTCGCGGAAAATCACGCCGTGCGCGCCGCCATCCTAAGCCTCGTAGTTTCACAGCCCCGGGAGAGTGGCGGATTCTAATCATGAACGACAAGACTCCTAGAGATTGGAGCCAGCCCCCTCACCGTGTGATTCCCGATCGAGTCTGCGTCCCCGCCCCTCGATGGAGTGCGTATCGCGTTCGAGCCGCCAGAGTAACGAGTTCCGCAGCCGGATTCTTCATGCCGATTTGACGGCGGATTGGTTGTCTCGTCGGAATCAAGTCCTCAAGCAACGCGTGCGCGATTCGCGCATTGGTCACGATACTCTTCATTTCCTGACGATGGGTTTCCTTGCTCAAAGCTCTGACTCGACGCCTCCAGCAGAGAAAGAGCCTTTTCCAAATCACTGCGTGGCATCGATCACACATGCCGTTGCCACCATAAAGGGCCTTCCTGCCGTCGCATCGGATGCAACCGTAATCATCGAAATACGCGCGCATCTTCTGGACATACTCGCGCGGCACGAGTCTCGCGATCGCGAGATACGTTTCGCGCGACACGAGCCAAGGCTGGAAAAACGGCCCGTCCTCGTAGCGTTCTCCGGGTTGAAAATGCTTCACTGTGGAGGCCCGATCGGGTTTTCGGAATGGTCGTCGCATGTTTTAGGCTCCGCGAGGATGGCAGGTCCGAAAGGTCTCAGCTAACCGTTTCCGGCTAACCTGCGTGTAGAGTTGAGTCGTTTGAATCCAGGCATGACCCATGAGTTCCTGAATGACCCGAATGTCTGCACCGTGATCTAGAAGGTGGGTTGCGAACGTGTGGCGCAACATTCGCGCGCTAACATTCCCGATGCCAGCCCGATGAGCGGCCTTCTTGATGGCGGAGAGAAGCGTAACGCCGTCAGGTGGCTTCCCCCGCTCAGGACGAACATGATGCTCTTGCCGGATGCGGCTTGACAATAAGTTCCTCGCGTACTCGTACGACATCGATGCGACTCGCCCTAGTGCTATCTGTTTCACTTTGGGTTTTTGGGGATCGGTGTAATCCATCCACTTTCCAATCCATGACCCTCTTTGTTGCAGAACCGATCCCCACTGAGGCGGCCAATCGGAAATAAACAGATATCCGCTCCGCCGCTCTCCGATGTAGTCTCGGATTGCCTTTTCCGCTGATCGGCCGAAAAGTACGATCCTCGCCTGGGACTTGCCCACCACACGGATTGTCCGGGCGTGGAAGTCGATGTCTTCCACACGCAACGACGCGATCTCTCCCATGCGGCATCCCGTGCTGTACAAAAGTTCCAGCAAGACCTTGTCCCTAAGTGAGCCTGCACTGGCGATCAGTCGCTCGACTTCCTCCTCACTGAGAATCCGTGGAATTTCTCTGCGAGCCGGTCGAAGTCGGACCAGACGGGCGGGGGCTTGGGTAACGATTCCTCCGACGTTGAGGAAATCATAGAAACACCGCAACGTATTCAACTCGTTGTGAATCGCGTGAAGGCGGAGTCCCCGAGTCGCCTCGTCCGCCAAGAACTGGAGAACATCATTGTGTGTTGCCGCGGTCAGAGGCCGCGTGTTTAGGAACATGCAGAACTGCTTCAGGACGCGAAGGTAGTAGTTCTGGGTACTCAGGGCGTAGTGCTGTGCAATAAGCCACAGCTTATAGCGCCGGACCAGTTCGAGATTGTAGGCAAGCCCTTCTCGCAAAGTGTGGGGAGTAAACAGCCGCGCGATGAGGCCGTCAAGGATACGAACTGTGGAAAACTAGCACTGCGCATAATTACTGTCGCGGCTATTACGAATCGATTGCGACAGTCTCTCGCAGCGCAGCGTCCGCGCGGTGGCTCCCACGAGCCGCGGGAGGGCAGTTTCGCCCTAGCCTATCCCCTATCCCCTCAACGCGACTCGCGGTGCGATTGGGCGTGCTGCGCCAGGGCGACGAAACATCTGCCCCGCAAGGCATGTCGCGTGTGATGGGAAAAGAGACTGCCGGTTCCGACTAACTGCCGCTGGCGAGAATCGTGCGCGCTGCGTGACGGTTCCGTTCCTTCGAGGTCGATTGTTTCTGCAGGCTTCCGAGCTGCACCAGCAGCCTGCGGAGCTTGCCGCGTTCTTCGAGTTCCATGTCCACCACTTCGAAGGCGCGCGCCTGCGTGTTCGCGTCGCGCACGATGGTTTGGGCCTTGATGGTCTTCTGCACCGCCGCCAGACGCATCTCAACCACGTTGCCCGGGTGCAGGCTCTGCTCGCAAACCGCAACCCCGCCGCCCAATCCCATCTCGGGAATGTCGACTCGACAATTTTCTTTGAGGTTCGTGGTCGTGGCCGCTACTGGCCGCTCAAGCCGCAGGCGCGGATAGCGGCGCTGGCGGATGGCTGAAGACGTCGGGTCGGTGTCTAGAAGTTCGATCGAAAACTCCGCGATATTCAACCCGCTCCGCGGAACGAAATCACGCATCCATTCGGGGTCGATCTTTTCCATGGCCTGCGCCGCCACGATGCGCAACTCCGATGGATTCGCCCAGCGGAAGGCCTTTCTCGTTTCCGCCACTTTCCGCAGGATCGCCTCCGCGCCCGACGTTCGCAGCCGGCCCAGCGCCTCGATAGCTTTCAAACGCAGGTACTCACTCGATCCTCTCGGCAGATCGCCCTCCGCGATCCGAAGCAGCCGCATGTCGGCCGCCGTCTCGCCGCTCATACCGATCTCATCCACGGCTAGAGGCCGGATCAGTGCGTCGATGAGATCGAAGAGTTGAAGGAGCAGGCGTCCTCGCTCCTGTGCTCCGCTCGAAGCGAGTTGCCGCACCACGCGGTCGTGCGCCGTGCGCTTCCATTCCCGCATCCGATCCGGAAGCACGCGCCCCAGGTTCTCCGAGTCCATGCGCGCCAAAATGCCGACCGTGTCGATGGCTTCGCCGGGGCCGCCTTGGCGCAGTTGCTTGCGGAGGTGCTCCAACCCTTCTGGGCCGAGCCCCTCCATCATCGAGATCAGGAGTTCGCAGTCTTCCCGGAATCCGACTCGGCTGAATCGCCCGGCGATCTGCTCTGCCGCGCTCTGAGGGATCCGGCGCAGGAGGTCGCTCAATCCCGACGGAACTTTGCCGGCTTTCAACGCTTCGTCTATGAACTCCGGCAGCCTGTTTTCGACGGCGATTCGGGGGCGCAGGCTCTTTCCCGAACCAGGCCGCTCTGCCTCGAGGTAGTCCAGCAGCTCGACGGACTTTTGCACCGCGGAATACGACCGCAGCTTGGCTGCTTCTTGCGAAAGGCGCACGAATGCCGCACCCAGAAGGCTCTGCAGCTGCGAGTCCTTCTCGTCTGCCAATTGCACGCCCACCAGACGGATCGTGTCGGTGAAAAGCTTTTGGTTGCTCTTGGCGTAGGCGCCGGCCAGTTCGGCGAGACCGAGCGCCGTCTGCCGCCGCGCTTCAGGATCTTTGTTCTGGATGCATCGCGCGTAGTTCTCGAGCACCTTCTCGACGCTCGACGTTTCGCCGCGAGCCGCTAGCGTATCGATATACTCGCGCAGCCGCACGGGCGGAACGCACCACGCATCCGGCGAATCAACCACAGCCTTCTTCTTTTCCTCCGGCACCTGCGCCCAGAACTCTTGTGCCAGCATTTCCACATGCGACTGCACGTGAATACCGGCCTTGGCCATCTTCTCTTCGTACACGCCGAGAATCTTCCGCAGGCTGTCCAGCTCTGTGTTCATTTCATCGAGCATCTGCCGGACGGCGTTGACCTGGATATCGCCGCGGTCGTAGCTTTCCAGCGCGAACCGCACCGCGATGTGCTCCGCGAGCTTCAAGAGGGTTGGTTTATCCGCCGATTCGGTTGGTGCTTGCGCCGCCAGCGCCGAAAGCGCCTGGCTGACGGTGAACCGCGCGCGTCGCGGCAGCGTGGAAAGCCGCGATTGGAAGGCCGTCGGGTCAATCCTCTCTTTCGATCCGTCGTTGGTTCGCGCAATCTGCGCCAGTACCTGGAGGATGCCTTGAAGTTCGTCCTCCTGCAGCGTCATCAAACCGGTTTCGACGGACATCGAGCCCGTTCCGCCGCGGGCCGGACGGCTCGTGCGAATCCCGGACGACGCATGCGCCCACCGGCTGACGGGACCGCCGCCCGATTCTGCGCGGCCGGGAAATCTGCCAAGCCCGCCGCCTTGTGCTGCCGCAGGCCCGGCGCTTGCGGGACCGTCGCCCGCAGTCGAGATTCCGCTTCCGCCTGAAACGCTCTCAGAACCGCCAGCGCCACCTCCGGAACTACTGGCAGCGCCTCCGCTCACTCCCACCAGCGTTCCACTCGCGCTGGGTACTCCGCCGGAACCGGCGGGGCTCGTACTTACAGTCGGTGACGCGCTCTCAGCGCTGTCCTTCGAAAACCAAAATCCTCCCGCGTTCGGATCGATGGGCGTTCCGCCGCCGCCGCTGCCGCTACTGCCGACGATGTTCCATGTCCCAGATCCGCCTGTTGGCTCTGCGCTCCCTTGAATCGGAGCGACTGGCCCTTGGACGGTCGCTCGGCTCGCTGACCCGCCGGAATAAAATCCCGAAAGTCCGCTCGCGGAAGCCTCACCGAGCGCGGGAAGGGCCCCTGATGCTCCGCCCGAATACCCGCCGCCGGAGCCGGCTGACGCTGAGCCGGTGCCCGTGCCGCTGCCTGGTCCGTTGCCGGGACCGTTCCCGGGACCGAGTCCCGGTCCTTGGCCGCCCTTGGTGCCTTCGGCTGCAACGATCAACTGCAGGAGTTTTTCGGGATCGTTGAGGAGCTTATCCGTCTCCTCGGAGTTCATGCCCAGCGTGCGGGCTGCGAGCTGCGCTGCCACAGTCGTCTTCGCCACGGCTGAGTCCGCCGGAACGAAGCAGACTTCGTTAACGTGAATGTGTGGATCGCCTTGCAGCGCGGCCTTCAGTTGCTCGGCCAGCTGCGCTGGCTTGGTGCCGGAGCCCGTGGGGAAGCCACGAACGAATTTCGCCAAGCTGGGTTGGGTAACCTTGGGTGAGAAATGGATGCTCGCGATGCCGGCGGCAGAAAGCATTCGCGCAAAACTTTTCTCGGCCGCCGCCGAATCAAGTTGCGTGCCATCGAGGAGGAGGTTGTCGCCGGAGACGGCCAGCAAAAGACCGGCCTCATCATCCGAGCCAAGCGCGGTCTTCAGCTCGGACCACGCCGTCTCGTACTGCTTGGCCGTCCGCGGATGGCCGAAGTCGTACATCCGCGCGAACTTCAGCAGAATGTTGAGGCTGCGGACGAAGCCCCTTGCGGCCGCTGCCCGAGTGTTGGCATTATCAGCCATAGCGGTATCTGCGGGGACGACCCCGCCAACCATTCGAATATCGCCTCAGGCCCCGCGACCGGCAATGGTACTAGTGTCCTGTCTGGCACTAACGAAAGGGTTTAAGGGGTCGGTAGTACGGAGGTTCCAGAGGGCAAACTGCGCAGGGTGCGCTTCAGCCAGGATTCGAATTCGCGCACGTCGTTAAGAATTACCAATGCTCCTGACTTCGAGAGCTGCTGCCCACGGGTGCGTCGCGCCTCGCTGTTTCGCGGCAGGACCCCGACAAAAGGAATCTGCGCGGCCTGCGCAGCGAGGGCATCGTCCACGTTGTCGCCGAGATAGATCGCCTTCGCCGGATCGCGGCCGCTGAGGATCTTGAGAAGACCTTCAGGATCGGGCTTCGCACGCGCGACGTCTTCGACGGTCACGATATGCCGGAAATATTCGCGGACGCGGCAGCGGTCCAGCGTGTAGTCGGTTTCCTGCCTGACGCGGCCCGTGAAGAGCGCGAGCTCTGCGCGGCTCGCCAGCCGCCGCAAGCTCGCCCGCGGCAAAAGCCACTTCTCGTGCGCGACGTTACCGTTTCCGTCCGCGCCCCAGTACAGCTCGACGAACTTGCTCTTCACTTCATCGTAGCTCTGCTTGCCGCCCAATGACTGCACCCAGGCCGTGGAAAGTTTCCAGTCATCGTTGAATCCTGACTGGCTCTTCCAGCGTTGCAGCTCCTTGCGAGTGACACGCTTGCGTGTGAAAAAGCGCACCGTCTCGAGCACGGTTTTGTGAAACGATCCGCGCACGTCGACCAAGACGCCGTCGACATCGAAGATGATTATTTCGGGTTTTGATTTCAGGCGATTCGCGATGTTGGGCACGGGATGTTGAGAGCGAGGGGACCTATTGGGATTGGGACTCGTCCGATCCGCCGTTCGCCTCGGTTGCATCCGGCGTCGCTTCGGGTAATGCCTCAGCGGATTCTGAAGTTTCCTCCGAAGACTCTGAGGACCAGGCTTCTCCCGGCGTTGGAGCTGCCAGCGGTGGCTCGCTAACGGGTGCGGCCGGCGCGCTCGGCGCTTCCGAGGCTGCCGGCGCACCTTCGCTCAAAGTTTCCAGACGCTTCTGCAAGACCGCGGCTAGCAAATCGATGATGAGTTTCGCACCCGCGCCGTCCGCGTCTTTCGTCGGGTTGTAGGCGGAGACGTCGATCGCCGCGAGATGCTTCCGCGACGCGAACACCTCGAGCGCCTCGCGCACTTCCTCAAGCGGCAACCCACCGGATCCCGGGTAATTCGTCGCCTGAAAATCGGCGATCACGTCGACGTCGAGATGCAACACGAAATCGTGGCCATCGGCGTGAATGCGTTCGATCGCCGCGTGCGCCGCAGCCGCCGCGCCCATCCGCGTCACGTCCGCGGCCAGGTAGCGCCGAAGCGGCGCACGATTCAGCGCCTCTTCCTCTGCCGGGTCGAGCCGTGCAACGCCGAAGAGTGCAACATCCGGCTCGCGCACCAGCGGCGGCTCGCTCCAGAATCGCACCAGCTCTGCGGCACCGCGTCCGACGACGTGCGAAATCACCATCCCGTCCACGCTACCCGTCGACGTGGTCGCTGGGGTATGGACATCGGCATCGCGGTCCATGAAGACGAGACCGACGTGCCGAACGTAGCGGCGCACCCCCGCAATCGTCGCGAGCACTACCGAACAATCACCGCTCACGATCAGCGGCAGCGCTCCCGATTTCACCGCCTGCTCGACGCGCGGCTTCAGCGCCTCGAGAGCAGCGATCAGGCGCGGGATGTTGCGCGCGCGAGGGCTTTCCTCATCCGGCTGGTAGAGCTGCTGCGGATCGTCCCCGAGATCGGTGACCGAATAGCCGATGGCCGTGAGCCGATCGATCAAGCCCGCCGCGCGAAGAGCCGCCGGCGCGCCTTCGTGTCCGAGAGACATCGCGGCCGCACTGGTGGGAGCGCCCAAAAGGGCAATCTTGTTCGCCTGGCGGACTATTTTGACCGCCACTCGCGCTCTCCTTGCGGTTGGTTTT
>Ga0187782_10000013_pt1 | contig 106255 bp, 81 predicted proteins | sample 0715_SJ02_MP15_2_FD_132454 | JGI IMG/M metagenome (GOLD analysis project Ga0187782, IMG submission 132454) | Tropical peat soil microbial communities from peatlands in Department of Meta, Colombia - 0715_SJ02_MP15_20_MG | ecosystem: Environmental > Terrestrial > Soil > Wetlands > Peat | place... | reverse complement strand
TTCCAGTGGACCAGCCTGGAGGCTTCTGTACTACGCAGTGTGGTCATGACTCAGACCTCTACCTACGCCGATTGTATTCCTCGCCGATGGAGGCAAATGTCCGGTGTGCTCAATCCTGCACACCAACAGAAACAGGACTGGGAACTTCGCAGTACGCGCAGAAATAGACTTGTGACTGTGTCGATCCGAGGGAACCGTTTGATCCTCTTGAAATTTCCTTGGTCTTCGCTGGCTTACTGAGGCCGTGTCTATTCACTTTGTCGGATGTGGGCAAAGTGACCTGGCCCCGTTCGTCACTCTCTGGTTCTATAGATCAGGTTGCTTGCCATAAAGCGAGACAGATGGACGGAGCGGACTGGGCGTCTGACGTATCAGCTTGCATAACCGCACGGTCGTCTACGGGGCGGGATTGGTTTGATACCACCACTTGCGAGCGCGCAATGGCTTACTCCGCGGCGATCGCGGAGCCTATCGATTCTCGAACGGGCGTGTTCCTCAAGGCCTCAATCAGCATTTCAAGGCTCTCTTCCCGAGTGTGACCGGTGGTATCAACCTGAATATCTGCCTTGTTGTAGAGAACCTCACGCTCGGCGAGTATGCGCTGAAGGTCGGACATCGCGTCGCGATTGTCGGCCATTGGACGCATGTCCCCCTGGACAACGACCCGCTCCATGTGCTCTTCGGCAGAAGCCCTTAGCCACACGGTGAAACAACTCGATAGCAACCGCTCAAACGTGCCCGGTTCAGATACGAGACTCCCTCCGGTCGCCAAGACAAAACAGGGGTAGCGTTCGATCACCCTGTCTAAACACTGCCGTTCGAGTTGGCGGAACCCACTTTGTCCGCGAAGTTCGAAGACCAGGCTCAAAGTGAGTCCGCTTTCTTGCTCAATTACCTGGTCGAGTTCGACAAATGGCATTTCCAGGCAAGCCGCTAGGGCCGTCCCCAAGGTGGACTTGCCGGCGCCACGAAGACCGATCAGTGCAATGCGCCGATGGCGAGCTGCTGGATCAATTCCTCCAAACTGACGGAGCAACAATTGACGGGCGAGCTTGACATCATCCATAGAGAGGCGTCGGAGAAACTCAACGGCATGGACCAATTCCACCGGAGGTTCAGGGCCTTCAGAAATCAAGACGTCGACCGAAACATTCAGAGCCTTCGCCAGGCGCCGCAACACCAGCACCGAGATATTTCCCTTGCCCGCCTCTATTTGTGCGAGATAACGCTCGGAAACGCCGGAGTCACGAGCGAGTAGCTTTCGAGTCATGCCTCGGCGGGCTCGCGCCTGCCGGACCCGACTCCCTAGCGATTTCAGCGCATCCGCCATCGACGCGGCTAAAAGGCCAGCACTGTCGCGTCGAACCTTTGACCCTCGCAACTTACGCGCGCCGATTCTCCTCATTTTTCCTGACGCCATACGATACTGAGTGCACTTCGGCAAACTGTGTGGATTCCAACAAGAGTGCATCCTGCAAAACACGATCGGGGACACAAGCTCATTGAGCGAAAAAAGCTTCGAACTGGCACCGCTGCACTACTTGTACTATAATGCATGTCGTACACAGGTTCAAGCGCATTATGTTGCATATGTCGCATTGACTTTGGAACCTGGGATGCATTATTTTGTCGCGCGGCCCTGCGAGGGCCCCGCAGGAATGCCTAAGCATGGAAGCGATTGTGGCCAGCCCAAATCCTGAGATCCCGGACTCTGTGGGTTTTCAGACGGCGCCCTCGCGCTACCGCCACTGGAAACTATCTTTCGAAGGCCGTATTGCCACGCTGGCCATGGATGTCCAGGAGGATGCGGGCATACGTCCTGGCTATAAGCTGAAACTGAATTCGTACGATTTGGGTGTGGACATCGAGCTGCACGATGCCCTGCAGCGGATTCGATTCGAGCATCCTGAAGTCTCCAGCGTGGTTCTCAGCAGCGCCAAACAGCGGGTTTTTTGTTCGGGCGCGAACATCTATATGTTGGGGCTCTCTAGCCATGCTTGGAAGGTCAATTTCTGCAAGTTCACCAATGAAACTCGAAACGGAATCGAAGACTCCAGCGCACACTCCAGTCTGAAATTCATCGCCGCCTGCAGCGGATCTGCAGCCGGCGGAGGCTACGAACTGGCCTTGGCGTGCGACGAAATCATCTTGATCGACGATCGCTCGTCTTCGGTCAGTCTCCCGGAGACTCCCCTGCTCGGCGTGCTTCCCGGTACCGGCGGGCTGACACGTCTGACGGACAAAAGGCGTGTGCGGCGAGACCTGGCGGACGTATTTTGCACGACGCCCGAAGGCATACAGGGGCAGCGCGCCAAACAATGGGGACTTGTCGATGCGGTGGTTAAACCGCAGGACTTCGACACATACGTGAAGGAGCGCGCGCGTGCACTTGCCCAGCTAAGCGACCGGCCAACAAAGGCAAAGGGAATCGAACTTGCACCAATCATGCGAAGTGTGGACCAACGTGGGTATCACTACCGCTACGTCGACGTGCAGTTGGACCCGCAGCGGCGCGTCGCGACCCTGACGATTAAGGCTCCGGAGTCTGCGGAGCCCGCATTGCTCGGCGAGATTTTAGATGCCGGGGCTACGTGGTGGCCTCTGCAGATGTCGCGAGAACTCGACGACGCGATTTTGTCGCTTCGGACTAATCAACTCGAATTGGGGCTTTGGCTTTTCAGGACGGAAGGCGACTGGAAGAACATCATCGCGATCGATTCCGTATTGCTTTCTCAAAAAGACAACTGGCTCGTGCGAGAAGTTATTGGAATGATGCGCCGCACCTTTGCACGCGTTGACGTTACGTCGCGGTCGATTTATGCCTTGGTGGAGCCGGGATCATGTTTTGCCGGCAGTTTGTTGGAACTGGCGCTGGCGGCAGACCGGGTCTATATGCTCGACGACCCGCAGACCGCGATCGAACTCTCAGAGATAAACTTTGGCGGGCTGGAAGGAGTCCATGGCCACTCTCGCCTAGAAGCCAGATTCCATCGCGACCAAACTCGCATCGCGGAACTGCGAAAACACGCCGGTGCGCGCCTTGATGCTCAAACCGCCAGCCAACTCGGCTTGGTCACATTCACTCCCGACGAATTGGATTGGAACGACGAGGTAAGGCTCGCGATTGAAACGCGGCTCGCTCTCTCACCCGATGCCCTCACCGGAATGGAAGCAAACCTCCGATTTGGCGAACACGAGAATATGGATACGCGAATCTTCGGCCGACTGTCCGCATGGCAAAACTGGATCTTCATTCGTCCCAATGCCGTCGGGCCTCTTGGAGCCTTAAAGGTCTACGGCACAGGCAATCGGGCGAAGTTCGATTGGGAGCGGGTGTAACGTATGGCAGAAATAACGGAAACGACACAGCAAGCAATTGACTACTCTCAGCGCATTCCCAATAACGTCGACCTCGCAAACGACCGAACTCTTCAGCGCGCGCTCGAACGCTGGCAGCCAGCGTTCCTGGGATGGTGGAATGAGACAGGGCCGGTCAATACCGCCACTTTGCAGGTCTACCTGAGAACGGCGATCAGTGTGGACCGCGACGGTTGGGCCAATTTCGGCTATGTGCGGATGCCGGAGTACCGGTGGGGCATCTTCTTGACACCGCGAGATGAGAGCCAGCCGATTCATTTTGGGGATCACAAAGGCCAGCCCGCGTGGCAAGACGTTCCCGGAGAATATCGCTCACAGTTGCGGCGAATTATCGTGACTCAAGGCGATACGGAACCCGCTTCCGTAGAGCAGCAGAAACTGCTAGGAGCCACCTGTCCCTCGCTTTACGACCTCCGAAATTTGTTCCAAGTGAACGTGGAAGAGGGACGTCATCTCTGGGCGATGGTGTACCTCCTTCACCGGTACTTCGGGCGGGATGGGCGTGAGGAAGCTGAGGCGTTGTTACAGCGCCGTTCGGGCGACCCCAATAACCCGCGCATTCTTACAGCATTCAATGAAAAGACCAGCCACTGGCTGGCGTTTTACATGTTCACGTTTTTCACCGATCGCGACGGCAAATTCCAACTGGCAGCATTGGCGGAGTCGGGTTTTGACCCACTAGCGCGCACCACAAAGTTTATGCTGACCGAGGAAGCGCATCATATGTTTGTCGGCGAGTCCGGAGTGGCGCGAGTATTGCAACGCACTTGCGAGGTCATGCGCGAGCAGAAGTTATCGGATTCCTCTGAGGTTCGAGCACAAGGAGTAGTCGATCTCGAAACACTGCAAAGGTTTGTGAATTTTCACTACAGTGTCACTTTGGATTTGTTTGGCTCTGACATCTCTGCCAACGCAGCTAGTTTCTATACTGGCGGGCTCAAGGGCCGGTATGAAGAGGCCAAACTCGGCGATGATCACTCACTTAACAACGACTCCTACGCAGTCCAGGAGATCGAAAACGGAAAGATTGTGAGCCGACCAATGCCCGCTTTGACGGCTTTGAATGCGCGCTTGCGTGACGACTACACACGCGAGATTCAGGCAGGAGTGGATCGCTGGAACCGTATCCCCGAAAAGCTGGGCATTCCCTTCCGCATTACGTTGCCTCATGTGGGATTCCACCGCAAGATCGGCAGCTTCGCAGGCCAATACATCAGTCCGGATGGGAGAGTGCTTTCGAAGGAAGAGTGGGAGCGCCAGTTGGTCGCGTGGCTTCCATCGGACGATGACCACGCCTTCATCGGTTCGCTAATGGCACGGGTGGTTGAGCCCGGGAAGTTTGCCAACTGGATCGCTGCACCGGCCCGTGGCATCAACAACTTGCCGATCGAATTCGAGTACGTTCGTTTTGACTGACCCGCATTCAGGACACTACGCGCGGTGGTCCAAAATCGGATCGGCGCAGCGATCTTCGAGGCTGAGACTGCTTGAGACGCCATGAGCAATCATTCCTCGTTCCTATTTGAGCGCTTACAAACGGTTTCTGTGCCAGCTCGCAAACTGTTTGCTGTGGTTGTGCGGCAGGCATTTCACGGTCCTATCCGGCCGAAGACGAAGGGCACCGCAACACCGCCGGAGATTCTGGAGGCGTGCGGTCTCGATGTCGCGGAATTCTACACCTTGCTAGCCGCATTGACTGGAGCAGGTCTGATTGAGGTGTCCCATGCTTACCCATTTGAAGAAATCAGACTCGCTCCCGAGGCGGGCGGGGCCGAGGCTCTGGCCGAACGGTGCACACGCGAAAAAATCCCCTTTGAGAGTGTGTTTGTGAATCTGGTTGAGCCACCCCGAGAGAGCCTCCAGCGTTGAGGCGTTGCCCGACGACTGTTGATCAGGCCGCGCCAGGCCGTGGTTGAAAAACTGCTTTTTCGGGCGAGCCGGTCAATTGGTGAAAAAGAGACGGGATGCCAGCTTGGTTAGCTTAAGCACTTTGTATACGCCAACATTTACGCCGCACAACACCACCTTGACACCTTTGACGTCCGCCGCGGCTGCGAACTCTTCCAGTGCTTGCAGCACAGTGCAATCGATGCGGGCGACAGAGGAAAAATCCAGAACCGCTTCGCCGTCTGTTTCGCCCAGTTTCTCCGCCGCCTCGCGAAGGGCCGGAACCACACGCTGTGCATCAATGTTCAGCGATCCAGAAATCATTGCCATAAAACACCGCCGTCTTTAGTTAGTGCCCGGTTGCAATCCACCGGCCGCCTTGGCCTGAGATCTGCCCTCATACGCTTTCCAAAAGAGTTCGACTAGTTCGTTCATGAGCGGCATGCGCGGGTTTGACCGCCAGGACGGATCGTCAAACGCAATCTTGGTCATTTCGGGCAATGCCCGCTCAAATTCCTCCCTTGAGATCCCCAATTCGGCGATCGATCGCGGAAATCCCAGTTGATCGAGCAGCTTTTCAGTCGCCGCTACGAGGTTCTTAACCTTCTCTTCAATCGTATGGCCACCGAGCCCCAACAAGTCCGCTATCGTCGCGTACTTCTTGTGCGCCACGTACCCCTGCTGATATGGCGACGGCATGAATTTGGTGGGCACCGCAGCGTTGTACTCAAGCACGTGGGGCAACATCAGTGCATTCGCCCGGCCATGGGCTACCCCAAAACGCGCGCCGAACGCGTGGGCCAGGGCGTGATTTACGCCCACTGATGCATTGGAAAAGGCAAGTGCCGCTATGCAAGCGGCATTGTGCATCATGCTTCGCGCTTCTTCGTCATGCGGATTTTCATAGGCGATAGGCAGGTACTTGAATACCAGCCGAATCGCCTGCATCGCATTCGAGTCCGTATATGGCGACGCGTAACTCGAAACTCCAGCTTCCAGAGCGTGGGTCAGGCAGTCGACCCCGGTATCCGCCGTCAGCCCCCTTGGCATGGACATCACAAACTGCGGGTCCACGATCGCCACGTCCGGGCTCAGCGAGTAGTCCGCCAACGTCACCTTACGTCTTCGCTCTTTGTCCGTCAGCACCGCAAACGGCGTGACCTCGCTCCCCGTGCCGCTGGTTGTGGAGATGGCAATCAGCCGGGCGCGGTTGATTTTTTCGGTCGGATATTGAACCACGCGCTTGCGCAAATCCAGAAAAGGTGTGGCCAGCTCTTCCAGGTCAGCCTGCGGCGATTCGTACTTGAGTTTCATGATCTTAGCTGCGTCAATCACTGACCCGCCGCCCAGCGCGATGATTTGGTCGGCTTTGTAGGAATCGAGAGCCTCCACACCTTGCATGACCACCTTAATCTCTGGCTCTGCATCGGCAATGACCAAAACATGCCCGTAGGTCTGCGGGGAAAGAGAGCGGCGCACGATGTCGGCATGACCAATCTGCTCGAGAGCTGGATTCGTAACGATGATGGTTGAACGCGATGGGAACTGCCGCACATTTTCTACCGCGTTCATATTGAAATAGATCTGGTTGGGAACACGAAACCACATATGGTTTTGGGTCCTCCGGGCCACCCGCTTGATATTGAGGTAATGGAAAATGTTTACATTGTCGGTGGTGCTGTTCCCCCCGCCGGTTCCGCATCCGAAGGAGAACGTCGGTACCAGATCGTTGTACACCGCGCCCAATGCTCCAATGGACCCGGGCGAATTCACGATGATCCGTCCCGCGTTGATCACCTCTCCAAACTTTTGCACCACCTCATCATTGCGCGAGAAAATGATCGCGGTATGTCCCAGTCCTCCGGCATGGTTCACGTCCACGCACACTTTTAGTGCCTCGTCGATGGATCTCGCTCGATACACCGCCAGCACCGGAAACAGCTTCTCGAACGACAACGGATGTTCAGGACCGACGCCCTTGATCGGCGCAATCAGCAGTTTGGTGTTTGGCGCTACGGGAAGACCTATGAACTGCGCGATATCCGTCGCTTTCTGCCCGACCGCCAGAGGCTGCATGAATCCCGTCTGCGGATCCATCACAGTGCGTTCCAGAAGCTTGGTCTCTTTTTCATTGCAGACGTGTGCGCCCAGTTCCGAAAATTTCTTCATGGCCTGGTCGTAAATCTCGTCGTCAATCACAACTGTCTGCTCTGAGGCGCAGATGGTTCCGTTGTCGAAGGTTTTAGAAATAATGATATCTACGATTGCGGTATTCAGGTCCGCCGTTTTCTCCAGGTATACCGCCGTATTGCCCGGTCCTACTCCCAACGCCGGTTTGCCGGGGCTGTAGGCCGCCTTGACTGCGCCCGGCCCGCCCGTCGCATCGATCAAGCCCACATCTTTATGGCCCATCAGGTACGCGTTGTCCTGCAAAGTGTGCGCTTGAAGACAAGTGAAGACCCCTTCGGGCGCCCCGTGCTTTACGGCCGTCTCATACATGATCCTTAGGGCCTCGGAGCAGCAGTGCAAGGTTTTTGGGTGCGGGCTGAAAATAATTGCGTTCCGCGTCTTGATGGCCAAGATGCATTTAAACAGCACCGTGGAAGTGGGGTTGGTAATCGGTGTTAGCGAGAGGATCACTCCAATTGGCTCCGCCATCTCCACCAGATTACGGTCAGGAAACTCGCGAATGATGCCGACGGTACGCTTATCCTTGACGTAGTTGTACGTAAACTCCGTGGCCACCATGTTCTTAATGACCTTATCTTCCATAACGCCGAGCCGAGTTTCCTCGACGGCCAGGCGTGCTAGATATTGGGCCCGTTCCAAACCAGCAAGAACCATCGGCTTTACAATTCGATCGACGTCCTCTTGAGTGAATTGGGTAAAGACCGCTGAGGCGGTTCTTGCTTGACGGACGAGGCTATCCAGATAAGCGATTCGCTCAGCAGATAACCCTTCGGCCGCAGGCGGCGTTTGGATCTTCTCCTGCTCTGCTCCACTGACGGTCATTGGTTGCCTCCGTTGTGCTTTGTCGGAAACCATCGCTTGCAGAAGCAGGCCCACTCGGACTGCCGTTTCGAGCCTGCAAAAATCAGAGCATGACGTGCCCCCGCAGGTGTGTCACCAATCAGCAGGAATGAATTATTGGTTTGACGGACGGACTGAAAATGGCTGGTACGTGTCCCGATGGGGATCGAAGAGAAAGCAAGATCGAATCCGGCACCCATCCCGAACTCCTTCAGTCCGGCCATTCATGGGACCCACGTTAGTCTCGCCTGAACCTTATGTATGTGATGAATGTCACCAAGGGCAGGCCGGACCACCCTTGGCGGTGAGCTCCCGCGACCCGTCGTATTGTGTCCAGATCGAGCCGCAACCATATTGGGAAGGTTGTAATCCACACGAGCCGCTTGGAACGGGGTGCCGACGCGTAGCGAACAGGCGGGGAAACGTCCAACGATTGGACATTCAGAACTACACGGGTGGCGTCAGGACTGTGAGCAACGATTCGGAAACTCTTGCCAAGGCCGCCAATGACGGATTTGCGTCGCACGCCAAAACGATCTCGGTGGTCATTTTGCCTAAAATCGGCAATACGTAGAAGTGAGCAGTCAAGGCATGAACCGCGCCATTGGCGTGTCAGTGTTTGTGACGTTGCGCGCGGCGTTTGGCCATCTCGGCCCGGTACATGGCCATCATGTGATCCAGGGTGGGTTGCAACTGGTTTGGATCCCGAACGCAATTGAGAAAAATCAGCCGCCCATCAGATCCGTCTGGAGAGGGCATACCGAAATAGTGGAAAGCCGACGTTGGAGGCGGCCCAGTTGGGTCTCCCACTGGCGGTATCGCCGCGGGAAGCTGAAACACATACATGCTGCCGGCCGCAATGGCCTCGTGGGGATAGTGCAAAAGCCACACGCAGTTGTGCGAGTCCTCGATCATGTCGGCGGAGACAATGGCCACCTGTCCTCCGTCGGAACGCGAGGGCTCCTGGCAGTTCCAGAATTGTGCTTGAGGAACATAGATGGTTGGTTCGTTAATACCGTACTCGTCGATCAGCACTCGCGAGAGTCCGTGCCGCTGGACGTATTGGCTGACCTCCGGAAGCGCATGGTTCCAGTCCAGATTCGAGTCGCTGAACAGCGAGTAAGTCGGACGTCCAAAAGCAAGACTGTTAACGAATGGGAAGTAGTAGGGGTAGGCACGCACCACGGTCGCCACAGAGAAGAGCGCCAGCGCGGCGTAAACGCCCATGGCCAGCCGTGCGGCAGGCCAGCCGTTCTTCCTAAGCAGCCCCAGAGCGCGCGGCAACGGCGCCAGCAAAAGAATCAGCATCACGATCGGGATGGTGAAATGCCGGATGCTAATGGTCATGCGGCTGATCATGCAAAAGACTACGAAGACCAGAAGGGAGATCCACAGGGCGCGCCAATGGAATCTTTTGTCGGCAGGAATCACAGAACCACGTTCCAGTTTGCGTCGGGCCATCAGTCCCACGGGAATCGCAAGAACGACCACTAGCAGGAAGGCCAGAGTCGACTTGAGGGAAAACAGGATCGGGAAAAAGAACCACTGGCCATGGGTATAGAAGTGACCGAGAAGAAAGGTCGGCCGGGTAGAGCTCATGACAAAGAAAAACAGCCCGAACAGGTAAATGAACGGTGGCATCAGCAGCCGGCGCAGCACCAGCGAGGCAGCGCTGTGTCCCAGGAAGTCGAGCGAGCCGGTTGGCTGGTTCCAAGACAGAATGAAATAGACCACATACACGGTTAGAGCGGCCAGGAGAATACCCTTCCACAAATAGCGCCCGCGCAGGCGCCGCCAGGTCCGAAGCTCTTGCCCATCTTTCGGCACGTCCGGCAGGGGAAGCCAGCGCAGGCTTAGCCGAAACGCCAGAAACGCGAACAGCAAAAAGCCGGAGGAGAACTTCGTCAGAAACGACGCGCCCAGCAGAAGGCCAAAGGGAATGAGTGTGGCACGGCTCGGAGCACGCCAGAGCGCAGCGAAGCTCCAAAGCGCAAGCAGCGTGGTGAACGCTACCGCAACATCCGTTAGCACCAGCGGACCGAAGACCAAAAACGCGGGTGTGGTGACATACGCAGCCAGGCACAGGAGCCCGCCCCACTCACCTCCAAGCTCCGCAGCATACCGATACACAAACACGCCCAAGACTATCGTCAGCAGCAGCATGGGCACGCGGGCCCAGAACACCGTGGAATAAGGATCGTTCCAAAGGAGCGCCAGCCGGTGGCCCCAGGACCATTCGCCCAGCATATTGCCCCAGCCATGCGCGCTGATGGACCAGGATGCGTCCGAGTACTCGGCGTGCACTCCCCGCAGGACTAACGGAAGAGCCGACCACACTTTGGCGAGGGGTGGGTGCTCCGGATTCATGCGCATATCTAGCTTCTGCAGATAGCTGACCCCGGCGCCAATATGCGCGATTTCGTCAAAGGTTATGGATTCTCGGCGCGCCGCGCCTCCGGCCAGAATGGCCATGCACAAGAGCAGCAGCACAGCCAGGGCAACAGGTACGCGTTTCATAACGGCTATTAGACCTCGGGTGAAAAAACTACAGTTACACCACGCTTACTCCTAGTAACGATTTTGCTCGAAGAATTGTTTCACCCGGGTGAACGCCTGTCTCAACACTGCATCTTGCAGGGGGCATGCTAAGCTCCCGTCGAGCCCCTGGTACGAGCGTAGATCGGATGCTTCGGGCAATGATGGTCACGACTGGGTTGAGGGGTGTCTCGATAATTGCAACGAGAACAACGGTCCAGACGGTCGCCCACAGCCGACGTGTACCAACGTCCAGCGGCTTGCAGCACAGAGATTGCCATGCGTGCTACGTCCGTTGTGCGGTCGAACACCCTGCGACTACCGTGCTACTCGGGCACAATCTGGGAAGGCCTTCTACTCCGGCAGAGTTTTTGTTCCCTTCACATTGAACGTGCCCGCCACCGTCGGCGCGCCGGTATCCGGCTGTCCGCCGCCAATGGAGACCGAATACTTACCCTCGGCGATGATTGGCTCACCGGCTTCGCTCACCATGCTTAGATCGCGATCTTTCAATGCGAAGCGCACCTTCTGCGACTCGCCGGCTTTCAGCTGCACCCGTTGGAATCCGCGCAGCGCACGTAGTGGTGCTCCCGGCACATTCGGGAAGCTAAGGTAAAGTTGTGCCACTTCGTCCCCATCAAGTTTTCCGGTGTTCGTGACGGTCACTTCCACCGCAAGAGGATCGCCAGCATGGATGACCTTGGGAAGCCGCAGCCTGCGATACGAGAACGTTGTGTAACTCAGGCCATAGCCGAACGGGTAGAGCGGCTTGCCCTCGAAATAGCGGTAGGTGCGTCCCTTCATCGCGTAGTCTTCAAACGGCGCCAACTGCTCGACTCCGGTGTAGAAGGTGACGGGAAGACGGCCTGCGGGATTGTTTTTGCCTGACAAGGTCTGGGCGATTGCCGTCCCGCCCTCCTCGCCCGGATACCAAGACTCGAGGATCGCGTTCACATGTTGGCTAGCCCAGTTTACGGCTAGCGCGCTGCCATTGGCGAGCACGAGCACCACAGGCTTTCTTGTTGCGGACACGGCTTCGAGCAAATCCTCCTCTGGCTTGGGGAGATCAATGCTAGTCCGGTCGCCTCCTCTAAAACCTTCTTCGCTGACCGGCATCTCCTCGCCTTCCAAGTCGCTGGTAATACCCAATACCACTACCAGTACGTCCGCATTCCCAGCCGATTCAATGGCCTTAGCGTCTGGCTTGGGATCGTACCTGGACCAAATCAACTGCGCCTGCACTGGGCCAGCGATGCCCTGCCCGTAACCAACTTTGACGTACACCTTTTTCCCCTGTTCAAGGTGAACGTGACCGACTCGCGCCTGCGGCGCCTCATCACTGCCGACCCACCCGTGGGCTAATGTTTTGCCATCGATCTGGACTCGCGCGAACCCACCCTGCAAGCGCACGCCGACGGTGTAGTCTCCTGTCTCCGTAGGAGTGAGAAAGCCGGTCCACTCAACGCGCAGGGGATATTTGCCTGACGCTTCCGGAGGAATTTCCTGTGCCTTCAAATCCACGTTGTTCACTAGGCGCTCCGCGAGTACGGTTCGCTGCACCCCGAACATCTCTCCGGTTGAGAATTCCGCTATGAGTCCCGGCCGGCCTTCCAGCGTAGTGAAGAACGATGCCGGTACGACATCTCCTTCCATACGCAAGAATTGCGTTCCCTCCAGGAATGTGATCTGCGCATCGGGAAACTCGGCTTTGATTCCGTCTAGTACGGAAACCGTATGTGTCGGCCTGCCATTGTAATTGCCGAGCAGATATCTAGTCTGATCGGCCAGCGGCCCCACAACGGCAATTTTGACGGCGCTCTTCTTCAGTGGCAGCGCGCCGTCGTTCTTCAGCAGCACCATCGATTCGTTTGCGATCACGCGCGCCAGTTCCCGGTGTGCGGGGCTATCGAGTTCCTTTTCGTCGATCTTTGTGTACGGAACCATCTCTGGCGCATCGAACATGCCGAGCTTAATCCGAGCCGTAAACAGCCGGATCAGCACCGTATCGATCTCGCTCTCTTTCAGAAAACCTTGTTTGTAAGCGTCAAGGTATGGCTTGTAGTCGTGATCGTCCTTGGTATCCGCGTAATTCAGGCACTCGTTGTCCATGCCGCGTTGCACCGCTAGGGCGGAAGCCTCGGGCTGGGTCTTGGTAAAGTGGTGGTCACGAAAAATATTGACGATTGCCGCGCAGTCGGACACGACGTAGCCCTGAAAGTTCCATTTGCCGCGCAACTGGTCCTGCAGCAGAAATTCATTCACGCACGCCGGTTGCCCGTTGACGCTGTTGTAGGCGCACATCACCGAGCCGGCTTTACCCTCGGTCACCGTCGCACGGAACGCCGGCAGATAGGTGTCCAGCTCGTCGTGCTTGCTGACCTTCACGTCGGCGGTGTGGCGGCTCGGCTCCGGGCCGCTGTGTACGGCATAGTGTTTGGGAGTCGAAATCACCCGGTAGTACTTGGGATCGTCGCCCTGCATGCCGGTGACAAAGGCAACGCCCATGCGCGCGGTCAGGAACGGATCTTCGCCGTACGTTTCCTGCCCGCGCCCCCATCGAGGATCGCGAAAAATGTTGATGTTCGGCGCCCAGAAATCCAGACCCTCCTGGGCGCGGCTGTGACCCGCTCGTTCAAACTGAACACGTTTGATTCTTCCTTCGATGCCGATGGCTATGGCCATACGATGGATTGCGTCGGTGTCAAACGTGGCGGCCAGGCCCACCGGCTCAGGGAACTCCGTGGTGCCGCCGCTGGCCACCCCATGCAGCGCCTCGCTCCACCAGTTGTAGGCGGGCACATTCAATCTCGGGATCGCTCTCGACTGGTTCGTCAATTGCGTGACCTTTTCTTCCACGGTCATCCGGTGTACCAGGTCCGCTGCGCGTTGTTCGGCCGGCAGCGAAGGATTGCGAAATGGTGCATCGGCTGGAACTGAGGAATTATCCGAAGGAGGCGCCGACTGGTTGGCAGATGGAGCTTGTGCGAAGGTCAGGGTAGCGAAGAAAAAGCTCGCGAACACAACCTCAACCACAATCTTCTTCACTTTATCTCCTCTGAATACGGAAGTTGCTCATCGGCCACGTCAGCATCACGATACACTTAGTTGCCGCGGTTGTGAAAGGCATACATACCGAGAGTTGCAACCGCCGCTTGTGCAAAATCGCTACAATTCCTATCGTTGCGTTTAGCAGTAATCCCAAGTTGCTGGAGGTAAATGAACGGACGGACGTCGAGTCAAGTGAGCTGCGCGAGCTGACCTGCGTGGACTTGGATTGACAACCGGCGCGAGCTTGGTAGCTTGCCGCTGCCGCCTGCGTTCGCATAAGATACACGCAGCCAGAAGTCGCATTGAACACTTATCACTGCAGTCTATTCGCCGAACTGACACTTCTGCAAAGGAATCCTATGCTTCCAATCCGAAGGTCCGCTGTGCCCCTCGCCTGCCTGATTGTACTCGCGACCAGCGCTTTATCTCACGCACAGAACACCGGCACCGACGTTCCCCCAGTAATTGATGTCCATGTCCACGCAATGGACGAATCTTTCCCGGGCATCGGTCCGGTGTGTCCGAACACCGCAAAGTTCACTGCTTCCGATCCTCGCACGAAGGAAGCACCGTTCGGCTGGGTACAGGAACAGTGCACTCCCAAGCTCTATCCCGCGGCAAAAGGCGAATACTTGAAAGACGTGATTGCCGAAATGGAACGGCTGAACGTTACAGCTGTGGTTTTCGGTGACCCCAAGAGCGTGCAGAAGTGGAGAGATGCTGCGCCGAACCGCGTCATACCGGGCACCGGTTTCAACGAAGGACTTGAGCCCGGCAAGCGCGTTCCGTTGGATGAGTTGCGCAAAGACTTCACTACGGACGGATTCAAGGTGATGGGCGAGATCGGCCTACAGTACGAAGGCATTTCTCCCAGTGATCCTAGCGTCGATGCGTACTTCGCACTCGCGGAGGAACTCGACATTCCTGTGGCGATTCACATGGGCACCGGCGGCTCGGGCCGGGCTAACGTCACTATGCCTAAGTTCCGTGGCTCCATGGGCAACCCACTTCTTCTTGAGGACCTGCTGGCCCGGCATCCGAAGCTGCGCGTCCAAGTCATGCATGCCGGATACCCGATGATCGACAACATGCTCACGCTACTACAAGCCAATTCTCATGTGTACGTCGACGTAGCTGGGCTAATCTGGAGCTATCCCCTAAAGGAAGTGAATCGTTACATCGAACGGATTGTGGACGCCGGTTTTGAGGACCGCGTTATGTTCGGCACGGACCAACTGATCTGGCCAAAGTTGATGGCGTACTCGATCAGCATCATCCAGAACGCGGACTATCTGACGCCCGAGCAGAAACGTGACATTCTCTATAACAACGCGGCGCGCTTCCTCAGGCTTGATAAGGCAAATTCCAAATAGGTCTTGGCCGCAGCGTAAACAGCTTGCTTTACTTTATGTCCCCCACGACAGCGGCTTAATCCTGATCAGGTCTCAAATCGCAAGGACGTCGAAATCGGAACAATTGCCAATCTGATCGAGTTGGGCGGTAAATTGTCAACAGCGTACCTCCTGCTTTACTCTCCGATATCTATCGTTTATGATCGGAACTCGCTTGAAGCTGTGGGCAGTAACTACCCACTTTACCGACGCGATGATTGGGGGCGCGTTAAGGGAAACGATTTAAAGTTCACGATCTCATGCCCAGAAGTGACCACAACGCAGGCCTACTTGAGTATCGGGCCGAGAGAAGCGTTTTCGATCAGATTAAAGAGTCCGCACGGAAAACCTCGCGCCGCCAGTACAAAAAACTTCGGGCCACCATCAGTAACTGTTTGGCTGATTATCCAGTTGAATCCAACGGTGAGAAGACGTGGGTAGAGAATCCAGCTAAACGCGTCATCCACGGAATCTACGATGTTGTTTCTGAGCCGCTTCGCACCGGGCATTGGGCTGTACCTCGTACCGGAACCGACAAAACGGCGTACGTCATTGGACTGTACGGCACAGGCCGATGGTATATCCACGCACTGATGCGCCAAAACCTCGCAGAGAGAGCTAAGTACATAAGACAAAGAATTCGCTTTCATCCACGCCCTACATCTATGATTTACACCGGGCATGCCACGATGAGATATGCTTCTCGCGGGCAGAGGCTGCCGGTCGTTACCAAGCGCATCTTGGAGGCCGTGCGAGCTGGATCTGCGGATTTGATTTTTGTATACCGTCATCCTTTGGATTCGTTGTTGACCAATTGGCTTTGGTGGCGAACCTACCTTGGTGAGAAACGTATCATCGGCAGCATCTGGGAGATTTACAAGACCATGGATGAGCTGTGTGACGGCTTGGAACGGGATTTCCAAGGCTTTAAGGCTTTCGCTGAAGCTGATCCGAGCTTTTTCGCTGCGGCACCGGGTCCACCCTTTTTATCTTTTTCGGAATTTGTTGAGGAGACCGGTCTTTTTGTCCAATCCTCGACACTCGCAGTACGCCTTGAAGATTTTGCGGACGATCCCCGCCGGGAGTTCCTCAAGATCGCGGAATTGCTTTCGGTCTCTGTCGACCGGGATTTCTTGAATGTACCCGTTCCCAGGGCCAAGCCCTATGGCCACCTGGCTGTTCGAGACAACGTTGCGGGGTTCAGAGAATTCATAGCTAGCATCGATTCTCAAACAAAAAGACGGATCGAAGAAATCGGTTACAGTCTGGAGGGCAACCGAAGGGCTAGCGCGGCGCATGCGTAATTCCTGGCCCCCTCAGGCGACTGTGCAATTGTAGACGTTTGCGACTGAGAGGGAGCAGGCAACCTGGGGTGTAGGTCCAACCTTTTCCTCCGTTCCCATCGTGCCGATTCGCTGCAGAAGCTGTACCAGAATCCGTGCGCAACTGGAAGACCAATGCCGTGGTATTGCTTGTGCGATTAGGTGTGTGTTACATACAGTTCGATAGCAAATGCTCACAAACACGAAAAAGATTGGTCATGGTGAAGCTCCACTGCAACGTGATTCCGGCCGGGTGTTTTGGATAACAGGGTTGTCCGGAAGTGGGAAAACAACGTTGGGGCAAGAGCTTTGCAACCGATTGCGCGCTGACGGCGTGCCGGTCACGTTTCTAGACGGCGACCAATTGCGCGTAGTCATCGCTGAAGACTTGGGGCACAGCACAGGTAACCGGCGCGAATCGGCGATGCGCAATGCTCGGCTGTGCCGGATGTTGGCGCAGCAGGGCGGCGATGTTGTCTGTGCGACCATTTCCCTTTTTCACGACGTGCAGCGTTGGAATCGCGCCAACATACCTGGGTATTACGAAATTTACCTTCACGTTCCCATGGACGAACTCCGGCGCCGCGACACAAAAGGAATCTACGGTAGAGCCGAGCGCGGTGATCTGACTGACGTAGTGGGAATCGACGTACCGGCCGAAACTCCCGAGGCTCCAGACTTGGTCCTGGAGAATTACGGGGAACTCAACGTCGTGACCGCCGTGGATCGGATCCTGGCGCTGTGCGACCGGCGTAGTGGGCGCTCCAGCGCGCCACTGGCTCAAGCGCTGACCCTCAGAACGAAAGCGGAATCGCTGGAAAGTGTCGCGCCTCTGCTCCAAAGCGCACAGGTATTGCCACAGGTGCGATTCTCGGTTCGTGAATGGCGCGGGCAACCCGGCGTCGTCAAAGCTTCGATAAACAGCGCGCCATGGGCTTCAGGCCCCGTGATCGTGCGGAGCAGCGCCCGCTGTGAGGACGGCGTCACAAGAAGCCAAGCGGGGCGGTACAGTTCCGTGCTCGCTGTGGAGGATAGTGAGGCAATTGTCCGGGCAATCGACAAGGTCATCGAGTCGTTCGCCGATGGCAACGTCGACGACCAGGTTTTCGTCCAGCCTATGTTGGACAATGTTGTTATGGCGGGGGTGGCTTTTTCCCGGAGTCCCGCCGGCGGCCCTTATTATGTTGTCAATTACGACGACCATACTGGCCTGACGGACCGCGTGACCGCCGGTGTCGGGGACAATCTCAAGACCTTCTTTTGTCTTAAATCGCAGCCCGGGGATTGCCCACGTCGTTTGTCGCCGGTTATCGACCTACTTCGAGAGCTTGAGAGTCTTCTGACGTGCGATGCCATCGATGTTGAATTCGCAGTGGCAGAAGACGGACAACTCTATCTTCTGCAGGTTCGGCCTCTCGCCATGGATTGCCATAACGGGCCCCCCGACGCCAAAGTGGACGATGCTGTTGCCGATATTGCGCGCAAAGTCGAATTGCTTAGCCGTCCGCATCCGTATCTTCACGGGAGCCGCGCAATATTCGGAATCATGCCGGACTGGAACCCTGCCGAAATCATTGGCGTGCGGCCGCGGCCACTGTCGCTGTCGCTCTATTGCGAACTCATCACGGACGCTATCTGGGCTTACCAGCGGGACAATTACGGGTACAAGAATCTTCGCAGCTTTCCATTGCTCGTGAGTTTTCACGGGCTTCCCTACATCGACGTGCGGGTCAGCTTCAACTCTTTTGTGCCTCGCGATGTACCTGACGATCTCGCCGGCAGGCTGGTGAATTACTACATCGATCGGCTTCTCGCAGAACCACAACTGCACGACAAGATCGAATTTGCCATCATATTCGCCTGTTATACGCTCGACTTGCCACAGCGCCTGGCCAAGCTGACCGAGTATGGGTTTTCATCCTCGGATTTAGCGGAACTTTCGGGTGCCCTGCGGCGACTGACCAATCGCATCATCCACGGTGATACCGCGCTGTGGCGGCGCGACCGGGCGAAAATTGATGAGCTGGCTCGGCGCTTTTCGACAATAGATAACGCCGAGCTCGATAAAATTAGCCGCGTCTACTGGCTAATCGAAGATTGCAAACGATACGGTACCCTGCCATTCGCTGGTTTGGCGCGGGCTGGTTTCATAGCCATGCAACTGCTGCAGTCATTCGTGGAAGTGGGGGCACTCAGCGTTCAGGAAGCAGCGACGTTTATGGCCAGTGTAGACACCGTCGGGTCGCGTATTGGGCGAGATTTTGCGATGCTGCCCAAAGCGGAATTCCTCGCCCGCTACGGCCATCTGCGGCCGGGCACCTATGACATTCTCTCGCCACGTTACGACGAGGCACCCGATCTTTATTTCGATTGGTCGAATCCCCGGTTGGCCGTGTCCGCGCCGCCGCGCTTCGCGCTCTCCATCGAGCAATTGCGCCGTATCGAGGGTTTGCTGAAGGAACATGAACTCGATATCGACGTGCTCAGTATGATCGAATTCATCAAAGCCGGTATCGAGGGTCGTGAATACGCGAAGTTCGTATTCACGCGCAGTTTGAGTGACGCTTTGTCTCTTATCCGCCAACTGGGAGAAGACCACGGTCTTTCGATTGAGGACTGCGCGTTCCTGGATTTTGACACGATTCGCAAACTGTACAGCGAAAGCGCATCGGTGCGCGATGCGCTGCTCGAGAGCGTAGCACGTAACAAAGAACGTTACGCGCTAACCCTCAATCTGATACTTCCACCGATTATCGCGTCGTCCGGGGAAGTGATCGCATTTCATCTCCCCCCCAGCCAGCCCAATTTCATTACCCAAAAAAGTGTTGTGGCCCCGGTAGCGTTGATGAGTGATCCCCCGGAAACCTTTACGGGGCGCATCCTTTTTGTGCCGAGCGCCGATCCCGGATTTGACTGGATCTTCACTCGGAATATCAGCGGATTTATCACTCAGTATGGCGGCGTCAACTCACATATGGCCATTCGCGCCGGTGAATTAGGCCTACCTGCGGTAATCGGGGCTGGCGAAGTGCTCTTTCGGCGTTGGCAGGCGGCACGCAAACTTTGCTTGGACTGCGCGAACGAGCGAGTTTTGATCGTTGCTTAGAAGCTTCGGCGATTACCCGGAGCACCTTGATGGTTCGGGGATTTGGAGAGCCATTGGGAATAGCCGCGATAGGAATCAGTGGCATCCCGAGAGGTTCAGTCCATTTTTCACTGCTGAGGTCCGCGTGTTCTGGTGGACTTGTGTGGCCCGATGATTCGCGCCGTGATACTCGCTGCTGGTCGTGGTAGCCGCATGGCTCATCTCGGTGAAGACCGGCCGAAATGTCTGGTCCAGCTCGGAGGGAAATCCTTAATCGAGCGTCAGATCGCTGCGCTTCGCCGTGGCAGAGTGGATGAGATCGGAGTCGTGCGCGGCTATCGCGCCGAAATGATTGATTATCCAGGCCTTCGTTTTTTCCGCAACCGGCGGTGGGCCGAAACCAATATGGTTATGTCGCTGGTCGCCGCCGCTGCCTGGCTGCGCTCCGGGCCTGTCATTGTCAGTTACGCGGATATTTTCTATCACAGTGAGCTAGTGCATGGCCTAGCCTCTACTGCCGGCGAGTTAATTATTGCTTACGATCGCGCTTGGCGTGCCTTATGGTGCCGCCGCTTTGTTGATCCCTTGGCTGATGCCGAAACATTCCGGACCGATTCGAACGGTCAGTTGCTCGAAATCGGCGCTAGAACCTCCAACATCGAAGACATCAAAGGACAATACATGGGACTTTTGAAGTTCACGCCGAAGGCATGGGGTACCGTCGAAACCTTGCTCCATGAACTTGATCCCGCAACTCGCGATCGCCTGGATATGACCGGCCTGCTTCGACGCCTGCTGCGCGAGAAGGAATTTCCGATCAACACCTACGCTACCGAAGGCCAGTGGGGCGAAATCGATAGTCCTGAAGACGTGGCGTTATATGAGGACATGGCACGGAAGGGCGAGCTTCAGCTTGAGGACGCGTAATTCGGTACCCGGTCTAGGAAAGTGCGAGAACAATAACAATGAAGCATGGTGACTTTACCGGCTTGGCTGTCGATTATGCCAAATTCCGAGCCGGTTATGCCCCCCACGTTGCTACGGCAATACTGAAGTATGTAGGACGCCAGCCAGGCAAGATCGACGCTGCTGACGTCGGCGCGGGCACCGGGATTTGGACACGCGTGCTGTCGGCGCGAGGGCTGCACTCCATCGTGGCGGTGGAACCTAATGACGACATGCGCGAGCAGGGCATCCGAACTTCGCATGGCAGCAGCATCCGTTGGCACAAGGGTTCGGCCGAAGCCACCGGTTTGCCGGACAGTTCGGTCGACCTTGTTAGCATGGCCTCGTCCCTTCACTGGGCGGACTTCGAGAACGCGTGCCACGAGTTCCATCGCATTCTCCGCCCGCATGGGGTGTTCTGCGCCCTCTGGAATCCGAGGTTAATCGAAGCCAACCCCTTACTAGTCGACATCGAGGCACAAATCACTCAGTTGAAGCCCGAGGTTCAACGCGTGTCTTCGGGCCGTTCAGGAATTACTGAGAAGCTGACCGACATGCTCTGCGCCAAGCCACAATTTACCGATGTGTTATACCTGGAAGGCAGACATTCCCAGCGGCAAACGCCGGAACAGTACATGGGTGCCTGGCGTTCTGTAAACGACTTGCAAGTGCAATTGGGCCCGGAACTTTTTCAGCGGTTTCTGGATCTGACCGAGCGGCGCATTGTCGGCTTGCCGTTCATCGAGACAACCTACTTGACGCGTGCATGGCTGGCTCGCTGTGCCTGAACAACTCACTCGCGATGTTGAGACTCCGAAGAAGCAGCGCGTTTTTTGCCGAAGACAACTAGCCTACTCGCTGGTGATCGGTCCGAGCGGTATCCACTCCTTCCCGTCAAAGCGGATCAGAAACAACTGCTTAATCGGCTGATAATCGCTCGGACTGGTCGTAACGCGAATTCCGGGTCGCAGCATCCCCAACTCCAGATTCAGGTGGCTGGCCTGCTTCATCACGTTGGCTCGGGTTAGGTCATCGCCGCAGCGCTTCAACACCTCCACCAAAGCCTCCGCTCGCTCATAACCAGCGACATTGTTCTGGTCCCGTAGATTTCCTTGCGGATTGTATTTGGTCATCCACTCCAGAAAGCCGCGGACCGCAGGGTCCTGCTGACTGGCACTACCCATCCAGCGTTTCGAGCGGGCATTGGAAATGATGCCAGTGGACTTCTGCAACCCCACCGGTTCGAGAAAAGCTGCGACGGACAAAGACGCATTCGGAATGAATTGCATCGGGTGCCAGTCAAGGTCAAAGGCGGCACGAATTGCTTCGCTAGCCAATGCGCCGATCGAAAAGTTCATGAACACTTCCGCACCTGAGTCCTTCAATGTGCGGATCGCTGCTGTTAGATCACGGTCCGAAGCGTTGTAGGTGATTTCCCGGACAATCATCAACGAACCGTTCTTGCCCAATCCGTCGCGTAGCCCGCCAACAAATTCTTTGCCGACATCGTTGTCGGGTGACAGCACTCCGATCTTCGCGCTGGGTTGGTTTTGCAGAACATATTTCGCGTACGCTCGTCCTTCCGTGAAATATGTCGCAAAAAAACCCATGGTCCACGGAAATTTGTCAGGATCATTAAATGCCGAAGAACTCGATTCGATAAAAAGCTGCGGGACTCGCCTCTCATTCATGTAACCACGGATCGCCAGGTTCGCTTCGGTGCCCAAGACACTGAAAAGCAGCAGTACATCTTCTTTTTCGACCAACAGTTGCGCGAGCTCCAGCGAACTGGCGCGTTGGCAGCCGTCTTCCCTGCTCACGAAGATGATCTTGTGTCCGTTGATCCCGCCCCGATCATTGATCATCCGGAAATACGCAGCTTCTGAATGGGCAACCGCGGCGTAAGCTTCGGACATACCGCTTGTGCAGGTGATATTTCCGATGCGAATTTCCGAAGCACTCACGCCACGAGCGGTGCCTTCCTGCGCACTCACGAGCGTCGCAGCCACCGCCACGTAAGCCACACACAAAACGGCCACGCGTCTGAAACGTGTGCGTGTGTTCACAACCGGTCCTCTTCGGTTGACTTGCGTCTTAATCTTGCTTGCCGCGGCACTCTCACGGCCGCCGGCCGGATGATACCACCTTCCGTTTGACCTCGCGGGGACTAACGCCCGTGATACCTAGTGTGTCGTCCCATAAATAAGTGGTATTAGGCTTGCTGTGAATATAGGTATCTCCGGTGCACAATGGAGGTGCCTATGGCCATGGGAAGACCAAAGACGTCGTTGGTGTTGGATCGGGAGATATGTGAACAGCTCGAGAGTTTTGCCCATTCGCGTTCGCTTCCCGCTGGGCTGGTACGTCGAGCCAAGATCATTTTGTTGAGTGCTGAGGGAAACACGAACGTGGAGATTGCGCAGCAGTTGGAGACAAGCAAGAATACGGTGAGCCTTTGGCGACGACGCTTTCTGGCCCAGGGCATAGCGGGGCTTTATGACGAGCTACGTCCAGGTCGGCCACGACCCATTAGCGACGAACGGATCGCACAACTGGTTCGCAAGACGCTAAAAACGAAGCCGAAGGCGGGAACACACTGGAGTATTCGGCAAATTGCTGCGGAGACCGGGCTGTCAAAATCAACCGTGCATCGCATCTGGCAAGCGTTTGGCTTGCAGCCACATCGACAGAGACACTTCAAGCTTTCGAACGATCCATTTTTTGTAGAAAAAGTACGGGATATTGTAGGGCTGTATTTGAATCCTCCGGAAAATGCGGTGGTTTTGTGCGTAGATGAGAAGAGTGGCATTCAAGCATTAGAACGCACTCAGCCGATGTTGCCGCTGGGATTGGGATACGTGGAGGGAGTCACCCACGATTATCGGCGCCACGGAACCACCACGCTGTTTGCTGCGCTGGACACGGCCAACGGTAAAGTGCTCACGCAGTGCCGGCCGCGCCACCGTCATCAGGACTGTCCTTTCTCCGAGAGATTGAGAAGAACGTGCCGAAGAATTTAGACGTGCACATCATCGTGGATAATTACGCCACCCATAAGCACCTGCGGGTGCGGCGCTGGTTCGCTGCACGACCAAGATTCCACGCGCACTTCACCCCGACCTACGCCTCTTGGCTCAATCAAGTGGAAATCTGGTTCAACCGCATCACGCAACAAGCCATTCGCCGAGGAACGTTCAGCAGCGTGAAAGACCTGGTCCAGAAAATCGACCACTACGTGCGAAATTCCAACCGCCGCGCCCAGCCTTTTGTCTGGACGGCTACAGCTGAATCGATCTTCGCGAAGGTCGAACGACTATGCGAACGTATTTACGGGACAGCACACTAGCTGGTGGAATGGCGTTTCCGTGTGCGAGTACCGACGCAGCGTGACAACTGTTGGAACGGCTATCCCAAACTAGCCCTTCCGGCCGGTATCCCTTCCGACACCCACGCAGCCCCACGCCGTGACACCATACTTCCTAGACAGTACAGTTAGAGACCCAGCCAGGAGTCTACCCGTGAACCTCATCCGCCAACACCTACTAGTCCTGGCTGCAGCACTGGCTTTTCTCATCCCCGCAGTTCGATCCGAGCAGCCACCGAAGGCCTCGCGTTCCACGCAAGAAGAGCGCATCAAGAAACTCGAAGAGCGCACCGATGCTGTCGAAAAAGCCGCCAGCAGCGCCGCGATGGAGAAGGATTACATCACGCGTGTCCAGAGCCAGTATGAGTCTTATTATCAAAAAGTCTTGAACACGCAGATGTGGACCCTGGGAATTATGGGGTTGATCCTGACAGGCGTGTTTGTTCTGGTCGCCAGGTTCAGCCTGAGGATGATCGACGAACAGACAAAAACCGCTACGGCCGGAGCTACGGTTCAGATGCGGAATGAGTACGCGCGGGCGTTGGCCAAGGAAGTTCAGAAATTGTGGGACTCCAATGTGGCCGACATGAAGAAACTGAAGGAAGCCCTGACCGCTGAGATCGCGGGACTCGAGCAGAACCTCAAGGATCAGTCCGAGTTTCAATTGCAATTTGTGCAGGCGCTTGCTGGAGGCTTCAATGAGCGCCACGCCGATTCTGTAGCCATTTTTCGCAACGCCTTGAGTATCTACAAGTCCTGCAAATCCCGGAGCCTCATCGAAACCAAGCTCGGCGCAACAACCGTGCGGTTCCTGTTCGAGTCACTGCAAAAAAACCACGCCGAAAATTACATGGAAAAAGCACAAGACGAACTGGCAGATCCGCTCTACAACGGCCTGGAGGAGGAGCTTGCCGTAGCGGCACTGCAAGCTCCTTGGCTCACCCCGCTCATCAACGAAAGACGTCCAGTCACTCCGGAGCCTCCGGCTCCTCAGCCAGCCGCCGAGCCACCCGCCCCACCGCCGATCCGCGAGGTCATGCGCGCAGAGACAGATCTGTCACTCGATGAAGAGTCCTCCTGCCGACTAATAACTACCTAGCTTCGCCAAGCGCTCCTGACCTCCAGCAGCTCTCACAAACCGGCTGTTCCGGATACTCGATGGACGAGCATTTAATGATTCAGTTAACTTCAACATTCATGCGCATCTAGGGATGCATTCCACGCTGAAAACGATGATCCGTTGAGGTCTTGATTGCCGCCACAATCGCGGACCATCCTTTCATAACTTTGCGCTATGGCGGGGTGAAGGGCGGTTCGCCAGATAATCTACCTCTGGAGACTGGTTTTTGTGCTAGACATAAAGGGCGTCTTTGATCTCCAGTGACGACTCTAATTAGCCGAAAACTGATCCCCATCAAGGTTTGGGCGCTTCCTCTGGTGTTGCTGGCAGCGGTGGCATTACCGGCGCAGCAACAGGTCACGATCAACGTCGACGTATCCAAATCGATAGGCCTCTTCGAACCCGTGTGGGCTTGGATTGGGCACGACGAACCGAACTACACCTACAGCGAGGAGGGGCGCAATCTTCTTGCACAGCTTTCCCAGCTCAGTCCTTACGCAGTTCGCGACCGGACACATAACTTGTTGACTTCGGGCGACGGCACGCCCGCGTTAAAGTGGGGTTCTACGAACGCGTTTACTCGCGATCCATCGGGAAAACCCGTTTACAACTGGGCCATCGTCGATCGAATTTTCGATACCTATAAAGCGACGGGTATAACACCATTCGTGGAGATCGGCTTCATGCCCGAAGCGCTCTCCTCTCATCCGGAGCCGTATCAGCACCATTGGCCGCAAGACTTTGGCACCGGCTGGGCCTATCCTCCAACGAGCTACGAGGAATGGTCTGATCTGATCTATAGCTGGGTTCGGCACATGGTCGACCGCTACGGAGCAATCGAAGTTGCAAAGTGGGATTGGGAGGTCTGGAACGAACCGGACATCGCCTATTGGCATGGAACCGTCGACGAATATTGCAAGCTTTACGATTACACCGTTGCAGCGGTAAAACGAGCCCTGCCGAAGGCGCGCGTGGGTGGACCCGCAACGACTGGTCCCGCAAACCCGTCAGCAGGCGCCTTCCTGCGCAGTTTCCTGGAGCATTGCGCTCATGGCCAGAATTATGCGACAGGAGAGAAGGGTGTTCCGCTCGACTTCATCTCGTTTCACGCGAAGGGCAAAACAAAGCTGGTGGACGGCAATGTGGAATCGAACATAGGAACGAATCTGCGGGACATCGACTGGGGATTCGTGATCGTCGGGGAGTTCCCGACCCTCCGGCAACTGCCTGTGGTCCTGAGCGAATCAGACCCGGACGGTTGCGCGGCATGTGACGCAACGTCGCATCCCGAAAACGGCTATCGTTTGACCTCGCAATACGCCAGCTACGAAGCAGAGCTTTTGAACGGAACTCTAACTCTGGCCCAGCGGCACAGCATTAAATTAGAAGGCTCGCTTACCTGGGCTTTTACTTTTCCCGGCCAGCCAATATTTGCGGGACTACGGTCCTTCACCACACATGATATCGATCTGCCCGTGCTGAATGCGTTCCGGATGTTCGGACTAATGAGTGGAGAGCGCGTCGCCGCTGAAAGCACCGGAGCGCTTAGCCTCGACGATGTATTGCAATCTAGTATTCGTGCCAAAGCGGACGTAAACGCGATCGCTACTCGCGACAGCCACGGACTGAGCGTGCTTGTTTGGAACTATCACGATGATTCCAAATACTCTGCTCCGGCAGAGATTCATGTGAAAATCGACCGTCTACCTCAAGGCGTGTCCCAGATCTTGCTGCAGCTCTGGAGCATAGATCAGGATCATAGCAACGCACACACCGCGTGGCAGACGATGGGATCACCTCCAGCCCCCTCAGCAACTCAATATGAGCGACTTAAAGAGGCAGGGCAACTGCAGTTGCTCGCACCTCCACGCTGGATGGCCACCCCGGATCATGCTGTTGACATCACTCTCACCGAAACAACGCACGGCGTAGCCCTGGTGGACCTGAAGTGGTAAGGTGAGCGTTGCGATCCCGGACCGAGACGATTATTGCAATGGGAATGAGTAGATGTTGACGCTGAAGGCCGGGACCGACATCGGGTCAGGAATCGATCCTAGCGATTGCTCCTGCACCTCAACTCCTGCCTTTTGCCCGACGGTGATAGTTGCATCCACGCTCGACGGTGCCATGCGCCACAGATGACCTTGGCTCGAGACCTTCGGGCCGTTGATCGTAAGCTTCAAGTGCTGCTCGGAATCGGAAGGATTGAGCACTGCAACCGTGAGCGTTTTCCGATCGTCACCGAGGGCCGCGCTGACATCCAATGGGTAGGTGTCACTGCCCGGATTCACTTTAGGTTGATCGCCACCGGCGGGGTATATCGGTTTGGGCTGGGGAGAATCTCCCGATTCTTCCACCGGAATCGTACCGAAATGTCGGCGGTACATCTCGAACAGAAGGCCGGTTGGACTCAAGACGGCATCGGTGCGGTCTTCGCTGAGCATCGCGGTTGCGAACGTGAACGCACCTAACTGATACAGGTCGGAATGGCGAAACATCTCGTGGAACACCCACGCGTAGGCGGGAACCACCTTGTAAGAGTTGGGTGGAACGCCGATGTACGCCCATTCGTCCAAACTGATTGGCACCGGTTTTTCTTTCAGCCCGGGAATGAGTTTCAGGTACTGCTGATAATGCTCGTATTTCACGCGCACTTGGGTGGCTGGCTGCCGTTCCCATTCCACGAGCGACTGATTCTCGACCTTGATCTTGTCTCCTTTCTCAATGTCGAAGCGCTGGTTGCTGGTGGAATAGAAGTGCTCGCTGAGCAGGTCAATGTTGTCTAGGCAGTGGGTAAGCAAGTTGCCGCTCCAATCCGCCGGCGACAAGTAATCAGGTACAGTCTGGCCGTTTAGGCGCTTGGCCTGCTTGGAGCCGGTCATGGCGTCCGGCATTGCCCCAGGAGCAATCAGCTTGATCGTTGGATCCACGGCTCGCATCGCCTTGGCGAACAGGTTGTACTTCAGTTCGAACTGCGCAACCGGCATAAAGCCCAACTGCCACTCGCCCCACGGTTCGTTACCGATTCCCCAGAACTTCACCTGGTACGGTTGCGCATGACCATTGGCAGCGCGCAACCGCCCCATCGGGGTGGTGGCCGATCCATTCGCATATTCGACTAGCTGCGCCGCAGACCAGGCATCGCCGAAACCGGCATTCACAGTTATGTAAGGCTCCACGTCGAGCAGCCGGCAAAGAGTCACAAATTCATCCGTTCCAACATCATTCGGCTGAACGGCGTGCCAAACAGGATCCATGATAGGTGGCCGCTTGTCGGCATCGCCGATTGCATTGCGCCATTCATGGCCGGAAACGAAGTTCCCTCCCGGAAAGCGGTACACACCGGAATGGAGTTGTTTCAGCGCAGCGATCACTTCCGCGCGGAAGCCATCCACGTTGTCGGCGGGCATCAGCGAGACTGCTCCTACACGAAACGCGCCAGTGCCAGTTCCTGTAATCTCGAGTCGCGCGTTGTCGCTGTTCCCTTCTGCGCGGAATCGCAAGGGGAATTTCACATATTGATTGTCGAGTTTGCCGATCGTAACGGTTTGACGGTCCCCCTGTGCATCTCCCCATACCAAATTGATCTTCACAGTCGCGCCAGGAGTGCCAGCAAGGATCACCCGGCCAATGTAGGATTTCCCTTTGCGTACTGCCAAACCAGTCTGCTTAAGTCCGTGCCCTTCGGTTGGACTAAGCTTCACCGAGGGCGAGTGTTCGCCGACGTAGGGATGATCGGTATCCATGGTTACGAATTCGTCGGCCCCAATGGGCGTCCAGTGGCGAAGCGCGCTGCGTCTCCACGCCGGCCCGGCTGGCTCCGCGGGCGGACGCGAGGTGACTGGATAATAGAACTTCCGGTCATCCAGCATTTCGGCCCAGATATTGTTGTTTACGATTCCACCGATGTGCTCCAAAAACTGCCCGTAGACGTATTTCGAAATTGGAGGTCCGGTTTTAGACGTGTCGATGGTCGCGTTAATAATTTGGTTTTGAGCAGAAACAAAAAGCGGGGACAAAACGGCTGCCAAGAGTAAAGCCTGTCTTGCCTTTCTAAAACTCGAAGTTTTCACGGATTCCTCGCGTCATTGCTGAATAGAGATTACGGTCACCGACTTCGGCTCAACTTTCAGCGTCACCTTGCCGCTTTGCACGCTCGCTGCGACAGGCTTGGGCACAACGGTGTTGGGTACGTCGAAGGTGTTGATGCTGTCAACATTGGGCGCGGTTAAGGTTTCTCCTTTCGCCGATTTGGGAGTGGCACCCGCCAAGCTTGCTTCGATTTCCGCGGGTTGATTAGGGTCGACGTTGGTTATGGCCAGCCACAGATTCCCTGCCTTGTCCTTGGCTGCTATGGCATCTACGCGCGGCAATTTGATGTCCCCGTGGATGTAAGTGCTGGCGTCGAACGTGACCGGCACAAACGTGGCATCCTGGAAGGGCACGTACAGCTTGAAGACGTAGTACGTCGGCGTCAGAACCATCTTGTCCTTGTCCGTCAGGATCATCGCTTGCAGTACGTTGATCATTTGCGCGATGTTGGCCATCCGCACGCGTTCGGCATGGCGCACAAAAATGTTCAGATTCAGCGACGCCAGAACGGCATCCCGCAGGCTGTTCTGCTGCACCAAAAAGCCGGGATTTGTGCCAGGTAACGGAGCGTACCACGCTCCCCATTCATCCACGACCAGCGCGACTTTCTTTTGCGGGTCATAGGTGTCCATTATTGCCGAGTATTTGGCTACCAGACCTTCCATCTCCAAGGTGAACTTCAGTATCTGTGCGTATTCGGTCTCTCCAAATCCAACCGAGGCAAACGACGGAGGCCAGTGGCCAACGGTGTAAGAATGCATCGAAAGGCCGTTCATGTCCCAACTCCACTGGTGATTCTGATAGGCCTTCATGATGGCATCGGTCCATTCGGTCCAGCGCGGTTCCCCGCCACCCGGCCCGACCGCAATCTTCAACATCTGCTCTTTGTCCTGCTGCTCCGGGTTGTAGTTTCTAACGAAGCGGCTGTAGATCCTGAACTGGCTCAGATAGTAGTCGGGTGTCATGTTGCCGCCGCAATCCCAACTTTCGTTGCCGACGCCGAGGAACGCGACCTTATAAGGAGCCGGATGCCCATTGGCGGTGCGTTCTTTGGCAAGTGTTGTGGGCTGGCCAGCGGTCAGGTACTCCAGCCACTCGGCCGCTTCCCGTGGAGTACCCGAACCGACATTCACGGATACATAGGCCTGTGCGCCGATCTGATCCAGGAAGTCCATGAACTCGTGTGTACCGAAGGTATTCGGCTCAATCACGCCACCCCAGTTGGGATTGAGCGTCACCACTCGCTGCGGGCCGATGCCATTGCGCCAGTGGTATTCGTCGGCGAAACAGCCGCCTGGCCAGCGCACGTCCGGCACTTTGATGGCTTTCAGCGCGGCAACGACATCGTTCCGTATGCCGCGAGTGTTGGGTATCGGAGAATCGGGCCCCACCCATATGCCCTCATAAATACCGTGGCCGAGATGTTCGGCGAATTGCCCGAATATGTTCCGATCGATCTTTGGGCCGGGCTGCGACACGTCAACCGATAGTTGCACTGTTTGCGCGACGATCATTGGTGCAATTAGCGCCATCGTGGCGAGTGCAATGCCCAACACAAACGCACGCATGACAGATGCGGCCGGGAGAATGGCCGCGCGTGCGATAGAAGACTCGCGATTGTGGGAATGGAACACCGGTTGTGATTCGGGGGTGATTGTGGAATACATTGCTGGTCTCCGGAAATGCACCGCACTCCAACTCAGCACCGAAGCGGAGGGGCTGCATTCGGTTTAGCGACGCTAAGCTGAAGAAGTCGTATTCAGGTGATGCCATATCTGTTGGCGATTGTAAACAACTTAATCCCTGTCACCTTCGAGTTCCGGAGACCCTAAAAATGATCCCATGCGGTGTCTCTGAGAATAAACCCGGGGATTAAGATAATGTGATGGAGTTGTAGCGCCTATTAATGACCGAGGTGCGTCCGTGACAAGAATGAATCGCCGTGAGTTTATCGTCACCACCGCTGCAGCGAGTGCCACTGCCCTCGCTGGGACTCATGCATTCGCATTGCAGCAGGATTCGGCGAGCAACACTTCCGCTGCACCATCGCGGCTGGTCAACAGAGAGGTCGTGCCCCTTGCTACAGTTCCCTTTCCGATCAGGAACGTGCGTCTTGGGCCGGGCGCATTCGCCGCCGCGGCTGACGCCAATCGCCGCTATCTCAAAACGCTGCCTCCCGATCGGTTGCTTCATACGTTTCGTTTGACGGCCGGGCTGCCCTCCTCGGCAGAACCGCTGGGTGATTGGGAAAAGCCCGATTGCGAACTGCGCGGTCATTTCGTCGGCGGGCATTACCTGTCCGCGTGTGCGCTGGCGTTTGCCAGTTCCGACGATGAGGAACTGAAACGCAATGGTGACCTGATGGTGGCTGAACTCGCGAAATGCCAAACGCAGCACAAAAACGGCTACCTCAGCGCGTTTCCCGAAGAATACTTTGACCGTTTGCGTGACGGAGTGAACGTCTGGGCGCCGTTCTATACCCTTCACAAGATCATGGTGGGCCACCTCGATATGTTCATGTTCGCCGGTAATGAGCAAGCCCTCGGCACAACCGAAAAGATGGCGCATTGGGTAAAAGGTTGGACCGATCCTCTGAGCGAGCCGCAGATGCAGCGCGTGCTCCTAGTGGAATACGGCGGCATGGGCGAGGTGCTAAGCAATTTGTACGCCCTGACGGGTAAACCAGAATATCTGGGCCTGGCGCAGAGATTCGATAAGAAGTGGTTTTTCGATGCGCTGTCGGCACACCGCGATGAATTAAAGGGGCTGCACGTCAACACGCACATTCCGCAAGTGATCGCCGCCGCCCGTTTATACGAGCTTACCGGAGACCGGCGCTACTGGAACATTGCCGACTACTTCTGGAACGAAGTCACCAGCGAACGGTCCTATTGCACAGGCGGTACCAGTAATTTCGAAACGTGGAGAACCGACCCGGGTATTCTCTCGACGCAACTCAGTGCCAACACCACGGAAGACTGTTGCGCGTACAACATGATGAAACTCACACGGCATTTGTTCGGCTGGTCTCCGCAAGCTCGGTACATGGATTATTACGAAAGAGTGTTGTTTAACCATCGTATGGGCACGATCGATCCAGAGACTGGCACAACGGTCTATTATCTGCCGCTCGGCAACGGCTACTCCAAAATCTATGGCAAACCGTTTGATTCGTTCTGGTGCTGCAATGGAACTGCCGCGGAGGAGTTTGCGAAGCTTACGGACACCATCTATTTTCACGATCAGAATTCCGTTTTCGTCAATTTGTTCATTGCCTCGGAGGTCGATTGGCCAGAGAAGGGTATCCGTATCACGCAACGCACTTCCTTCCCCGAGGAGCAAGTAATGGTGTTCACCATCTCTGCGGCGAAATCCGTCGAGATTGATTTGAAATTGCGTATCCCGTACTGGGCGGACCCGGGCAGCGTTAAGGTAAACGGACAAGTAGTTCCCGCATTCGCTGATCCGAGCAGCTATCTGGTTCTGCGGGGGCCATGGAAAAACGGCGACCGGGTTGAGCTGAGCTTGCCAATGTCCCTACATGCCGCGCCTATGCCGGACAGGGAAAGCCTCCAGGCAGCTATGTACGGGCCGCTGGTGTTGGCTGCCAGGTTTGAACCAGAGCCTCGGGAGAAGTGGTACAGGCATTTCATGGCGGAGGAGAAGCAGGAAGCCGCTCCTGGCTTGCAAGTCAAGGGAAAGTTAGATGACCCGTCGAGTTGGTTGGAGCCTGCAAACGGTAAGCTAAATTTCCATACCGTTGGACAAGCGAAAGCGCTCACGTTTGTTCCTTTTTCGAGCATCGCCCACGAACGCTACTCTGTGTACCTGGAGGTCAACGAAAAGAACTCTTGATGTGGATGAGGTTTACGTAGTAACGCAAGTCGGTCCGTGCGGCTCTGGGCCTGACATGAGGGTCAAGCGCCAATCAGCGAGGAGGGGCTAAATTGCGGAGGCGGGTTTGCCAGCGGAAAACAGGCTAGAGCGGTGAGAAGCGCAAGCCACCCGGCACAGGAGCCCCCCGCTGGGCGTGGAGGGCTCCTGACGGGAAACGAAGCGCCGATATATCAAGCGTAATAAGCGGCATTCTTTTCGATGAACGCCTTCGATTCTTCCGGCAATTCCTCGAGCACGAAAATGGAATTCGTCGGGCAAACGGGCACGCAGGCGCCACAATCGATGCATTCGGCGGGGTTCACGTAGAGTTGAGGAACCGTGGCAAAATCGGCCTCGTCCTTGGTCGGGTGAATGCAGTTGACCGGACAAGTTTCGATGCAGTGCTCGTCTTTCGTGCAGGTATCGGTGATGACGTAAGCCATGTTCAAGTTCTCCCCGAGGTGGAAGCGGCAATCGAGATGCCAAGTTGCGGAACACACGAAGTGCCGTGTTTTCAGTGGATGACAACAATAATTGTGAACTAGGACCGATTTGGGGTGTGTGATCTAGCGCACGCGCCTATGTTTATCCCCCACTCCACTTCCGAAGCCCTCTGCACTGGCCTGCCGCTGTTTCTTCCTCTATGCTTCTGTCATGTTTGGCAAACCCCGGCAGCTGGAAACTGAGACGGCGCTACATGACGTGGCCATCAAGCTACTGATGCGCCGCGCACACTCGGTCTCCGAGATGAAGAAGGCTCTAGCGCGACGATGCGAGGATCAGCAGCTAGTAAAATCTGTGGTAGAGCGATTGAAGCGGGAAAACTTGATCGATGACGCCCGGTATGCCCGGCAGTTTACGCGTTATCGTACAGAGACCAGGAAGCAGGGGCAATTCCGGATCGCACGGGAGCTTCGCGCACGGGGCGTTCCTGACCAGCACATCGACGCGGCGCTGAAAGCTTCGGCCGAGGAAACTGACTCAGTGGCCCTGGTGCGCCAGCGTATTGAGCGGAAATTGCGGATGTGGCGAGGCGAAATCGACGAAAAGAAGACCGCGTCGCTCTATCGGTCTTTGCTGGCCGCCGGCTTTCCGGCGGACCTGATCCGCCGGGAACTGCAACGGATGACCCACGAGGACGTCCCCGACATTGAGGGTGAGTCCGAGTAGGCCATCGTGTTTGCGGCGCAATTCGCGGCTTTGCGATAATCAATTGTTTCCCGACAAAGCGGAACGAGGGGCAGACGTGACGACTGAAGGCATCAAGAAATTCACAGGCAACGAGGTGCGCGAGAAATTCCTGGAATTTTTCGAGAGCAAAGGGCACCGGCGCGTGCGCTCGTCCTCGCTGGTGCCACATGGTGACCCCACGCTGCTGTTTACCAACGCGGGGATGAATCAGTTCAAGGATGTTTTCTTAGGGCTGGAAAAGCGTGACTACACGCGGGCGACGACGGCGCAGAAGTGCGTGCGAGCCGGCGGGAAGCACAACGATCTGGAAAATGTTGGCTTCACCAAAAGGCACCACACCTTTTTCGAGATGTTAGGGAATTTTTCCTTCGGCGACTACTTCAAGAAAGAAGCGATCGCCTTTGCCTGGGAGTTGGTCACCTCGCCGCAGTGGTACGGAATCGCGAAAGATAAGCTGTTTGTGACCGTGTTTGGCGGCGCGGAAGTTTCGCCGGGCAATGTGCTGGGCGTGGATGAAGAAGCAAAGAAGTACTGGCTGGAACAACAGGTTCCGGCAAACCGAGTCTTTGCCATCCCTGGGCTTAAAGACAATTTTTGGGCCATGGGAGACACCGGCCCATGCGGGCCCTGCAGCGAGCTTCACTACGACATGGGACCAGCCGCCTCAGACCTCGACCATGGCATTACCGAGCCAGAGTGCAGATTCCCATGCGACTGTGGCCGCTATGTCGAGATTTGGAATTTGGTGTTCATGCAGTTCAACCGCGATGCCTCCGGCAAGCTGACACCCTTGCCAAAACCATGTGTGGACACGGGCATGGGCTTAGAGCGCGTGACGGCTGTTCTGCAAGGTGTGATCTCGAACTACGACACCGACCTGTTCATGCCGTTGATTGACTGCGCCTCGCAGCTCACCGGGACTGACGAGCAACGGGAGTTGGCTTCGGAAGAACAACGGCAGACTGCCGGCTCGCTACGGGTAATTGCGGATCATGCGCGCGCCACAACATTTCTCATTACTGATGGTGTGCTTCCTTCGAATGAAGGGAGGGGTTACGTACTGCGGAAGATCATGCGTCGCGCGATTCGGCATGGCCGTTTGCTCGGCGCCACTCAACCATTTTTGGCAGAGATGGTGGGAACAGTGCGCCGGATTATGGGCGGCGCTTATTCAGAGCTTTTAGAAGCCGCCGCGAACCGCGTGCCGGAGATTGTGTTGGCGGAAGAGAATCGCTTTGCCAGGACGCTCGATCTGGGTTCACGAAAACTCGACGAGGAGATCGCATCGGCCGTTAGCTCAGTTACTGAAGACCCGAAGTACAAACAAACATTGCTACAGGGTGAAGCCGCAGTCTCCCGCGAGCGCTACGACGAAACCGCGCGTTTATTTCAGATGATTCGCGTACAGGCTGGAGAGCACTTGCCCGAGGCTATCGGGCGTGCCGTCACGTTGTTAAGGGACCACTTTACCCTGCGCGTCGTGTTCCCCGGTGCATCCGCGTTCAAACTCTACGACACGTACGGACTGCCGCGTGACTTCATTGAAGATGTAGTTAGGGATGCCGGCCTTAGGTTTGATGAGTCTGGTTTCGACGAAGCCATGGAGGAGCAGCGCAACCGCGCCCGGGCGTCATGGAAAGGTACGCACAAGGAAGCGGCCAATCCCGCTTACGCCAAGCTGGCAGAGCGCTTCCGGACCGAGCCGGATTTTTATTGTGCCACCCGTGCCGCGGATTGCCGGATCGAAGCGATCATTACTAAAAATGGTACGGTGGGCGAACTAAAACCAGGTGAAGAGGGTGAAGTCGTGCTGGATCGCACCGTGATCTATGCGGAATCTGGCGGACAAATGGCCGACACCGGCGGGTTTTATGACAGCTCGGGAGCGGTCCAACTCGCGGAAATAACCGGGGCATACTATCCCCTGACTGGCTTGATTGCCCACCGCGTGAAAGCAAAAGAGATGCTGCGCGTAGGCGACCGGGTGACTGTCGTGGCGGACGCGGAGCGCCGCGCGCGAATCATGCGCAACCACACCGGAACGCACTTGGTGCACGCGGCACTGCGGAACATTTTGGGTACCCACGTCAAGCAGGCCGGCTCGTTGGATGCGCCGGATCGCCTGCGCTTTGACTTCACGCATTTCGCGCCGGTGGCCCAAGAAGAGCTGCGCGACATCGAGCAGCAAGTTAACGAGGAGATTCGGCTGAACACCCAGCTGCAGACGGATGTCGTGCCGTTGGACGAGGCGTTGAATTCCGGAGCGCTGGCCTTCTTTGGCGACAAGTACCCGGAGAGCAACGTTCGAGTGGTCACCATTCCGGACCCGGGATCGCCACGCGGATTTTATTCGAAGGAATTGTGTGGGGGAACGCACGTTGGGCGCGGCGGCGATATCGGAGTGCTCAAGATCGTCAGCGAAGAGTCCGTTGCGGCGGGTGTACGACGGATCGAAGCGGTTACCGGGATTGGCGCACTGGAGCACTATCAACAACAGGCGCACATCCTGGAAGCGTTGGCCGGGCAAATGAACGTAAGCGAAGATGCGCTGCTTGCCTCAGTCGAGAAACTGGCCCATGCCACCCGGCAGTTGGAGAAAGAGCTGACCGAGCAAAAGCGCAAAGGAGCGCTGAACCAATTAGACGAACTCTTCGAACAGGCTCGGACTATTAAAGGAGTGAAGGTGGTGGTAGGCGAAGTGGCAGACGTGGACCGAGAAGGCATGCGGCAGTTAGTGGACTCGCTGAGACAGAAGCTTGGATCCGGGGTGGTGGCTTTAGGTATGAGAGAAGATGGGAAAGTGGCTTTAATCACCGGTGTCACTAAGGACCTGACCAATAAGGTCCACGCTGGCAAGCTGATACAGGCGCTGGCTAAACAGGTGGGGGGATCGGGCGGCGGAAGACCAGATTTGGCGGAAGCTGGCGGAAAAGACACATCAGCCCTAAAAAGTGCCTTGCAAAGCGTCCCGTCCTTACTCGAACCATTGTTATAATTAACCGCAGCGCCAGAAGCGTGTCTGCACAAGTAGCGTATTCGCTAGTACTTGCGTACAGGCACGGCCTTGAAACGAATTCGTGCCCACCCTCGCGATCAACGGTTGAGGGAGCACACATCTGCGGGTTCAGTGTACAAACCAATGCCTTCCCCTAGGCGGATGCTGCTAACTCGAGTGATACATGGAGGCCTATTGTTCTGCCTGGGCATTGCCGCTGTCCTAGCGGGCGCAGCTTCAGCGGCGGCGCAGATTGCTACCCTGACCGACGAGGCCGGGCGCCACTTTTTCGTGAATGCACAGCCACCCGCCAGACTCATGCAAACCAAGCCGCATAAGAACATTTACATGCCCAGCGAGACATCGTTTCTTGGGCAAAACAGGCCAGCCGTCAGCATCGATCGGGACGGGGTAGAGAAACTCGTGCGGGAAGCCGCGGAACGCCACCAGGTCGACCCGGCGCTGGTGCGGGCGGTGATTGAGACAGAGTCGAACTGGAATCCCTCTGCGGTGTCGCGAAAGGGCGCTTTGGGCCTGATGCAGTTGATTCCCGGTACCGCCCACCGGTTCGGCGTGAACGACGCATTTAGCCCAAAACAAAACGTGGATGCGGGTGTTAGGTATTTGAAGACCCTGCTGGAGCGCTACAACGGTAACCTCGATTTGGCTCTAGCGGCCTACAATGCCGGGGAAGGCGCGGTGGATCGGGCTCATGGGGTTCCGGCCTACCGGGAGACGCGTAGTTACGTGCAGAAGGTGCAGGAGGCATATTACCGCCCGGGATCGGGACGACTTGATAGCGCGTATACACGAGCCAATCCCATCCGTCGGGTTGTCGAACCGACTGGACGAGTGATCTTCACGAATGACTACTGAGAGGCGAACGAGCGTTTCTTGATGATGGGGTGCGGATGAAGTGGGGGAAAGACAAATACGGGATGCGACTGACGGTTTCGTTCGGCCTCGCCCTGTTGGCGTTCCTTCTGGTTCCCTGCCTAGCAAGGGCAACGACCACGGACTCGAGTCTAAAGCTAGAGGCTGCCAGCTCACAATTCGCCCGCGCAGAAGAACTCCGGGGACTCCTGAATAGCAAACCCGCCGACCAACGCACACTCGCCGAGTACAAAAAGGTGGTGGCCGGATACCAGCGGGTATACATGATTACGCCGCGTGCCGTCGAGGTGCCACTGGCACTGTTCTCGGTGGCCGAGCTTGATACGGAAATGGGTGACCATTTTGGCCGAAGCTACTATCAAACTGCGGCCGACACGTATGCGTATTTGATTCGTGAATACCCCAGTAACAAGCATGTCCAGGAGGCTATGCTGCGGTTAGCCAGCTTGCAGAAGGACCAGTTGGGCGACCTGAACGCCGCAGCCAATACTTATCATGAATTTGCACGGAAGTACCCGCAGTCTTCGCACAAGCGCGAAGTCCAGGAGGCGCTGGCAGAACTAACCTTGAGAAAGAGTACCGAAACGGGTGAGGTCGCTTCGAAAACCACAATTACAACTCTGCCGCCAACCATTTCCCCGAGACCAGAAACAGTTTCCGCGGATTCGCGAAAAACCTTGACGGGAGGTGAACCCGCCCACTCGGTCGCAGTGCCCCGAGTCCAGAAGATTCGCACAAATGTGACTGCGGATAGCACCGAAGTCATCATTGATCTACAGGATTCAGTCCAATACACATCAGGCCGGATCGCCAATCCGGACCGCATCTACTTTGATCTCCACACCGCAAAGCTGACGCCTGCGGTGGCACGCGCGAACGTGCGTGTAAGCGGCGGGATGTTGACCAAGGTGCGGGTTGCACAGAACCATCCTACGGTCGTTCGCGTAGTGCTGGACGTGAATGGAGTACGGGATTACGTAGTATCGCTCACAAAGAAGCCCTCGCGATTGGTGATTGAGCTGTATCCTGCCGGCAATGGAGAAAAAGCCGGCGCTATAGAAATGGCGCAAGGCGGACCGGACAAGGCGGGTTCCAGCGCTCTCCAACTGCCGACCGAAGAAGTCGCGGCACAGACATCAGCGGATCGGAAGAGTTTGAATTCTACTGCTAGCGAAGGCCCGGCAACTGGGGATGCAACCTCCTTGGCGGCCTCCTCCAAGCCCTTGCCGGAACCTAGCAAATCTTCCTTGACCCGCACAACAGCGGGATCAAAGAACAAGCCGGAACTGGTGAAGCCGGTCGCGGCGCCCTTGCCAACGCGCGACGGGCAATCAACGCTGACGCGGGCGTTGGGTTTGAAGATCAGCCGAATCGTAATTGACGCAGGGCATGGCGGCTACGATACCGGAACCATAGGGCCGACGGGCTTGATGGAAAAGGACCTGTGTCTGGATGTGGCGCTTAGATTGGGAAAACTAGTTGAGCAGAAGTTGCCTGGGGCTGATGTGGTGTACACGCGGACCGACGACACCTTCATCCCCTTGGAAGAACGCACGCGAATAGCCAATGAAGCGAAGGCCGATTTGTTCGTCTCGATCCATGCCAATTCGAGTCCAGATCATGCAGCCCGCGGCGTGGAAACCTACTACTTGAACCTGAAAGGCTCGCCCGAAGCCATGGAGGTTGCGGCACGAGAGAATGCTGTGTCGCAAGAAGGCATCCACGATTTGGAAGATCTGGTAAAGAAGATTGCCCGGACTGAGAAAATCGATGAATCAAAAGAGTTCGCGGAAGACGTGCAGGATTCGCTTTCCAAGAGAATCCAAAGAACAGCCAAGCCAGTTAGGAACCGCGGGGTTCGCAAGGCTCCCTTTGTGGTGCTGATCGGAGCCGATATGCCTTCGATCCTGACCGAAATCTCCTTTCTGAGTAATCCCTCGGATGAACAATTACTGAAAAAACCGGAGCACCGGCAGCGTATTGCCGAAGGTGTGTTCCAAGGCGTCGCGGCCTACTTGCAGAGCCTGAACAGCATGGCGATGGACAGCATAGTGCGACCGGGTCGGTTGCCGGTGGTGACTACGGTTGAACAATCCAGGAACCAAAAGTAAGCTGTAGGCATCTAATTTAGTGGTCGTCATGCACAAAGTGATTGTCGTATTTGTGTTGGCCGCAGGTCTGTGTGGAGGTTTGCGCGCACAGAACACGCTCCTGCCCGATCACTTTGGTGACTGGCAAGCCGACGGCCCCTCAAAAACCGCCTCACTGAAAGACCTGGGGCCTAATTGGACGCCCGGTGCAAAAGCTGAAGAGATTCTTAGAGAATCTGGACTCACCACCATCCAGCAGCGCTCGTTCCATAACGGCCCAGATGCCGTAACGTTGCGCGTTTTTCAGCTGAAAGATCCCAGTAGCGCTTATGAGCTTTACACATTTCTACTAGTCCCAGGTATGCGGGACATGGGGCTCGGGGCAAATTCCGCACTGAGTCAGGCTGACGGACGCATTCTTGTTGGCAACTTGGTCGTGCAGGTGACACTCTCCCCGAGTACGAAACCTGAAACCCTGAAGGACCTCGTGGACGTGTTGAAAGCTGAGGCCGATCCAACTCCCTTGCCGCCCTTGAAGAATTACTTGCCTTCGAAATGGCTGGTTTTCGGCTCAGAAAAGTATGCGTTAGGTCCTAAAGCGTTTCGAGCCGCCATGACCACTTTGAATGAAGGTGCTTACTCCAATCTGGCTCGAGAAGTCGGATTCGAAAGCGGAGCGGAGGCGCTTCTGGGGAAGTATCAAGGCGAAAAAGCTGGGGGCGTGCTGTTGTTGCTGGACTATCCCACGCCCCAGGTCGCGGAGAACCGGCTGCATCACTTGGAAGATGCTCTTCCAGCCGGAGCCAAACAGGTAGGCGTGACTGTCGAGCGGAAGGCCTCGTTACTCTCGCTCGTCTTTGGGGCCCCATCGCAGCAGTACGCCCAGGTAATTCGCGACCAGGTCAATTACGACACCGAGGTGACCTGGAACGAGCCGCACCAAACCGCTACCGATCCGCCATTAGTACAGATGCTCTATAAAATTTTCGTCTTCACCATAATGTTCCTCGTGGTAGCAACTATGGCTGGGATTGCCTTCGGCGGATTCCGCATTTTGATCAAGCACTGGTTGCCGGGAAAGATTTTTGACCGCCCCGAAAACATTGAAGTACTGCAATTAGGATTGACGGGCAAGAAAATCGACCCCACGGACTTGTATTGACGAGGATGAGAAGCGCCGCCACGGTCAGTACAGTTCCCTGCTACAAACTAACGCCCAACACCCTTTGGCTACGGAACGACGACCGGCAGGAGTTGCAGAAACTGCTGGTCTTCAGGTCGATCCATTCCACGCCATGTGAGGCGGACATCACGCACTGATAGTCCTCGCAATGCGAGAGCTTCAGCGTGTGCCCCAGTTCGTGCACCGCTTCCTTAAGCAGCCTCCCGTGGAACAGCTTTCGGTCGCCCGGCAGCCCGTAAAACTCCTGGCGCAGGCGATGCGCAGAAACTAGCGCGCAGCGTCCCTGCAGTTGGGCTTCGCCGAAAACGAAGGTCAAGATCGGGATGTACAGGTCGACCAGCGTTATTCCCAGCAGTCGGGTGCCTTCCGGCACATCCCTTTTCAGCATGTGCGCGAGGATTTCTGTGGAATGGTACTGCTGGCGCGTAAGGTTCAGAGCGAAGTGCGGTTCTGGTTCAGGTGTAAGCACTGTGCACGGCAGGAGAAACTCGCGGCTCAGCCCGGCGCGGAGTTCCGCCAACAGCTCAGCAGGAACCGAACCGAACGGCAAGAGCTGAACTTGGTTCACAGCGCGGACGCCGCCTCTCGCTTCCACCCATACTTCTTGAGCTTATTGTGAAGTGTGACTCGATCGATATCGAGCACCTCGGCGGCCAGGGTCTGGTTGCCTTTGCATTCCTGAAGCACCGCGAGGATGTGCTCGCGTTCCACATCTTCGAGAGTACGCGGGGTGGCTTCGGCAACCGGGAGACGCAATGCGAAATCTTCCTCGCGTATCTCCGGTTCCTGCGCGACAACCATAGCGCGTTCTACGGCATTCTCCAATTCACGGACATTTCCCGGCCATTGATAGTGGTCCAGCAGCGCCATAGCCGCGGGCGCCACGCGGGTGATGCGCTTATTCATCGAAGCGGAAAATTTTTGAATGAAATGCTCGACCAGAATCGGGATATCCCCCTTACGCTCGCGCAGGGGAGGCAATTGGATTTGGAAAACATTCAAGCGATAAAACAGGTCCGGCCGGAATTTGCCTTCATCCACGAGTTTCTGCACGTCTCTGTTGGTCGCAGCGACGCAGCGAAAGTCCACGTGAATGGGATGAGTGCTACCCACACGCGTTATCTCGCGCTCCTGAAGGACGCGCAGCAGATCGGTTTGTGTTTTGAGGCTGATATCGCCGATTTCGTCAAGGAACACGGTGCCGCCATCGGCCACTTCAAAACTCCCCTTTTTGCGATATTGAGCGCCGGTGAATGCGCCCCTCTCGTGGCCAAAGAGCTCACTCTCCAACAGCGTTTCGGTAAGCGCGCCGCAATGGATGACCACCAGCGGGTTGTAGTGCCGCGGGCTGGCGGCGTGAATGGCTCGAGCGCATAGCTCTTTGCCAGTACCGCTTTCTCCGGTGATCAGCACCGTCGCATCAGTGGGACCAACCGTTTGAATGGCCTCGAATACCCGCACCATTGCCGAGCTTTGCCCCACGATTTCCTGGGGCCGGACCACCGAAGCAACCGTTTCGCGTAGCCGGGCGTTTTCCACCTGAGCGCGCTTATGCGAGAGGGCGTTTTGCACGGTGTGGGCAATATCGTCGGGATCGAACGGCTTAGAAACATAGTCGTACGCCCCGTTTTTCAGCGCCGCGACCGCGGTGTCCACCGAGGCATAGCCAGTCATAATGATCACCAGCATATCTGGATCTATTTCGTGCATGCGGCGTTGCAGCTCCACTCCATCGGTTCCCGGCATTTTGATATCGACGAGGGCGAGATCGAAGCGCCTGGCGGCCATTTTGGCCAGTGCTTCGTGCGCACTGTCGGCCACGTTGACTTCATATCCTTCTTCGCGGAACCACTTGTCCAGCGAGTCGCGCACGATTAATTCATCATCAACGACCAAAAGGTTTGCCTTTGTAGACATGGTTACACTCCTCGTCCGACCATTCCGGCAGAGTTGCTTTTCGACACAGCACCGGATTGCAGTGGCAACGAAATGGTGAATGTTGTTCCGTGACCTGGTTCGGAAGCCACTTCGATGCGACCACCATGGCGGTCGACAATGTTTCGGCTGATGGCCAAGCCCAAACCTAATCCGCGGCCATGCTCCTTGGTTGTAAAGAAAGGTTCAAACATCATGGCCAGCACATCGCGGGGCATGCCGACGCCGTCGTCGCGAACTTCCAGCTCAACGGTGGCAGAATCGGGAGCTCGGGACCCCAGCCACAAATTCCCGCCATTGGGCAAGGCGTCTATCGCATTCATGACCAGCGCCAGAATAACTTGCTCGATTTGGCCAGGATCACAGCGAACTGGCGGCAACTCGCGGTTCAGACCCAGGTGTAGTTCGATGTTCTTCAAGGTGAGCTGATGCTGGACCAGCCGCACACAGCGGTCGATGACAGCATTCAGGTCGGCCGGTTCCATATTCATGGAGGTCGGGCGAGCGAAGGTCATGAGATTCTTAACGATCTCGCCGCAGCGACGACTCTCGGTTTCCATCAATTCGAGCATGCCGATGTTTTCGGCATTGGGTTGCGGTTCTTTGCTGAGGCGCTTCTTGAGCAGCTTCGCGTAAGTGAGGATGCCCGCCAAGGGATTATTGATCTCGTGGGCAACTACGGCTGCAAGCTTGCCGATAGAAGCCATCCGTTCCACGCGCAGCATTTCGTCCTGCGCGCCACTGAGTTCCCGGGTCTTTTGTTCGACACGTTGCTCCAGTGTGCGGTTCCACGCATTAATCTCATCATGGGCCTCGCGGATTTGGCAGCTCATGGTATTGAAGGAATTGGCCAAATCTTGCAATTCCCCGCTTGATTGCAAGCGGATTTGATAGCCGAGTTCTCCCGAACCGAGACGATGGGTGCCTTCAGTTAGCGCACGAAGTGGCCCGCCAAGCATCCGGCGAACGAAAGCGGAGGTCAGCGCGGCGACTGCCAGTACGGCGAGCACGGTATAAAGAAGCACTTGTCGGGTGCTCTCTGCGACGTTGCGCTCGCTGCTTGCCAAGGAAATATTGGTGTCTAAGATTCCCAGGGTTTTCGCTTGCGGCGAATGCGCATGACATTCGGCGCTGCTACAGGCGGGTGAATTCTCAATCGGGTCAATCACTCCGAGAGCGCGTTCGTTATCGCGCAAGCGATAGGTGTGGAAGCTCTGCCGTAGCTGCGACAAATCCACCGCATCGCTTTCTCGTGCTGCTGTGTCTTGGGCCTTCATGTTGCGGTCCACGTATTTGGTGATCTCCGCGGGATCGGAGGAGAAACTGATGCGGCCTTGGTCGTTGATGATGCGAATGCGAACCATGCCAGGCTCGTTGCCCATCTCTTTGATAATGTGGTACAGGCCGTCGCGCTGGTTGCGGAGCATGTAATACGAAGTGTTGCGTTTAATGACGCTGCTGGTCCGGGCGGCATCGGCCAGCGCATCTCTTTCCAGATGCCGGCGGTGCAGTTGGATGTTTAGATACCCAAGAATGCCAAAAAAAAGCGCCATGAAGGAAACAAGCAAAAACAGCAATTTGCCGCTGACGCTGTCGGCCAGCCTGCGCCAGCGCTCCGCTATGCTCGGCTTGGCACTAGGTTTCGACATTCGACAGCTCAATCTCCCTCGGAAGAACATCCAGTTCGACTGGTTCAGGAACAGCCCTTTGATCAAAGATGGGCAAATATTTCACGCAAATCGCGAATATGAAGAATCCAACGGCAACGATCGCGAGCGTCACAGCGATCTCCGTCCACTTCGGGAAATAGTATTGCCCGGACGCGGCTTGCATCCCGGTGATCGCCACATTCATGCGATTAGCCACGAAACCTAGCAAACAGAGGACCGCTGCAAGATACAACCCACCGGCGCTTTCGCGGACTCGGCGAATCATCAGCAGAGAAATCGGAGCAATGGAAACGAGAAAAACCTCCACAAGAAACAACGAGGTTTCCCAGCCAGGTTTACGAAGCAGTGGCAACGCTCCGCGATGATGAAGGTCGTCGAAACGTACGGCCGTATAAATACACAGCATCACCAACAGGGTGCGGCCTAAAGCTCGAATAAGTGGAAGTTCCAGTTGCTTGCCGAAATGCTTGGCGCTCAGCGACGATTCGAATATGGTCATGGCTAAGCCCACGCAAATGGCCGAGATGAAGAATAGAACCGGCAAGAGAGGTGAATACCATAACGGGTGGAGCTTGTTGGGCACGATGAGATACAAACTGCCCAACGACGATTGATGCAACGTGGACAGCAACACGCCGGCGATGACCAAGGGAATCAGCAACGCTTTCTGAATACGAAGCAAATGGAACAGCCCGAAACGTTCGAAGAGCACGCCGGCAAATTCCAGCGATAAGACCATGGAATACAAGGTGACGCACCATGCCACCTCGAACATCACCGAGCGAGGGTTCCACATGACCAGCGGGTGCCAGATGCGGTACCCGCGACCTAGGTCGTAGAGCAACGCAACCACCACCAATTGATAGCCCAGGAAGGCCGTTAGCACCGTGGGCCGGACAATGGGTTTGAATTTCTTTAGGTTAAACAAGTAAACGGCGGCGGTGAGTGTGAAGCCGCCGGCCGCCAGCATGACCCCGCACATCACGTCGAAGCCGATCCAAATGCCCCAGGGGAATGCATCGTTGAGGTTCGTCGAAGCGCCTAAGCCACGAAAAAACCGCACTACGGTGGCATAACCACCAGCAATCAACAGCACTGCCAGCACCACGCGCCAAAAAGTGATTCTCACCTTGAACATGGGGCCGCCTCCTACTAGGCCTTGCTGAGCGCTTCTCCCGCTTCTGCCGCCGCGACTTCTTGCTTCCGATTGCACAGCCACCAAATACCGCCTAACGCCACAGCGCCGATCGCCACCACGTCGGGCAAGTGTGAAAGTACGTGACCGGTCAGTTCCGGCAGAGCTTCGGTGCCCAAGTCTGTTTTGTAACCAAAGGCCTCGAAAGGCACGCTCGACAGCAGCAAGATGGATGTTCCGCCAACCTCATGCAGGCCATAAATGTGATCCACGTACTGGCCATGGCCTTTGGCGATCCGCTCGTGTGCTTCAGCGATCAACTCATCACGGTCACCGAATTTGGTGGCACCTGTAGGGCATGCTTCGGCACAAGCCGTGGGGAGACCGTTGGCAACTCGGTCCGCGCACATGTCGCATTTTCGAATCAAAGGCAATGCCTTGGTCCATTCATACTTTGGAACGGAAAAAGGGCAGGCCATCATGCAATAGCGACAGCCGATGCAACGCGATGCGTCATAGGTGACCGGTCCGAGGCTGGTTTTACGGAGGGCAGCCACCGGGCAAACCGATGCACAAGTGGGGTCCTGACAATTCATGCACAAACGACGCATGAATTTGTCGCTCTTGGCCAGTACTACCGTGTACTTGTGATCCGACTGTGTTTCTTCTGCGGCAATAGCGTCATCGTAAGGAAGCCCGTGATGGTCCGCGCAAGCCTTTTCACACGCCTTGCAGTCAATGCACAAGGTTGCGTCGTAAAGGATGCCTTTCGTCATGATCGAACCGCTCTCTGGAGCGACTCTCTTTGCCAGTCACTGCGGCCGAAAGCAGGGGAAGCAGTGCTTTCTCAGGGGATCCTCGAGCGTATGGCATCGCTTATCCGTACGGTTGAAAGAAGTCACGCAATAAGCCATCTACTGAGGAAGAATTCAACAGACATAACGTCGCCCGCGCTGAATACTTCCACGCGCCCTTTGGCCCATGGTAAGTCTGCCTGAGAGATGAGGAGGCGCCAGTGAGCTTCGGCATGGGGTGGAGTGACGCCCGTCACCTTGGCCCGTGGCTGCTTTCACGGGCTGGTTTCTTCCACGGGCAACTCGCCCTACTAAAACTGTTCAGGCCCTGGTCATTGTTGACCAGGGCCTGGCCTGAGTTGCCAAATGGTGTTTGCAGACGGCAATGTCGATTAGGTCAGAAAGAACTCACGGGTGATCTCGGCCCATTTGGTTGCGGGCAACTGCACGGTTAGATCGTGGACCGCAACACCTCCGTCTTGGGCAACCACGCCCGCAAGGACCGGAATGCGCGCTTGGAGTTGATTTGACGCTTCGGCCATCCACTTACGCGCCAATGTGCCGCTCAGGAGATTGCGGAAGCTGATGGCAAGATCCGGTGACAGGACTGACACCAGCCACCCTTGGCCGTACGGATCGTGGTTCAGCGTGCCACTGTCGAACAGCAGAGCATCGTTGACTCCGGTCACTTCACCCTCGATTGGCGACACCAACTCTGTCTTCTGTCCGTCGCGGATGACGGTCACAAACTTCTGTCCTTGGCGAATCCATTGGCCCCGCTTTGGCAGGTTAATTTCGTCAATTTTCCCGATCAGTCGCGCACCAAAATCATCGATTCCCACCCGGACCAACGTGGGGCTCTCTCGCAATGCCCAAGTATGTCCCTGGTGATAGCGGAGATTCTCCGGAACTTCAAAACCCGCCACAATCGTTGGCAGCGTTCGAGGTATAACCAAGGCAGCTTCTTCGCGCGCTGCCGCCCTTTCTCTAGCTTCTCTCCCCTTCCGAAAATAGTCGATGGTCAGGAAGATTGCGAACATCGCGAGCACCAGAATGACGGTCATAGCAGCTCTCCTCTATCGGGCATTGAGCCTATGCTTCTTGTTGCTACTCTGAAGAAATGGCAACCAGGGCACCAAACAAACGCGCCAGGGTGATTGTCGTAACTCAGTGCAGAACAAGGCTTTGTTCGCAGACCAGAACAAGCGGGTGAATTAGCAGCCAGACGAAATGTTGAATCTCTCAACTAGCACTCGGACAAGAATCTCATCTCCTCACCTAATCTTAAGATTCCACACGACTTACTTCGGCACCGAGTGATGCTGCAAAATGCAACTGCCGCGTAAACACTTTCAGCGGGTTGCGGTTTCCGAAAGTCCTCCTTTTGCGACTTTCGGCAGCTCCAATACAGCGCGGACCTCGGACACCTCCGTCAACGGGCTGCGGAATCACGGTTCGGGCCTCTTTGGCCCTCAATGTCCTCGCTCTTCAGTCCGCGAGCGTCAATTTGACAGTTGCGAATACAGCACATAGGATGGGGAAAAACTCGCTCGCAGCATCAACCTTAGTTTGTTGGAATCTTCCTTGCACAACGAAAATACTCTCGCGGAAGGAGCGATACACGTGGGCAAGAAGAATGACGGAGCCGCGGCTAGACCACATGCGGGACACCGTCCGGGAGAATCCGTGCGTCTTTTGATTCCCGCGATTCGAGTCAAACAACGGCTTAAGCAGCTGGCTAGGGAAATTCGCCGTGAGTTTCCCACGGAGCCGCTCCACCTTATTAGTGTGCTGAAGGGTTCGGTGTTCTTCTTAACGGATCTAGCGCGAGAGCTCGGAGGCGAAGTGTCGTTCGACTTTCTGTCGGTATCGAGTTATGGAAAAGGGACCGATTCCACCGGTGAGGTCAAGCTAATTAAAGACCTGGATGTGAGCATAGAAGGAAAAACAGTCATTGTCGTGGAGGACATCCTTGATACCGGCCTCACCTTAAAATATTTGCTGCGCTTCTTCGAAGAGAAAAAACCGAAACACCTTCGCGTGGTGGTGTTGCTCGATAAAGTGGAGCGTCGGATTGCAGACGTGCGCGCAGACTATACCGGTTTCGTCATCCCCAACGAATTTGTCGTCGGTTACGGGCTCGATTTCGACGAACGTTACCGCAATCTCCCCGATGTTTGCGTGCTGCAATTCGCCCCACGCGGAAAAGCTAAATCTGCTTAGCGTTGTCATTTGACCGCAAAATCCGAAATGCCAGTGGCACGCCTGTTATAATCAAAGGATTCATGGAAGCTACTGATCCTAAAGTACAAGTCAGCCTGCCCGCGGACAACAAGCCAGAGGTTCTGTCCACTCTTGCTGAGATCGGCGAAGAAGTAAACGCCACTCTGGATTTGGATGAAGTTTTGGCGCACGCCGCGGTGCTGATCAAAAAACATATCGACTATGAGTTGTTCGGCGTCTTGATGGTCGATAACGAAGGCGCCTACCTCACCTATCGCTTTGCCATCGGCTATCCCCCGGGCTTGGCGGAGAATCTGAAAATACCCATGGGCCAGGGAATCACCGGTACCGCCGCCAGAACGGGGCATCCTGTCGGTGTGAGCGACGTTTCGCAGGATCCGCGCTACATCAACGCCATTGACAGCGTGCGTTCGGAGTTGGCGGTGCCTTTGATGTTTCGCGGCAAATGTGTCGGCGTGCTCGACATCCAGAGTCGTCATCTGGATTACTTCACCAAAGATCAACAAAACATATTGGCCGTGCTGGCCAATCGTTTCGCCGTAGCCATCGAGAATGCACGGCTATTCGAAAGGGTCCGCACTCAAGCTGAAACTCTTCTGCTCCTGAACGAAGTCAGTCGCGAGATCAGCTCGATATTGGACATCGAAGAATTGCTGCGTCGCACCGCGGAACTCGTAAAGCGTGTCATCAACTATCAGATCCTCAGCATCTTGCTTTATGACGATGAGCAGAAGGTGTTCCTGCATCGCATCGACGTGAAGCACGGGCAACAGGTGCAGGGAAAGCTGCGCGTCGCTGCAACCGAAGGAATCGTCGGGGCCGCTGCCACATCCCGTGAGCCTTTAGTGGTTCCGGACGTGACCGCGGATCCTCGCTACCTGATGGTCAATCCCGAAACTCGCTCAGAATTGGCCATTCCCATGATCTACAAGGGCAAAGTCATAGGGGTCTTGGACCTGGAAAGCCCTCAATTGAACTACTTCACGGAAGATCACGTACAGACTCTTTCAATTCTGGCAGCGAACCTGGCTGTATCGGCGGAAAACGCCCGGTTGTACGAGCAAGTGGCTAGAGGTGAATCGCGCTTGGAACGCGATCTGCAGGCAGCCAAGCGCATTCAAGGTGCTTTGCTTCGGCCTGTTCCAACCGAGGACTATGGTCTCGATCTTGCGGCCAGGTATGTTTCCGCGCGGGAAGTGTGTGGCGACCTTTACGAATTTCTGCGTTACGGTCCACAGCAGTTGGGCATCGCCTTGGGCGATGTTAGCGGCAAAGGTACGGCGGCGGCTCTTTACGGCGCAGTGGCTATTGGCATCATGCGCAGCTTGGCCCCGCAAAAGCTGCAACCCGCCGAAATGCTCCGCCAGATGAATCAACTGGTGGGTGAGCGCCGAATCGAAGGCCGATTCATGACCGCGTGCTTTGCAACATGGCAGAAGGGCCGGCAGAAGCTCCGTGTCGCCAACGCCGGGCAGTCGCAGCCTCTTATGTACAAAGGTGGGCGCTGCGACAAGATTGAATTGACGGGTTTTCCGTTGGGCATTTTCGAGGAAGTTCACTACGACGATTGGGGCGTTACCCTCGAAACCGGCAATATTCTCGTGTTCCACTCGGATGGAATCGCAGAAGCCGCCAACGCCGAAGGGCAATTCTTCGGCACGACCCGCATCCTGCGCCTGATTGAGCAGCACCACGATCTTCCTGCCGCCGGATTAGCCGACCTGATCTTACGGGAAGTGGACCTGTTTACCAACAATGCTCCGCTGGCGGATGACCGTACTCTTGTGGTCCTAAAAGTAAAATGAGCGGCTCGGGCGGACTTCGAAAAAATCTCCCTTATATCGATCCTGCGGAATTCACTCCACATTTTGCCTGGAGGAGATCGCGGCGAGGTGGCGGTCGCGAAGTTTTCTGCGAAGACGTAAGGCTGGAAGAGACTGCCTCGCGTTTCGGAACACCTTGTTACGTTTACAGTCAACGCGCCATTGAGGATGCGTTTGATGAATTCCACACTGGTCTAGGGCGATTGCCACACCTGTTGTGCTTTGCGGTCAAAGCGAATGGCAATCTCTCGATTTTGAAACTGCTCGCCAAGCGCGGCAGCGGTTTCGACATTGTCTCCGGCGGAGAACTCGATCACCTGGGCCGCATCGGTGTGCCTGGGAAGCGCATCGTGTTCAGCGGTGTCGGCAAGACTCGCGAAGAGATGCGCGCTGGGCTGGAGTATAGGAGGACTCGGAGCAGTGTCCCTGGGATTCTGCAATTCAACGTCGAATCTGCCGAGGAATTGGACGTTCTGCTCGAGGAATGTTCGCGCGGGCGACTTACTGGAGCCAATCGTCCGGGCGTGTCATTTCGCGTGAACCCAGATGTTAAGGCAGGAGGCCATCCGCATATCTCCACAGGTCTGCCCGAGCACAAATTTGGTGTGAGCTGGCCGGAGGCGCGGGCACTCTATCTGCGCCATCGAGACTCGAAGTATATCCGTTGGCAAGGAATTAGCGCGCACATCGGATCGCAAATTGTGGGGCTGGAGCCATTTCGCGCGGCATTGAGCCGGCTGGCCAGCTATCTTCTGGACCTACGCCGCGAGCGGATCGCGTTAAAGTATCTGGACTTCGGTGGCGGGCTCGGCGTTCGTTACACGAATGAAGCCCCGGTTCCGCGAAAGGCTTATGCTCGGATGGTTGCCAACATTGTGTGTCCTCTTGGGGTAGGTTTACTGCTGGAACCCGGGCGCTCGATCATCGGACCAGCCGGTGTGTTGCTTTCGCGCGTGATCTACACCAAGAAGAACTCAACGAAATCGTTTGTGATTGTCGATGCGGCGATGAACGATTTTGCCCGTCCCGTCCTTTACGACGCTCCCCATCCCATAACAAAGGTCAGGCAAGATGGCTCTCAACAGGGCTCGTGCGAACGCGCCGATATTGTGGGCCCCGTCTGCGAAACCGGAGACTGTTTCTTGGAGTCTTGGCCCATCGGGGGCGTGCAACAGGGGGACACCCTGGCGATTTGGGCCGCCGGTGCATACGGGATGGTGCAAGCTTCAAACTACAATGGGCGTTGCCGCCCCGCGGAAGTATTGGTCAGCGGAAAACGCGCACGCCTGATCCGCCGCCGCGAAACCCAGGCCGATGTATTGCGTACAGATCTGTTAGCCTGAGTGCTTTGAGAGCTTGCCTTAGAGCCCAATCAATCACCGGATGGGACTGTAATAGCGTCGTGACTGTCAACTGCTACTCGATTCTAAGCGCGCTCATCGGCGAAATAGAGGCGGCGCGGTTTGCCGGAATCATGGCCGCCACGAACGAGCACATGGTCAACGCTGCGGTGGCCACCGTGAGTGCTGGTGGATCCCACCACGAGACCCCATACAACTGGGCTGAGAGCAGTTTGCCGGCGCCGATGGCTAAGGGAAGTCCAAGCAGCAGGCCGACCAGCACACGAACAAACGCCCCGCTCAAAATCAGCTGAAGCACCTTAGTGCGATCGGCGCCAAGGGCCATGCGGATTCCAATCTCGTTGGTCTTTTGCGCGACGGTATATGCCGTCACCCCGTACAGCCCGACCGCCGCGAGCGCCAGGGCAATGATTCCAAACAAGCCTGCCAGGCTGGCCACCGCGCGCTCCTGGTCAAAGGAAAGCTCAACCTGTTGCGGCATGGTTCTGATGCTGGTAAAGGTCAGACTGGGATCGATGTCGGCCAGTTTGCGAGTAATTAGCGGCCCCAATTCGGCGGTACGTAGATTGGTAACCAGCATGAATCCTTCGATGAAGTGAGTGCGCAGTTCGATCTTCTTCATTATTTCCTGGGGATAATCGACAGTCTGCGCCAGCGGAACGAAGAACATCGGGCGGGCCGGCTTGTCTAAAGCAAACCCCGCGAACTTCGCATCGCGCGCCACTCCGACGATGCGAAAAGTGCCCGCATTTTCCGGGTAGTCCAGGCCAAAATGCTGTCCCAACGGATCTTCATTGCTTTTGAAAAAGCGCTTCACAAACGTCTCATTGACGATGGCTACAGGCGCGGCAGTCTCGTTGTCGGCGAGGGTGAATCCTCGCCCGCGCAAAATCGGAATACCGAAATTTTGCAGATAGTCCGGCGTGACTCGGTCCCACGACGCTCCGGATTCTTCGTTCAGTTTCCCCGGGGGATGGCCAGCGACGATTATCAGTTCACCCCAGTTGTCCGTGAGCGGGTTGTAAAGCGCCAGCCCCGATCCCCGCACTCCCGGGATGTGATTCAACTCATCTTCAAGCCGCCGGTACATCGCTAGGAGTTGCGGCTGTGTGTACGTAGCCGGCGGGGGATTCATCTGTATGACGACACGACCTTGCACCTGAAACCCGAAATCCTGATGCTCCAGTTTGTTCAGGCTTCGTCCCAGCATTGTCGCCCCCGCCACCAGTACAACCGACAGTGTGGCTTGTACAACCAGCAGCACTTTTCGCGCCATGGAAGAACGATCACTGCTCCCACGACCCGATCCGTGCAGCGCTTCAGCCGGGTCCGTGCGGGTGGCCAGCCACGCGGGAGCAGCGCCAAAGATCAGTCCTGTAACCAGCGCTAAAGCAAACGCAAATCCCAATGCGGGTAGGGACGGTGCCGCGCTAATGGGCAAGAAATGGGCGCTGTGGAAGGCCAGAGCGAGCAAAAGTCGCGCCGCCGCCACCGCTACAATCAAACCGACAAGCGCACCTCCAATTGCCAGCAGCACGCTCTCCAGCAACGCCTGTGAAACAATTTGACTGCTGGTCGCACCGACCGCCATGCGCACTGCCGTTTGCGCTCGACGCGTCACTCCCCGCGCCAGCAGCAGGTTGGCTACGTTCGAACAGGCGATGAGCAGCACCAACCCGCACACTGCCAGCAGAATGTTCAGGCTCCGCCCGTACTCCTCCTTCATTACGGCAATTCCGGCCCCGGCTGGAATCACGTTCAGGACCTGTTTCGGCAGCATTTGAATCACATCCGGCATCCAGTTCGCAGGATAGCCGGAATCGTATTGCAACCATGTTCGTAGAATTCCCGTCAGCTTTGGCGACATTCCCTGAGTCGAAGCCCCTGCCCTCAAGCGCCCGATCATCCGCAGCCAGGCTGAGATGGGTTGCCGTAGCAAGCTGCCCTCGGCATTGACCAGTGGCTCCTGCTGCAGCGGAACCCAAATATCGGGCGGGTCGCTTTCCAGCGTTTCTCCGAAGAACCCGGCAGGCGCGATACCGATTACGGTGAACGGATGATCCTCGACGACGAAGGTGGAACCAACCACCGATGGGTCGGAACCGTAGTTAGTCTGCCAAACTCGATGACTTAACACCACAACCGGCGGAGCCCCAGGTCTGTCGTCCTGCGGGGTGAAGACTCGGCCATAAAATGCGCCAACCCCCAACGTGGAGAAGTAATGTCCGTCGACGTATTCCGAACGCAGCGGTCTTGCGGCCTTCTCTACCCCCTGCCGCCTGACGCTCATGCGCCAACGGCCAGCCTGAAAGGCCGTTACCTCCTCAAATTCCGGCGTTGCCTGCTTGAGCCGTTCGAACAACGGAAACGAAAACATCCCCCAAGTGTCCTGGGGACCACCTTCCACGCAACAGTCATCCCCTTCGCCGACGCGGTACAGCTTGCCGGGGTCGGTCACCGGGAGGGACCGTAACATCACCGCGTGGATCAACGAAAATATAGCTGTAGTTCCCCCGATTCCCAGCGCCAAGGTGAGAATGGCTGTCGCGGTAAAAACAGGTGCCTGCCGGAACTGCCGTAGGGCATAACGAAGGTTGCCGCCAAGGTCATACATTCACACCTCCAACCCACTAAGTTACGCATGGCGGTGCCTGGGAGTTCCCCAGATTTTCCACTGTTGTTTGTCAGGTCCCGTATAGGGCGCATTCCTCTGTTGACGCGGTGTGGCAGTTCAGCGCGGCGCCGGGACGAGCCGTCCTAGTGCTGCTGATATCTCACTAGGGTGTGCGAATGTGCTGCACTCGTTGCTCCTCCGGCGACATCAGGGCCACGGCGCGCTGGAAATTACTCAGACAGCCGCTTTCGATGGCACGGCTGCTGTAGTAATCGTTGTACCGAAAGCCATTTTCACCACGCCACATCGGGAAAACGCTACAGGCACTCAACCACTTATCGTAGACCGGCGTGATATCCAGATACGTGTCCGCAACAAACTCCTTGGCGTCTTCCCAATTATCGGCAAAAAACAGTCTGTTGACCGCATGTGCCGGGTCTTTCCGAGTCACGGTACGAAGTCCCGCGAAAAAAATCGCGTCTTGGACAATTTCGTAGCAGGCGCGATGATCCTTATGCCAACTCCCCTTCCAGTGCGTGATGATGGTTGCAGGTTTGTACTGCCGGATCAAATCACAGACGGCGAACTTCGCCTCGTCGTTGGCGGGGATTTCGCCGTCCGGATAGGCTAGGAAGAGAGCTTTGGCGCCGATGGATCCAGCTGCTGTCTGTGCGGCCTCTCGTTGCATGCCTCCGTATTCTTCAACAGGGATTGACGGTGAACCTTTCTCGCCCAGCGAGATACTCAGCAATGCTGCCTGCCCTCCTAGATGCATAGCCACGGCTACAGGAGCGCCCATGGCGAAAAAGGCGTCACCCGGATGAGCAGCAATCGCCATGACATTCCTAAAATCGCCCTGCTGTGCGCTGGTGCCTGTAGCCGCAGATTGACCTGGTAATTGAGTGGCGTTCAAGAATCTCGCAGTCGCGGTCATTGCAAACGCCCCAGTGCTGGCCAGTTGCAGAAACCTGCGTCGAGTTGCAGCCAGCGTGTCTTGCCGATTGTTTCCGTTTTCGTTACACATCGAAGTGCTCCGCTGAGGGAAGTGTCTACGCGCATCCAAAATACCCCAACTTGGTATGATCTGTTGAGATTGCGTTCAGGGCGTCGAATGGAGAACGCGGACCACCTTATTTATGATGACCATGATTGCAAACAACCATTGGATCTGGAGATGTGAATGAGACGTTCTTCTGTCGTTCTTAAATTCGCGGTGTTGGCGTTTTGGTTGACGGTCTGGTGTAGCGCCGCACTTGCCCAGAAGCCGGCACCGGAACCGACAGTCGCAGCCACCGGCCAGCCGTCGTTCTCCGATATCGACCAGCTGATGGAATCCGCCGTCGCGCGCGGCGCTATTCCCGGCGGTGTGGTGCTCGTCGGACATGACGGACATGTAGTGTATCGGAAGGCTTTCGGGATGCGCTCACTCGAGCCAGACAAAGAGCCCATGACGGTGGACACCATTTTCGACCTGGCCTCCTTGACCAAAGTCACCGCCACCACGCCATTGGTAATGAAGCTGATTGAACAGGGAAAAGTCCGGCTGAATGACCCCGTTGCTTATTACCTACCGGAATTCGCCGGCAACGGGAAAAAAGATGTTACCGTACGGGAGCTGCTGACGCACTTTTCCGGCCTGGCCCCAGACCTGGATCTCAAAGAACCGTGGCAAGGCCGCGATGCTGCCTACAGGATGGCCATGGACCAAACGCCCATTCTTCCTCCCGGCTCCCGCTTTCTCTACAGCGACATCAATTTCGAAACTCTGGGGTTTCTGGTGGAGAAACTCTCAGGGATGCGCCTGAATGAACTTGCCGCAAAGGTGATATTCGAGCCTTTGGGAATGAAAGAGACCCGTTTTCTGCCTCCCGCTGAATGGCGTGCGCGAATCGCACCCACCGAATGGGATGAGAACCATCAGATGCTGCGCGGCGTCGTGCATGACCCTACTGCGCGGCGCATGGGCGGCGTAGCGGGGCACGCCGGATTGTTCTCGACCGCCGATGACCTGGCGAAATTTGCGCAGGATATGCTCACAGGCTTCCACGTACTTACCCGGTTGACCGTCGAGAAAATGTCCACGCCGCAGCAGCCCCCTACAGCATCGTCGCTCCGAGGACTTGGCTGGGACCTTGATTCGCCGTTCAGCAGCAACCGCGGAGAGTTTTATCCCGTTGGCTCGTTCGGCCACACTGGTTTCACCGGCACGTCCATCTGGATCGACCCGGTCACTGACAGCTACGTGATCCTTCTTACCAACGCCGTCCATCCCAATGGCCACAACACTGCCGTAATTTCGCTCCGGGCACATGTGTCGTCGGCGGCGGCGCAGGCTTTGAAGCTTACGGTTCCTGAACAGGAACAGCTACGACTCATGCGCATTACTGGGTATAACGAAGCGATGTCGTCCGCGCGCCTGGTGACCGCACGAAATGCTTCTGTTCGCAACGGCATCGATGTTCTGGAGAGCCAGCACTTCACTCAGTTGCGTAGTAAGGACGGTAGGACTGTTAAGGTAGCGTTGGTCACTAATCAGACAGGCGTGGACTCTCACGGAAACCGCACGATTGATGTGCTGGCCAAAGCCCAGGGCATTCAGCTCACCGCGATTTTCAGCCCGGAGCACGGTATTGCTGGAGCGGTGGACACAACGACGATTCCCAATTCCAACGACTCAGCAACGGGAATTCCCGTTTATAGCGTTTATGGAGACACCACTGAGAAACGCCATCCCTCTCTCGACGTTATTAATTACGTAGACGCCATCGTCTACGACATCCAGGATATCGGTGTGCGCTTCTACACCTACGAAACCACTCTTGGTTACTTCCTGGAGGCTGCTGCTCGCAGCAATAAAAATGTTTTCGTTCTCGACCGTCCCAATCCCATCAACGGTGTCTTCGTTCAGGGCCCCATCAGTGATCGAGGCCACGAAAGCTTCACGAACTATGGCCAAGTTCCCATTCGACACGGCATGACCATTGGCGAACTGGCGCGTTTCTACAACTCGGAACGCCACATCGCCGCACATCTGACAGTGGTCCCCATGGAAGGCTGGCAAAGGGGCGATTGGCTCGACTCGACGGGCATGCTCTGGGTTGATCCTTCCCCCAATATGCGCAATTTGACCGAGGCCATCCTTTACCCCGGTATTGGTATTCTGGAAGCAACCAACGTTTCTGTCGGGCGCGGCACGGACACTCCGTTCGAGGTGCTTGGGGCACCATGGATTCAATCTGTCGCACTGGCTTCGTATTTGAATCAGCGCTCCATCACCGGAGTGCGTTTTGTGCCCGTCGAATTCACGCCAGGCGTATCCGTCTATGCTCAGCAGAAATGCGGCGGCGTGAACATTATTGTCACCGACCGCAACGCGCTCGACGCGCCTGAACTTGGCATCGAGATCGCCTCGGCACTGCACTCCCTTTACCCCAATCAGTTCGACATGAAGAACCTGGACAACTTGATGGTTAACGACGCGACCTTAGAAGCTATAAGTGCGGGTGACGATCCTCGTCGGATATGGGCTGATTGGATCGACTCCATCGACGCGTTTAAATCTGTTCGGGCCAAGTACCTGCTGTATTGAAGCGCGATTTCCGTACGTTGTGCCACGGAGCATATTGCATGAAAGAGCTGCCCGAGGTCCGAGACGCTAAAGAGTTGATGAACCAAGCCATGGATTGGTCTTCTTTCAGGTGGCTCTTCGAAAAATCGCGTGTGCGCGAAATCGCCGACCGTGCAAACGCCGCACTTGACCGATTGAACCGCAATATCAAAGCGCGCTGGAGCAGCGAAGCGAAGGAACTCTATAAGGAATTGTCCGCAAGCAAGTCAGCACCCAGGGAACACGAGAACTCTGACGAGGCGACATCGCCAAGGGAGCTCGCCGCTTTCCTTCAAAAAGTCATTGAGGCCGATGAGGCTGCGCGCAAGGCACGCAGGAACGCCGAAGATACGTTCGACGAAGCAGAAAGGCAGATGAGCACCACACTGGCAAAAGAGGGCTGCAAGAAAGCGATCCGATCCTGGGAATTACATGAGAAGGCGATACGCAGAGCAAAAGAGGTTGAATTAGCAAGTGATTCACAAGCCTGAATGGCCGTGCAAACCGCGGTCCTTCAGGTAACCAATTCCGTGGACCCATAACTCTTGACGTCAAACTCCCCGGGACGTACAGTACGTCTCGTACTGCGATGCAGTACTATGTGCGCCAGGCTATTGGTGTAGCCACCGGTGAGCCACCAAGTCACAACCGCCGATGTCCCGCTGGAACAAGACCTGTATCCAGTTCTAATTGGTCCAGCAACGGAATCAGAGAAAATTGCCGCGGTGAAGAATGCATTGGAGGGGGAAAAAGGCACATTCTGGCGTGCGGAGTTAGGAAAATGGGCGGCGCGTACCGTTCCCGTTGAACTGTTGGTGCCGGAAATGTATCGCGACTGGCGACCCCTCGTTCGTGACGCGATTCTCTTCGTGGTGTCCAAATTATCGGCGTCTCGCTTGGCCCCCAAGATCGTCGAACAAATGAGCTTGGGCCCCGATATGCCTCCTGAAGCGCGGCTGTTGCGCTTCATCGGCAGAGTGCCCGGACTTCAGAAGATTGGGCAAGTGATTGCGCGGAATCGGCATCTCCATCCGCGCTTACGGCGTGCGCTGATTAAGCTTGAGAACGGGATTTCGGACGTTCCTGTCGGCGAAGTGTGCTCGATCATCAACCAGCAGCTGCATTCGGAGATTGAACGTTACGCCGTCAAAATCCGGCCAAGGATTCTGTCCGAGGCAAGCGTTAGCGCGGTGGTGGCATTCACGTGGAAGAATCCAGAGACCGGCCGTCGCGAACACGGCGTCTTTAAAGTACTCAAGCCACACATTCCAAGCTGCTATGCCGAAGATATGAAGATTCTCGGACAGCTTGCGAAGTACGTGGTGCGTCAATGCGGCGGTGCCGGGAAACATGCGGGCCGCTTGGCTGAGACGCTTACGGAAGTTCGCTTGCTCCTGGAACGTGAAGTGGATTTTCTACGCGAGCAAGCTACGCTAGCCAACTCGCTCGAGGAATATCGCTCGGTCCGGGGTGTACAGATACCGCGGGTAATCCGATGCTTGTCGACGCCCACGATTACGGCGCTCACTTTCGAAAAAGGCCGCAAAGTGGCTAATCCGCTTGTGGTTCCGCCACAACTCCGGTGGAGCGTGGCCAGTCGCCTGGCAAGGACTTTGTTGGCCGTTCCCGCCCTTTCCCAGAGGAGCCACGCAATCTTTCATGCCGATCCTCATGCCGGAAACCTGCTTTACGACAAACGCGCCAACCAATTGGTGATTCTGGATTGGGCGCTGACCGAGACCCTTAGCAGGAAACAGCGCAGGGGCGTGGTTCTCCTGGTGCTGTTCATGATGCTGCGAGATAGCCATGGGATGACGAATGCGATTCGTGAATTGTGTCAGGTGCCATCAGATGACCGGGTGCAATTGGCCATCATTCGTAGGCACGTTGATGAGCTCTTGGATGCGCTGCAAGTGACACGATTGCCCGGGGTGATGGAAGGGACGCGCTTGCTCGAGAGCATTGCGCTTGACGGGATTCCTTTTCCCGCAGCGCTACTCATGTTTCGAAAGGCGGCCTTCACACTTGAGGGTGTTGTGGAGGACGTCGCGGGTACGAAAGTCAGTATGGACTCGCTGGTGGCAAACTACACGTTCGCGAATTGGAAGGATACCCTCACGTGCTTGTTCACCCTGCTCTCTATCCACGATTGGATGAGCCTCGATTGGAGCGCCGTCACTTTCGCCTCCCGGATGTGCGCGAGGACGGCATTGAGTCCCTGGCGCTGGCTCAGTGGACTTTCGCCGAGTGTAGACACGACTTAGCGCCGTCCGGGCCAGCGCCAGAAGAAACAGCTCTGTGTGTGAACTCAGCGGTTCGTGCGTCTGCGGCGGGATTCGGGTCGCCCTTTCTTACCGGACCTTGGCAAACGGGCTTGCAATTCTTTGATCTGCCGCCGCAGTTCAGTAATCTCCGCAGACTCAGCCACCGGTGCTTGTGCTTGCAAGGAGTGACCCGCGAGTAGATTCCGCACAAACTCCAATGGGCTGGCCACCACAGTTTTTGCGGTCGCCAGCCGGTTATGCACCGCTTCCTGAGCTTTTTTGTACAAATCGAGGGTGTTGTTCAAATACCAGGTCAGAAATTCGTGAGTGGCTTTGTCAGACGCTTTAACCAGCTCGGTCAACAATTGCAAAGGCAACGCGATCTCGCGCTCCCGGGCATTCTCCACAATGATCTGTGTGAAGATGAGATGCGTCAAATCCTTGCCCGAACGGCCATCGACGACGCGGACCTGAAGCCCATCCCTCACCATGCTGGCTATGTCCTCAAGCTTGACGTAGCGGCTCGCAGAAGTGTCGTAGAGCCGGCGATCGCTGTATTTGCGTATGATTACTTCAGCTTTTGGCATGGTTTCCTCGAACCGCGGTCCTGATCCGACCCGCAACAAATAGCTTGACACGTACACACCGTGGACGTACAGTCTCGCTAGATACTGCACTGCAGTATACTGCCGTATGAGAGGAGATTCCACATGCCGGCGAGAGAACGAAAGGCAATGCCGCAAGAGCCCTCGCCTAGCGGCGTATTGACCGGTTGGGCCCGACAAGGTGTTCAGAGCTTTGTAGCTGCGCAGAAGATTCTCATGGATCTGGCGGCTCAGGAGAACGCATTACTGATCGGTATGGTTCGCGAGGGACTCAGCAAGCCCGGGGCGCGGCTGGGCGTCTCTGTTGCGGATATCGCGGAGAAGAGCATCGAGAACCTGACCACGGCAGGCAAAATCTTGCTGGAGCTGGCGGCCGACGAGACCGCCCTTGCCGTTGACGGATTGAAGGAAGGGCTGCGGTTGCCGCAGGCGGCGGAAGCGGTGGCCGATGTTGCCCAACACCGTGTACACACACTGATCGAGATGCACAAGCACCTCCTGGATGCAACCGCAGACCAGGCTCACGCTATGGCCGAGTCCTACCGGGAGAACGGGAAGTTTGCGGCGGCGAGTCATGTGACCGAACTGGCGCGCCGCGGCATTGAAGGGTTTGTCGAGAGTGAAAAGAAGTTCCTGGACCTGGCCACACACGAAGTGACCAACGCAACCAAGAGTGACAAGCACGGACATAAGCCCCCACGTCGTCGCATTGAGATACTTACCGAAGTGGCGCGCGAGAGCGCCGAGAAATGCCTCGATACCCAGAAAAAACTGTTCAATTTGGCCATTGAACAATTAGAAGAAACCGCAAAGACGGGCCGCGAAGCGCGTAAGCCGCTCCGCAAGGAAGAGCGTCCTTTGCTGGGCGATTTGGCGGACAAGAGCATGAAAAACTTTGTTGCCGCCGAGAAGTCGCTCCTGGATCTGGCGATGAAGCCCCTAGCAGCGGCGGACAGTGGTCGCAAACCGGGCAAGCGCCGCCAAAAAACCGGCGCTGAGAAGAAGCACGAAGCTGCGGCGACCAAGTCCACGGTGGAAGTGGGGTAATCTGCTAACGCCGGCATGGGTTCCCGAAGCTCGGGATTAATCCTGGCGCCGCTACGTTACAGTCCCGAGTGACTTGGAACTGTCGCTGGTTATACCTTGTTAATAGATTGTTGACAGCCATTGGTATAGTCGCACGCGCCCAAGCGAGTCGGGTACACTGGCATTCAGCATGAGCCCTCGTCGACGTCGCAAGGACCCGGAGCCCAACCAATTCCCCGTCTGGCAAGAGTGGCTTGCGGGGGTGGAGTTGGCTTTTCTGCAAGTCTCACCCATCTATTGGGGTTACGGGATTCCGCATGGCGATGGATCGGCTGTAGTTCTGGTACCCGGCTTCCTTGGCACAGACCTCTACCTGGCGCAATTCGCTATTTGGCTGCGCCGTATTGGCTATCACGCCTTTTACTCCGGCATTCCTCTCAACGCCGACTGCCCGAATCTATTGATTCGACGGAATTTGAACGATGCTATTGAGAAAGCAAACGCTTTCACCAAGGACAAGATTCACCTGATCGGCCACAGCCTCGGGGGTTCGCTCGCACGCTCCGCTGCTGCCCAGATACCTGAGCGAGTCGCTTCCGTCATCACTTTGGCCGCACCGATTCGCGGCATCGGCGCCCGGGCTTCGGTGATGAGCGCTGCTGATATGGTACGTAAACAGATTCTGGAGCGTCATGGTGGCGGCGTGCTGCCGAATTGCTATACGGCCAGATGTACCTGCGAGTTCTTCGAATCTCTGCGAGCCGAATTTCCCAGTTCAGTGCGGCAGACGGCCATCTATACCAAGAAGGATGGCATTTTGGATTGGCGGGTATGCTGCACCGGAGATCCGAAGGTGGACGTGGAGGTTTCGGCAACCCACATTGGGATGGTCTTCAGTCCGCTGGTTTATAGCGTTGTAGCTCGGCGTCTCGCTGGCAAATAGACGACACCTTCCTGCATGCATTGCTAGGCAGCTTCCTTGCTGTGCGCCACGCCTCCTGGTGTGGCTGGCTCGGTCAACGGCCCTGCCTGCCGTCCCGTTCGAGGCCGCTTGCGTTTCGCGCTTCGTACCTTCTTGCTTGCGGCGGCATGCCGCAGCTCCTCGAACGATACAACCAGAAAATCACGCAGCCGATCGACGTCAGGCGCTGCGTCGGTGTCCGCAATGAGTCCGAAGAAGAGCTTGCCGTCATACGAGTGCACGGCGCAGCCCACACCTAAGTCGTAGCCCGTTGGCACTTGTGGATACGCCGCTAACATCCGCCGCCCGACCGTGTACAGGGGCGTAGGCGATCCCACCACATTGGTGCAGATCATGTTTAGTGCCGGCACCGGCAAAATAATCTCCGGGATGCTTCGCCAGAACAGGGCATGCAACGGAGGCGGTGCTGCGGATAACCATTTTGCGGCGAGTCCCACGAAGCTCAACGCACCACATTCTTTCAGTTTTTTGGTCCTGGCGGTCACCGCCTGCAGCATTCGAATAGGTCCGTGGGCATCCATGGGCAACACAATGGGCAAGAAAGAAATCTGATTACCGAGGCCATGCCCCTGATCCGCTGTTCGCAAATTCACTGGACAAACAATGCGGACCAAGCGATTCATTACCGATTGCCCGTGCAACTTCACATAGCCGGCCAATGCCCGCGTCAACACTGTCAGAATCACGTCGTTGACGGTTCCACCGCACGTTTCACGGATCACCTGCGCGTCGGCCAATTCGAAATGAGTCCAGCAGAATTTCCTCTGGCCGGTACACGGCTTGTTGAACGGCAACCGTTCGATGGGAGCGGTAAATTCCGGCAGCAGGCCGACGAGTCCTTTCAGTGGGAGCTCGTTCCGCTTATCGAGGAACGTCTGGGCGAGACCGAGCATTGCCGCTTCAAGTTCCAGGAGACCTGCCAGCGTCCCGTTGACGGCCGACGAGAGGCTGTCCGCCAGTGAGCGCTCGGAAACCTGAGTGCGTGCGCGACGGTAAAGGGGTTTCGGAGGTGGACTGACAACGTTCGGAGTGGGATCCAACAATAGCCTGAGCAGCTCCAAGCCAGCTACACCATCGGCAAGAGAGTGGTGCACACGCCAAATCAGGGCACCGCGGCCTTCCTGCAGTCCGTCTACTACATGGACGTCCCACAACGGCTTATTGCGATCCAGCAGTTCTCCTAAAATGCGTCCCGCGAGCGCCTGTAATTCTGCTTCTCCACCAGGAGGATCAAGGGTCACTCGGATGACGTGCTGCCGGACGTTGAAGTTCGGGTCATACTGCCAACTCGGGAAAGTTAATCCTAAGCTTGGAAAAATCGGAATCTGCCGGTAGCGAGGCACTAGGTGCAATTTCGAGTTTATGGTGGCAACGAACTGCTCGAACGGTATAGGACCGTCGAAGATGCACACACTCGCGATATGCAAGGGTATTTCTTTTCGTTCAATATACAGGAATGCAGCATCCGCCGCAGACATAGCTCGCGTTGATAGCGCCGTACTCACACCGTTGGCCCGCTGGTTCCGACCGTCACTCCTCGGTCTATGCATGGTGTTACTCCGTGGAGAAAAGCGGCGGCTGTGACGGAAATCACGACCGCCTGTGATGCCCCGCGACTGCCGCCCTGGCTTTCTCCCCCGTCCCGTTCCGCCATACCCGTTCTTCATATAACTCAGCGATCTGACGGGCATAGCGTTCCTCAATAATTCGCCGACGAATCTTCAGGGTGGGTGTCAGCGTACCATCGTTGGGAGTAAATTCATGCGGGACCAGCAGCACCTTTTTCAGCATCTCGTGACGACCCAGGCCGCGGTTCACCTGACCAACGATATCGTCGTAAAGCGCTTTCACTCTTGGATTTTCAATCAGTATCTCGCGGGAAGAACTGGGGATGTGATTCGCCCGGGCCCACTCCTCCAGCCGCGAGAAATGCGGCGAAATGATCACTGACGGATATCGCCGGCGGTCGCCCAGCACCACCGCCGCACCCACATAGGCATTTAGCTTCAGCGAGTTTTCGATCGGCTGGGGTGCGACGAATTTTCCCCCCGAGGTCTTTAGCAGATCCTTTTTGCGGTCTGTGACCACCAGGTAGCCGTCCTGATCGAGCATGCCAATGTCGCCGGTCTTGAACCAACCATCGACAAATGCTTCTCGTGTCTCGTCTGGCTTGTTCCAGTAGCCACGGAACACCGAAGGACCACGCACCAGAATCTCCGAGTCGCTGGCTATACGGACTTCGACATTTGCGAGAGGGCGCCCAACTGTGCCCAGCTTGTGCGCCACCGGTGAGTTCAATGCGATTACCGGTGAGGTCTCTGTCAAGCCATATCCTTCGTGAATGCGGATTCCGATGTTTGCGAACCATTCGGCCAGTTCCTTACCAAGTGGCGCGCCACCAGAAACGAAGATTTCCGCTCGGCCACCCAGCCGCTCGCGAATTCTCGAGTACAGCAACTTGTTTGCCAGCTTCCAGCCCAGCGACTTCGGTTGATTGCCCGCTAATATCTCACCGGCGTGAGCCCGGCCTACGGACAGAGCCCATCGACAAATCGCCCGCTTCGGAAGACCCCGAGCGGCCTGCTCCACCTGGCTGTAGAGCTTTTCATATACGCGCGGTACCGCGACCACAATGTGTGGTCTGACTTCCTGCAGCGCTTGCGGCAGATCCTCTATAAAGGGGCAGTATGCCAGAGTGACGCCTCGGTACAGCAACGCAAGATCGGCGTGGCGTGCGGTCACATGCGACAGCGGTAGGAAGGAAAGGCTGATTTGCCCTGGTCCCACATCGAAACCTGCCAGCGAGTACGCCATATTCGACGTCAAGTTGCCATGAGTCAGCTCAACGCCTTTAGGAACCCCTGTCGTTCCTGACGTGTAAATAATGGACGCCAAATCGTCAGGCGTAACGCTTTGCGCCCGCGCTGCAATTTCCGCATCGTCACCGGTAGCCCTACCGTCGGACGTTCCCAAGGACACCATCGAGACCGCCTCCGAAGATTCGACCTGCTCCATAACCACGATGCGTTCCAGAACCGATTGATTTTTGATTTGCAGAACCTTGGTTAGTTGCTCCTCAGTCGACGCAAACACCACTTTCGCGCCGGAGTCGGAGAGGATATAGGCTACCTGCTGCGCGCTGAGAGTTGAGTAGATCGGCACAACCACTGCGCCTAACTGCAAAGAAGCAAAATCGGCAATCGCCCACGCCGGGCGATTCTCACTCAGTATTGCCACCCGGTCGCCCTTCTCGATTCCCCAATCCCGCAATGCACGGGCCGTACTCATCACCGATTGATGAAGCTGTTGAGCGCCAATGGGAACCCATTGCCCAGCCACTCGCGTCATCATCGTCTGCGGTAAAGCGCGTTCGACGATGGCAGAAAAGATGCCGTTCAGTGTTTCTGGGTTCGTCACGAAAGCTCCTGACCGAGGCTCAAGGGACACTTTTAGCCGACCGTTGCGGATTGTGGGTGCAACCTATAAACGGCCCCAACGGAATGTGGGGCCAACAGTGAAGCGCACGTAGTTCTGCCGGTCGGTAAGCAAATCTGAGAATAGGTGTGTGTTCACCCAGTCGGCAGTAAAGCGAAGAGCCACCCGACGGCTCATGTTAACGTCAAAACCGCCACCTAGGCCCACGAACCAAGTCGTGTCCTTTTGATGCGAACTCGGTATAGGTATTCCTAACTCCGTAAACAGGGGCCCCAACTCCGGCGGAAGAGTCAGGTCTGCGGACTCATGGATTCCGCCCAACCCCGGACGAACCAGGAATGTGACTGCCCGCCATTTACGCAAATAGAACTGCGGACCGACTGCAAAGGTGTAGGTGGTCGACCGGAAGGGCACGTGAATCTGGTTTGGGGGAATACCGACGGCACTCACCGGCCGCGCGTACACGGTCTCCGTTCCGTTGATGGTTCCCGCGCCACTGATGATGCTGTTCCCTATGGCGCTAACGTCTCCACCCAGAGCAAACCAAGGTTTTATTGTGAGGCCGAAGTCCACGTCGAATCCTCGTTCGGTCAGATTTCGCGCGGGACTCACCATGTAGTCGAAGCCCGAGTAGATGGTATAGCGATTGACTGTAATATCCTGGGCCATTACCGGTACACAAAAAACTAGAGCACAAAGGAGTAGACGTTTAGTAACTGCCACGCTTGCGGGGAGTGTGGAAGGGAACTCTCTCATGCGGCACCTCTTACTTATCGATCACTTATCTTGGATTAAATCGGCGACTGCGTGGGCGTGCTGCCAGCGGCGTCCGTGCAGCGTTGCGACCCGACTCTGCGCACATTAACAAGGTTTTGCAGTGACGTTGGTCACTCCAAGCCCTTTGGGGCCAAATACTTTGCCCAGGCGAAGCAGGTAGAAACCCGAAACGATATCCAATGGGTCTCGATCGGTCCTAGTACGGCCAAATGCCTAAAGCGCTAGCGGATATTTCGAGCACAGCTGAACTGCGGTGAATTTGGCCAGGCGCCGAAACAACGCTTCCGCTCCCGCCTCCTTCTCGTCGATCGGCAGTTTCAAGTGATGTTCAACCTCGTTGTGCATTTCCTGCACATCTTCGCTTGGCTCTATCCTTCTCAACACCTCGAACAGTGTCCTATGCGCCTGCTTCCGTTCCATCACCTCCAAGCCATCGAGTATTTGCCGGTGCGACGTGCCCTCCCAAATGGCCAGAATCATGGCCTCCCGCAGCCATCGTTCGACACCGAATTCGGCCAGGATGCCGAGGCCCCCGTGAACTTCCATAGCCCACTTGGCCGTATCCACCGCCAACTCGGCGGTCCAATACTTTGCCAGGTGCGCGACCAGTCGAAACAAGTGATAGCGCGTGGAATACGGTGACCGCTCCACCCAAACCTCATCCAACAGACGAACCGATTCCCAGGCCAGTACGAACGCCAGCTGCAGTTCCTTCAGTCGACCCTCGAACTGCCTGCGCAGCAGGGCCTGATCCAGGATTCGTTTTCCAAACGCCTTCCGACCCTCCGCGTACGCCAGAGCATCCGCGATTGCTCGTTGAGCCAGAGCGACGCTGACCATACTATTTGCCACTCGCGAGAGGTTCAGCACCTCCAAGATCAAATAAATTCCCGAGTCGGCTGCCCCCAAGAGATACGCCTCGCTGTCTCGCAACTCGACCTCGCCCGTGGGCACCGAGCGCGTGGCGATTTTGTCTTTAAGCCGGCGAATGAAATAGTTCAGGTGGCCATCCACTCGAAATCGCGGCACCAGGAACAGCGCTAACCCGCGCACGCCTTCGGGCGCTTCCTCTGGACGTGCCGCCACCACTGCCAACTCCGCGCCCACATTGCTGGTGAAATACTTGTCCCCGGTAATCCGCCAAGCGTTGCCTGCGGGCCGCGCCACGCTCTTGACGGCAGCACCCAAGTCGGAGCCGCCCGCGACCTCGGTCATCCACGTTGCCCCTTGCCAAACTGAATCGTCTTTTCGCGAAAGTTGCGGCAAAAATCGCGCTTGCAATTCAGCGGATCCATATTTTGCCAGTGGCACTGCGGTTCCCAACGATACGGTATAGGGGCAGCAAACACCGGGGTCGTAGAACGAAATCGTATAGATCAGCAGATATGTGGAAAGTAAGGAGTTCTCTTCGAACGCGCGCCAGACCACCCCAGCCCGATAACCCTGACGCAACATGGTCCAGTATTCCTGTGAGTAAAGAAGTTCGTCGACACGTTTCCCCTGTCGATCGAACATTCGCAGCCATGGCGTCCCGGCGCGATCTACGGCATTTGAGATTGCCATTCCCTCTGCACTCCACCACTGCTGTTCAGAAGTCAGCAAATCCAATTGCGGGATAATCCGAAACCTGGTTTGCAGGAAATCTATTGGAGAACGTAGCTCTTGGAAGTCCGTCATTGCAGCGCATGTTAGTCGCCGTGCACCAGAGCGTCAAGCACGGCTGTTTAAAATTCGGTCGAAGAACTCGTATGAGTTTTTCGGTGCGCGGCCACAGCGCGGAACGGGGTCGTCTGCGATACTAGGACATGGTCGTACCCGTGTGCCGAAAATAGCTCTCACAATCCGCGCTTTGTGCCTCAGGCTTGCCTCCGTGGCATTGGCTGGAAGTTTGCTTGGCAGCTTCAGTGCGTTCCAACGTTCCGGACCCTCGGAACCTCCCATCGTCAGCCCCGTCATTGTGATCGGATTCTTGGGGGGGTTCGTGCGCCACGACGATACCGTGCACAGCGGGGTGCAACTAGCTGCTCGTCTTCGACGCGACCATCCTTCCGGCGTGTACGCCGTAACCTTTGAGAATCGCCGCGGCGACGAAGCCTACCAGCTGATTCTTAAACTTCTGGATGCCAACGGTGACGGACAAGTCTCGAACCAGGAAAAGCAGCATGCACGCATCATAATCTACGGAATCAGTTGGGGCGCTTCGCAAGTCGTAACCCTGGCACGGGAGTTACAGGCGCAGCATATCCCCGTGCTTTTGACCATTCAGGTCGACAGCATCGCCAAAATAGGACAGAACGACAAATCGATTCCCTCCAACGTTGAAGAAGCCGTCAATTTCTATCAGTCCGACGGAATATTGCATGGGCGTGCCGAAATTGAAGCGGAAGATCCGGCACACACGCATATTTTGGGGAATTACCGGTTCGACTACCGATCGCACTCGATTGAGTGCCAGGGCTATCCCTGGTACGACAACCTGTTCACGAAACAGCACACCGAAATCGAGTGCGATCCCGCCGTATGGAGCCGGGTAGAGTCGCTCATTCGTTCAAAGCTTCCCCCCGTAACACAACCGACCACGTCCGACCGGAAACACTAGGGAAGTTCCACAAAATCCGCGTCCGCAGCCTTCAGCAGGTGGTGTGTGCTCTTGGCAGAGTCCGCGTTCGTCGAGGCGGTCTCGATCTCCCGCGAGGCGCGTTGCAGTTTTGTCCAATCGTGCTGGAATTCCAACATAGTTTCGCGGCTGTGCTTGGGGCTCTTCAGCAGCCGGCTGGCGCGAACCAGTAAGACCTTCGATGCTAACTGCGGGTTCGACGCAACCGCTAAGACGTTGTTTTCACTCAAACCCACCCTTAGAGGTTCGCCGTTTTGGATCAATTCCATCCACAAGGAACCGTCGGCCTCCAACGATAGGTTACCCATCTGGTCTAGATACTTGAAAAAACGAGAAAGATCGTGTGTGCCAATCAGGCTCCTATTGTCTTCAACAAAGACGTGCAATTTGCTGCGATATTCGTTCCATTCGCCGCGCGTGCCTACCATTTGGATTTTCTGCTCGCCAGCAGCACCTTGCTGATCAAGAGGTATGGGGAAATCCTCCCCCGTCACCTCTAATGCCGGATGCTGTTCAAAGGTGCGCTCTGGACTGAATCTCCCGGTCAGCAAGTACGAGGCTACCGCCACAGGCAGCTCATGGTCCGCAAAAAGGATCATCGGGATGAGAAATTTCTTGGAACGATACAGCTGTTCGGTTCCTGCGCGGACGTCGCTGCTTCGTTTGATAGTTCCCGGTACCTGCGCAAAATGCATCACGCGAAAATTCAATTCTGGATGGCGTAAGCCGTAGCGTGTAAAAGTCCGCGCCACTGCTTTGGGGCTGGTCATTCCAAAATCGTTCAAGTAGTCGCGATTCACAGCGTGCGGGAAATAGCTGTTGATTACGGATCGCGTGAAGTCGGCGCAATTCCGGGTGACTCCGTTAAAGTCATTTTTGTTGGCCGCGGCGTTGAAGTTCGCGATGAACGCGCGGTCCTGCCCCGGTTTGGTATCTACCGCAAAAATGTACACACCGCGGATCAGTGTGGCCGCCACCATTTCCCGCCATTCCGACTTGTTGCTGGCCCGGCAAGCCTCACTGCTACAGTATTCGGTAAGGTACTTCTCGCGATAACGCTCTTCCAGCAGGTGTTTGATTCTTTTGGAACCGAAGATCGGACGATTCTGCGGATCCTCGACTCCATAGAGATACACACTGAGTGGCACGATATTCCACTCAAACGGGTAGTCCTCGCCAATATTGACATAGGTGCTCAACACCGACCCGAGTTCCCCGGGGCGGCACTCCCGCAATCTCACCGGTGAATCGGGACAGATGTTCGAGAAATAAACGGCCGTATGCCCGGTGCCGGTGATTCGGTCCATGCTTTCGTCGAGGGATTCGTTTAACACTACCCCAATGCTGGCCGAGGCGCGTGCCACCAAAACACTCATCAAAAGGAAGGTGACGGCAACAGAGGGGCCGACCACGCGGAATGCGCGGCCAAATCTAGCAGATCTGGTGCCGAAGCACGGACAGGATGCGACAGATCGATGCAACAGATACTCTTTCTGGCGTAACCTGGCACTTCGGCCGCCAATGGTCGATCTACATATCTATTGAACACCATAAGCCCAGAAAAGTTGCCTATTTAGGGTGTAAGATTTGTCTTTACAATTACTTAGTCTTTATTCCCCGCGCTGTTCAGCCTGCGCTTTAGCCGGGCTTTCCCGTGTAGTGCTTCTCGGTATGCACGTCAGCGTGGTCCTCCAGCGCCTCCAGGTGGGTTATGACCTCCGCAGGTATGCCCAGTTCGATCGGTAGTCGTTCCTCCAGGATAGTCGCCAAACGGTGCGCCTCGCCGACCGGGGTGGCGTGTGGAAACAAAAGGTGTACTTCAATGATGTGGCGGTGGCCCGTGGTTCTGAAGCGCACTCCGTGGTAAAGCATCCCCAATTCGTCACAGAGACGGTCAAGCTGTTCGCGGATGTGTCGACCCGTGGCAGGGTCTCCATAATCCAGCAAACCCACCGCTGAACGCCATACCAGGTGGCCGCCGGACCACAGAATGTTTGCTGCCACGGCGATCGCCACCAAGGGATCGAGGGGTTTCCAATGCGTCAGCATGACCAGGCCAAGCCCGGCTACTACTCCGAAGCTCGTCCAACTGTCGGTCAAAACATGCTTGGCGTCGGCTTCGAGAATCAACGATCGAGTCCGGCGTCCCAATCGTAATAGGTAATATCCAAGAGCCGCGTTCAGTAGGCCCGCCGCAAGAACCAGCAGCGATCCAACTCCCAGGTTCTCCAAGCGTAATCCAGCCAGCCATTTCTCCACCGCCGCGATCAGAATGACGATGGCCGCCAGGATGATCATTGCTCCTTCGAAGCCGGCCGAGAAAAAAGTGATCCGCTCGTAGCCGTACAGGAAATGTGGAGCAGCGGGTTTGGCGCTGAGACGCAGGCTGAACGCGGCGAACCCCACCGCTATCACGTGCACCACGGATTCGGCTGCATCCGACAGGATTGCTGAGGAATGCGTCATGAAGTACGCCGTCAACTTGCCCAGCAACATGACCACGCCGACGATAAGCGACAGGCGCATAGCGAAACGCATGTCTCGCATTTGTTTTGCGCGTGTATCGTGGGCTGAAGAATCTACTCCCGCTGGAGTTCCTTCGGGCATCGGCGCACTGATCCTGTTGGATTAGCGCATCATCCCATACATCGGCCGGAAACCCTGTGACTGGGCTCACGGTTCCGCTAGCGAATTCCCGGTGTCTTGGTGATCACTGTAGCAAACTTTACCTGTCTGCTGCTCCCCGAGGTACTTGCAGGGTTCCCAACCCTTTAGCCCGAGCGTCGGCAACAGCCTGTCCAGCGCATGCTGTAAACTGACTTCAGACATTCCCACAGACGAAATTGGTTGTCAGTGAGGCTAGAAAATGGCATCGTCTCCACACCAGGGGAACGGTTAAAAATGGGCATCCCGGGGAGCAGAGAGTCGCCCCGGCAGGAACATAACCCTAAGACACGAATGTCTCACAACCGATCACAAAAGAGCCTGCGGGCGGAGTTGCTGGTCGGATTACATCTCGAGAGTAATCCGGAGGCGCTTTGCCTGGTGCGAGCTATGTTGCAGCGAGCCACGGAATTGGTGCATTTTCAAGAACCGGATTGTCGGGCGATTGTGCGTTCGGTGGATGAAGCGCTGGCGAACGTCATCCGCCACGCTTACCGGGGCAGGCCTGGCCGTTCCATCGAAGTTATTTGTCGGCGCCTTTGTGCCCCGAAAAAAGGGGCGGTTCGCGGCATCGAAATTGTTCTTTCCGACCACGGTCCGGCGGTCGACCCAAAGAAACTGCGCGGCAGACCTCTCAGTGAGATTCGCCCGGGCGGCCTCGGATTGCACTTTATGCGGCAGAGCATGGACGTAGTAGAGTTCCGGCGTCGAAATGGCAAAAATTTGCTTCGCTTGGTGAAATATCTCGGTGGGTCGAAACCGGAACCAAAACCGCGAGGAGAGTAGACTGTGGACATTGTTGCCCGATATTCTCAAGGTTGGGTGATCTTTGACCTTGCCGGTGATATAGACCTGGCGAACTCGCCGGCAATGCGTAAGGTCCTTTTGACCGAGATCAAGGAAAAGCACAGCCGTAAGGTGTTTCTCAACCTTACCAAGGTGCGTTATATCGATAGCTCCGGAATCGCCTCTCTGGTCGAAGGTCTGAAGGCCTCGCGCGATAATGGAGCCCGCTTGATTCTTTACGGTTTGAGCCCTGCCGTTCGGGAAGTGATGGAGCTTTCTCGGTTACAAAAGATTTTTGAAATTTATCTTAGCGAAGAACAAGCCCTTTCGTCTTAGGGGCAATTCCTACCAGGTCGGCGGTTTAATTGGAACCAATTCGCCAAATCGGCGCCTCCGTTGTGGGCGGGCTTGACTACGTAGGCTCTCTGACCGTTTTGTCCCTCCGTGCCGCCTATTACACTTTTATCGCCCCATTTCGCGGGAAGCCCGCGCGAATTCAGCGGTCTGTTTCTCAAGCTATGGAAGTGGGTGTCCGGGCGCTGCCCATCCTTTCATTGATTACGTTCTTTATTGGCTTGATTCTGGCACTGCAGGCCGCATACGAATTGCGGAGATTTGGAGCCATGAGTTTCGTGGCCAGCGCTGTAGCCCTTTCCATGACCCGGGAACTGGGGCCCTTGATTACGGCGGTAATCGTGATTGGCCGTTCGGGGTCGGCGTTTGCCGCCGAGATCGGAACCATGAAAGTCACTGAAGAGATCGATGCGCTGGAAACCATGGCCATTGATCCGGTCGGATTTCTGGTTGCGCCGAAATTCGTCGCCATGATCGTCATGGTGCCGTGCCTGACGATTTGGGCCAATTTCATGGGCATTCTTGGCGGCGCGCTTTTCGGGGTGTTGAAGGCGGACTTCACCTTACAGCGCTACATCAGCGCTTCACTGGACGCTCTGTTCTTGCGCGACGTCATCACCGGGCTCATCAAGAGCGCTATGTTTGGCATCACCATTACCGCGGTAGGATGTCAGGAGGGTTTCAACACCTCAGGTGGCGCTGAGCAAGTAGGCCATTCCACCACAAAAGCAGTGGTGATTTCGATTTTCCTTGTGATTTTAGTCGACTTGATCTTTACAATGCTGTTTTTCGTCTTATCGGACTAAACCCATGGCTCAGACCACCACAAACCACTCCGTCGGCGAAGAGTTCGTTGGTCCCATGATCTCCATCCGCAACCTTCACGTCAGTTATGAGGGCGGCCGCGAGATTCTTCATGGAATCAGTTTCGACGTGCAACGCGGCGAGACACTGGTTATCCTTGGCGGTTCGGGCTCCGGAAAAAGCACACTGCTTCGGACCCTGGTGGGTCTCGAGAAGCCCAGCTCCGGGGAAGTCCGGATTCGCGGTAAGAACTTCTCTGCAATTTCACATGCCGAAAGGGACGAGATCCGCAAGCGCCTGGGCATGTCGTTTCAGGGCGGAGCCCTGTTTGGATCGATGACCGTAGGGGAAAATGTGGCCCTGCCCCTGATCGAGCACACCCGCCTGGAACCATCCACGGTCGAGATCATGGTTCGTTTGAAGCTGGACCAAGTCGGATTGTCGGGCTTCGAAGACTTCTACCCCTCGCAGCTTAGCGGCGGCATGAAGAAACGGGCGGCGGTAGCACGCGCTCTGGCCATGGATCCGGAAATTTTGTTTTTCGACGAGCCGTCCGCCGGACTCGATCCCATCATTGCGGCCGGTATTGATCAGCTGATCTTGGAGTTGAAAAAAGCGTTCCATATGACCATTATCGTGGTCACGCACGAGCTTGCCAGCGCCTATCTGATTGCAGATCGTATGGTTTTGATCAATAAGGGAGATTTGGTGGCAATGGGAACGGTTCCGGAAATGCGTGGCAGTACCCATCCGAAGGTCCGACAGTTTCTCGACCGAGTCCCGGAACCGGCGGTCGCCCAAGAGTTGGATTATCTACAAATGTTGACGGAGCCTTCCTCGAAAATCGGCGAAGAGCATCGTGGGAGGAGCAGATAGGTCATGGAAGCCAAACGAGAGCAGGTTTTTGTTGGTATCTTCGTGCTGGTCGCGGCAGCGCTGCTGGTGTTCACCGTGTTTGCCTTGTCGGGTGTATTTGCCAGTTCTACCCGTAGTTTCCATGCAAAATTTCGTAACGCCGCTGGCTTGGAACCCGGCGCCACAGTTCGCTTCGAAGGCGGACCGAAGGTTGGACGCGTTGAGAAGATCACCATTGATCCCAGCGGTACTTCGAAAATGGATATGGAATTCAGCGTGAAAAGTGATGTGCCGGTGAAAACGGATAGCCGTGTTTCCATTCTGAGCTTCAGCCCTTTGGGCGATAATCACTTGGAAATACGCGCGGGCTCCCCAAACGCGCCCCTTGCAGCGGACGGCGCGGTGTTGCCCTCTGATCCGTACGTAGGATTCAACGACCTGACCGCGCAGATCAACAATTTGACACCGCAAGCGCAACAGCTGTTAGCGAACCTAAATGATCGGGTTACCCAGTTGAAAGTGACTATCGATCGCGTCAATGATCTGCTTAACGACAGGAACCGTCAAAATGTGTCCGCCTCGCTAGCTGACCTCCACGGCATGCTGGCCGAAAACCGTCCCCAGATCAAAAACACCTTGAACAACATTAACGCTGCCACCGAAAAGCTGAGCCCGCTTTTGGAACAACTGCAAAAGACCGTTGATCAGGCGGATGGCACACTCAAGAAAGCGGATAGTCTGATCGCCGATAACAAGGACGACATCCGTGCTTCAGTGATTAAACTGCGGCAGTCCCTGGACAACGTCTCGTCCCTTACCGCCCAAATACAGACCTTGTTGGACGACAACAACTACAATATCGACGAACTGCTCAACAACCTTCGCATCGTTTCGGAGAATCTGAAACAGTTCACCGACACCATAAAAACGCACCCGGCAAGCCTGATCAGTCCTGGCAACGCCCCCGAGCGCAAGCCTGGAGATAAACGATGAACATCGATTGTCTAGATGCTCGGGCAAAACTGTCAGCGCGAAGTGGTGCGTCCAAGTTCTTCCGTTCGCTGGCTGGGTTGGCAGCGTTAGCTTTGTGCGCCGGTTGCGGCAGCTCACGGCCCATAAAGTACTATCAAATTACTTATCCCACCAACTCGTTTGTGGCCCAGGACGCCATTGACGCGACTCTGGTTGTCACCCCGTTCGAGGCCTCCCACCTGTATCTGGACAACCGCATTGTCTATGGTTTTGATTCTCCGGAGATGGGCACATATCAGTATCAGCGTTGGGCCGATCCGCCCATGGAGATGCTGCAGAATGCCTTGGTTCGGGGACTGCGTTCCTCGGGCCGGTTCAAGGGCGTCTATACGGGGCGCACCAGTTCTGCGACACAATTCATCCTGGGCGGGCGCTTGTATGACTTCAGAGAAATCGATGGGCCCGCCATTATGGCGCGGCTCCGCTTTGACATTGTCATGCGCGATCGTAAATCCGGTGCCGTGGTTTGGACTCACTCTTACTCGTATGATGAACCGGTACCAGAAAAGACCGTGGTCGCAGTTGCTACGGCGATGGACAAAAACGTCCAGCGGAGTATTCAGGAGATCGAAGCCGGTCTCACCGATTACTTCCGCGTGCATCCGGCGCAATGAACGTGACCGGTTCTTGTGTAGTCGAAACGGTGAGCGCATTTGCCTTAAACTAGCAGGCAGGGATCGTCAGCCTTAGTACAATCATGACCTCAACAGCGCTCGACAAAAAAGCCACCTCGAATCTCACTAAAGCGCCGAAATTCGCTTTCCCTTTTCTGGATCTTAAAGCGCAGTTCGCGTTCATCCGCGAAGAGGTCATGGCGGCCGTTGCCCGCGTGATGGAAAGCCAACAATTCATTCTCGGAGCAGAAGTACAACGCTTCGAGGAGCATGTCGCATCGAAGCTCGGCGTTAGGTTCGCGATTGGCTGCGCTTCGGGCACCGATGCATTGATGCTGGCACTGATGGCGGCGGAGATTGGCCCCGGAGATGAGGTCATCACTACGCCTTTCAGCTTTGTTGCTACCGCGGGAGCTATCGTCCAGGTAGGTGCCAAGCCGGTTTTTGTCGACATGGAACCGACTACTTTCAATCTCGACCCTGGAAACATCGGTGCGGCAATCACTGGCAAGACCCGAGCCATTGTCCCCGTGCACCTGTTCGGCCTGCCAGCAGACCTTGACCCCATCCTGGATATCGCAAAGAACAAGAACTTGCTGATCATCGAGGATGCCGCGCAAGCCATCGGGGCCCGCTACCGAGACCGATGTGCGGGCACCATCGGAGATTTTGGATGCTTCAGTTTTTTCCCGTCGAAGAATCTCGGAGCGGCCGGTGACGGTGGCTTGATCACTACCAACAATCCGGCATTTGCTGAACGCTTGAAAATGGTTCGCGTTCACGGGAGTAGAACCAAATATCTACACGAGGTCCAGGGCATAAACAGCCGGCTCGATGCATTGCAGGCTGCCATCCTTGACGTCAAACTCCGGCACCTGGATAGCTGGACCAAGGGGCGTGCCGACCGTGCAGCCCGTTACCGCCACCTAATCGAACAAAAGGACCTGGCTGGTTTCCTCACTTATCCCCCTGTTCCTGCGGCATCCTTCCAGCACGTTTTCAATCAATTCACCATTCGCGCCCGCGAGCGCGACCAACTTAAGGCTTTTCTGGCGCAATCTGGCATTCCCACTGAGATCTACTATCCGCTCTGCTTACATTTGCAGCCGGCGTTTGCTTCGTTGGGATATCGGTCCGGTGACATGCCCGTAGCGGAGGCCGCTAGCCAGCAGGTCTTGTCTCTCCCTGTTTTCCCGGAGCTGACCGACGCGCAGCAGGACGCGGTTGTAGCCGCACTTGAGAAGTTCTACCTGCACGAAAAATGAGCGAGCGCGAGCTGGTCGCGCACCGTCCGAAGTAATCGCGGTTGTGGTTATACTGATGCAGCTAACCGATGGCCCAATTACTGAAATCGGCGTTCCTGATCATCACAGCGTTGTTCCCGATCGTGAATCCACTGGGAAGCGCACCGCTGTTTCTCTCGCTGACGCACTACTACTCGACGGCCGATCGCAAACTGCTTTCCCGGCGAATCGCCTTGAACAGCATAGCGTTGATCGTTGGTTCGTACTTCATCGGCACACACATTCTGGCGTTCTTTGGAATTTCCCTGCCGGTTGTGCAGGTCGGTGGAGGACTGGTGCTAGCCTCGACGGGCTGGGCGCTGTTGAAACAGACCGATGAGGACAGCACCAAAGCGGATGTACATCGCACTGTCAATGCGGACAACCTGTTGAGCAAAGCGTTTTATCCGCTCACCTTACCGCTCACGGTCGGGCCGGGTTCGATTTCCGTGGCAATCACCCTGGGAGCGAACGAGCCTCACAGCGATCGCTTGCTGATCTTTTCGATCGTAGGATCCGTCATCGGGGCCGTTGTGATCGCAGCTTCGGTATATCTTTGTTATGCGTTTGCCGACCGGCTGGCTCGAGCCATTGGCCAAACAGGAATGAACGTGGTCATGCGCCTCTCTTCCTTCTTGCTGGTATGCATCGGCGTGCAGATCATCTGGAATGGTGTGTCAGCATTATTCAAAATATTGTCCGGAATCTCGCACTGACGGCATGGCGCTCTTGCGTCCAGGTGGGTACTTCCCTTCTGCCCAACAGGACCTCGGCTGCCCAGGCACCCAAATACACGGATTGCGCCACTCCGTGACCGGAGAACGCTCCCAAGACAATCGCATTTCCACTTTTGGCGTGATGCTCGAACACCGGTTTCCAGTCTTCCGCGATGCAGATCGGGCCTCCCCAACGATGGGTAAATTTCACATTACGAAGCGCAGGATGGAATTTGTTGATGCGTTTCTCCAAATGGTCAAAAACCTCAACAGCCTCGCCTTCATCGATATCGAGCGTCTGCAAGCCGCGCCAATGCTCAAAAAAAACCAGGCCAGCCCCGAAGATGACCGAGTTTCCCAATAGCCGGCCCCATAAATAAGGCAGATCAACGGTATAGAAGGGCTTGCGTTCGCCCAGGCCGATGCGCGTAATCACCTCCTCCGCGAGTGGCTCGGTCATGACCGCGGTGGTGAACGCAGGTTGCGCGCGCTCCTGCAATCCGCTTAGCTCCAGCGCGAAAGCATTGGTGGCGCAAAGGGCGCGTGTCGCCTTGGTTGTGCCCAATGGCGAATGCAATTCCACGCTGCCTGGAAATTTTAGTTCATCAACCGGAGCATGTTGGAAAAGCAACACTCCAGCATTTTCGGCTGTCCGCGCCAGGCCACTGACCACTTTCCCGGGATTGACGCTGCCGCCGGGAACTTCCTTGACGACGCAGAGGTCGCCTGAATCCTTCCAGCGAATTGGCGAGTTCTCCAGAGGATCGCTGCGCCCAAGTTCATATGCGCCCGGAAGGGTGAGGTCCGCATCGACTTGTAATTTGCGCAGGATCTCCCGGTAGCCCGTGAGAACGTCGCCGAGACCCGGCAAATCTCCAACCGCGGACTCCGCCAGCACAACTGCGCCTGTGTGCCCGCTGGAGCCCGCTCCGATCACTTCTGCCTCGAACAGTGCGACAGTGTTTTCGGGCGCGAGGGTCTTGAGCCAAGCCGCGGCAGCCAATCCCGTGAATCCGCCGCCGATAATGGCGAAGTCCACACTCGGCGGTAATTCCCTTCGCGTAGGAGCAAAGTCCACAGTCCAGGGTCGATCTCCCCAGTTTTTCCGTTTCTCCATTGTTCGCTCTCGGTGACGGACCCAATGTACCATCCCTGTCCTAACCCCACACATCCGGGGAAAGCGCGGGTGGTCAACACGAGGGCACCGAGAAGAATTTGGGCGGCGCACGCCACCACAGGAGCGTGACCCGTGGCTCGTGCTGCGTGACCCGCGACAAAACACACGCCACGCGCCGTATTTTGCGCAGGCGCGGGAATAGTCCTATTTAGGGACAACACAGGGATTCCCGGCACGCGCCCCCCTCCCCCCGGCATATTTTCTGTACGCGCAGACCAAGTTGTTGAGAAGTTGAGAGATAGCGGAAGTTGAGTACCGTATTTACCGCCAAATAGGGTAAACCGTGTTGCGTGGCTGGTGTTCGCGGGACAGCGGAGATGGCTGGCGGGTCGCATAGCGTCAGTGTTTATAAGTTGGTTACTCGCCCCTACCCCCCCCTTTTTTCCGTAAGAGTGGCAAGCAAACGAGTTAACGGGAAAATTTTTCCCAAATTTTTCCGAGGCGGCATCGAGGCTTGTGACAACGTCACAAAAAGAGCGCACCCCCGAGAGCGGCACAACTCCGTCGGTGACGGGGTAGGGATTGTCTTGTCGTCGCATAGTCATGGGAAAAGAATAGCGAATGAATACTACTGCGTCAATATTACTAGTATTGACTAGGACGGCACAAATGATCCTCGTGTTCGAATGGCTGTGGAAAACGGGGAAGCTATCGGTAAATCGGGCGAACACAGGATCGCAATTGCGATGCATTGCGCTATTTTCGAATGGGAGAACCCGGATTGCGGTGACAACTTCGCTTGCGCTTGATCCGATCATCTTAGACACCACTTCAATTGGGGGGAGGCGTGGCCGTCATGACTAATCGCGCCTCTCTCCCTCCCTCGCGCTTGCCCTGAGCGTGTTCTGCGAAGGGTTTGAGGGTGGGTCTTGGGTTTTCTTTGGTTGTTCCCGGCTACCGCATCCTCTGCGCCTACAGCTTGCCCGCTGCAAGCAGGACGGATGTCGAATCGTTGTCATTTAAATTGGCATGGCCGTCACAGCCACCAACCCTGCTCGAGACATTCGAGAAAAGCCTGGCAGGTTGACCTGTGGTTTGTAGAGCAAGAGGAGTATCAGCGCAGTCCAAAGACCGCCACGCTGTTCGCGGTTCCTACATATACCTTACCGTTGGCGACAATAGGGGTGATGAACTTATTGCTACTAAAGCTGTCTTTGCCGCCGCTGGCCTGATTGGAATTATAGAGTTCATTGGCAAGATTTGTGGCGTCGTAGGCATGCAAAACAGCGGGGCTGCTATTCTCGACTACCCAAACAATGCCGTTGGCGGTGCCACTTGCGGAAATGGTGGGAACGGCACCTGGGTAGGGGAAACTATGCGAGGATTGCGAGGAGGGCGACGTGGCCAGCAAGCCTTTGACGATAGGAAATGCCTTGATGTTGTCGCCAACCGCGCCGTAATAAACGGTTCCGTTGAAGTAGCTGGGCTTGGCAAACACTCCACCCGAAAGCTGGCCAGAAATCAATTGATAGATGTTATCGGCGCCGCCGTTGAACTTCCCCATGTTGTCGCGATCGACGACATAGATGTTGGCGTCTTTGCCCGAGCCCACAGCGAGATGGCGAGTGTTTCCACTGGCATCAAGCACATCGGGCAGAAGAAGCTCTCCTCCAGAGCCAAAGTCAGTATCGGAATCTGATTCGGAAACGGTGTTTAAAGGCGTGAAATAGTCGAGCAGCGTCAAGGGAACTGTCGAACTAATCTTCACGAAGCAGTTGCCGCAATCGCCGTTGGCTGGAAATCCTGTGGCGTTCAGCGTGGTATCGAAATCGCCATTGGCCATGATGAAATAAATGTTGCCCGCAGCATCAGCACCCGCAGCACCGCCGGACATCCAAATTGCGCCCTCGCTTCCATTGGGGACCAAATTCAGCACAGCCGTCTGCGCCAGAGTGTCGGCACTATAGGCAATCACCCAGCCGGTGTAGGGGCGAATATCACAGTGGGACGACCACATGGTATAGATGTTGCCGCCCAATTCGAGCAATCCGGGCCGCTCCTTGTATTGCTTGGGATCGAACACGACGGAGCCGTTCGAGCTATTATCGCCGGTGCCGGGATACGTCGCCTGAACGGGGACCGGTCCACCAAACAGCTCTTTGCCAGTAGTCAGACTGAGGGCATGAATTCGCTGATAATAGTTGCCAAGGCTGTCCTTGGACATTGCCACGACATAGATGGCGTTCCTGCCACGATCGATCACGGGCGTAGCGGTGATGCCGATTTCGGGAGCGACTTGGCCGCAGTTACGTGTATCGCTGGTGGTTTCACCCGGCAGAAGAGCGCTAGCCTGCCACAACACCGTTCCGCCGGCGGCTGTAATGCTGCCGGCATCAAAGGCATAGACCGAGTCGTGCTCGGTGGCCACGTAAAGAACATTTTTTGTGCTGCCGGAAATAGACAAATTCGAAACTAACAGCGGTTGAGCATCAACATGTCCATCAACGGAAAATTCTCCCAGTTTTCCGAAGGTATTAACGTTGACGTTAGCCGGGGTCAAGGTCATCTCGTTCACATTCTGGCCGGTGCGCATGTTGTCGTAGTGATAGGTAATTACGTCAATCGCGGACGAAGTTGTCGCGGGATTCACGGTTAGAGTGGCGGTGCTGCTGGTGACGCTGCCGACAGAATTGGTGATTACCACACGGAACTGCTCGCCACTATTTGCAGTGGTGGTCACCGGGGTTGTGTACGAACTGGTGGTCGCCCCGGCGATGGCCACGCCATCTTGCTGCCACTGGTACGCCAATGGCGCACTACCCGTGGCGACGACAGCAAATGTGGCGGTCTGTCCTGCTGTAAGGGTCTGGTTGACTGGTTGAGTCGTGATCGTGGGTGCGCTGCCAGAGTTACCGCCGCCAGCATTATTGCCCGAGCCGCACCCAGTCAGCTCCACAACTGCCGAGGAGAGCACAATCAATTTCAGGGTTAAAAACGCTAACTGTCTTGGGCACACAGGTTCCCTTCTCGGACCGGGCGTTGGGGGGAGTACAGTATATCCTGAAACAAGCAGGCACAATGGCATGCAAGGACACTGTACCAACGAACGGCTTCCCTGTTGTGAAGTACGGTGTTCTAAAGGGAACGCGGATGGTGTGCGGCTTAACTCAAAGATATTTGATGAGCACAACTTCGTTGCGGGTTTCGTTGTAAACCAACTCATCCACCAATTGTTGGGTCAGCATGAGTCCCAGACCACCGGGGCGAAGGCCTTTTGCTTCGCGTTCCTGCATATGGGCCATGGGGTTGTCGACTGGATTGTTGATAGCAGCGTGCTTCAGTTCCTCGAGTTTGAAACCCGGCCCAGGATCGTCCAAGCGATACATCAGCATGCGTTTCGTTTTTATGCAAGAGACACGCACTTTCAGATTAGGATCCAGATGTCCACCCCATTCAATGGCGTTGTTGAGAAGTTCGCGGAAGGCGTAGCCCATCTTCTCGATCAGATCCGGGGGCAGGTCCACATCCATGTGCATCAGGAAACTCTGAACCCTGCTCACGACGGAACGCTCGCAGGGAACCATGAGTTCGACCCACTGGGAATTGGCAGAAAGCACTTCGATCGCGGGCACCTCGGGACTGGTGGACAGCGCATTCTCCACGCTGGCCAGCAGCGTGGTGGCGTCCAGCGGCTTTTTCAGAAACTGATAGACGCGGCCTCGGAGCGCAGCCAGCAAAGTATCGGAGGTTTGGTCGGAGGTCATGACCACAATCTTTGGGACGCGCTTCTCGCTCTGAAGCTGGCCGAGAAATCCCAGCCCGGTCATCTTGGGCATCCAAATGTCTAACAGCACCAAATCAAATTTCTGCCGGTGGACCGCGCGAAGAGCAGCAATACCGTCGGCAACCGCGGTGACCGAGTAGCCGGCGTTCTTCAGGATGCCGCGTAGCGTTTGGCGGGTTGCGGGATCGTCTTCCGCAACCAGGATATTCGATAGGGGTGCGCTGCGCTCCGCCATGGGCTCCGATTTTGCGCTTTGCTGAGATTTCGAAGGTTCACTCATAGGCTTTCGCACCCGCTCACCGGCCCGGGAGCGTTTCTGTCCCGCGTATACTCTCAAATTTGCTTCCAGGTCCGCAATGTCTTTGCGTGTTCAGGAACCAGGAGCCCATGGGAGCCGGCGCTCCCGGAGTTCATGCGTTGAAGGTTGAACGATAGTTGGCTGGGGCGTCGAGCACGCTGCCGTTGAACCACGCCAACGGCGCAAGACCTCACCTTAGCCTAGCGAAATGCCGGCAAAAAGCAATCATTGACAGGGAAAGAAAAAGAAAGTAAAAGAAAGTTATCGTAAGTCAGGTCAAATATCGCCAATTCTCCGGGGGTGTGGGATGGCACGTTCTTTTCGAATATTGCAGCCCGCTGGGCTGGCAGTGCTGTTCGTGGTGTTAGCCGTTCTGCTGTTCTCGGCCTTTCCCGTCTTTGCGCAATCCACCTACACGGCGCAACTGACCGGGGTGGTGACGGACCCGAGCGGCGGGGTGATTCCTGGTGCGAAAGTCACGCTGACCGATGAAGGCACGGGCGTGGGCATGACAACGGTTACTGACAATCGCGGGATTTACGTCTTCACCGGTGTTCGCCCGAGCACTTATTCGATACGCGTGGAAGCGCCGAACCTGGCGTCGCAGGAAAGAAAGGATCTGACCCTGGCAGTAAGCCAGCAGGCCACGTTGGACTTCACGCTGTCGCCCGGCACCGTATCCGAGACGATCAATGTGACCGAACAGGCGCCATTGCTGGACACGGGCAACGCGGCATTGGGAACGGATGTCAGCAACGAATACGTGCGCGACGTTCCGCTCATCAACCGCAGCATGTTTGGACTGGTGTTCCTGGCTGGAGGAGTAACGGAAACGACCGGTTCGGGAACCCAGGATTCGTATCCCTCGGGAACAAACTTCGTTTCCAATGGACAGCGGAATGCCACGGCGGAGGTGCGGTTAGATGGAGCTTTAACCAGCGCGCCGGAGCAGGGCGAGGGCGGCAACACCAACGTTTACTATCAGCCCTCGGTTGAAATCGTTCAGGAATTCAAGGTGGAGAACAACAGCTTCTCCGCAGAGTACGGAAACAACGGCGGGACAGTCGTTAACATGGTGCTGAAACAAGGAACCAACGATTTCCATGGGAGTGGCTGGTGGTTTGGCCAACGGTCTGCGTTGGATGCCAACGATTGGTTCAACAACGCCGACGGAATTCCCCGGCCTGACCATGTGCGCGATCAGTACGGCGCCTCCTTCGGCGGTCCTATTCGCAAGCAGAAGACATTCTTTTTCATGGACGTAGAGTTTACGCGCGAGCATGATCCGGTGAATATCAACGGAACGGTGCCAACGGACGCGGAGCGCAACGGGGATTTTTCGCAAACGCTGACGGCGGACGCAAATGGCAACCCGATTCAACAGACCATCTACAACCCATTCAACTGCGTCCCCCAAGCGAGCGGCTCTTGCGTGCGCCCACAGTTTTCCGGAAACATCATTCCGCAGCAGGACATAAATCCGATAGGGCAGGCGCTGCTGAAACTGTACCCAGCGCCGAATGTGCCCGCCGATCAGTTCGGGCTGAACAACTACCGGACGTCGGTGCTGACCGATGCGCCGGCCCATCAGTTCGACGTCAAAGTGGATCACTACTTCAACGACAAGCAGCGGGTGGGAATCCGGTATAGCCAGGCATATAGCGAGTACAACGTGCCCTTCGTGCTGGGGAGCGGCACATTCAACGATGGCTTTACGTCGTCGATCACGGTACACAACATCGGCATGGAGTACAGCTGGAACCTGAACCCGACCATGGTGTGGACCAACCGGCTGGGACTGGATCGCGTGAGCGCGCCGGTCAATTCGTCGTTCCCGTCACTGACCAGCGTGGGATTCCCGGCCAGCTTGGAAGCCAATGGCCTGGATCGCATGCCTACGATTCAGCTGGACAGCACCAACAATTGGCTTTCGATGTTCACACAATGCTGCACCGACACGCGATTTGCCCACACGCTGTGGAGCTATTCGTCGGCCCTGGCGTGGGTGAAGAGCGCGCACACGATAAAATTCGGATTCGAACAGCGGCAGTTCTTCAACAATTTCTTCCAACCCAATTACCCAACCGGTTTTTTCGATTTTCCGCAAAATATCACCGCATCCACGCCAGCCAGTTCCGATACGACGCAGGGAAATTCGTTCGCCAGCCTGTTATTGGGCTACGGCGCCGCGGGCGGGGCGAGTTACATCAACATTCTGCCTTCGGTGGCGGATAAATCGATGGAAACGGCGTTTTATGTCCAAGACGATTGGAAAGTAACTTCGAAATTGACCATCAATCTGGGACTGCGGTATGAGTGGAGTTCGCCCTATACAGAACGCTTCAATCGCCAGCAATTCAGCGATTTCTTCGGCGATACCGGAGTCTCGGTAAACTTGCCCGACGTCTCCAATCCGACGCTAGGGGCAGCGCCACCATTCCAAGCTACGGCGACGGATTTGAAAGGCACGACGTTATTTGTGAACCAGGGCGGGCTAGGGCGCAGCGTGCCCACAGACCGGAACAACGTTGCGCCACGGCTTGGCTTTGCATGGTCGCTGGAGCCGCGCACGGTGGTACGCGGAGGCGCGGGAATTTACTACGGGTTGAGCCCAGCAACCAACTTCCAATACCCGGGCACCGCGTTCAGCACGACAGATTACGTGTTGTTCACAAACGACAATTACCAAACGCAATTTGCCACCCTGCAGAACCCATTCCCGCTGGGGATTGCCGCTCCTCAAGGGACTAAATATGGGAAGCTGGCGATGTGGGGCTATGACAACAACAACAACGTGGGCACGGAACAAGCGCAAAATGCCGATATCTACCAATGGAACCTGGGAATCCAGCACTTGTTCCCCGGGGAAATCACCGTGGGGATCGATTACTCGGCGAACCGCAGCACGCATCTGCCGTGGGGCGGCTATTCCAGCACCAGGAACCGGAATTTCATCCCATCGAGCCTGCTGGCTCAACTTTCCACGCAACTGCACGCACAAGACCCAACGTGCGATCAAGACAGCTGCGTGAGCAATTACCTGAATCAGCCGGTAGCCAATCCGTTTTACAACCTGTTCAACGGTCCCACGGCGATTTTCAATGAACCTGCTTCCGCGTATGTGCTGCCGACCGTGCCATTGCTGAACCTGTTGCGGTCGTACCCACAGTTCAATGGCACCTTCGAAGGGCTGCCGATCTTCGGCGCCAATTCGTGGTACAACTCCATGCAGATTCGTTTCCAGAAGCGCGCGACGCACTACATCAGCTTTGAAGGAAACTACACGGTTTCGAAAGCGGAGGATGATTCCTCGATTGGCTTCAACGCGTTTGTCGGGAATCTGAACACGATTGGCAACTATACCGTGGGCAATCCGCAGCAGCTCGACCGGCTAAAGAATGAATGGTCGATCAGCGCCAACGACGCCCCACAACGCCTTGTTCTGGCGACTATCGTGGATCTCCCAATTGGTCGAGGGCGCTGGATTGGACGGGACATGAACCGTTTCCTGGACGGCGCAGTTGGCGGCTGGTCGGTATCGGGCATCATCACTGAGCAGAGCGGGCAACCGCTTCCGATAGCCATGGCAGTCCCCCGGTTGGCTGACGGCAACCAGCGGCCAGACGTGATTTGCAGTCAGGTGGCCAGTGGGCTTAGCTACCACCAAGCGGCCGCCAACTACCTGAACGGCAATGCCAACTCCTCGTTGTTTAACGCCGCGTGTTTTGCGGACCCCGGGGATCAGGTTCCGGGGAATGCGCCGCGCTATTTTTCGAATCTGCGGGGCGACGGAATCCATAACCTGGACCTTTCCTTTACGAAACAATTCACGATAAGGGAGAGCAAGACGTTGCAGCTTCGCGGTGAGTTCTTTAATTTCACGAATTCCGAACGGTTCGCGTTCCCGGATTTGGGTGTGGGCAGCGCGACCTTTGGGGATGTGACGGCATCCGCTCCCGGAAGCACGCCGCGAATATTCCAGTTTGGAATGCGCTTCCAGTTTTAAGGAGCGAACTGGATGCTACGGCGCAGCTTCGTGAAATCTGGAATGTTGGGCGCGGTTGCCGGGTATGTTCCGGCGCACAATTTCGACAGATATGATTTCGGCAGCGGTCCCGCAATTCAGCAAAGATTGAATCAAGGGCCGTTCCCCGCGGATTTGTATCCGAGTTGGACGGTGGTGATGGCGCTGACGCCGTCGGAAGAAATGGTTCACAACTTCGGGATGGGCTTGGTGACCTACCTGTGCGACGAGGTGGGTTTGCTTCGTCCCGCCGGCATCAGCCTGGAATCGGCGCTGCAGGATTTAGCCAAATTTTCGCTGGGGACGAATCTTTATATCCGAGTGAACTGGAAAGACATCCAGCAAAGGCCCGGACGCTTGGATGCGAACGAAGTGTGGAAGACCTCGTTTGCGCTGGCGAAGCAATACCGCAAGAGAATCGGATTTCGAGTGATGATCAGCAATCCCGACATCCAGGGCTATGCCCTGCCCAATTTCATCAGAGAAAAAATCCCCATGGTGAAACTGGGCAGCTGGCAGAAACGGGAAAGAGAAGAACCGCGCTGCGACGATGCGTACTTCCAATCAGCATTTCAGGAACTGATCGGGTTGCTGGCGGCTGAATACGACGGCCACCCGGACGTCGAATACGTGGACACCTGCATGTACGGATTTTGGGGCGAGGGCCACACATGGCCACTTGAGAAGAATCCTTATCCAGACTACAGCAGCGCTGAAAACACCTTCGTGAAGATGTTTCAAATCCAGACTGATCATTGGAAGAAAACGCCGCTGGTCACCAACACGCAACCGGATTTCAGCAAAGTCGGCAATTCGGAGCTGGTGGATCGAACTGTGCGGCGCGGCGAATGGCTGAGAACAGACACGATCTTCATTGAGAACGAGCAAATCGAAGCGCTCAGTAACCGACCTCCTTGGACCGCCGCATCGATCGAAGTGGGTATCTCCGATGGTACGGCGCAAACGCTGCGCGAGGATGAAGGAGTGACCTACTCCGATAACGTGGTTGCGCACGTTCGCGACGTGGGCGCATCGTACTTCTCATTGTGGAACTGGCACCGGATTTCCGCGGCGGGCTTGCAACGCTACTACGATTCGTATCCCCACGCCTTGAACAGGCTGGCGCGATCGATAGGTTATCGCGTGCGGCCGTCTTGGGTCTGGACGGTAGAAGAACGTGGCGAACCAGGCTTGATCGTAGGATTCGTGAACGATGGCATCGCTGGCGTCCCGGGCGCCCTGCGCATCAACGTGTTGTCGCCAGCGGGACAGGAGTTGAGCACGGGTTGCCTGGACCCCGGGTATCCTTTGCCGGGCCGGGTGCGCCAGGCTTTGTTGCCGTTACCGAAAGGAACCGCCTGGAAAGGGCTCCGGCTGAAAGGCGAAATCGAAGTGAAGGGGCAACGCTGGCCGATACGCTGGGCCTGCCAGCAAAAGCTGAATGACGATGGCAGCCTGACACTGCGTCCCACCAATGGGCTCGACATTCCGGAAGAGCCACCAGGAGCCACAACATGAAACGAGCTATCGTTCCAGGCGTGTGGATGCTGTTATTGGCGATGTTCTGTGGTTCACAAGAGCCAGAGGATGGGCAAAATTGGACCAACCACGTGCGGATTGGCGCGTACGGGTTGCAAGCGGATAACGCGCAAAAAATCGTAGATGACGCGCAAGCATCGGGGGTCTACGGGATCGAAGTCGATAATGACATCCCCGGGCGTTACGAGAGCTTTCTGGACCCGACTGAGAAGTTGAAAGCCATCGCGGCGGTAGCGCAAGCCGCACATCGCGCAGGCAACAAGGCTTTCGTTTATATCGCCGGCACGGAGTGCATCACCGCGAACGCCGACAAAGCCGCGCATTCCGTTATGAAGGACCATCCCAACTGGGTACAACGCAAGATCACGGGCCAGCCGGCGCTGTTCAACGACAAGGCGGCATTCTGGATTCGACCAGGCGACGAAGACGTGTGGATCAGTCCGTATGCGAGCGACTGGCGGGAAACGTACATGGAGCGAGTGCGTCAGATCGCGGGCACAGGGATAGATGGGATCTACGTGGATATTCCCTACTGGATGACACATTTCGAAGGCTGGGAGGATTCGTGGGCCAGTTTTGACGACGCCACGGTCGAGGCCTTCCGCCGCTTAACGGGATTAGACGCGAGGCACGATATAAAGCTCGGAGATTTCCAGGATGGCAATTTTCGGAGATGGATCGATTTTCGCACGCAAACCATGACTGATTTCATGCGCGATATCCGCTCCAACGCGCGCAGCGTCAATCCGGAGATCATGGTTATCCCAGAAATTTATCCGGGAATTGAACAGGAATCCACACGGGTCGGCGCAGACGTTTACGAAATGTATGCCGTGGTGGACGCCATCGCCCATGAGTATGAGTTCGGCGAGGGCGAACACATGGCAGCTTCGCGTACACCATTGGATTGGTTCCTGTACCAGGCGGGAATGCTGAGTTTTCGAGCCTTCGCGAAAGGCAAAGCCACGTGGATCCTGAATTATTCCTGGGACGGGAATAAGGGAGTCTCCCCACAAGACGCCATGAAGAATCTTGCGATGTCCGAGGTGATTGCCGGCGCGAACTTCTGGGATGCGCCGGGACACTCGATGGCGGGATCCAATGATCTTTCGACCCGAAAGCAGATCTTCGAGTGGATCGCGAAAAACGAGAAAACACTGTACCTCCCGCGGACACCGATGCAACCGGTGGGCATATATTTTTCTCCCAAAAGCCGGGATTACGCGCCAGACCAATTCCTGCCCTGCTACCGTGGAACGTTAGTGGCGCTGCTGCAAGCACACCGCGAATTCCAGGTGGTCACCCCGCGAACGCTAAGCAATTTTCACGGCCGACTATTAGTGCTGCCGGAGGTCAGCATCTGGAGCGATGCGGAACGGCAAGCGCTGCACGCCTTTGTGGAGAAGGGAGGCCGGCCGGTGGTACTCGGTGAGAATACCTCAGGGATTCCAGAGGCAAAAGTGACTGCGCTGTCATCCGACCCAGCAAGTTCCTATTTTCGCGCGCTGCAGCACGATTTCGTTTTGGGTTCGAAGGAACCGCCGAGGGCCTTGCTGGACGCCCTGGCCATCAAGACGGATTTCATGATACAAGCGCCTGCGACGATGGCGGCGAATTTCGCATTGGTGGACGGAACCCCGCATGTATTTATTGCGAATTTTACCGGCCTGGTTGCCAATCAAGTGGCCGTTCCCAGCGCCGTGAGTGGAATTCGCGTGACCATCCCCGCATCTTTAGGCGATACGCTGACATTTCTACCGTTCCTCGGTGAGCGGCAAATCCTACGCGGCTCCACCAAGGGCGGCAATGTAGAATTCGTTCTGCCGCCCATCGAGCGCGGCGCGATTGCATGGGTTGGAAACAAGAATTAAATGGCTCCGCGCACCCAATCCGGAAAAACAAAAAGGCTCAAGGCCATTGCAGATTCCCGTGGGGTGATTTCGGCGTTGGCTCTCGATCAACGCAGCGCTCTCAGAAAGCTGTTTGCGAGGGCAATGCGCGTTGAGCCCGAAAATGTGCCTGCTGAACGATTGGTTCAATTCAAAGAGGTGGTCAGCCGCGTTTTGACCCCACATGCCAGCGCGATCCTATTGGATCCGGAATACGGGCTGGCCGCGGCAGGTCAGAGAGCGCGATCCGCGGGTCTGCTCCTCGCCTATGAAAAGACTGGATTCGATCCCACCGTTCCCGGCAGATTTCCGAGCCTTTTGGACAATTGGTCAGCGGGACGGCTAGTGGAAGCCGGGGCCGATGCCATCAAGCTGCTGCTTTATTATTCGAGCACTACAGGAGCAGAGAGGAACGACCGCAAACATGCTTTCGTGGAACGTATCGGCGCGGAATGTGCTGGGACGGACGTTCCATTTTTCTTGGAGTTAGTGGCTTACGCGGAAGGAGTGGAGGACCACGGTTGCGAATTTGCGCGAATCAAGCCGGAGGTGGTTGCTCACGCGATGGCGGAATTTTCCAAGCCGCGATATCACGTGGACGTTCTGAAGGTGGGAGTCCCCGTCAATATGGACTTTGTGGAAGGCTCACCGAGCGCCCGCCAAACAATCCTTTACTCTCGCCAGGAAGCTATCGCGCATTATCGCCGGGCCGCTGCCGGGGCTACCGTTCCGTTCATTTATCTGTCGCAAGGCGTCAGCAACGAAACGTTCCTGTATGCATTGCAATTAGCCGCTGAATCCGGCGTGAATTTTAGCGGCGTACTGTGTGGCCGGGCTACCTGGCAGGAGGGCGTGCCCGCCTACGTCAACCACGGGGTGCAAGGACTCGAGGAATGGCTGTTGCGGGAAGGGCTGAAGAATATTGAAAACGTGAATCGCCACCTAGGTAGCGCGCGTTCCTGTTTCTCTGAAGAGAACAGGTCCACGGACAACGCGCGAACAGAAATGGGTGTGCAACCGTGAGTTCCCGTCGAGGAGGTAACGCTTCCCTGCAACAGCTTCTGGAAATCCTAGCCGCGAACCGGCGCGGCAAAGGATTGGGTATTTATGCCCTATGCTCCGCTAACCGCTTCGTTCTTGAAGCTGGCATGTTGCAAGCTGCCCGCGACCACCGCTTATTGCTCATCGAATCGACCTCCAACCAAGTGAATCAATATGGCGGGTACACCGGGCAAACACCCGCGGACTTTGCAAATTTTGTCCATCAAATCGCCCGGGACATGGCGTTCCCGAAAGACCGAATCATGCTCGGCGCCGATCACCTGGGCCCACATGTGTGGCGTAAGGAGCCGTGCACTGAGGCCATGGCCAAGGCGCGAGCGATGGTGGAAGCGTATGTTCGCGCGGGCTTCAGCAAGATTCATTTGGACGCGAGCATGCCGTGTGCAGACGATAAGTTAGAGCCGGGACACACGCTAGCAGACGAGATTGTCAGTGCACGGGCTGCCGAATTGTGCCACGCGGCAGAGCGGGCTTACTCTGCGCCAGGTTCCCGGGCACGCGCCCCGGTGTACGTCATTGGCACCGAAGTTCCAGCGCCGGGAGGGGAGCAATCCGATGGACGAGCGCCCACGGTAACTCGAGCCAAAGATGTGGCGCGAACCCTGGAAATTGCGAGGAAAGCTTTCCATTCGCGTGGACTGGGATCCGCCTGGGAACGCGTAATTGCGGTTGTGGTGCAGCCAGGCGTGGAGTTTGGCGACACGATCGTTTTTCCCTACGACTCCAAGAAAGCCAAACCCCTCTCGCGTTTCTTGCCGCGAGGATGGTCAGGAGTGTACGAAGCCCACTCGACCGACTATCAATTACCGGAAGCTTTGCGAAAAATGGTTCTGGACCATTTTGCCATCCTAAAGGTGGGACCTGCGCTGACATTCGCCTATCGCGAAGCGTTGTTTGCGCTGGCCGCCATTGAGAAGGAATTATTGTGCGGCAAGGATGGCGTGACCCTGTCGGGTGTGCCCGAAGCGCTGGAGACGGCGATGTTGGATCACCCGGAGTACTGGAAGGACTACTATCAGGGCGACGAGTCCAGCGTGCGCCTCGCACGCAGATATAGTTACAGTGATCGCGCTCGCTATTACTGGCCGCAGCCCGCCGTGTCAGCGGCATTACAGCAGCTTCTGTATAATTTGGCGACCTATCCGGCGCCCGCTTCGTTGCTGAGCCAATTCATGCCAAAGCAGGCAATGGCGGTGCAATCCGGAGAACTGCCGAACCTGCCAGCACAGTTGATTCGTCACAAGATTCTTGAAGTGATCGGCCAGTATGCTAATGCGTGCGGGGTACGCCAACGATGAAAGAGCGCGGTACCAGGGAGACCTATGTTAAGTGAGGAACGCCGAAGAGCCATTCTCGACATGATCGAAGAAGATGGGCGAGTGGTGGTGCGGGATTTAGCCAAGCACTTCCGTACTTCCTTGATCACCATCCGAAAAGATCTGGAGTTCCTGCATCACCAGGGCCAACTGGAGCGTACCCACGGCGGAGCGCTGCCCGTAAAATCCGGCGCGTTGATGGATAGTTCCCTACAGGAAAAGGAACGGTTGCATCGCGTGGAAAAAACGCGAATCGCGGCGGCAGCTGCGCGCATGATCAGCAAGGATCAGGTCATCATTCTGGACTCCGGCACCACCACCAGCGCCATCGCCAGAAGTTGCCGGCATCTGAAGAATCTGACCATCATCACCAACGCCATCAACATCGCCGCGGAGCTGGCCAATTCACCGGTGGAGGTGATTCTGACAGGCGGCGCACTGCGGAAGAATTCGTTTTCCCTAGTGGGACCGCTGGCGGAAGAGTCGCTTCGAAAGCTAAGCGCCGATCTTTTCTTTTTGGCGGTCGATGGTTTCGACGTGCACTACGGATTAACGACGCCCAATCTTCTGGAGGCGCGTGTAAACCGGGCGATGGCGGAGTCCGCGCGGCGCACTGTGGTCGTTTGCGATTCCAGCAAATTCGGGCGGCGCAGCCTGTCGCTGATCATTCCCACGGCAGGGGTTCACGAGACCATCACGGACAAAAACATCTCAAAACGCGATTTGATGACGCTGCGCGAGGCAGAAATTGAGGTGACCCTTGTTTGAGGGGCGCAACACCACTTCACCGTGGGCAAAACCATGACCATACAAAACAACCACATTAGCGAGTCGCACACCTGGACTGAAATCTTGTCGCAGGGGACCGTCTGGAAAACGGTGCTGCAGGAAACCTGGAACCATCGCGTGATGGCGGAGATCGTTCGCGGCGCCATCCATAAACGCGAGTGGCTGTTCGTCGGCTGTGGCACCAGTTTCTACCTGGCTGAGGCCGCAGCGGTGTCCTGGACGCTGCTGACCGGGCAGGCGGCACGCGCCATTCCCGCGTCCGAGGTTTTGCTCTTTCCCAAGCTAATCGCGGCGGAAGGCAACCAACTGCAAGCCGTGGTGATTTCGCGCTCCGGGCGAACGTCCGAGGCGGTGCGGGCCGCAACCGTACTGCGGCGAGAGTTGCGAATCACAACCGTGGGCATCACGTGTGCCGACCAATCGGACCTGGGGCGTGCCTGCGACTGGTCGATGGTCCTGGGTGCTGCCGACGAGCAAAGCACGGTGATGACCCGTTCGTTCACGAGTATGTTGATCGGCTTGCAGGCAATCGCCGCTTGCACCACGGGAAATGTGGGTTTTGTGGAGAATCTGCGGGTGATGGCGGAAGCCTTCGCGCCCCGTATATCCGGCATCGCCGCGCAGATCGAGAAATTCGTGGCCCAGCACAGCTTTGCCGATTACATTTTCCTGGGGCAAGGACCATTTCACGGTATTGCCCGGGAAGCAGCACTCAAAGTCATGGAAATGTCGTGCTCGTACAGCCAATTTTTCCATGCGCTGGAGTTTCGTCACGGGCCCAAGGCGATCGTAAGTCCGGCAACGTGCCTGACGTTTTTCCTGAGCGACAGCGCGGAAGGGCCCGAAACCGAAGTCCTGGAGGAAATGAAAGAATTGGGCGGAATCATCGTCACCATTTGCAACCGCGCAAGCGCCGAAATTCGCCGGTCGTCGGACTTGATCATTGAACTTAATCTGGCCGCGGCCGAAGTCGTTCGCCTGGCGCCCAGCATCGTGCCCTGCCAGCTTTTGGGGTATTTTACGGGTTTACGCAAGGGCTTGAATCCCGACCAGCCGAAGAATCTTACCCGCGTGGTCCTACTGGATTGAGCCGGAGAACATCTTGCCTACGTTCGACGTTAGCGTGATTGGCGAACTGAATCTGGACCTGATCTTGTCGGGCCTGCCTTCCGGGCTGACTCCGGAACGCGAACACCTTGCTTCGGATCTAACCATCACACTGGGGAGTTCGTCGGCAATTTTCGCCCACAATTTGTCGTGCTTGGGGAGCAAAGTGGGTTTCAGCTCTTGCACCGGCGGCGATCCTCTGGGCGAAATCTGTCTGAAACGGCTGGGTGAAAGCGGGGTGGAGCTTTCCCGTGTTCGTCGTATGCAGGGCAAAACGACCGGGCTCACCGTTATTCTGCCCCAGGGGAAACAGCGTTATATCCTGACGTATCCCGGCACCATGTTTGAGTTCAGCGAGAACGATCTCGATCTAGAGTACGTTTTTGATGCCAAACATTTGCACGTGTCTTCCTATTTCCTGCAAAAAGGGTTGCAACCTGCGCTGCCGGATATTTTTCGAAAAGCAAAGGCGCGCGGGCTGAGCACTTCCCTGGATACAAATGACGATCCTGAGGACCGTTGGGCGTCCAGTGTTGAGTCGCTGCTAAAGCACACCGATGTACTGCTGCCTAACGAACGCGAAGCCTGCAAACTCGCGCAGACCGAGAACGTCGAACGCGCGGCGGAATTGCTGTCTCACAAGCTCCCTGTGGTTGTTGTGAAGCGCGGATCTCAAGGAGTGCTGGCCAGAACGACGAAGGAAATGCTGACAGCGCTTCCGCCCGCGGTGCAGATTGCCGACCACGTCGGAGCCGGCGACAGTTTCGACGCGGGCTTTCTTCATCAATACGTGCGCGGCAGAAGGCTCGAGGAATGTCTGGCGTTCGGGAACATTGCCGGCGCTTTATCGGTGACCCGGCACGGCGGTACCGAAGCGTTTCGCGACGGGGAACATCGCGAGACTTTTTTGCGTGCTCACGTTCATGGGGCGGAGCTTGGTTCTTCACGCACGTGAAGCGCTAAACAGATTTGTGCGTTGGTCTACTGCGCCGGGGCAGCGTCCAAAAGCAAGCTGTCTTTGAAGGTTACGTTGAGCTTGGCCGAAGGACCCACAATGGTTCCTAGATCCTGATGGTGCACGTAGTCAGTCACACGATAAGTCTTTGTGCTTAATCCGCGCAGTTCCACTTCCCCGCTCCACGTACCGTTCTCGCCTTGTTGATCCTTAGCAACATATCCCGGCGCTGGGGCGTAAAAGGCGTAATACATGTGGCCGTCTTTTTCGATCGCATAAGCCTCGGGAACGTCGAATCCATAGACATACAGATTGAGGAAATTCCCCTTGGACAGCATCTTCTGGTTGTACAGCTGGATCCATTCTCTCCAATGGGCTTCTTTCTGCGGCGTGAGCTGGACATTCCGGAATTTCGGCCCGTAATCGGGCCAAGTAAATTTCGTACCCAGAACGCCGCCGGTGCCGAGAGTCGAAGCAAAATCCGTGCCGAGGTCTTGCTCATTATCGCCGGAGGGATTGGAGATCCGAGTGAGTTCGACGTGATCACCATATACCGCGGCCCGTGGCCCCAACAAAGCTTTATACATTTTGATGCGGCGGCGCACCTGAATCGAACCCACGGGATCGGCGGTGACGGCCTGGTCCATATAGCGAAACCACGCCAGGCTGGGCGGCGTACCGCACGGGCAGCTTTGAGTGACACTGTCCGGCTTGATCGCCCGGGTGGTCTCGAAAATGGTTTTATAGATCTCGCCCATGGCATAAACCGAATCGTAGGGCGATTTGTGATGATGCTTGGGGTTGTAGCACAACGGAGGGGTGTAAATGTTGTCGAGCTTGCTGCCGTCAAAATCCCAATCACGAATGAATCGCTCGGTTAATTGCTCGTAATAGGCTTGTTCTTCGGGCAAAGCGGGACACAGCGTGGCCAAATTCCGGGCCATGCGCGCGGGCTTGCCTTGCTGATCCAGCACAAGCCAGTCCGGATGCTCTTTCACTGCTTCCGAAGTCACAAACTTGCGGCCGCCATATCCGAATTTGCCATCTTCAACCGCTAACGGCAGCCACCAAAGCTGAACCTTGACACCCTGCTCATGGAATTTCTTCACCATGTCCTGCACGGCGCCGCCCGAAAACACCGGTGACCGCGGCTGCCAATCGCCGTAGTTATTGAACCAGCCATCGTCCAGGGTGGCCCAATGGATGCCGAGTTCCTTGAGCTTCGGGATGGTGCCGAGCATTTGTTGAGGAGTGACGGCAAACTCGTAGCCCCAGCCGCACCACGCCACCGCATAATTCTCCGGATTGTTCGCCGGCCGGCTCAGCCCTTCTTTCTCGATCGCGTCCGACCACATCTTCAAAGGCTCATAAAAATCGCCGCTGTACACGGCAAGGAAGGTCCTTGGAGTGGAGTACACCTCGCCCGGCTGGAGGGAGGTGCTGGCCGGTATGCTCACACTGGTTTGCACCTGAGCGTCTTCGGTCGTTTTCACAGGAACTGAAAGCACCAGAGGCAAGGTTTCGATATGACCGATCGCCTCTCCTACGCTACGCGACCAAAACGCAACCACCGGAATACCGCCGCCAACATGCCCGAGGTCGTCCTTGACGGCGACGGGCGCGCCGAACGGATTGTCCTGGGAAAAGTGGACCGGTACCGGAAATATCTCGTCCTTGCCCCAATGCAGGCTGGAGCCTTCGAAGGTCCACAGCGGCCGGGCTGAATCTGGGGTGGTTTTCGGCGAGACAAAAACGTGGCGTTGCAAATCGACCTTGTCGACGGAAATGGGTTGTCCGCCGCTATTTCGCAATTGCAGTGAGAGCAAGGCGAGATTCGGAAAGGCGCCATAGACTTCGAGTGTCAACATTTCCGTCAAATCAGTTCCTGGAACCGTCCCGCCCACTTCCACATCTTTGCCAAGGCCAAGCTTGCCGGTAGCCTCGCGTACTTTAGCATTCGTCAGTTCGAAAGTGGCGCCGCGAAACTGTCTTTTTCCGCTGGTGACAATCTGCGAGGCATCGTTGGACTGGACGTCCAGTGTTCCGGGACCATCGCTGTTACGAAGCGCTCCCGACAAGGCCCCGGCCTGTGAAAGCGTGAATGTCGCGGTTGCGGTGCGAACAACGATTGTTTCCTTCGAGGTTGTGACTTCGACGGTCGATGTGTTGACCGTTGGAGTGGCCGCTAACGGACGTGGGTTTTGATTTTTGCAACCGAAGAGCAGCAGTGGCAATACGGCGAGCAACATCGTTGCTCCCAAGAATACGGAGCGTGTTCGAATCGAGCGCAACGTCAAAATTCGCCATAGCACTTCATGACTGTTGTTCATCTGTAGCCAAATCCTGTTCACCGGAGGCCTTGTGCCAGCTTGAGGCATAACCAGAGTGTACTCACAATCGAAATGAAAGGAAACAAAAAGAATGCAAACGAAACTAGCTTACCTGGCAGGCAGCAGGTCTAAATTCAGCACGTCAAATGCCGCAAGGTGGAAGGTGTGCGCATGGCCCACCGCCAAGCTGACCGGTTTGGTGTTTCGATCGCGCTTCCAAGGCGAATGAGCGGTGAATTTCATAGGAGCGCCGGGAGGTAGTTCCAACGCCCGGCCCAGCTCGAGGGAAAAACTCTGCGGCTTATCGCTGGGATTCCGTAGAGTAATAATTCCCTTGCCCGAGCCCCACGCGGCCCATCCGTACACCTGCAGTTTGGCAGGATCGCCCCCGATCCAATGCGTGTCCGCGAGAATTGCCGCATTCTGCCGGGACCATCTGGCCGCTTCCGCCAGCACGTCCCAATCCGCGTTCGACAGCAGAGAATGAGTGATATACATCTCTTGCTGTTGGGTACCCTCGCCAAAATAGTCGTGCACCTCGTGCACAAACACGCGCGCGGGATCGTCCGACAGATGTTCGGCGCGCCGGGCATAGATAATCCCGTGCAACATTAAAGAATTTAGCGGGAATAACGGCCCTTTGTTCACGACTCCCGCATAGATCTGTGCGTCGCGGTAGGTGATCCATTGCTCTCGCCACGGACCAACGCCGCTGAAGCCGTCGTCGTCACCGCCGCGCCAGACGGAGTCGGCGTAGCGCAACCAAAAGGGGGAAGGATACGTTCCGGTGGTGAGATTGACAAAAATGTCGGGCTTAATGGTCCGCCATTCTTCGATCAAGCTAATCGCCGCATCAAAGTCGCTGTCGAACCGGCTTCCGGGGAAGACGCTGTTCACATTGCCGGTGCCGTCAATTTTGAACTGATTGATTGCAAATTTCAGGATGAATTGCACAGTGACGTCGTGAAAACGGGCAAAATACTTCGGCCCGGAAAGGGCAAAGCCTCCCTGATTCATTTCGAAGCCTTGTTGCGCTCCGTATTTCATGCGCTCCTGCTTGGCCTGGTCATATCCTCCCCACGGCGATAGCCAAATGCCCGGAGCAGCGCCGTATTTCGCAGCAGCCGCCTTCACCGGAGTGAATCCGTCGGGGAACCCCGAATCGAAGCTCCAGAGCGAGCGCGGATCGTCCCAGCCGTCATCAAAGAGAAAGGAGTCGAGTTGCACACCGCGTTTGACGTGAAGTTCTGCGCCAAACGCATTGACAGCATCGAGCGCCGCCGCCTGGTCGTAGCGATTGCCAAAGCCAATATCGAACCAGGAGTTGTAATGCAGAAAAGTCCGGTATGGGTGGGCGCGTTCTCGTTCCACGTAATTCAGGAATCCACGACGCATTTGGCCCGCCGGTGAGACGCCAATCACAGAGGAATAGGTGAGACTTTCTCCGGTCTTGAGGGGCAATTGCCGGTCAATGAAGCAATGCACTTCCCCCTGTTGCACAGTGCACTGACTGAGGGGGTGTTCGAACCCCAGAAAAACATTTCCCGCAACCACCGGCGAGCCGCTTACCGTGCCCATCAGCTGCGCGGAAGCCAGCTTAAAATCGAAAAGCCGCACCTGGCGAATCTGCACTTCGGCGGCACTCGAGAGGGAAAGCTGCTGACGCACATAGTTGTCGCCATCTCGAAGTTCCGCGGCCCATACGGCGCTAAGTTTTGAACCGGGATCGTACAGGCGCAGCACTACCTTCTTCCCAGCGAAATGCTGCTCGAGAGAAGCGGACGTATCGTTGGCTTCCAGATCTTCGACGCTCGCCGGCTGAGAAATCTCCATCGAATCGGCATTCAAAGAGCGGCCGTCGTCGAGAATGACGGTGAACACCTGTTCCGGCAAAGACAGCACCACATTTGAGGCGATATCCGTGAAATACACGCCGCGTAACTTGCCGTTGGCGGTCGACCAGACAGCCGTCAACATCGCATTGCCCACAACAATGCGATTTGCTTCGACCTGAACTTCGGGCTGTCCGGGCTGCACTCCATACAGATAACTCTGTTGCGCGAGCAGACGCGGCAAACCACAAAACAGAGCAAACCCCAGTGCGCAAAACACGACGCCGCGGTTCTTTTTCATAAGGGTTCCTCAGATGCTGAACGAACGATTGCGGTTGATGAGACGATTGTACTGGAACGTCCGCGAAAGGGCGCGCCGTTTGTTACTATCGTTTTTGCGGTTTGGGCGGAGGAGCGGAATGAATGACGCACCCGTGAATAAGGAGAAAGATCCGTTTGTGGCAATGGTCACGGCCCGCGCGGAAGTGGATCTCCGGCTCAGCGACTTCCATCCCCGATCGATGCTGATTGCTCCCCAACACGACATCCTGAAGCCGAGATTCCCGGTAATCGATTACCACAATCACCTGGACGCGCAGCAACCGCGTGAAGTTTTGCGAGTTATGGACGAATGCGGGATCGAGCGCATCGTCAACATCACCATGCACACTGGCGAAATGGCTCTGGAAATGATTCGCAAGTTTCACAGCGTTGCGGCAGACCGTTTCGCCACCTACGGTTGGATGGATTGGAGCGACATACAGTCCGCCGGCTTCTTCGAACGCAGCGTGGAGCGACTGGAGCAACTGGTGGAACACGGGGCCTGTGGGCTGAAAATCTGGAAGGATTTGGGCACTAAAGTCCGCGAGAAGGATGGCACGTTGCTGCGCATCGACGACGAACGGCTCGACCCTGTTTACGAGAAGGCCGCGGAACTTGGTATTCCGATCATGTATCACATCGCCGATCCCGACGCGTTCTTTCTGCCCATCGACGCCGAGAACGAACGCTACGAAGAATTAGCCGCACATCCCGAATGGAGCTATCACGGTTCGTATTACAGCAAGGCGGAGCTGCTGGCACAACGCGACCGAGTTATCGCCCGTCATCCGAAAACGACGTTCGTGGGCGCGCACGTCGCGGAGCATCCCGAGGATCTTGCGTACGTCAGCAGATTACTGGACAAGAATCCGAATCTTCATGTGGACATTGGGGCCCGCTGCGCGGAACTTGGCCGCCAGCCCTACAGTGCGCGCGAGTTTTTCGTGAAATTTGCCGACCGCATCCTGTTTGGCACGGACTTGATTCCTGAAGTCAATATGTACCGGCTGCATTATCGTTTTCTGGAAACGCGCGATGAGTATTTCGAATATCCCTCGCATGCGTCGCGGCAGGGCCGCTGGAACATTTACGGCCTGTTTTTGCCGGAGGATGTTTTGCGAAAGGTGTACCACGAGAACGCCAGCCGGCTTCTGCCAAAAAGCTAGCACCGGCCCGGAAAACCGCGACTCGACACAGCCGTGAGCTCGTTGACAGTTTCGACCAAACACCTCGATTAATGCGGATTATGTTTTGCGAACCAGTAGAGCCAGCATGACCAGCTGTTGCGGATTGCGCATCCGGAGCGCAACTCGGGACTATTTCGAATTTGTGATTCTCTTGCTATAGTCGGACGCTCCACTTTGTGGTATTTGCGATGCCGCTCACACAAGTAGACTCGTCGCTCTACAACCCGGACCTCGCTCCCATTCCCCCTGAGCAGCGCAGCTGGAGCACCTACAACTACGCGTCGCTGTGGGTGGCGATGAGCGTGTGTATCCCCACGTACATGCTGGCTTCCGGGCTAATCGCCGGAGGCATGAGCTGGATTCAAGCCATCGTGACAATCCTGCTGGGTAATTTGATTGTGCTGATCCCCATGTTGCTGAACGCGCACGCAGGCACACGTTACGGGATTCCTTTTCCCGTTTTCGTGCGCGCATCCTTTGGGACCCGAGGCGCAAATATCCCGGCGGTGTTGCGGGCGCTGGTGGCTTGCGGCTGGTTTGGAATTCAGTCGTGGATCGGAGGGCAGGCCATCTACTCGATGTTGGGCATCGTGTGGCCGCGGGCTGCCGGCGTGCCAGCCAGCCATTGGATTTGCTTCTTTGCGTTTTGGGCCATCAACATGTTGGTGATCTGGCGGGGCATCGAAACCATCAAATTCCTGGAAGGAATCGGAGCCCCGTTCATGCTGATTGTCGGACTGGTGCTGCTGGTATGGATTACCCGCAAGGCCGGCGGATTTGGCCCGGTGTTGCACACGCCCAGTAAATTCAAAACCACGGCGGATTTTCTGCGCTTTTTCATTCCATCGCTGACCGGAATGGTGGGTTTTTGGGCCACTGTGGCTCTGAATATTCCGGATTTCACGCGATATGCAAAATCGCAGCGCGCGCAAATGGCGGGACAAGCTTTGGGACTACCAACCGCGATGACTCTGTATTCGTTCATTGGGGTAGCGGTCACATCGGCGTCCGCAGTGATTTTTGGCCAAGCAATCTGGGATCCGGTGGATCTGTTTCAACGCTTCAACCAACCTGTCGTGGCGTTGGTCGCTCTAGTCGCGCTGCTGATTGCCACACTGAATACCAACGTGGCGGCCAACGTGGTGTCTCCGTCGAATGACTTTTCGAATTTGCGGCCTAGCCTGATCTCCTTTCGAACCGGCGGGCTGATTACCGGTGTGCTGGGAATCGTGATGATGCCCTGGAAGCTGCTGAGCACCTTCGGGTCGTATATTTTCGGGTGGTTGGTAGGATCTTCGGCGCTCCTCGGACCCATTGCGGGCATCATGATCTGTGATTACTACGCGCTGCGTGGCCGTCAACTGATCTTGCCCGACCTTTATCGACATTCTGGAGCGTATGAATACCGGAAAGGATTCAATGTAGCCGCGGTGATTGCCTTGGCGGCCGGCGTTGGCGTCGCGCTAATTGGGTTGGCTGTTCCGGCACTTCGTTGGCTGTACGACTACGCGTGGTTTGTGGGCTTCTTTATCTCCGGGGCGCTGTACTCACTGTTGATGAGGCGACGCAGCACCTATGTGGAAATAGGCGCGACCGCCGAGGATGTTTCTTGAAAAGGTAGGGCCTGGGCTTTTAACCTTCCTTCATCTGGAGTAAAAGATTCTACTGAGGGGTCCCGGGAGGACGTGTTGACGGAGACAGTACAGACAAACGCGAGCAGCGATGCCCTGGCGGAACTTCTGCCGCCGCTGACGCGCAACGAAGCGGCGGTCGAATCGGCGCGATGCCTGATGTGCTACGACGCGCCATGCACCCAGGCCTGCCCCACACACATTGATATACCGAAATTCATCAAGAAAATTGCGACCCGGAATCTGCGGGGCTCTGCGCGCACTATTCTCGAATCGAATTTACTAGGCGCGACCTGCGCGCGGGTGTGTCCGGTGCAAGAACTGTGCGAAGGCGCATGTGTGCTCGGGAAGGAACACAAACCCATCGCCATAGGCCGCCTGCAGCGGCATGCCATGGACCACGCGTATGACAACGGCCTGGTGTTTTTCCAACCCGCGAGAAGCACCGGGAAAAAAGTGGCGGTGATTGGCGCCGGCCCTGCAGGCCTGTCTTGTGCCGGGGAACTGGCAAAACGCGGCCACAGCGTAACGCTGTTCGAAAAACGCAATCTGGCCGGGGGTCTTTCGACCTACGGCATTATTCGTCTCCGGGAACCGGTAGAAGTTGCCCTTGCGGAAGTGGGCATGCTCAGCAAGTTGGGCATTAAGATTGAAACCGGCAAGGAACTGGGGACAAGTTTGGATCTGGCCCAACTTCAAAAAGTGTATGACGCCGTGTTCCTCAGCGTGGGCTTGGGGGTAACCACCACGTTAGGAATACCCGGCGAAGAACACATTGTGGATGGACTGGAATATATCGAGCAAAGCAAGATGGACGTAAACAACCTAGCGATCGGGCGGAGTGTGATCGTGATTGGCGCAGGAAATACCGCCATAGATTGCGCCACGATCGCCAAACGGCTGGGGGCGGATCAGGTGACCATGGTCTATCGCCGCTCGGAAAAAGAAATGACTGCTTATGCGCACGAGTATGACTTCATCAAACGGGAAGGCGTCCGCTTATTGTTCCTGACCAAGCCGGTTCGTGTTCATTTGCGGAATGGCGTAGTTCACGGGCTGGACTGTCAGCGCGTGAGCCTGGGACCACCCGACGCATCCGGCCGTCCGTCCCCTCAGCCGGTGACGGGATCAGAGTTTCTGATTCCCGCGGACCAAATCGTCAAAGCCACTGGCCAAGAGAAACCGCGCCTTGCTTCCTTACTGAATCTGAAAACCAACAAAGGCTTCATTCAGGTGGACCGGAATTTCGAAACCAGTTTGCCCGGCGTTTACGCCGGGGGAGATTGCATCCGCGCACAAGGAGCGGCGTCCACGGTGATGGCCGTGCAAGATGGCAAATTGGCAGCTGGTGCGATTCATGAAAGGCTGGTGGCGAATGGCTGACCTGAGCATTACGTTTGCTGGTATTCGCTCGCCCAATCCGTTTTGGTTGGCGTCCGCACCGCCCACCAATTCCGGCTTACAGGTGAATCGCGCGTTTGAAGCGGGTTGGGGCGGCGCGGTCTGGAAAACCATCGGGGCCCCGGTGCTGAACGTCTCGAATCGCTATGGCGCGTGGCATTATGGCGGGTTGAAAATGCTGGCTATCAATAACGTCGAGCTGATTTCGGACCGCCCTCTGGAAGTGAATCTCCGGGAAATAAGGGAGGTC
>Ga0187782_10000012_pt1 | contig 109799 bp, 101 predicted proteins | sample 0715_SJ02_MP15_2_FD_132454 | JGI IMG/M metagenome (GOLD analysis project Ga0187782, IMG submission 132454) | Tropical peat soil microbial communities from peatlands in Department of Meta, Colombia - 0715_SJ02_MP15_20_MG | ecosystem: Environmental > Terrestrial > Soil > Wetlands > Peat... | reverse complement strand
TTGCCGAGCCGGGGCGTCATCCCCGCCGTGTAGAGCAGCGACGACACGAGCTGGGTCTTCCCCGTGTCGCCGTGGCCTACAATGCCCACGTTGCGGATCCAATCGGTTGTGTAGGATTTCATGTGTCACTCCTGTTGACGGTCATCCTGAGCGAAGTCCGGCGCGCTCGCTGTTCGCGCGGTTTGTGCGCGGCGCCGAAGGGAGTCGAATGATCTCTCTTCGATTGAGCGGGCGGTGAGGCGGTAACACGCAGAGAGGTTCTTCGACTTCGTGGCCGGACGTCCCGCAAGAGCGGGCCGGTCAAAAGGCGTCCGGCCACTCCGCTCAAAATGACGAATTCTTCGTTGATGCGGCCGCCGGAACAGGCATTTCGTGTGGGGAAACTGCGGCCTGCCGATTTCGTGCTGTACCTGAGGATCAACATCACGAAGCCGCCCCCCGGCGGTTGCGCGGTGAACCCTGCAGCCCTCTCTTCGCGGGGAACGAACGGAGGGTGCGAACGGCGGGATGCTAGCACACCGTCCCGCTCGCATTCAATCGGCGGCTCCTGTGGCACCGGCCTGCCTCGCCGGCGGGAGAGCTTCCAGCCGGGGGGCTGCGGCGAAAGCCAAAGGCCAAAATCGCCGCCAGGATGGCGGCGCTACAAGAGCTGCTCCGCCAAATGGGGACCTTTGCATCAAGGCGAACCGCGCGAGCGCCGCTGTTTGCCGTCCCTGCGCGCCGGGACGTGCTCTCCGCACGAGCCATCAGCGCAGCTGACGCGCGCCGCGCTCGCCTTGGCTAGGTTGAACGCGGCGAAATACAGCGGCGGCAAGCCCGCCTGCGGCGTGCCGGCCGCCGCACTCCACGTCAGCTTGCGCCGAAGGGCGTGGGATGTTCTTCGTAGGGGCACAGCATGCTGTGCCCCGCAACGTTTCTTGGCGAGGTCATCGCCATCGATCACGGGCGGCACGGCGAGGCGGATAGGCGGCGTAACGCCAAGCAACCTCGCCGGGCGTAGCGGTGCTACGCCCCTACGAAGACATCTCGCAGCATTCCCCTCGGTGGAAGTGTGGGCCTTTAGGCCCACGAACTCTCTACTCGAAAAGGTGGGGCTTTAGCCCCGGCAAACGGCGGGGGTTGGGCGGTTGGCAGTTAGCCAACCCTAAGGTTTGGCTAACTGCCAAACTAAGATTGCCAGTTTTTATGCGCCGCTCCCCCCTTCGACGCGATCCTCCGGCGATATGCCCCCTGGGAAGAAAAGCATCGAGTTGTGTGGTCCGCGGCGGGAATGCCAAAGTTGGCCCGAGTGCCGCTCCAATAACACACACGCGCGTCGCTGGGCCACGCCTGAGGCTTCGATAACGTAGTGCCGCGATTGGCCGGGGGAGCGGCGGATGGCCTCGGCGAGGCGCTCGACGTCGGTGCGCTCGGCGTCGATTTCCGGCGCGTTGGTCACGACAAAATCCCCGGCCCGACGAAGGTTGGCGTGGTCTTGACGACTCACCTTGTCGCGTCGTCCGCGATGAATGGCGGCGCTACAAGAGCTGTTCGGCCAATGGGCAGCATCGCGTCGAGGGTAAGTGAAGCGCCGGCTGCGGTGTCGAGCGAATCGCAGTCCCTCATGCTGCGCGGCCCGGGAGCGTCTGTTGAAGCGGGAGGCGACAGACAACCATCTCCTGCCTAGCTGGTTCATATAGGCCCGGAGCATGAAACGGATGAGCAAAGGCTGCGCTTTTCGCACATCCCTGATGTTCTGGGTGCTGTTCGCGTCGCATTCGGCACGGGCACAGGCGCAAGATTCCATTCCCAATTCCAGTCCAGGTGGCCTGCGACAAGCGCCGCAACTTCCGCAGGCGAAGGGGCGAATTCGGACTCACGTCAACGAAGTGATCGTGCCGGTTACAGTGATGGATAGGAAAGGCGAACCCGTGCTCGATCTTTCGCGCGCAGATTTTCACGTCTTCGATGGCGGAGCCGAGCAAAAGATCGACCGGTTCGACATCGACGCCGAGCCGCTGGCCGTGGCGCTCGTCATCGAAGCGAATCTCCGCTTGCAGGCGATGCCGCCGGTGATTCGCGGGATGGGCAGCATTTTCACGGAAACCGTGATGGCGCTGAGCGGCGAAGCGTCGGTGGTCACGTACGGTTCGACCGCGGACGTCTGCCAGCCATTCACGCAGGACCACGACGCGGTGGAGAAAGCGATCGCGAACGTTCAATTTCAATGGTCGGACAGCAACCTCTACGACGCCATGGCGAAAGGCCTGCAACTCCTCAGCGCCCAGCCGAACCAGTATCGGCGCATTCTGCTCGTCGTCGGCGAATCGCAGGACACTCACAGCCATGCCAAACTGAGCCAGGTGCTGCGCGATGCTCAGCTCGCGAACATTGTGATCTACGCGATCGGCCCGAGCAGCTCTGCGGCCGATCTTCGCTACGGCAAGGATGAACTGCCCGGCCAGCGGCCGCCGCCCACTCTGAAGCTGCCGAAACTTCCTCCCATTGCGGCAGGTTCGAGTTACGCTGCCCTCGCGATTTGGCTTCTCACTCGCGGGACGAACGAGATCAGCAATCATCAGCTTGAAGTTGCGGCGGCCTCAACGGGCGGTATCCATTACCGTACGCTGCACGACGAGACCATACGCCGAGCGCTCGATCGGATCGGCGGCGAACTGCACGCGCAGTACGTTTTGGGCTACACGCCTAGCCCGGATCCGTCGCCGGGTTTCAACGAAATCAAGGTTGCGGTTTCGCGTTCCGAGGTGAGAGTGCGCGCTCGTCCGGGGTATTACGTTGCTGGAGAGGAGTAGCCGATGAGTCCCGCCTGTCGGCGCGTGCACCATCGCATCGACCAAAAGGCTCGCGGTGAGTGAGTGCAACCGGTCGGTCGGTTGCGTTGTCTTGACAATGGCGTAGAATACGCGTCGCATCCGAGCGGGATATTCGAGAGGTGGAGAGATGAGCCAGGTGATTTTCGGGCAGCCGGACAACGGCATCATTCAGCATGCCTACGTGGTCGAGGACATTCGCAAGGCGATCGACGAGTGGGTGAACGTGCTCAAAGTCGGGCCGTGGTTTTTGATCGAGCGTTTCGGGGGCGGCAACGCGAAATATCGCGGCCGGCCGTCGCACGCCGAGTCCGCGCTGGCGATGAGCTTCGCCGGGCACATGAATATCGAGCTGATTCAGCCGGTCAACGACGCGCCGTCGGTTTACTGGGACACGATCAAGAAGCGCGGCTACGGCTTTCATCACTGGGGCATGGCGACCTCGAATTTCAACGCCGACTACGACAAGCTCAAAAAGCGAGGGTGGGAGGAAGCGTTTTTTGCGGAGGTGCCCAGCGGCGGGCGCGTGGCGTACATGGACACGCACGACGAGCTAGCCGGTATGGTCGAGCTGATCGAGCTGGGCGCCGCGTTTGAGTCGATTTTCGGACGCTTCTACGCCGCCACGATCGCGTGGGACGGCAAGGACCCCATCCGCTCGTTTCTCTGATCGCGGTTCGCGTCAGACATTTCTCGATGCAGGGCCGGGCCGCGCGGCCCTGCGTTGCTCAGCGTAGGCGGATCACGCTGCGCGTAAGCCTCTCGAACCTCACGACGCCGCGCTACCCCTGCCTCAGTGACTCCATGTGTAACGACGGATCGTTATGTGACGGCTGTCACTTGCGATCGTGACGCCAGTCACGGTAGGCGAAGCCGGATCAGGCGTATTCACATTTTCAGGGACACGGTCTCCGCGCAAGTGGAGCGCCGTGCAGGGATTTTAGGAATCTTAGGAGCAATGGAATGACCGTAATCACACACCACGACTTGCCGATTCCGGGCACCTACATGTTCGACGGAAAGGCGGCAATGAAGGGGTACGCGTTGAACAAGATGTGCTACTCGTTCAACGAGGCGAAAAACCGCGAGGAGTTTCTGAAGGACGAGGAGGCCTACTGCCGGAAGTACGGTCTCACGGCAGCGCAAACCAAGGCGATCCTCGATCGCAACGTACTGGCGATGATCCATGAGGGCGGGTGCATCTATTACCTGGCGAAGTTCGCCGGAATTTTCCATTTGACGGTGCAAGACGTCGGGGCGCAGCAGACGGGCATGACCGTGGAAGAATTTAAGAAAAAGCTCGTCGCTCAAGGAGAATGACCATGGCACGCGTCGTCGGCGGATTGACAACGTCTCACATTCCCGCGATCGGGAATGCGGTTCCGAGGGAAAAGGAACTGCTCAACGACCCGTACTGGAAGGAGTTTTTCGCGGCGTATCCTCCCGCGCGGGCCTGGGTGCAAAAAGTGAAGCCCGACGTGGCCGTCGTCATTTACAACGACCACGGATTGAACTTCTTTTTGGATAAGATGCCCACGTTCGCGATCGGCGCGGCGCCGGAGTACAAGCACGCCGACGAGGGCTGGGGCATACCCACCATCCCTCCGTTCAAGGGTGATCCCGAGCTCTCCTGGCACATCATCGAATCGCTGGTGGACGAGGAGTTCGACATTACCACGTGCCAGGAGATGCTCGTGGATCATGGATTCACGGTGCCGATGTCGCTGTTCTGGCCCGGCAACACCTACGGCGATGTCAGGACCATTCCCGTGCAAATCAACACCGTGCAGCATCCGCTGCCGTCGCCTGCGCGCTGTTTCAAGCTCGGGCAGGCGATCGGCCGCGCCATCGAATCCTATCCCAAGGACTTGAAGGTAGTGGTGCTGGGCACGGGAGGGCTCTCCCACCAGCTCGACGGCGAGCGCGCCGGGTTCATCAACAAGAAGTTCGACTTGATGTGCTTGGACAAGATCGTGAACGAGCCGGAAGCGCTCACGAAACTCTCGATCCACGAACTGGTGCGCGAGGCGGGCGCCCAGGGCGCGGAATTTATTCTGTGGCTTGCGATGCGCGGCGTTCTGCACAACAAGGTGACGAAGATCCACAGCAGCTACCACATCGCCATCTCCAATACGGCGACGGGACTGCTGGTTCTCGAGAACGCGGCGTAGCAACGGTATGAGGGAACGCGCTTCGGGTAGGGAAGCGCGTTCACCTCTCGATCCGGCCGGTCTTCCCCCATTGCTCCGGCCGGCCGGATTAACCTTCTAGACTCCCCCCTTCATGCAAGGGCCGCCCTTGCGCGGCCTTTCCGTTCACGTAGAATACGCAGCGCGCAAGAAGCGGAGAGGCCTCCCATGAAATTCGGCGGAATTCATCTGATGCAGCTCCCGCGTCCCTGGACGAGCGAGTCTGAACGCACGCTGCTGAACAACGCACTCGAACTGGCGGAGCTGGCGGACCAAAGCGGGCTCGATTACGTCTGGGGCACCGAGCACCACTTCCTGGAAGAATACTCGCACTCCGCGGCGCCGGAGATGTTTCTCGCTGCGTGCAGCCAGCGCACGAAAAATATCCGCCTGGCGCACGGAATCATTCAGACACCGCCCAGCATCAATCACCCGGCGCGGGTCGCGGAGCGGATTGCCGTGCTCGACCTGCTCAGCGACGGGCGCTGCGAATTCGGCATGGGCTCGGGCGCGACGACGACCGAGCTCGGCGGATTCAACGTCCCGCAGGAAGAAAAGAAAGCGATGCAAATCGAGGGGTTCCGCGTGGCGCTGCGGATGCTTGTGGAGGAGCCGTTCACCGGCCACGACGGCGCGTTTGTGAAAGTGCCGCCGCGCAACCTAGTGCCAAAGCCGCTGCAGAAGCCGCACCCGCCGCTTTGGATGGCGTGCTCGCGGCGTGAATCGATTCTGGACGCGGCGAGGCTGGGCGTCGGCGCGCTGACGTTTACGTTCATCACTCTGGACGAGGCGCGGCAGTGGGTTAACGACTACTACGCGACGATCGAGAATGAGTGCGAGCCGATCGGTTACGCGGTGAATCCGAATTTCGCGGTGGGCGCGCCGTTTCTCTGCGATAGCGACCAAAAGCGCGTCGAAGCGATCGCGCAGGAAAACTACGGCTTCTTCGTGTACGCGTTGGGGCACTACAGCTTTTTCGGAGAGCACAGGCCGGCCCAGTCCGATATCTGGAATGATTACAAGAGCAAGCCGCGCGACGCCGCCGGAGTGGAATTCACGGCGAGGTCCTGCATCGGGACGCCGAAAATGCTGCGCGAAAGCCTGCGCGAATACGAAGAAGCGGGGATCGATCAGGTGATCGCCGTGCGGCAGATCGGCAAGCTGTCGCTCGACCAGCAGGCTTCGTCGCTGCGTCTGTTTGCGAAAGAGGTGCTGCCGGAATTCAAAGAACGCGAACTGGCGAGCCAGCGGCGGCAGGCTGAACGGCGCGCCCGCATCTCGGAGAAAGCGGTGGCTCGCAAGCCGAAAGCGAACGCACCGCAAGTCGAGATCGTCATTCCGTCAGCAGGCCGCCACTAGGGTTCTCTAGCAGCCGTCCACCGCAAGCGAAAGGCAGACTCGCCGGCCGCTACATCCTGCCTTCGTCGCCCGACGGGCCGTAGATCGAAGGCACCGGCACCTGGTTCATCCTCAGGTACACGGACAACTGGCCGCGATGATGGATCACGTGGTTCAGGATCATGCTGCGCAGCACCTGAATGCGCGGCATCGCGAAGAAAGTCTTTCCGCCGTTCAGCAAAGTCCAAGTCTTGTAGAGTTCCTCGTCGCTGGCCTTCGCGATCGCGGCCCGTGCAGTTGCGACGTTCTTGTCGAACAAGTCCAGCAACTGCTTGCGAGAAGTCATCACGGTGGGCTGCATTGGTGTGCCGCCGGGCGGTGCAAAGTCGAACGAATCACCTTGAAATGTAGCGGCCACGAAGCCGGCCATCTCGGCGATGTGGCCGGCAAGGCGGCCCATTGGCATCGACGTGTCATGGGGTTTCCAGTTGACTTTGTCTTCGGGAACTCGCTCGAGAGTCTTCCGAGTGGTGGCCATTTCATGATCGAACTCGGGAAGCAGTGCGTCGCGTATTGCCATTGTTTCCTCCATCGGTATGGTGGGTTGGGTCCGCTCAACCTGATTCCCCAGGCTCGACTCACCGTCGACCTGGGAGCCCATTTTGCCCCAGAGATGTGAACGGACGGTAATCGGATGCGGCCCGGGTCGGGTCAGATTCCGCCGCGCCCCGCCGAATGGCTTAGGACGTGCGGCTCGGCACCTTCGTGAGCGCCGGCAGGCTGGGATTGGGAGGACGCGCGGGCGGGGAGTGAGTTTGCTCCACTACCTGCGGTCTGCTTCCAAGTGTGGATGATGCGGTGGATCACGGTGATATTCGGGCCGATCGCAAGAATCCAGAGCGCGATCTCCATGCGATTGAGGAGTGCGCAGAGAATCATCAGTCCGAGCCGCTCCGGGCGCTCGAAGAAGCCGATTTCCTCGGTGGGCACCAGCGACTCGGCGCGCGCTTTCGCATAGCTGACCATCACCGCTCCTGCCATCGATGCGCCGGCCAGGACGGCGTAGAGGAAACGATTCACCTGCGCGAAATAGACCAGCAGGCCAAGGAACAGGATCAGGTCCGCATAGCGGTCGAGGATGGAATCGAGGAAGGCGCCGAACAGCGATACGCGGTTCTGGCGGCGCGCCACAGGACCATCGAGCAGGTCGCACAGCCCCGCCAGCAGCATCATTCCGCCGCCTGCGGCGAAACGGCCAGCCGCAAAGAGTATGCCGGCCCAGAGATTGCAAATGAGAGCGCACCAGGTGATGACGTTGGGAGGGATACCTGTAGGAGCCAGCAGAGCTGCGAGACGGTCAACGGGCCACGAGAGGTAGCGGCCGATGGTCCGCGTCAACATGAAGCGCGAGTCACCTCGCTAATCTTCTTCATAGATCGTGATCAGCTCCACGACTTCGTACTCCTTGACGCCCCCGGGCGTATGCACCCGGACTTCGTCGCCCTTCTTCTTGCCGAGCAAAGCCCGTCCGATCGGAGACGTGGTCGAAATCAGCCCTTTGGCCGCGTCGGCTTCCTCGACGGTGACTAACTTGTACTCGATTTTGGTCTCTTTCACAATATCGAGCACAACGAGCCTCGATCCATAGGCCGCGCGGTCTTTCGGCAGGTTGTTCAGATTGAGTAAGGAAAGGTCGGCCATGCGCTTGTGAAGCTGGCCGAGGCGGGCCGCCACATAGCCCTGCCGCTCCTTGGCGTACTTGTACTCGGCGTTTTCGGAGAGATCGCCGTGGGCGCGAGCCACCTTAATTTCCTTCGGCAGCTCGGTATGCAGCTCGTGCTCCAAGGCGGCGATTTCGGCCTGAAGCTTCTTCTTGATCTTGGTTTCGAGGTCACTCATCGGAATTTCGGCCTGTGGGCTATGCCCCGCCCAAGGGCCCGCCGACAGTGATGCCGACACGCAGATTATAGGGGATTTAGAGAAGCCCCGCAAATCCGCCCAAATGGACGCTTTCCGACTCGTTCCCGCGCCGCCCTTTCAACCCCGTAGGGCCATGGCCAGCTAGTTTTTCCTACGCCCCGGCTTTGAGAGGCTGCAGCGAGGATTTGTACGTGCCAGGAACCGCCCGGAAGGCGATACTCAGCCGGTTCCAGCCATTGATGGCGACAATGGCGAGCGTCAGATTGGCCAGCTCCTCCGGAGTGAAATGCGTCTTCACGCGTTCGTAGATGTCGTCGGGAACGTGAGATTCCGCTACCAGCGTGACCGACTCGGTCCATTCGAGGGCCGCCCGCTCGCGCTCAGTGTAGAACGGGGCTTCGCGCCAGGCATTCAGCGCGTAAAGGCGCTGCTCGGTCTCACCCAGGGCTCGGGCGTCCTTGCTGTGCATATCGAGGCAATACGCGCAGCCGTTGATTTGCGAGGCTCGCATCTTCACGAGTTCGAGCAATGGCCGCTCTAGTCCGCACGAATCGACGAATTGTTCGAGCGCGGACATCGCCTGATAAGCTTTCGGCGATGCTTTGTAAGGATTCAGGCGAGGTTCCATCCGGAATTCTCCTTGTCGAGGGCCATCGCGAGTATAGCGCCGCGGAAGCAAGTTGGCGAATCAGCCGCGTCAGCCGCGGGAGCGCTGTTTTCCGCTGTAAAATCCAATGAGAATTAGAAGGGTGCAGCTGAACCGATTCAGAGGCGCACGTGAACCTTGAATTGACCGAGGAACAGAAGCTCTTGCAGCGCAGCGTGCGGGAGTTCGCTGAGGCGGAGGTAAAGCCCTTCGCGAAGGAACTGGACGAGACCGGCCGATTCCCACGCGAAATCGTCCGCAAAGCCGGAGAACTGGGGCTGACTGGCATCGCCGTGCCCGAAAGCTACGGCGGCGCCGGAATGGACCACGTTTGCTATTCGATTGCGCTGGAGGAGATCGCTCGCGTGTGCGCTTCCACGAGCGTGATCCTCTCCGTGCAAAACTCGCTCTATTGCGGCGCGCTCGATCATTTCGGTACCGAGGAGCAGAAGAAGAAATTCCTGCTGCCGTTCGCGCGTGGCGAAAAGATCGGCTGCTACGCGCTGACCGAGCCGCACGCCGGTTCGAACGCCGCGGCGCTCGCGACGAAGGCGGTGCGAAAGGGCGACGCTTACGTCGTGAACGGAACGAAGGCGTGGATCACCAACGGCGGCGCAGCGGATGCGGGAATCATTTTCATCAACACGCAGCCGGAAAAAGGTGAAAAGGGAATCACGGCGCTGGTGATCGAGAAGGGCACGCCGGGATTCGCTGTGGGAAAAGAGGAGAAGAAGCTCGGCATTCATGCGACGGCTTGCACGGAGCTTGTATTCACGGATTGCGCGGTGCCAGTCGCGAATCGCATCGGCAACGAAGGCGACGGCTACAAGATCGCGCTCGTGACGCTCGATGGCGGCCGGATCGGCATCGCGTCGCAAGCCATCGGAATCGCGCAGGGCGCATTCGAAGCGGCGCTCAGCTATTCGCGCGAGCGGCAGGCGTTCGGCCATCCCATCGCAGAATTTCAAGCGATTCAATTCATGCTCGCGGACATGGCCACAGAAATCGACGCGGCGAGGCTGCTCGCGCGACGAGCGGCGTGGAAGCAGGATTCCGGCGCGCGTTTTTCGATGGAGGCATCTATGGCGAAACTCTTCGCCAGCGAGATGGCGACGCGCGTGGCGCACAAAGCGATCCAGATTCACGGCGGCAACGGCTATAGCAGCGAGTATCCGGTCGAGCGCGCCTACCGCGACGCGCGCATCACGGAGATCTACGAGGGCACGAGCGAAATTCAGCGGCTCGTGATTGCGTCGTGGGCGCTGAAATCGGCGTGAAGCCGGGCTTGGAGACTGTGCAAGCGCGATTGCGCAATCGGAGCGGAATGCGGCGTCATGTGGGACACGGACAGTCTTGCGGGCCAGGTCGTGCTCGTCGTTCTCTTGTTCTACGGCGTCATGCTCGTGCTGGCGCCCGTGGCGCTGCGGCTCGCCTTCAAGCATCAGTCCAAGGTCTTTCCCCGCACCGTCTCACTTGAAGAATTGCCTGCAGCCGTTCGCGACTACATGCAGCCAAGGGTGGAGGCCATCGCAGTGTGGGGCTTCGAAGTTGTGTCTTGCCTGAATCTTGGCGAGCCGGCCCCGGGCCGGCAGGTTTTCATGGCGCTTTTGAGCAATCCGCACACGAACGAGTGGGCGGACGTTTCCTACGTCGTATCCGGCCGGAAGTCCCACGGTTATATGGAATTCGTCACGCGATGTTCGGGAGACTTCCAAATCGACACGAACACGAACGTGACTGTGCCGGCGCTATTTCCGTTGCCTAGCTACCGCGTGTTCCCGTTTCCTCAAATCGACGACGTGTTCACGCTCTATCGTGTTCACCGGATGCTGGTGCAGCATAACGTCAACGGCGAGCGCCCGATTTTGCCGCCTCGCGGCCAGGAAATCGCTGAACTGCAGCGGCGGTTGGAGCGTTTTGGGCCATCGCAGCAAGCCCGCGGATACATGTATCTTGACTCGGCGGGGAAGGTATATCGCTTGACCTGGAAAGGCGCGATTGTCGGAGGGTGGCGGTCGATCTGGCCGGTGCCGTTGCTGCGCCGTTGGCGGACGAGGTTGGAAAGCGAGGCGATCCTGCGAAGGGTCGGCGCCGCTCAATAGCCGGCCGCGTATCGCATCCTGACCCAGCCGGGCTCATTTGACCTGCGTCGGACTCGCTTGTGGGTAGTGCTGGTATGCTGGCGAAATGCTGGAGCTCGACGCAGGGCAGGAATTCGATCTGGCACGCGAGGGGGATTTCTTCGCCGCGGTGCCCCAGCGGCCCGGAGTCCTGCTGATTGAGATGCGCGCCGACGGCGGCCAGCCGCACATCTTGCGGACGGCGGACCTGCGTCGCGCCACTGAACGCCTGCTGAGCGAGCCGGAGCCGGGTTCCAAACGATTGAATTTGCGCAACGTCGCGGCGCGTATCCGCTACCGCATCACCGGGTCCAAGTTCGAGCAGACGCTGACGCTCTACGAAAACGCAAAGAAGCACGCCCCGGGACGGTACCGGGATTTGCTGCGACTGCGTCCGCCCGCCGTGCTGAAGGTAAACCTGCGAAACGAGTATCCGCGGTGCTACGTCACGCGCCGGATTCGCGCGGATGACGGATTCTATTTCGGGCCGTTCGCGTCGCGACGGGCAGCGGAAGGCTTTTCCGAAAGTTTTCTCGATCTCTTCAAGACGCGCCGCTGCCAGATTCGCATTCGCCGGGATCTGAATTTCCCCGGCTGCATCTATTCAGAGATGAAGATGTGTCTTGCGCCGTGCTTCGCCGGCTGCACGCCGCAGGAATATGACGCTGAAGCGTTCCGTCTCGTTGAGGCGCTGGCAACGTCCGGCGAGGCCCTGACGAATCGAGTCCAGAAGGAGCGTGAAGCCGCCAGCGAAGCCCTCGATTTCGAGCGAGCTGCCGCGCTGCACAAGCGCCTGGAGAAGATTTCGGGAGTGCTTCGCGAATTGCCCGAGCTCGCGCGGAGACTCGGGGAACTCGACGCGGTGATCTTGCAGCGAGGGGCCGACGAGAAAACTGTCGGCGTATTCCCGCTGCGGGGGGGCCTGCTCGCGGAGCCCTTGTTCCTGGATTTCGGCGAGCTATCGAGCCAGCCGCGATCGGTGGAAGCCATGCTTCGCCAGTCGCTGGAGCCGGACGGAGCTTCAGCCTCCGACGGAGCGTCGGAAGCGGCCGCGAGTAGCGACACGAACTGGCGCGAGCGCTACGGCCTGCGAACTGCTCCGCCGGAGCTGGCTGAGCACCTGTCCCTGATGGCGCGCTGGTTCTACTCGAGCCCGCGCGATGGCGAAATTCTCTTCCGTGAGGACGGCTGGCCTTACCGCCGGATTCTTCGGGCCTGCGGACGAGTTTTGGCGCCTGCAGCCGCTGCGCCTCCCAAGCCGCCGACTCCTTAGGGCACGCGCCGCAGCGAGCAAAAGCAGAGCGCTTGAGTTGCGTCGTACAATAGAGAATTCATGGCACAGGCGGATACAACCCGGCCGACCGTCGCTACTCCCGCCACGGAGCGCTCGCGTTTCCACGATACGATTCGCTCGCTGCGCCACCGCAATTTTCAGCTGTTCTTCAGCGGCCAGTTGATCTCGCTGGTCGGCACGTGGATGCAGACGGTCGCGCAGTCGTGGCTCGTATACCGCATGACGAACTCGCCCCTTCTGCTCGGCGCGGTCTCGTTTGCGGGGCAGATTCCGGTGTTTCCGATGGCGCCGTTAGCCGGCATGGTGGCGGACCGCTGGAACCGGCGGACGATCGTCATCATCACGCAGACCGCGTCAATGATCCTCGCGTTCATCCTGGCGGTTTCGACGCTCCTTAATCGCGTGACCGTGTGGGAGGTGATCGTGCTGGCGGCGCTGCTGGGTGTGGTGAACGCGTTCGACATTCCCGCGCGACAATCGTTTCTGGTCGAAATGGTGGGGCGCGAAGACTTGATGAACGCAATCGCCTTGAATTCTTCGATCTTCAACAGCGCGCGCATCATCGGTCCCGCGATCGCGGGTATCCTTGTGGCCGGCATCGGCGAGGGCTGGTGCTTCTTCGCGAACGGCGTCAGCTACATCGCCGTGATTGCGGGTTTGTTCATGATGCGGATTCCGGCGCGGCAGGCGGAGCGCGCCATCAAATCCGCCTACGACCACATCGCGGAAGGATTCCGTTTCGTCCGTCAGACCGCGCCGATCCGGGCGCTGCTGACAATGTTGGGGCTCGTGAGTCTTGTCGGCATGCCGTATAGCGTGCTGATGCCTGTCTTCGCGAAGCAAATCTTGCACGGCGACGCCACCACGCTCGGCGTTCTCGGCAGCGCGGCAGGGATCGGTGCGTTGACAGGCGCGCTGGCACTCGCCTCGCGCACCCGAGTCAACGGCCTCGGCAGGGTGGTTTGGATGGCGTGCGCGTCGTTTGGGACATTTCTGATTCTGTTCTCGTTCTCGCATCACTATGCGCTTTCGGTGCTGCTGCTGGTGCCGGTCGGGTTTTCGTTGATGACGCAAATGGGAGCGACCAACACGCTGGTGCAATCGATGGTGCCGGACCGGCTGCGCGGCAGGACGATGGCCGTCTACTCGATGATGTTCATGGGAATGTCTCCCCTCGGCGCGCTGCTGGCGGGAGCTGCGGCGGACAGAATCGGAGCGCCGATGACCGTGGCGCTGGGCGGAGCGCTGGCGATCGTCGGGGCGATCCTTTTCGCGCGGCACTTGCCGAAGATTCGCATGGAGGCCCGCCAGCTGCTCAGCGAGCAGGGACTTGCGGGCGAGGACCCGATGAAGCAAATAAGGGTTCGCGCTGCTTCTTGAGTTTTCTCACTCTGCCGTACTCCGTGCGTCATTCTGCTATACTGCGCGGACTTTCACGCCGTCACTGCATTGAAACGAGGTCTGCATGCCATCCACTGCAACTGCCAGTCAGCGCATGCCCGGTCGTGCGACGCCGCAGGGCACGCTGCGCTACGCCGCACGATTTCAGGGACGAGCAGCGGCGGGGCACTTTCGCGAGACGCCGGGCGGCTTGGCTCTCTCTTCAATCGGAATCGGGACGTATCTCGGCGAAGCCGACGCCGCGACCGACAAGTCGTACACGGACGCCGTCGTCGCGGCCGTCGAAGGCGGCATCAACCTGATCGACTCCGCGATCAACTACCGCCTGCAGCGCAGCGAACGCGCGGTCGGCGCGGCGCTCAGGATTCTCGCGGCCAAACGGTTTTCGCGCGAGGAAATCGTACTTTGCACCAAAGCGGGTTTTCTCACTCCCGACGCCACCATGCCGGACAATGCCGAAGACTATTTTTCCCGCGAGTTCATGCAGCGAGGAATCTTCCGCCCGGAAGACATTGCAGCCGGATGCCATTGCATGACCCCGCGCTACCTGGCTGACCAGCTCGACCGCAGCCTGGCGAATCTGGGCGTCGAGTGCCTGGACGTTTTCTACCTCCACAATCCGGAGACGCAGTTGGATGAGATTTCCGCCGAGGAATTTCGCCGGCGAATCACCGACGCATTCGAGTTTTTCGAATCCGCCGTCGCGGCGGGGAAGATCGGCGCGTACGGACTTGCCACGTGGATTGCTTTTCGCGAGGATCCAAAGAAGACGGGCTATCTTTCGCTCGCGGCGATGGAAGAAATTGCGCGCGAGGCCGGCGGCCAGGACCATCATTTTCGCTTCGTGCAGTTGCCCCTGAATCTGGCGATGCCCGAGGCGCTCGTGCGCGCCAATCAGATCGTGACCGGAAAAACGATGGCGACGGTGCAGGCGGCACGCGCTCTGGGAATCACGCTGGTCACGAGCGCGGCTCTGCTGCAAGGGCAACTGACGCAAAACCTGCCCCCCTACATTGGCGCTGCGCTGGGACTTAAGAGCAATTCCTTGCAAGCTCTCCAATTCGCGCGTTCGGCACCCGGGGTCACGACCGCGCTTGTGGGCATGAGCCGCGCGGAGCACGTGCGCGCGAACCTTGAGGTGATCACGGTCGAACCTGCGCCGCGGGACCAGTTTCTGAAGCTGTTTGGACCTCGCAGCTAGGTGTCGCGGGCAGTCAGCTTTCCGGCGGGTGGGAATCGAGCCAGGCGTCGATCGCCGGTCCGATCTCGTCGAGGTGGGCCGCGAAGAAATGGTCGGCGCCCTCGACGAATACAAGCCGCTTTGGCTCCGGCAGGGTCGCGAACAGCGCTTCGAGATTCTCGCGCGATCCGAACTGATCTTCCGCTCCCTGAAGGAAAAGCTTCGGCTTCGCACACCGGCGCAGGTAAGACGCATCGACGTTGTTCACCGGCAGACCGAGAGCGATCACGCGCGATACGCGGCTGTCCTCGCAGCCAACCCGCAGGCCGACCCACGAGCCGAAACTGAATCCGGCCAGCACGATGGGCTTATCCGGGAATTCCCCGGCGAGATAGCCGAGCGCGGCACGAACGTCGTCCTGCTCGCCCGCGCCGCGGTCGTGCGCGCCTTCACTTTGCCCCACGCCGCGAAAATTGAATCGCAACACCGGCGCGCCCCGCTGGTGCAGCGCCTTGGCGGCTTGGTACACGACCTTGTTGTGCATGGTACCGCCGTAAAGCGGATGCGGGTGGCACACCAGTGCCACGAAATTCGGATTGGCTGTCGGCGCAGTCCAGAGGAGCGCTTCCAGGCGTCCGGCGGGTCCCGAAAGGAAGAAGCTGCGGTGAAAGACGTCAGCCATCAGCGGGTGCTCCGGCAGGCGGGCAGTTCGTCCAGTTCACGATTTCCCGGAACGCGAAGGACCGTCGCCATTCAGCCATTCCACCGCGACAGACGTAATAATCGCACTCGCGCCCTTTTCGGGGTTGGCCAGCGGTGCCGGTCCAGGTGAGTCCGGCAGATTTTCGACTCTCACGACGCGTCCGTGGATCTCGCCCTTCTTCGACCAATCGCCCCACGGGATTTGCGCGATCACAGTCTCGCCGGCAGCGTAAATGTGGGAGGTCTCAAACCGCGCGCCGTTGCGCGAGAGGTCGTGCGTCATCGATTCTTCCGGCCACGGTGTGCCGGCGAGGCGGACGAAAATCGGCAGCGCAAATGGGACGCGCTCGGAACGCCGCCGTTCCTGCTGGGCCAGGCGTGCGGCGCCACGCTGCGGCGGCTCCAGGCGAATCGCCACCCAGTAACCTCCAGCTTCATCGCGTTCCACGCGGGTGATCCGGCCGGGAGTCTCCGGTTGCGCCGAAGCACCAGCGTTGCGGTCGTACGGGAATACGATCCACATGCGGGTCAGCAGTTCGCACGCCTCGTTGCGATGAACGAGGACGCCCTCGCGCGACACGTCCAGCGTTTCCGTCATTTCGATCCTCATACCCAGAGGCCCCTGCCAGCGGATCCGTGCAGGAAGCCGGAGCGGTGCGCGGGGATGTTTTCGTCGTTCGCTGCAGGCGCTGGAGGACTCCATCACGTTTCATCCTAACGGCTGTGCACGCTTAGGTCAAACCGGCACGTCTGGTTCCTTTTTGGTGCCCCTTTTCCAGGGGCGGGCCGGCGAAATGTGAGTTTTGGTACTCGTTTTCGCCCTAGGAAACCCGTTGCGCGGTCAACACACCGATGGTAGTTTTGGGCAGCCTGCGACGGATGGGGGTCTCATGGGGAACGGAGTGGAGCGCCGCGCCGCCCGGCGGTTTTCGATGATGCTTCCGTTGAAGGTGCGCTTTTCGGCCGGGGACGCCGTGACGGAAAAGGCGGGCGAGACACGCGACGTCAGTTTCCGCGGGCTCTATTTCATGATCGAAGCAGCCGTGGAGTTGGGCAGCGCGATCGAGTTCGTCCTCACGCTCCCGCAGCAGATCACCCTGGCCGGCGACGTCCACATCCGCTGCTATGGCCGCGTCCTGCGCGTTGAGGCGCACAATGGCAGGCACGGAGTCGCGGCCCGAATCGAACGGTACGAATTCCTGCCCACTCCCGCCTGACCTCGCGCGGGCGCTGACCAGAAGGCGTCGCGCACCGCAAAAAACTCCTTCTCTTATCTTTCCCGCTGACGCAAGATTTAACCCTGGGTTCAAGCGATGGCGCGCCACACACTCCTGATCGATGCCGATGATACTCTCTGGGAAAACAACATTTTCTTCGAGAAGGCGATCGACGATTTTATCTCCACGCTGGAGCACCTGGGCTACACGCGCGAGTATATTCGCCACATCCTGAACGAAACCGAGCGCCGCAACATCCGCCAGCACGGCTACGGCGTGCGCAGCTTCCGGCGGTCTCTGGAAGATACCTATCTGAAGCTGGCCGGCAATTCCGCGCGGCGCGAGATCGTGCAGGAAATCGAGCGGATGGCCAAGGAGCTCGAAAGCACGCCACCGCACATTCTCGAAGGTGTTCCCGAAACGCTGGTGTACCTGGCGAAGCGCCACCGGCTGATCCTGCTGACCAAGGGAGAGCCGGCCGAGCAAGCGGCCAAGGTCGAGCGCTCGGGCCTGCAGCCGTATTTCGAAGCGATCGAAATCGTGCTCGAAAAAGACTCGGACACCTACGGCCGGATGATCGAGCAGTTCAAGATCGTCAAGTCGCACGGCTGGATGGTCGGCAATAGTCCGCGCAGCGACATCAATCCGGCGCTGCAGTCCGGATTGAACGCCGTTTTCATTCCGCATTCCGCCACGTGGGAGCTGGAAAAGTCCGCGCTCGAAAGCGGGACGGGGAAGCTGCTGATTCTCGCCGCGTTTCGCGAATTGCGCGGCCACTTTTAGCGGTAATTGCGCGGAAGGCCGTCCGGCCCACGGCAGTCCAAATTGTCCCAGAGGTGGGCCGGGCACTGGCTACTCGTAATTCTTCCCGCTCGATAGAATCGGATCATGACACACGAAACCCTTGGGCTGGCTACCAGCTACCGGGCGGAATTCGCCGATTTCGAGGGTGTCACGTATCTGAATGCAGCCATGCAGGGGCCCATGCCCCTGTGCGCCGCACGTGAAGCGCAGGCGGCGCTCGAATGGAAGAAGCATCCCTACCGCCTGCCGGACAGCGCTTACTTCGACCTGCCCGATCGCATCCGCGAGAAAGTAGTGAGACTGATTGGCGGCCGTTCCGACGAGGTCGCCGTCACTACGGGCGCGAGCGCCGGCCTCGCTGCCGTTGCCGCCGGAATCGACTGGAAGCCTGGCGACGAAGTGCTGGTCGGACGCGGCGAATTTCCCGCACATTCCTCCACATGGCTCCGTTACCAGCAGGCTGGAAAATTGCGCGTGCGAGTCGTCGAACCGCGCGGCCGCTTCATTTCCGCCGACGACTATATCGAACAGATCGGGCCGCAGACGCGCGTCGTCTCTGCGAGTCTCGTGCGATTCGACAATGGCGCAAAGCTCGATGCGGCTCGCGTGGCGCTCGCGTGCGAGAAAGTTGGCGCGGCCTTCGTGCTCGACGTAACCCAGTGCGCTGGAGCCATGACGATGAACATTCGCGATCTCGGCGCCTCGATGGCCGTCTGCAGCGGCTATAAGTGGTTGCTGGGTCCTTACGGCAGTGGCTTCTTCTGGGTGGCCAGTGAATGGACGGATCGGCTGCCGCTTGGCGCGGTCTATTTCATGGCGCTTGAAGGCGCGCGCGAATTTCACGCCATGCCGATCATCGCCAACATGCGCCCTGCGCCGGGAGCGCGGCGCTGGGATTCAGCAGAGACGGCGAATTTCACGAATCTCGCGGCGCTCGACTCCTCGCTCGATTTCTTGCTGCGCATCGGCGTCGATTCGGTTCAGCGCTACATCGACGCGCTCACGTCTGAGATCATCGACCGCCTTCCGGCCACTCGCTGCGTGCTCGCTTCGCCCGCCGAACGCGAGCTCCGTGGCCCCTACGTCTGCATCTTCGCGCGCGATCCGAAAGAGACACGCTCCCTCTACGAGAAGGCGCGCGCGGCGCAGGTCTCCGTCAGCCTCCGCGAAAACGCGCTGCGCATAGCGCCTCATATCTACAACACGCCGGAAGACATTTCACGATTGATGGAAGTCCTATCGGTTTGAGCCCGGGTTCTTATTGCTGCGGCGCATAGTCGTGCGGGTCCCGATATTGGAACGGCACGTGGATGACGACCTCGGAATCCACCGGTAACTTCGCTCGCGTGGCCGGCAAGAAGCTCCACTGCTTGAAAGCCTCGATCGCATTTCGGTCGAGCTGCGGATCGAGCCCGCGCACGATCTGAATGCTGTCAACGGACCCGTCCTTGCGGATGATCGCGTAGAGCACCACTTGGCCTTGCACGTGTCCCTTGATTAGCTCGGGCGGATATTTGGGATCCGCCGTGCGCAGTGCGACCGGTCCCGCCAGCGGATCTTTGTGGTTGAAAGGCGGGTCTTCGCCTTCATCCAGCTCCGCGAAACTGAGAATCCAGCTTCCGGTGGCGCTGGTCAGGTTCGGCCGGTTGACGTGCATCGTATAGACTTCGCTGCCGAGGATTTTCTCCGGCGGCAGGCTCGGGTCGAGCGCAACCGCATCGATCGGAACACGCCGGGTGTTGATCGACGGTTGATAGGGAGTCGTCGGCTTGAGGTTTAGCCGGCCGGAACGGCCTGCTCCCGCCGCAATTCCGCCGCCACCGGTCGTCCTCGGTTCGATGCCGCCGCTGACGCTGATTGCCGCCGGCAAGGAACCTCCGCCCGGGCCTCCGGCGGTGACTCCGCCTGGTGTTGCGGACCCGCTAGCGCCGGTTGCACCGCCCGCCGACCGGCTCTCCGATCCACCCGGTTCTCCCGGTTTTGTCCCAGCAGGGGAAATGGAGATGCGTGCGGCCAAATTTCCCTCCGGCACGCTCGCCGCCGGAATCGGGGGGCCCGGCGTGGCTGACAGCGCAATCACATTTCGCAGTCTCGAGTCGTTTGGCGCCGCGCCGATCTCCGGAGCGGTTGCATTCGCAACCAGCTCATGCTGGCGAGCCACCGGCGCGGACATCGCGCTCAAAGGAATCTGAGGGCGTGCGATCACTGTCATGGTCGGAGCGATATTGAGCGGTCCGGAAGTTTTTTGCGTGTTCGGCACTTCCGCTACCGCGGATTCTTGCAAGGCTCGGTGGCGAAGCTTTGGGGCCACAGCCGAAGCCGAAAGCTGGAACTTTGGCCTCTCCAGTTGCGGCGCGCTCCACTGCACGATGTTCGGCAGTTGCGGCACGATCTTGGGCGGCGCGTTCGGCGCATCGGGACGAATCAACGTCTGCCGCGGGTGTGTGACGCGCACGGGAATCGAGAGAATCGTTTGCCGCGGATGAAATGCGTCCGCGCCCCGCTCGTCCACAGGTTTGGCTGCTTGAGTCCGGTGACTGCGCGGAGCGATGCGCTTCAGCGTAGCGGCCGGAAGCGAGATCGGAGGCAAATCGGCGGGCGCGCTATACCAGGTCAACTCGATTTGCACGGGCGCAAGTGTGGGGGTGCTCTGCGGCAGAAAGCCCCAGATCGGCAGGATCAGCAGCCACACCAGCCCGATGTGCCACACGCTCGATGCCGTGAATGCGCGAAGCGGCAGCCGCCCGCGTATCCAATCCACGCGAAAGTCGCGGATCTCCGCGAGTTCGCTGTCCGCGGGCGGATGCGGCCCCTTGAAAACGCTGGCGAGGCTTGTTCGAAATTCCTGTCCGGGCGTCTCCCAATCGATTCCCAGGTCGAGCCTGGGCAGGCGCGCGTGCGGCGAAAGCTCGATCAGGGCATCAATGGGCGGATCGGCCTCGCGTTGGAGAAGGGGCTGCATGGGTGCGGCCATTATACCTTGATGAGATGCAGTGCCTCGGTTACAGGACCAAGGGTCACGCGGCTGCAGCGAGACGGTAGAAACTTAGCGTGGCATCACCCTGTTCCACTTCTCGCGTGCATTCCAGGCGCTTCAGGCGTTCTGGTAGTTCCATGCCGCTCCTGTGCTCGACGATCACCACACCATGGGGCGCGATCAAATGCGACGTGTCCAGAAATTCAAGTACTCGAAAGTGCTCTTCGGTCTCCTCGTAAGGCGGATCGAGAAAGATGAAGTCCGCGATCAAATGCCGCGTGCCGATTTTCTGGAGGCCGGCCAGGGCATCTGCTTCGATCAACTCCGCTCCGGCGCGAATCCCCAGCGTTGCCAGATTCTCGCGGATGAGCCGTGCCGCCCTCGCGTTGGACTCGACCAGAATCACCTCCCGGGCCCCGCGGCTCACCGCTTCGATCCCGATCGCGCCCGTGCCTGCGTAGAGGTCAATGAAAAGCGAGTCCTCCACGGCGGGACCGAGGATATTGAAGAGCGTCTCGCGCAGGCGGTCGCTCGTCGGCCGGATGCGTAGCGTGCCCGGTCCCTTCAGTCTCCGGCTCCGAAATTTTCCTGCGATCACGCGCACGGTTCGATCCCTGTTCGTGGTTATCCCACGGCTGCCAATTGATACCGCTTCTGCCACGCTGGGCTGGCCGCTTCGAGCCGCGCGACCACCTCGCCCGCGCGCGATGGATCTTCAGCGAGAGCAAACGCCTCGCGTCGCGCGAGTTCGAGCAGCTCGCGGTCGCGCAGCGGCTGCGCGAACGAAAAGGCAGCATCGCCGTGCTGCCGCGTGCCGAAGAATTCTCCAGGGCCGCGCTGTTTCAAATCGCGCTCAGCGATCTCGAAGCCGTTGGACGTGGCCACCATCGTCTCGATGCGCTCGCGCGCCTCGCCCTTGATCGATTTCGGCGCCACGAGGATGCAGTGCGACTTTTCCGAGCCGCGCCCGATCCGTCCGCGGAGCTGATGAAGCTGTGCCAGTCCGAAGCGATCGGCGTGTTCGATCACCATCACGGTCGCGTTTGGCACGTCCACGCCGACTTCAATCACTGTCGTCGCGACGAGGATCTGAAGCTCGCCGCGCCGGAATCGTTCCATGACCTCATCTTTTTCTTCGTTTTTCAGCCGGCCGTGCAACAAGCCCACGCGAAAATTGGGGAATACGATCTTTGCGAGGCGCTCGTATTCCGCCGTCGCCGCCTTGAGTTCCTGTTTGGATTCCTCGATCACGGGATAGAGCACGAAAGCCTGGCGGCCGCGCGCGACTTCGCGCCGCACGAATTCCCATACACCGGTCAATTGCGCGTCCGACGCCCAGCGCGTTTCAACCGGCGTGCGCCCCGGTGGCATCTCGTCGATCACCGAAAGCTCGAGATCGCCATAGAGCGTGAGCGCGAGCGTCCGCGGAATCGGCGTCGCCGTCATCACCAATACGTGGGGCGACGCGCCCTTCTCGATCAGCCGCTTCCTCTGAAGCACGCCAAAGCGGTGCTGTTCGTCTACGATCACGAGGCCGAGCCGGTGAAACTTCACAGGCTCTTCGATGAGCGCGTGCGTGCCCACCAAAATCTGCGTTTCGCCGCTTTCGACTCGCGCGAGGACAGCTTCACGTTCGGCGCGCTTCTGGCCGCTCACGATCAAATCGACGCTGTAGCCCGCCGCTTGAAACACGCGCCGCGCCGCAAGGAAATGCTGCACCGCGAGAATTTCGGTCGGGGCCATGAGCGCCACCTGGTAGCCATTTTCGATCACGATCGTCGCCGCTTCGAGCGCCACAATCGTCTTTCCGCTTCCGACGTCTCCTTCAAGCAGACGGTGCATCGGGTGAGACTGCTCGACGTCTGCGGCGATTTCGGCCAGCACGCGCTTTTGCGCCGTCGTCGGCTTGAACGGAAGAATGCGCTTCAGCGCCTCGCGAATTCTCTCCTCGCGAACGCGCATGGCGATTCCAGGCTGCCGATGCTCTTGCTGGCGGCGCAGCGCGAGCGCGAGCTGATAGTAGAAAAATTCTTCGAAGATCAGCCGCACCTGTGCGGGGCTCCGAAAGCTGTTCAGCAGTTCGAGATTCTCGTCTTTCGGCGGAAAATGCGCGTACATCAGTGCGTCGCGGCGAGTCGGAAAGCGAAAGCGCTCGCGAATTTCTTCAGGCAAGGGGTCCGGCAGATCGCCGTCGAAACCTAGCAGCGCGCTGTAGACAATCCGGCGCAGCATGCGCGAGCTGATTGCGCCAATCGCTTCGTAAATCGGCACGATGCGGCCCACTTCGGTGGAGTCCGATGGCGCTTCGTCGCCGCTGCTGACGAGCTCGATCTGCGGATTCACCATCTCAATCCGGCCGGGACGGTAGGAATCGACTTCCGCTTTGCCGTGCAGGACCAGCCGTTGCCCCTCTTTGAGCCGACCTTCGAGGTACGCGCCGTGGAAAAAGCGCGCGTGCAGCGAGCCTGACTTGTCCTTCACGGTGACATGAAAGATCGGCCCGCGGCCGCGCGTGAAGCGGACTGTACTTCCGCCTCCCGCGCCAACCTCGGCGAGCACCGTGTAAACCTGACCGGGCAGCATCTCGGCGATCGGCGTAAACCGGATGCGGTCTTCGTAGCGAAAGGGAAGGTAGCTGAGCAGATCTCCGACCGTCGCGATTCCGCGCTCTTCGAGCGCCGCCGCCCGCTGCGGGCCGACGCCTTTCAGATACTTCACGGGAGTGTTCAGCGCGATGGCCATGCTACGGGTGATCGTACCGCAGAAGGCGCAGCTACTTGCCGTCCACTGAAAACGCCAGCAGCACGTTGCCGGCCGTGCTGCCCTGAAAGAAGTAGCCGGAGTTGACAAACAACATTCCGTCGACGATCACGGCGCCCGATTCGTCGAGCGATCCGCCGCTCGCTTTCACTCCGTTGACGGTCTGGTATTCCCGCTGCGTGTCCACGTCCCAGATGATCTTGCCGTCTTTCATCGAGTAGGCGCGCAGGTGCCCGTCGACGCCGCCGGAAAAAACGACCCCCGGAATCGCCGTCACCGCGGCCGATTGTGCCGGGCTGCACCCAGCCCTATCGCACCCCGGATGCGGTGTGTGCCAGACGATCTCCCCGCTCGCAAGCTTCAGCGCGAAAAGCCCACCCCCGATGTTCGGATCGAGTTCGTAGGGCACGCCGTAGACGGACGGTCTGCCCGCGGCCGATCCCGGCGCCGCCGCTCGCCGCTGAACGTCCGAAACCGCGACGTAGATGTTTACCGCATCCGCCGCCGAGCCCCATTGCACCCCGCCCAGAGTTCCCCCGCGTCCGACGCGCCTCCGCCAGAGCAATTTGCCTCGCCTATCCGGATCGACTGCGTAGACAACTCCAGATTTTGCTCCGGCCACGAGCGCACGCTTGCCATCCTGCAGATCGACCAGAATCGCCGACGAGCCAAAATCGAAGTCCGGCCCGTTCGATCCCGGACAATTCACGCGTTGCTCCGCGGGAAGATCGCAATCGACGTTGTAGGCGTCGGCCTTCGTGGTCTGGCTCGACCACTCGATCTTTCCAGTCCCCATGTCCAACGCCAGGAATGCGTCGGATGTATTCGTCGGCGGATCGGAGTAGTTGTCGCCCGTGGTCACGTAGACCATGTGCTTCTTGAGGTCCACGGTCGGCGACGACCAGATTCCGGCGCCCGACGGACCCCACAGCTGCACGCCATTCTTGTTCTTGCTGGCGGGCTTCGCCTCCTCCGCAATCGTGTACGTCTTCCAAATCACTTTGCCGGTAGCTGCGTCCAGCGCTGAAAGGCTGCCGCGGAATTTGCAGCATTCGTACTTTGCATCCGCGCCGCTCACTTCTTCAAGTGATGACACGCCTACATACAGCTTTCCTTCGGCAAGCGTCGGTGCGCCGGTCACGTGTACATCGGGATGCGCATCGAGACTCGTCTTCCACAAAACGTTTCCGGTAAGCGCATCGACGGCATACACGTTCCCATGCTGATCGCCGAAATACGCAGCCCAGCCGTTTCCATTCGCGCCGATCGTAATCGCGGTGCGAACCGGAGAATCCGTCCTCAGCACCCAGTAGATGCATCCCGTTTTCGCGTCGAGCGAGTAGACCCGGTTCGCTGCGCTCCCGACGAAGATGCGCCCGGCCACAATCGTCGGCTGCGCGTACGCCTGATTCGCGTCTTCGTATCCAAACGCCCACTTCAGTTTCAGGCTGGGAAGGTCGTCCGCCCTGAGCCGCGCCATTGCCGCAGGCTGAAAGCGGTGCTGCGTCACATCCACGCCCCACCCATTCCAATGCGGGCGCTCCTCGCGCGGCTGAAAGGCTGGCGCGCCTACTGGACAGATGTCGGTGTCGGCGGACGGGCCTTTCTCTACGGCTTCTCGCTCAGAAAGAAATCGAGCCAGTGCGTCGACTTGTTCCGGCGAAAGATTCGCCGCCTGCGTGCGCATGTTTCCCGTCGTGAGTGCGATTCGGATGTCTTGTCGCGACATTTGCGCCAGCGCCGATCGCACAGGCGAGCGTGCAACCTGCCCTTCGTGACACGAGGCGCAGCGCTCTCGATAAATTGCCTCGCCAGCGGCTTTTGCGGAGTCACTGTCCTGCGCCGCGCCCGGAAGGCACACGATAACTGCCAGCATCAGTAGGACCGAGATGTGTCGCAACATTGCCTCCGCGCCGCACTGTAGCATGACCGCGCGTGGCAATTTCCATCAGTTTCAGTGGTAGAATCCCCGCACTCTGAGGGAGGGGAATCGCCGATGCGGAGACTCTGCCTGATCGCCTTCTTGCTCTTGCCCGCCGCAGTTATCGCTCAACAGCAGCAGGATTTTTCCAAAGTCGAAATCAAGGTCACAAAAGTTTCCGGCAACATCTACATGCTCGAGGGGCAGGGCGGCAATATCGCGGCTTCGGTCGGCGAAGATGGCATCGTCATCGTCGATGACGAATTCGCCCCGCTCGCGGAAAAGATCCAGGCCGCGCTCAAGAATCTCGGCATCACGGACAAGCCGGTGCGCTTCGTCCTCAACACGCATTTCCACGGTGACCATACGGGCGGCAACGTGCCGTTCGCGACGGGCGGCGCCACGATCATCGCCCATGACAACGTGCGGAAGCGTCTGGAAACCGGCGGTCCCGGCGGCAACGGCGGCTCGATCAAGACGCAAAATCCGCCGCAGCCGAAGGCCGCGCTCCCGATCATCACCTTCGAGCACGACGTAACGGTTCACCTGAACGGAGAAGACATTCGCGCCTTGCATTTTCCCGCCGGGCACACGGACGGCGACTCGATTATTTTCTTTCCCAAAAACAACGTCGTGCACATGGGAGACGATTTCGTCCGCTACGGCTTTCCGTTCGTCGATGTGACTAACGGCGGCACCGTGCAGGGCATGGCCGACGCATGCGAGAAAGTCGCTGCCGAACTTCCCGCCGACGTGAAAGTCATCCCGGGCCACGGCGCGCTTTCAAATCTGGACGACGTGCGCGCCTTCGCCAAAATGCTGCGGGAAACCACCGCCGTGATCCAAAAGGCTCTCGCAGATCACAAAACGCTCGATCAGATGAAACAGGAAAAGATCCTCGCGCCCTGGCAAAAGTGGAGCGGCGATTTCGTGAATTCGGACGCGTTTATCGAGACCGTCTACAACTCGCTCACAGGCACGAAGGGCCAGTTTATCCGGCACAATTGATAAAGGGGCCCCAGGTCGACGGCGAGTCGAGCCTGGGGGATCAGACGGGCTCCCAGGTCGACGGCGAGTCGAGTCTGGGGGGATTGGTTGTGCCTCAGCGGGCGAGGCAATCACATGACGCGCCAATTTCTCGGAGCGACTCCTCGGCGATGGCTCGAATACTTGGCGGCGATTCTTCTGGGACAGGTGATCTACTACTTTTCCCTCACGCCCCACCTTCCTGATTCGTTGCGCCACCACGGCTCCAGCGTTGACCTGGGCATGTTGGTGGATTTCTTGGTTTGTCTCGCCGTCTACGGCCTGATTCGTCTCGGCACCTATCTCCAACACAGCTAGCCAGGGACACGCTGGCGGGAAACCTTCCCCCGGCCATGTGCATATACGGTTAGCAAGGAATGGTCGCGGCATGCTAAGGCTTTGTGGGACGACGATGCGTACGCTTTGCGTCTTAGTGTTGGTCGCGGCGTTGGCGGCTGTGGGTTTTGCATCTCCTACGCGTAGACAGAATGTAGCTACGCAAGCCTTACCCGCGCGTCTGAACAACGGGATAAATGAGGAGATGTTCGTCAAAATCGGCGGCATCAAGCAATGGATAACGATTAAAGGCGAGGACCGTAACAACCCGATTGTCCTTTTCCTGCACGGTGGACCGGGAGACGCCCTCAGCCCATCCGCCGATGCCATGTTCTCCGGATGGGACAAACACTTCACGCTTGTGCAATGGGACCAACGCGGCGCAGGCAGAACCTACGGCAAAACTGGCCCATCTATCGCGTCGACTTTGACCATCGACCGCATGGTCCGGGATGGCGTCGAAGTCTCCGAGTTTCTCACACACGAACTCCACAAGAAGAAGATCATCATCGTCGGTGGCTCTTGGGGGTCAATCCTCGGGATTTATCTGGCTCATACTCGACCCGACCTGTTCTACGCATATATCGGTACGGCTCAAATCGTGAACTGGCAAAAAGGTCTGTCCGCAAGCTATTCACGCGTGCTGGAAATGGCGCGTGCCTCGGGCGACAAGCAGGCGATTACTGCGCTGACGACAATCGGACCGCCACCCTGGAATTCGATTTCGAAATGGCCCATGTACCACAAATGGGAACAGACGTATCAGGCCAAGCTGGTGACAGCGCCGGCAGCTCCAACGACAATCAGCGCCGAGTACGCGTCCGCGCAGGAGCGGGCCCAATATGCGGCCGCCGACGATTTTGATTTCGAGCATTTCTGGGGGCTGACTCTGTCAGGACCGCTCACCAGGGTCGACCTTCCAGCGCTGGGAACCGAGTTTGAGGTTCCGATCTTCATAATTCAGGGCCAAGAAGATCTCACAGCGGTTCCCGAATTCGCGAAAGCCTATTTCGACAGCCTGAAAGCACCGCGCAAGCAATTCTATTCGGTACCTGGCACTGGCCACGCGCCGACCGTTCCCGAGCTGAACCTAGTGCTGAAGATACTCACCGATGAAGTGCGACCCCTAGCCCTAGAACGCTAACGATGCCGGTGTTCCGGTTCGCTGGGAAGGCTAGCGACCAATTTGTCCGCAAGAACCGGATAGCCGCGCGCGTATATCAGTTGTATGAACTCTGGGACCGGCGCGAGACTGGCGCTGGGAGCTCCCATGTCCATCACACCGAGCGATCCAGGCGCCCCGCCCGGCGACGAAGCCTTTTTGAATCAATGCCCGGAGAGTGCCAAAATGGCCTCATCAGGTGCTAACCAAGGGACCTCTGGGCCGTCTATCGGTTCAGGGCCCGAAGAAAGGCTGGAGACCGGGGCAGGCGGGCCGGTCCGCACAGGCGAGCGGAACCAGACCGAGTTCAGCTCAACGGCAGAAAGCGGGGCCCCCATAGCGCCGCTGTTGCGCGATGGGGTGCTAGACACTATGGGGATGAGCGTCGCACTCGAGGGAGATGCGCGCCAGGCAGCGGCAGTGAGGCTCGCGGAAGAGCAGGCACTGGTCCGTAAGGCCCAGGCGGGCGACCGTCTGGCATTTGAGGATTTAGTGCGCCGCTACGATCGCGACGTCCTGCGCTTGGCCACGAATCTGGTTCATCGCTCGGAAGACGCTCGGGATGTTTACCAGGAAAGCTTCTTGCGCGTGTACCGGAATCTCCACCGCTTTCGGTTCGAGTGCAGCTTTTACACGTGGCTTTATCGCATCGTGACCAACGTCGCTTTGGACCATCTGCGCCGCCGGACCAGCCATCGCGAAGAGCAGGCTCCTGTGCCCGAGGACGCCGAGAGCGGAACGCGGGATTTCTTCGACCGCCAGCCCGAACCGAACGCCGCGGCAAATCCCGAGAGAAAGTTGTTGGGTCAAGAGCTTGGCAAGCACATTCAGGAAGCGATGAAGCGTCTCTCGCCGCGCGAACGCATGGTCTTTGAGATGAAGCATTACCAGGGCCTGCGATTGCGCGCCATCGGCGATCTGCTCGGGACCTCCGAGGAAACCGCCAAGAACTCGCTTTTTCGCGCCACGCGAAAGCTTCGCGAGAGTCTGGGTTCGCTGCGTTAATCGAGGATTGAACGGGAGCATGTCGGAGAGCTACAACCCGAACGAAGAGATGCGAGGCGAGGATTTGCCCAGCCAGGCATGCGCCGAATGGGAGCCGCTGCTCGTCCTTTTCGCGGCTGGTGACGAGCTCGATTCTGCCGATGAGACTCGGCTGAAGACGCATCTCGCGAACTGCGCTGAATGTTCTCTGGCGCTGGCGCAGGAAAGAGAAATACTCACGATTCTTGCGGCGCACCGGAACGATCCGACTCCGGCCGAACTGGCGGCCTGCCGCGCAAGCCTCCAGGACGCACTCGATCGCGAAGAAGATCGCGGCTGGCTGGCTCGCGTGTTCGGATCGGCGCTTCCATCAAGCTGGCTTGTTCCGGGTCCTGCGTGGAGCGCCGCGATGCTCCTGCTGATCGGTTTCACGGTGGGCGTTTTGGCCCCGCGCCTCTTCCGGCATGCGGGAACGCCCACTCCGGCGGACACGAGCGCAACGAAGATTGTCGCACCTGCACCTACCAACCTCCCCGCGCCTACCGATTCCATTCCCACTGCCATTGACCTGCACTCGGCCGACGTCGCTGGACTCAATGTGTTTCCTTCGAGCGGTGAAGGGCCTGCTCGCGTCGAAGTGCAGCTTCGCGCGCAGCAGCCGGTGACGGTGCAGGGCACTGTGGACAACGATGACGTGAAGAACGTCCTGCTTGGAATTCTGGCCAAGGGTGATCGCATTTGCCCGGATATTCGCCTCGACGCCGTTGATTGCCTCCGCTCGCGCGGCAACGATCCCGACGTTCGCTCCGCGCTGTGCCGCGCCGTCCGCACGGACCACAATGCTGCTGTCCGCCTGAAGGCGCTGGAAGCTCTGAAGAACGTCGATCCGGAAGACGTCGTTCGTCAGACGTTGCTGGAGGCGCTCGTGCAGGACCAGAATCCCGGCGTGCGCGTCGAGGCCATCAATGCGCTGCGCGGCATGGCCGCGAAGAGCCAGGCTGCTTCCGACGACCACATGGCATCGGTGTTGCGCGATCGCATGGAAAACGATCCCAACACGTACATTCGTCTCCAGAGCGCCGCGGCCCTTGGCGAGCTGGGTCCTCGCGCGAAGTTCTAATAAGGCAGAGCAAAATGACAGCGCCGATCTCCCGCCCCGATGTCTCGAAAGGATCCTCGGCGGGAATCTTGGTTGTGACGTTGGCAATTTGCTTGTTTGCTTCGGGACCGGCGTCGGCGCATCGCAGGTCGGTCGAATCTCGTCGTGCTGCCTCCGGCCAGCGTATCACGCAGGATCTTACCGGCTCGGTCCCTACGCATGGTGGGGAGCACGTCCGCCTTACGACTGAACTTGGCAGTATCGCTGTCCACGCGCAAGACTCCGACAAACTCGAATACCGCATTCATCTCGAAACCGATTCATCGCGCGAAGACGCGCAGCAGCTCCTAAAGAGTTTCACAGTCTCGGTGCGCCAAACCGACGACGGAGTTTTTCTCAAAGCCGAGTCTCCGGGCCAGCATTGGACTGGGCGCCTTTGGGCGACTCTCGAGTTGAGCGTCCCCAAAAATGTCAGCCTGGACGTCTCGACGGGCGGCGGCAATATCGATGCCGCTGAAATTCAGGGCCGCGTGAAGCTTTCCACGGGCGGCGGCAACATCACGGCAGGCAACATAGGCGGGCCGGCTCGGCTTGAGACCGGCGGCGGCAACATCGTCGCGAAAAGCGTCGCCGGAGAACTCTACGCCAGTACCGGCGGTGGCCACATCGTCGTCGGCGCCGTGGCGGGCAACGCCACGCTGCATACGAGCGGTGGGCACATTCGCGTCGCTTCGATTCAGGGAACCGCACGCCTTGAAACGGGCGGCGGCAATATCACGGTCGGCCATTCCGGCGCGGAGCTGACCGCTTCCACCGAGGGCGGCGAAATTCAGGTCGGCGAAGCGGCTGGGCTTGTGCGCGCGAAAACCGGTGGCGGCGGAATTCGCGTGGTTCGCATGTTCGGACCCACGGACCTCGAGACGGGCGGCGGCAGCATCTATCTGACGCAGGTCGATAGTCCCGTGAAGGCCTCCACGAATTCCGGCGGAATCACGGCATGGTTCGTTGCGCCGCCGAAATCCTCCGGTACCTGCGAACTGCAATCGAGCGACGGCGATATCGTCGTGCATCTGCCGCGCGAGTTGCCCGTCACGATCGATGCGCAGGTCGAAAAGGGCGAAGATCACCGCGTGATCGTGGATCCGGCCTTTGCGCTCAGGGTGAGCCGCGACGAATCCTCGAAGGAGCACACGCTCCATGCCGAGGGCGCGCTCAACGGCGGCGGCGAACTGCTGCGCCTGCGAACGATCGCAGGCAATATCCGCTTTGTCCTGAGCGACACGGACAAGCAGGTCGAACTCTACAAACAACAGATGGCGCAGCTCCAGAAGCAGACGGAGGAACTTCAAAAGCAACTGATGCAGCAGGGGCTGGAGGGGCAGATTCCGTAGGGAACCAAACACCGCTGCAAAACGTAACTCTATCCAGGAAACCAGGCTTTTGGCGGTCACGAAGGTTGCACTCGAAGGGGGCGTAACGTGCAAACGACGCGGGGCAGTCGAGTTCAATTTCTCGGGATGCGAGCGCTGTTGCTGACGGCAGCCGCGCTCTGCATCGCTATGCCAAGCTTTGCCACCACAACGCAAGTTTTCGATCAGACTTATCCGCTGCAGTCGGGCGGTCATTTTGTTCTCGACAACGTGAATGGCTCGGTGCAGGTCGAGGGCTGGGACCGCGACGAGGTGGAAGTCACCGCCGTGAAGACTTCGCAGAACGATCCGCGGGACGTCGATCGCGTGCAGATCGAGGTCGAAAGCCATCCTTCCGAAGTGGACGTTCACACGCGGTATCCCGATGGCGAGGGCGCTGGAGTGGCGGTCGAATATCATATCCACGTGCCGAACCGCGTGCTGCTCGGCAGCGTGCATACAGTGAACGGAAGCCTGATCGTGCGCGGAGTCGATGGCGGCGGAGAATTGCGCTCCGTGAATGGCGACGTCGAAGTGCTGCAAAGCTCGGGCCGCTTCAACGCCAAGACGACGAACGGCAATTTACGCCTCGAGCTGCGCGAACTCGGCGACGGCGCGCCGATGAATCTGGAAACTGTGAACGGCTCGGTCGAGCTCGGGCTTCCCTGGGACGCACGCGCCGATCTGAACGTCCGCAACATGAACGGCGATTTGTATTCCGACATTCCCGTCACGTCGATGGAGGCGATGCCGGGTTCGCGCGCGTTCCACGGGCGGCTCGGCCACGGCGGCAGCGCAATCTCGGTGCGCACCGTCAATGGCGGCATCCGCCTGCTCCTTGAACACCCCGGCGCGTGACGCCGCGACGTTGATTCTAGCGGGCTGAGCGCGTTCTCTATTCGCGGAGGATTTCGGCGTTGTTGGTGGGGGCGACGAGGCGGACGAGGCGGCCGCCGTCGAGGAAGAGGTCGATTTCGAGGTCTTCGGTTTTAGCAGTCAATTCTTCGAGCTTCTTTCCGTTCACGTCCTGATTTCCGAGCGATTCGACAGTAATTGTGCCGGGAGCCAAAGACTGCGGCACGAGAACGGAGAAGGTCTGCGCGCCTTTTTTTTGGCGATCGTAGAGGCGCGCGAGCACGGCGTACTGATGGTAGAGATTATTGTCGAGGACGACGATGGGCGACGTGTTGTACGTGAACTGCTGCGTGTAAGGATGGGCGCCCTCGAGATGAAGTTCGATCGTCGCAGTCAGATTGGAGAATTCGACGGCGGCGGACGCTTTTTTCTTGCCTTGTGTGGACCACTCATAGCGTACCGGAGCGCCGTCGGGGCGCAGTTGCAGGGTTCCCGAGACGCGCTGAACGCCGTCCGCGGTCTGAACCTCTGAGCTTCCGTGGGCGACCCAATTGCCGCCATTCGGATTGATTTCGAATTCTTCCTTTCCCATTTGCTGGCCGTTGACGACGATCCGGAAAGTTCCCCGGTCCTCGACGAAGACGGACGCTGGATTGGGGCCGGCCGCGCTTGGCCGGAACTCCGCTCGCGAACGCGGCGTTCGCGCCAGAATGCCCGCAGCGCCGAAGATAGACAGGCATGCCGCAGTCACGATAGCTGCGCGGCGTCGCCGCATGGCGGCCATCACGCTGTCACCTTGGGAAAAATGCCGAGCGCGAGAATCTGCTCAACCACGCGCCACGGGTCGGCATCGCTATCCACGCGGTAGTCCGCGAGTTCATAGGTCGGTAAGCGCTCTTCGTAGAGACGGCGGAAACTGGCCTCGTCACGGAAAAGCGGCCGGTCAGTGATTTGAGCGCAGCGCCGCAAGAGCTCCTCGATCGGGCAGCGAAGCCAGATCAGGATGGCTCCGTGCTCGCGAAGAAGCGCGAGATTTTGCGGTTGAGTAATGGTCCCGCCGCCGAGGGAAACGACACGAGGCTTCGATGTCTCTTCGGATTCGGCAACGATGCGCGCAAGCTGTTCGCTTTCGATCCGGCGGAACTCTGGCTCGCCCGCCCGGGCGAAGATTTCGGGAATCGTCGAGCCGGAAACCTCCGTGATGCGCCGGTCAAGATCGACGTGGGGCCAGCCAAGCTGTCCGGCCAGAAGGCGACCGGCCGTAGATTTGCCACTACCCATGAATCCGGTGAGGCAGACGAGTCTGCGAATGCGAGTCTCAGTGGTCATGAAGTGATTCGAAACCGGCAGCCCGCGACTGCTGAACCGTGCAATCAATCTCGCTTCAGGATGTTGATTGTACCATCGAAGGAGCTGAGCTCGACTTTGGCGCGGCCGGTGTTCATCGTGCCGAACAGCGCGTTACCGAACCGCGGCAGGAAATGGCGGTGCGAAGAGGGCGTGAGTTTCGCTTCGTTATTGACCTTGCCCTTCAGCGAAGTGGCGCTCAGATCGAACGAGTCGCCGGGCGAGAAGCGAACTTCGATCACGCCGCTGTAATTCTTGAGCTGATAGGTGCCATTGGGAAGAAACTCGCCGTTGAAGAGGATGTTTCCTTCCGAGGTCTGGGCGCGGACGTGAAAACTCCGGAGATCGATAAAGCCGAAATTGCCGCTGATGGAGGAAGCTTCAATGCGCCCCGCGCAACGGAGGCACTTGAACGCGCCGTCCACGGTCTTGACGGTCAGGTAGCCAGCGGCATCTTCCAAGGCCACGTCGGCGGCGATCGTCTCGACGTTCATGTCGCCGAGCACATTCGACACGTCGACACCACCCGAATCATCGTGGATTTGGAGCTCGGTGTCCTCTGGGACGCTGATTTCGAAATCGGCGCGAAGATCGTTTGGCGAGGCGTTGTCGGGAATCTGACGCGTCATGATTTCGACGCGGTTTCCGTTCTGTTCGGTATCGACTTCCACGCGGTCGGTGGCGCGCTTGGCGACGACCATTACTTCGGATTTCGTCCAGGCACGAACAATCACCGTGCCGGTCGGATTATGGACTGTCACGACAGGATGGGCTTCGACCTTGAAATGCCGCTCGAGGCGGTCCGCCAGAGCGGGCGCGGCCATCAAGAGAAGGCCCGGGACGAGCACGCCAGCAGTCTTCCAGTGAAGATGGCTCCGAAGAGGGGCTTGGGTGCTCATCGGGAGTCTCCGCGTTCGGCTATCTGCGCGAGAAGGTTCGCCTTCTGTTGATAGGCGTCGTATAGATAATCGCGCGCGATTTCGCTTTCGGGTTCTTCCTGCACGCTTTTTTCACACAAAGCTATGTAGTTGTCAACAATCGTCAGGTTCTTCTGCAGGGAAGAGGTGACTACGGGATCGGCATTCATCATCGCCGACACCGCGCTTTGTTCTGCGGCGTCAAGCTGAGCTGTGAGAGGCTGCGTGGGAACCTCCGCGCCATTGAATCGGCGGTAGCCGTGCCCGGCGAGGGCAATGCTCACCGCCACGAGGGCGACCAGATAAGCCCCGGCCAGGGTCGGCCGAGGAACAGCCGAGAAGATGCCGCCAAACCAATTCGCGAAAGTTTCCGCCCAATCGGCGCGTTCGGGGCGAATCAGTTTTTCGTGTTCCAACTGGGACCGGAGAGAAAGCCAGACGCGCTCGGGTGGATCCACGTCAGCGAGTTCTGTAGATCGCGCCGCCTCGCGGAGGGAGTCGAGGTCCTCGACCAGCCCGCGACAGCTCGAACAACCGCGCAGGTGCACGTGAGCGTCGGTGGTGCGCTCGCCCTCCATCCACCGCTCGAGTTGATTCCAGAACTCGTTGCAGTCCATCGTGGCCATGATACTCAGTCCTCGCTGGCGGAGGCGCTTCCCGCGGCCCGGCGTTCCTCGCGAGCCTTGTCACGGAGTGCTTCGTGCAACAGTTCGCGGAGGCGCATACGTGCCTTGTGCAGTTGCGACTTCGAATTGCCGATCGAACAGCCCATGATCTCTGCTATCTCGTTGTGCTCATATCCTTGCACATCATGGAGGACGAACACCGCCTTATAGCCGGGCGGCAACTGCTCCACCGCCCGCTGCAAGTTGACGCGGTCCAGAGAACCGCTCAACTTCAGATCGGGCGCTCCGAAATCTCGGCGCGGGCTGCCGGATTCTTCATCTGGTTCGGTCACCTGCTCCAGAGAAGTCTCCTTGCCCGACTTCTTTCGCAACTTCATGAGTACGACGTTGACCGCCAGGCGATGAAGCCAAGTGGAAAACGCCGACTCACCGCGAAACGTGGAGATCTTTCGGAAGAGCTGGAGGAACGCTTCCTGCGTCAGATCCTCTGCCTCGGCCGTATTCCCCACCATTCGAAGGCACAACGAATACACCCTGCGGCTGTGCAACTGGTACAGGCGTTCGAACGCCGCCGCATCGCCTCGCTGGGCAAGCCGGATCGACTCTGATTCCGGCACCTCCCCAGCTTCAGTTCGTCTTGTTCGGGCCACGCTACCCGTCGGGACGCATCCTTCAGTGCGATGCGTCAGCCTCTTTGAGAGTTGTACCTATGGTTCTTGCGCCGCAGCAATCCCGCCCTTGGGCTTCGACGGCTGGAAACTGCGGTAACACGCGCTACGTCCGAGGATTCGCTCCGTCACTTATTTTCTTCGGAACGGCGTCGTGCGTCCAGCGCACGGGCCCACTAAGGTCTTGTGATGGCGGCCAGGCTACGCAGGTTCAACGCGGCAGACCTACTTCAGGATCGCTTGCGCAGCACTCAACCGGATTCAGGCCGGGACGCGAGACAGTCCGGGCCTGACACGGAGGCGCCTCGGCTCGGCTGGTGCGTCTAACTCGCTGCTAAGCGCGGGCAATTGCTCGGCCGGCACGACGCGCAAGAACGACTTTAGAACGATTTCTGTCTCGCGCAGGCAGGTGTTGAAATCGTAGTGGAGCCAATCGAGCCTGCCCCAGCAATCCGTCGGCTGGACGGAGAGGCCCTTTGAAATATCCCCCGCCACATCGCGGAACTCGCGCGTCAGATGCTCGACGGTGTCCGAGAGAATTCGCAGCTTGTGGAAGAAGCGAGGCCGTTGACCAAATAGCACGTGGTGCAAAATCCCGTTCCACGACGCCGCACTCTGGCCGGTGTTGCCCCGGAAGAAACGTGTGTTCAGCGGCTCGACCACGGGAAGCAAGCGGAGCCGGCGTCCGTGCATGGAGAGGGAGGAGCAAAGAGACGTCAGAGATCCGGCAAGTCGTTCGAGCAGTTCGGCCGCAACGGAAACTTGCGCGCGCGCACATACCAGCTCTCCGCGGCTGCGGAGCGTGAGCGCGTCGTCGAGCGCGATGCTCATCATCGCGTAGGTGCACTCCCACTGCTGAACGAGCGCTTCAAAAATCTTCGCCTTCTCGCGCGGCAGGGCACTAATCCAATCTTCACAGACCCTGCGGTGGACAGATTGCGATGGGGTTCGCTCGGAGAACATGCCTAGGACCAAGATGCCCACGAGAGTATATCACTGGTTTGGCTTTGGAGCGCTTTCTTGACGCTTCCCGAATCACCCCGCTATACTGCCGCCCGGCTCGCCGGCAATGCCCTCCGTTGCTGAAAGGATTGCCTCGTTGGAATTTGAACCGCTCGACCAGTTCCTGCAGCGCCGCAAGAAACTAAGCGAGATCGAAGGGCTGGGACATGCGCCTTACCCGCACAAGTTCAGCTCCACCCATACGGTGCGTCAAGTTGTTGAACAATTTGGGGATAGAACAGCAGATCAGCTCGGCGCCGAGCCGGTTTCCGTCCGGGTTGCCGGCCGCATCGTAGCACTGCGACCCCACGGCAAAGCGGCGTTCGCGCATTTGGCGGGTGAAGGATTGCGGCTGCAGGTCTACATCCGGATGGACGTCGTCGGAGAAAAGGCCTTCAATCTGTTTAAGCTGATGGACCTCGGGGACATTATCGGTGTCTCGGGCGAACTGTTTCGCACCAAGACGAACGAGCTGACCGTACGGGTCGAACAGCTTGAACTGCTCACGAAAGCGCTGCTGCCGCTGCCGGAAAAATGGCACGGACTCGTGGACGTCGAGATGCGCTTTCGCCGCCGCTATCTGGATTTGATCGTCAACGAGCGCGCCCGCGGGATTTTTGTGCGCCGCGCGCAGATCGTGCAGGAACTGCGGCGGTTCCTCGATGAACGCGGATATCTGGAAGTCGAGACGCCGATGATGCATCCGATTCTGGGCGGTGCGACGGCACGGCCTTTCGTCACGCATCACAACCGGTTCGACATGGATTTGTACCTGCGAATCGCGCCGGAACTTTATCTGAAGCGGTTGGTCGTTGGCGGATTTGATCGCGTGTACGAAATCAATCGGAATTTTCGCAACGAAGGCATCGATGCGATCCATCAGCCCGAATTCACAATGCTCGAGTTCTATCAGGCATATAGCGACGCGCTTGAGCTGATGGACCTAACCACGGAAATGCTGCGCCACCTGGTACAGAAGGTCACGGGGGGCACGCACGTCAAGTACGGCGAGATCGAGATCGATTTCAAGCACTTTGAACGGCTCTCGATGCGCGAGGCCATCTGCAAATACTGGCCCGCTGCGGCGGGTGCGCCGCCTACGCCCGCCGAGCTTGCGAAGAAGGGAGGCGCACAAGAGGCCGCCCGCCGCTACAACGTGTTCGCGGGCTCGACGGGAGCCGATCCGATCGTGGGCCTCGAAGCGCGTTCCGACGGCGAAGTCACCGGAGAGCTTTTCGAAGCGGTGGCAGAACGACATCTCGATCAGCCCACCTTCATTTACGATTTTCCCGTCGAGATTTCGCCGCTTGCCAAACGCCGCGAGGACGATCCAACGCTGACGGAACGGTTCGAGCTCTTCATCGCGGGTATGGAGATCGCCAACGGATTTTCCGAGTTGAACGATCCGGACGATCAGGAGCGGCGCTTCCGCGCACAGGTGGAAAAGGGAGGGCACGAAGCGCCGAAGGAAGTGGATATCGATTACATTCGCGCGCTGAGTCATGGCCTTCCGCCGACCGCTGGTGAAGGAATCGGAATCGACCGGCTTGTGATGCTGCTGACGGACTCACACGCGATCCGCGAAGTGATCCTATTCCCGCTCTTGCGGGCCGAGGCAGCCGAAGATTCTGCCGCGGCTTCCTCGGAGAGCGGTCCACCCGAAAGCGACCGACGAACATGAAGTTTGAGTGGCTGGTGGCGCTGCGGTATCTGCGCTCGCCGAACCGGCCCGCGGTGCTGCGGCTCGTGACGCTGCTGGCCGTGCTCGGCGTGGCGGCGGGCGTGACGACGCTCGTGATCGCGCTCTCGATGAACACGGGGTTTCGCCAAGCGATTCGGGAACGGCTGCTGAGCGTGACGGCGCACGTCAATCTCAAGCCGGCGAACCCCGAAGGAATCCACGATTATCGCGGGTTGATCACGCGGCTGGAGGGAACACCAGGCGTGAGCTCGATCGAACCGGCAATCTACAACACGGTGCTCCTTTCTTATGGCGGCCGCGCGCACGGGCTTGTGCTGAAGGGCGTCGATCCCGATCTCGCGAAGAAGGCAGACGAAGCGCTGCGCCGCGTGGTGGCCGGAACATCTACCTTTGAGCCGGGCGCGGACGGGATTCCCGTGTTGCTCGTGGGCCGAATCCTTGCCGACGAACTGAAAGTCTCCGCGGGGGACTACGTTACGCTCACGAGCCCTCAGGGCGATCTCACGCCGTTTGGAATGTTGCCGCGCGCCAAGCGCTTTCGCGTTGCGGGAATTTTCGATTCAGGCTTCTACGACTATGACGCGAACTGGGGATTCGTGACGCTTTCTTCGGCGCAGGCGCTTGCGGGTGTTGGCGACGTGGTGAGCTTGCTCGAAGCGCGCGTGACGAAACTGGATGACGCGCGCGCCGTGGCCGATGAACTCGTTCGCCGCGCTGGTCGCGGTTTTATGGCGACCACATGGATGGACGAAAATCGCGCGCTCTTCCGCGCGCTAAGCCTGGAAAAGCTTGTCACCGCGCTGTTCATCGGATTGATCACGTTTGTTGCGGGGCTGAATATTCTTGTTGTGTTGACCATGACCGTAACTGATCGCGCGAGGGACATTGCCGTGTTGATGGCGATGGGCACGCGGCGCCGCCAGATTCGCCGGATCTTTGTTCTGCAAGGCCTGGCGGTGAGTATCGTGGGCATCGTCGCAGGACTGGTTGCCGGTTATGGCTTGGCGTGGGTCGCGGATCGATGGCGGCTGATTCCTCTCAATCCCGAGGTGTACGCCATTCCCTACGTACCGTTTCGTGCGAACGGCTTCGATGCGATCTGGATTGCGGCTGCCGCGCTCGCCATCAGCGTTGCCGCAACGATTCTTCCCGCGCGCTCCGCGGCGCGCATCCTGCCCGTCGAAATCCTCAGATTCGAATAGAAAGTGACTGCGTATCGCTGGCCCAGCTCAAGATCACCGGCGAATCTTGATGCAGAAAATATCAGGCACCCCGCACGAGCGGGTTGGGGCGATTCGCAGGCGAGATTCAAATTTTGAATCGTGCGGATAAGGCGCGTACGGCGTGCGATTTGAATTTTTTTCCGCTCGGTTTCAACTCGTTTCGCAGCGTCGCTGCGTGCTAGAATCAAAAGCGAAGGCGAGCGTGGCCACAAATTGGCAGCCGCCCGGCCCGGCTGTGAGGGAAGCGGGAGGGGACAATTGGGAAAGTTTTTGGATTGAATTGCTGTCCCCGGCGGAATGGCGATATTGCAGGAAAAGGACATACGGAGAGCTTGGTTCGGCATCTAAAATGAGATAGAGCACGTGGCGATGTTCAGGCATGCCAATACGGGTGTTGTCGTAGAGGACGCACCCTCGGGTGACGTCTCAGCCTCCCCCGCGATACTGCGCGTCGAAGCTCTTCGCAAAACTTTCCAATCGGGTTCACAAGAGATCACGCCGCTCGACGGTATCGATTTTTCGATCGAGCGCGGGGAGATGATTTCGATCATTGGGCCTTCGGGCGCCGGAAAGAGCACGTTTTTGCATGTGCTGGCCGCGCTGGACACTCCAACAAGCGGTGAAGTATACTTCGCCGGAAATTCTCTTCGCACTTTTCGAGAGGCGGAACTGGCGGAATATCGCAATCGAGCGGTGGGTTTCGTTTGGCAGCGGCACCATCTGTTGCCGGACTTCAGCGCCGCCGAAAACGTGGCGATGCCCTTGCTGGTTCGAGGAGAGCCGCTCGGTCGGGCTCTCAATGCGGCGCAAGAGAGGCTGGGCGAGGTGGGGCTTGGCGGGCGCGCCGGGCAGCGCGCTGGAGAGCTTTCTGGCGGGGAACAACAGCGCGTGGCGATTGCGCGCGCATTGGTGAGTCAGCCGGCGCTCTTGCTGGCGGACGAGCCCACTGGCGACTTGGATGAATGGAACGCGGAGGCGATTTTCGAACTGATCGAGCGGCTTCATCGGTCCTACCACCTGACGTCGATCCTCGCGACACATAACGTATCTCTGGCGCGGCGCACGGACCGCGTCTTTGCCCTGGAGCAAGGGAAACTGGTTCCAGGTGCGGAAGTGCTCGCGGCTGCGGCACCGTCGGCGGCGGGCATAGGGGCCAGGACCCTGGGAGGTGGTGCGTAACCCGTGTTTGAACGCTACACAGAGAAAGCGCGGCGAGTGATCTTTTTCGCGCGGTATGAGGCGAGCCAGTACGGCAGCCCGTACATTGAGACAGAGCATTTGCTGCTGGGGCTTTTGCGCGAAGACAAGGCGCTCGCGAACCGCTTTCTGCGAACGCACGGCTCGATCGAGTCAATTCGCAAGGAAATCGAGTCGCGCATTACCGTGCGCGAAAGGATTTCGACTTCGGTAGAAGTTCCTCTCAGCCAGGAATGCAAGCGTATTCTGAACTACGCGGCGGAAGAAGCGGAACGTCTCGGCCATAAACACGTGGGAACGGAACACCTGCTCCTGGGAGTTTTGCGGGAAGAGAAATCCTTTGGTGCCGAAATCCTGATGGAGCGGGGATTGCGGCTTTCCACCGTGCGCGAGGAAATGGCGCGCAGCGCGGGAGAGAAGGTGCCTGTGAACCGGCCAAAAGAAGCGTCGTTGCTTGCCGAATTCAGCCGCGACCTCACGCAAGCGGCTATGGAGGGGCAGCTCGATCCGCTCGTCGGCAGAGAGCGGGAGCTGGAGCGCGCGATTCAGATTCTCTGCCGCCGCACGAAGAACAATCCCGTGCTGATCGGCGAGCCGGGCGTGGGCAAGACGGCGATCGTAGAGGGACTGGCGCAACGCATCGCGGATGGCGACGTGCCGCCGTTTTTGGCGGATAAGCGGATTCTGTCGCTCGACCTTTCCCTGATTGTCGCGGGCACCAAGTACCGCGGCCAGTTCGAGGAGCGGCTGAAGACCATCATGAAGGAACTGATGGAGAGCCAGAATGCCATCGTCTTCATCGATGAGTTGCACACGCTCGTGGGAGCCGGGTCAGCCGAGGGCTCGCTCGATGCGGCGAACATCTTGAAGACGGCGCTGAGCCGCGGCGAGATTCAGTGCATCGGCGCGACGACTCCGGCGGAATACCGAAAGTCCGTCGAAAAGGATCGCTCGCTGGAGCGACGGTTCCAGGCGGTGAAGGTTTCGGCGCCGAATGAAGAAGAGACGATCAGCGTCCTGCAGGGAGTGCGCGACCGCTACGAAAAATTCCACGCAGTCAGCTACACGGAAGAGGCGATCCGGTACGCGGTCTATCTCTCAAACCGCTACATCCCAGACCGCTTCTTGCCCGACAAGGCGATCGACCTGCTGGATGAGGCTGGCGCGCGCGTGAAGCTGCGCCAAGCGATGCTTCCCGACGAGGTGGCCGAGGTACAGAAGCGCGTGAAGTTCATCACGCACCGCATGGAAACGGCGATTGCCAATCACGAATTCGAAAAGGCGCGGTTCTATTCCGAAGAGGAGCGCAAGGAAAAGGAGCATTTGCGCACGCTGCGCGAGAAGCTCAAGATTGACGACTCCACCACTGGAATCGTCAACCGCGAGGATATCGAATAAGTCGTGGCTCGCTGGACCGGGATCGCGGTCACGTCGATCAAGGAAGACGAGCAGCAAAAGCTGATGCGCATTGAGGAGGAGCTGCACAAGCGTATCATCAGCCAGGATCGCGCGATCACTTCTCTCGCGCGGGCCATTCGGCGCAGCCGCGCGGGCCTGAAGGCGCCGGGACGCCCGGTGGGGTGCTTCCTGTTCCTCGGGCCGACCGGCGTGGGCAAGACGGAGGTTGCGCGCAGGCTGGGCGAGTTCTTGTTTGGCAGCGAAAAATCGCTGATCCGTTTCGACATGTCCGAATACATGGAAAAGCACTCGGTGTCGAAACTGATCGGCGCGCCTCCGGGATACGTGGGGTACGAAGAGGGCGGACAACTCACCGAGCGCGTGCGCCGAACGCCCTATTCGGTGATTTTGCTTGACGAAATCGAGAAGGCGCATCCGGACGTGTACAACATCCTCCTCCAGGTCTTCGAGGACGGGCAGTTGACCGACGGTCTCGGCAACACAGTTGATTTTCGGAACACGATCATTATCCTTACGTCGAATATCGGGGCGCGGCAATTGCAGAAGCAGTCCGGGCTCGGTTTCCAGTCCGCGGACGAAATCTCCGCGGCGAGAACTCAGGACGAGATGGTGATGTCGGAAGTGAAGCGAGTCTTCAATCCGGAGTTTTTGAACCGTCTCGACGAAGTGATCCTGTTCAATTCGCTTACGGATGACGATCTGCTGCACATCATCGATCTGCTCGTGGGACAGATCAATGACACGCTGGTGCACCGTCAGGTGCAGATTGCCCTGACGCCTGAGGCGCGCCAGTGGATTCTCGAAAAGACTTGCAGCGACCGAAATTACGGCGCGCGGCCGCTCCGGCGCGCGTTGCAGAAATACGTCGAAGATCCACTGTCGGAAGCCCTCATACAGGGCGGATTGCAAACACCCGCTACGCTGGAAGTTTTTCTTTCCGGCGAGGGTCTTGCGTTCCGTCCCGTGGCGGAAGCAACCCCGGTGGCCCACTAGGAATCCTACACGCGCTAGCCGGGTCAGAACCGCGGAACCGATCTGGCGGGGGAGCAAAAAATCTTGGGCGGGGAACTGCGGCCTTGAGCGGGATCATGGCCGCCGGCAGGAAAATCTTTCTGCGCGCACTCAAGACCGCCGCGGTAGTGTGCCTTCTGGCTCTCGCCTACGGCAGGCCGCTCTTCGCCGCGGCCCAGCAGGAAGCTGGCGAACCGCAATACATCATTACGCGAATCGACTTTGAGGGTACGCGCCGAATTCAGCGCGATACGCTGCGCGCGCGCATCTTTTCCCGCGTAGGTGATCCCTATAGCCCCGAAGCGGTGCGCCGCGATTTTCAGGCCCTGTGGAACACGCAGTTTTTCGAGGACATTCGTCTGGAAGTGGAAGACGATCCGCAGCAGCCCAACGGCAAGATCATCATCTTTCACGTCTCGGAGCGTCCCATCATCCGCCGGATCGAGTATAAAGGGAACAAGTCCATCACGGAATCGGACATCCTCGACGCTTTCAAGCAGAAGAAAGTCGGGCTGAGCGTGGAGAGCCAGTTCGACCCGACCAAGATCAAGCGCGCCGAAGTAGTGCTGAAGGAGTTGCTTGCTGAGCACGGCCGGCAGTTTGCAACCGTCAAGCCCACCTACGAACGCATCCCCGCCACAAACGCCGTCAAGCTGGTCTTCAACATCAACGAAGGGCCGAAGGTGAAGGTGGGCACGATCACGGTCGTCGGAAACAAGGCGTTTTCCACCCGCAAGATCATTCGTTCCATGAAGCACGACCGGCCTTACGGGATTCCCCTCGGCATCTTCGATATTCCGGTGATGTCTAAGACCTTCAATCGCCCGAAACTCGACGAAGACCTCGAAGTCGGCGTGCGTGGCCTGTATCAAAACAATGGTTACTTCAAAGCGGTCGTGGACGTGAAGGAACTCAAGACTGTCGATCTCCATCGCGGGGGCATTCCTGGTCCGTGGCCGGGTGTCGGCGCTCAGCACGGCAAAGCGACCAACATCGTGATCTCAATCGAGGAAGGCCAGCAATATAAAATGGGGAAACTGACCTTCCGAAGCTCCGATCCGGATCAAGGATTGATCTTCAAGCCGGATTTTCTCTCTCGTGTGTTTCCCTTGAAGCAGGGAGACATTTTCAACGCGGATAAGATCCGCAAATCCCTCGACAACTTCAAAAAGCTGTACGGAGAGTACGGCTACATCGATTTCGTGGCGGAGCCCGAATTCGACGTGCATGATGATACGAAAACCGTGAATCTTTCGATGGTATTCGATCAGCAGAAGCAGTTCTTCGTCCGGCGCATTGAATTCTCAGGGAACACGACGACGCGTGATAAGGTCATTCGCCGCGAGCTTCTGCTGGACGAAGGCCAGGTGTTCAACAACCGCCTGTGGGAATTGAGCCTCCTCCGCCTGAATCAGCTCGGCTATTTCGACACGATCAAACCGGAGAACGCGGAGCTGAAGCGCAACATCAAGAACGGCACTGTGGATATCAACCTGAAGGTGAAGGAGAAAGGCAAGCAATCGATCAGTTTCTCGGGCGGCGTGAGCGGCCTGGCCGGGAGTTTCATCGGTCTTTCGTATCAGACAAACAACTTCCTCGGTCTTGGTGAGACGCTCACGGTCTCGGCGCAAGTCGGCAATATTCAGACCAGCATTCAGTTCGGCTTCACCGAGCCGTACCTTTTCGACCGCCCGATTGCGACCGGATTCACTGTCTTCGCGACGAAGTTCGACTACAACACGGCGCGGCAAGAGGGAATCCTTGCCGGACAGCCCATCGCGATCAATCCCGCCCTGCAAGAAAACTACAATACGAACTCGAAGGGGTTCACCGTCTTCGCCAGCTATCCGCTGCGAAAGCTATCGTTTACGCGCATCGGCGTGAACTACGGCTGGTCGACGACCAATATTACGCCGTTCAGCCAGGCGGCAACGCTGCTTTTCGAATTCACCAAGTTCACGAGCCTTGCCGGCCCTTCGGCATTGAAGGGCATCCGCGCGAGCCAGATCACGCCGACGCTGACCCACGACACGCGCGACAACCCGATTGCGCCGACCCATGGAAAGAGCTTTTCGATTGGCGCGACGTTCGTAGGCGGGCCGCTGCAGGGGAACGTCGACACCATCAGCAACGTAGTCGATATGACGTACTTTCATCCCCAGTACCACCACCGGAACACGGTTGCGCTGCACTTCAGGGGCAGCTGGGTCACTGGCTACGGCGGCAAAGAGATTCCGCCCAACAACCGCTACTACGCGGGTGGCGAGCAGGACGTGCGCGGTTTCGATTTCTACACGATCTCGCCGTTCGTGTTCATACCCTATTCAACGGCGACGGCGGTCCAATACAACGATCCGCGGGCCGGAGGGAGCCTGGTTCAACTGCCCGTGAACGTCCTGGAGTTCGTCCCGATCCGCCCGGGAGGAGACGCGCAAGCGATCTCCAACGTGGAGTACCGGATCCCGATTGTCGGATCGTACGTAAGCATGACCCTGTTCCACGACCTCGGATTCGTTGGCGTGATGCGGAGGTCGCAGCTCCAACTCGATCCCTCGGCGACGGCCCTGTTGCAGGAGCAGTATCCAAACGCGGATTTCGCTTCCCCGTGTCCTGTCCCCCCTGGCTCCAATCAAATAGGATGCGTGACAATACCCCACAATTTGCAGATCGCGCCGGGCACGAATTTTCGCCCGCACACGTCGACGGGTCTGGAGATCGACGTGCAGATCCCCATCATTCAAGCGCCATTTCGCATCTACTACGCGTACAATTACCTGCGCTTCCGGCAGGAAGTGATTCCCCCGGAAGGGGCGTTTTACATTTCACCGGAGGAACGTAGCACGCTGCAACAACTGGGCGTGTACTACTCGCAGGTTGTTCCGAACATACAAACTTTCTTGAACACAACGCGGTCGTCGCAGGTCGTGTCGCCGAGTTTGTTTGAAGCCGCGCGAACCTTGCGATTTGCTGTGAGTCGTACATTCTGATGAAACCGAAATCCATCATGGGAGAATCGGCATCGATTTGCGGTGTGCGGCAGCGCCGCGAGGATCGGCGGACGGTGGTCGGAGGGAAGCAAATGCGAGTGTGGGGACTGGGAGCGCTGATGCTCCTCGCTATTTTTGTGGCAGGGTGCGGCTCCAACTCCACGCCCGTTGGCGTTACCGTGACCACGACCGTTTCCGGGGCAGGGGCCAATTCCGTGACGATCCTTGTGAATACCCCGGCGCAGTTTGTCACGTCCGTTACGGGCGCTTCCTCGAACATCGTATTCTGGCAAATCTGCAAGACGCCATCGGCTTCGGCGACAACACCCCCGACCGATTGCACGCAGGGAGTCGGCCCCATCCAATGCACGGCGATTCCCAAGGTATCAAGTCCGCTGACCGGGTTCGGAACGATCACTCCGGATGGCCTCTACACGGCTCCGGGGACCGTGCCTCAGCCTGACCAGGCATTCATCGTGGCGACCAGCTGCGTTGATTCCACCGCGTTCGGCAAGTTTACGGTGATCATCGATTCAGGAATACGCGTGACGATTGCTCCCACGACCCCGACCATGGGTACGGGAGAGACGCTTCAGTTCACTGCGAATGTGACGGGCACGACCACCAATAAGGCCGTGACCTGGGCAGTTTGCCAGACCGCTGCCGCTGGCGGGCTCACGTGCGGTGGCGCTGGCCTGGGCAGCATTAGTGCGAGCGGGCTGTATCAAGCCCCCAACGCCCCAGCCTCTGTGATCGTGCAAGCCATATCGGCTGCCGATCAGAATCAATCTGCGACGACCAGCGTGTCGGTCGTCGCGGCGATTGCTCCGACCTTGACATCGATCGACCCCAGCACAGCGGCGCAGGGCTCGGTTCAGCAGGACGTGTACCTGACGGGGACGAACTTCTTTGCAACGGACACTGTGCTGGTCGGAGGCGTCGTTCTCCCCACGGCCAATGTTACGTTCCTCAGCTCAGCGCTTTTGCGCGTGACGGTTCCGGCAGCTCAACTCGCACAGGCGGAGACGATCTCGGTGGAAGTGCAGGATCAAGAAGGCAACCCACCTGCGCAAGCGAACTTGAACGTTGTCGCCGTGCGCCCGGCCGTCGTGGGCGCTACGCCGGATGCGGTGGCACAGAACGGTCTCGCGAGCCCGACCATCCTCTTGACCGGTGGATTCTTCTCGCCGCCCGGCGTTGTGAACGGCAATGTGGTCGGCACAACCGCTACATTCAACGGGCAGGCGGTCAACAATGCGACCGTTAGCAGCAGCCGCCAATTGTCTCTCCCGATTCCATCCGGAGGCGTCGGGACGCCGGGCCTGTATCCCATCGTCGTAACGAACTCGGCTGTCGTGCTCGGCAATCTCGAGACTTTCACCTCTGCGCTGAATCTCAGCGTTACGCCGGTTCCGGCCTCGGTCCCGGTATCCGCGATTGCATCCTCGATTGGAGTCGGAGCGAGTCCCTCGGCCGTTGCGGTGGACGAAGCGGACGGGATCGCCGTCGTAGCCAATACTGGCGACGGCACAGTTTCTCTCATCAACCTAGCCACAGACACTGTGATTGGAGGACCCATCGCAGTCGGCAACCAGCCGACGGGAGTAGCTGTGGACGATCTTTTGCCTCATGCCATCGCACTCGTGGTGAATAGCGGCGACCAGACGGTGTCAGCCGTCGATCTAAAAACGCACGCGACCGTGGGAATTCCGCTGTCCATTTCGATCGGTCCGCAAAACACGTCTCCAATCCCGCTGGCGATCGGCGTCAACCCGATCACCCATCGGGCCCTAGTGGCTTACCAATCGACAAACCAAGCCACCGTTTTGGACGTCTCGACCGGGGTGGCGACGATCGTCCAGCAAATCGGTGGCGCCTCGGGATCGTTTGGCACGGGAGCCACTCCCGCCGTTGCGATCGATCGGCGGCTGAACTGGGCTGTAGTCACACCGGGCGGATCAGGGGCTGTGAATCTGGTCGACCTGGGACTCGACAAAGTGAACCCGGGATTGCCCAATGGAAGAGCGCCGCAGGTAATCGGCACCGTGACCATTTCGACCACGGCGCAGGGTATCGGAATCGACTCCGAGACGCATGAGGCCCTCGTGAGCGATCCCCAGCTCGGAACGCTGACGACGTTCAGCCTGCTGGACTTCTCTGTGAGCACCGTGTTTGATGGTGCCTCTGCCTTCAGCCAAAAGGGATTCGGAGCGGCAGCTGCGAGCGCTCTGGAAAACGTCGGAATCGCCGTTGACGGATCGGGCGGAGCAGTCATTGTGGATCTGCAGAGTGGCCTCGTATTGCAAACAGTTTCAGGCCTCGGCAGTTCGACTGGCACGCAGGCCGTGGCGGTCGATTCGGTGACGAATCAGGCGGTCGCCGTCAATCGGGATAGCAACAGTGTGTCGATCGTGTCGCTTGGAACGACGATCGATTCGTTGCAGATTGTCGACGCGAGCCCAGCCCTAGTCTTTGGCGGGCCCGGCACAGCCGCGGCTTCGCTCACCATCAATGGATCAGGCTTCGAGGCTGGCTCAACAGTCTTCCTAGACAGTACCGCTCTCGCGACGACTTTCGTGAGTTCGCGCCAGCTCACAGCGATCGTTCCAGCGCCCATGCTAAACACGCCGCGAAATTACGCGGTGCAGGTGCAAAACCCGGGCAGCGCTTTCTCAAACGTCACGGATCTAACGGTGGTTCAGGCGGTGCCGGTCGGAAACGGGCCGGTTGGCGTGGCGGTGGATACGGACCGCGACCTAGCCGTGGTGACGAATTCGACCGACGGCACCGTCTCGCTTGTTGCGCTCACGTCTCAGACGCCCGTGGGGCCGACGCAGACGCCGGCAGGCGCCATCGGCGTAGTCGGCAGCGCGATCACAGTTGGCACCGCGCCAGCCGGTGTCGGAGTGATTCCTCGCATGGGCCTCGCGCTCGTGGCCAATAGCGGAAGCAACGACGCGACTCTCGTGGACGTGACGCAGACCTACGGCCCTGTGAATTTGTGCGGCACAACGCCATCGTGCGCGGGCACGACGCCGACCGGCGTCGCGATCAATCGCGACTCGGCTACCGGCGTGATAACCGATGCCAATGTAACCAGTCCAACTTCGCTAGGCCAAGTCTCGTTGGCGCGCCTATCCGCGGCGACGTCCACCGCGCCGCCTTCCGGAGCTTTAACGACCGGACCCGCGATCGACCACAACCCGATCGCGGTTGCAGTGGATCCGAATCCGCTGTTCCCGTATGCGGCGGTTGCCACCGATTCCACCCAGAGCAGCGTGGATTTCCTCGATATGTCAACTGGCGGAACGCTCGCGGGTCGTGTGTCGAACCTGGAAAATCCGAGCGGCATTGTTTTCGATCCGGTGAATCAGATTTTCCTGGCTGCCAACAGCCTGGTGAATCAAGTCGTGCTCATCGATCCGACGGATTTCGTTGCGACCCCCGTGCGCGTCGGCATCGGACCCACTTCGCTCGATTACAGCTTCCAGACGAGCACCCTCGTGACGGTGAACTCGATCAGCCACACGATGTCAGTTCTCTCCTACGTGTGTCCGCCGAGTCAAAGCGCCCCGGCATGTTTGGGGCCGCAGGTCCGCACGGTATTGGGACTCGGGGGCACCCAGGCGGCTGTGCCGGTGTTCGGCCCGAATGCAGTAGCCGTCGATCCGACACTGAATCTTGCCGTCTTGGTGGACGAGGACAACAATCAGGTCTTGCTCGTTCCGTTGCCGCACTAGTTTCGCGCCGGGCAACCAACGCTTGCTTGACCGTGCTCTTAATTGGCAGCTATAATGCCCGATTTCGACTGAACCAAATTTTCTCAATAGAGACTAATCGAGGAGTGAGAATGAAGATTCGAGCAGCAGTGCCGACCCTGGCAGCGTTGTTGATGACGCCCATTGCGTGGGGCCAGGCGAGCAGCACGGGCGTGCAATCGCCCATGAAAGTCGGGGTGATCAATATTCAGGCGGCCATCGCCGGTACGGCGGAGGGGAAGCAGGCCGCGGCGGAATTGCAGTCGCAGTTCACCCCCCGGACGACGGAGCTCCAGAATCTGCAGAAGCAGGGGCAGGACGTCGGCGCCCGGCTGCAAAATGGCCAGACAACGCTGAGCGACGACGAGAAGGCCAGGCTCCAGCGTGAGTACGATCAGTTGAATCGCACGTTTCAAAGAAAACAGCAGGAGTTTCAGGAAGACAGCCAGGAAGCCCAGCAAGACGTGGTCAATCGCATTGGGCGAAAGATGATCGACGTCCTGGACAAGTATTCGAAGGACAACGGTTATTCCGTGATCCTCGATACGTCATCCCAGCAGACGCCCGTGATCTTCGCAGCGAACCAAATCGACGTGACGCAGGACATCATCCGGTTGTACGACCAGGCCTATCCCGTGAAGGCCGCCACGTCGTCGGCGCCCGCGCCGAGGCCGGCGCCAAAGCCGGCTCCAGCGACGCCTGCGAAGCCGCAATAGCAACTGCCTGTTTCGATTGATGCTGCGGAGCCTCTCCGGTGGAAGCCGGAGAGGCTTTTGCTTTGAGGCGGCCAGCCGAACCCCGCGCCCCGGCATGGGAATTGTTCGTTGCGGTTCGTTCGGATATGATGTGAGCCCGCAAAACGCAGTGTTAATCGTGATTGGAAGATTGTCCGCGCGAGCGGCTTAGGAGGTTGCAAATGGCACTTTCGGTTGGAGCGGCGGCGCCGGATTTCAGCTTGAAGGATCAGAATCAGAAGGACGTAAGGCTCTCAGACTTCCAGGGAAAGAAAACCGTCGTTATCGTCTTCTACCCGCTGGATTGGAGTCCCATCTGCACCAACGAGCACGCCTGTTTCGTCAACGACATGAAACGCTTCGAGCAGTTGGATGCGCAGGTGCTCGGCCTCAGCGTGGATAGCGTGTGGTCGCACAAGGCGTTTGCGGAAAAGATGGGGATTCATTACCCGCTCCTCGCCGATTTTCAGCCGCGGGGCGCCGTCGCCGACAAGTTCGGCGTATATCTTGCCGACAAGGGCATCACGGGGCGCGCCATCGCCATTATCGATCGCAGCGGCAAGATGGCATGGTTCAAGAACTACGACATCCCGACTGTGCCGGATGTCAAGGAAGTTTCGGACGCTCTCGCGAAGCTGAAGTAGCCAGTCGGGCAGCTCAGGGCTTGCGCGCAAACGTGCGGATGTAGTCCACCACGTCCCAGCGCTGCTGCTCGTTCAGTTTGTCTGCGAATGCCGGCATCGGGCGCCGCCCTTTCGTCGTCTGCCAGTAGAGCTCTCCGTCGGTCAGGCGGTCCATCTTCGAGGCGTCCGTGAAATCCCCGGGAGCGACCGACAGCTCGCTCGCTTTCTCGCCTTTGCCGTCGCCAGATGGCCCGTGGCAGCTTCGACAATGCTTGGTGTACACCTCGGAGCCGGCCGCCAGGGCTCCGCTGCTTGGTGGAAATGGATTTTTCAGCTTCCGCGCTCTTGCAAGCGCAGTCCAGTTTTGCATCGCGAAGGCCATCGCTACTACGGCCGCTCCGACAGCCGCAAACACGGCCACGATGCCGCCACGCCGAAGAATTTTCTTGGATTGCGAGGACTGCCTGTTCAGAGAGGCGATGACGATGTGCCCTCGTTGCGAAGTAAACTGCAGGACCGGCTGAAATTTTCCCATAGACGTCTGGGATTTCCCATAGAAGACGTCGCTAACCCGACCCGTCGATTGCAGGGGACGCGCGAGCCGGGTTCTATGGAGCAGGATGCATGGCCCGAATGGCCGAAATCACGACGATCACGATCATGGCGACCACGTAGACGCGGAGCCCCCACAAGAGGATACGCACACCGAGGGAAAGATTGCGCCGGCCGAACTGCGTTCGCTGCTTTGCAGCGACCACCTGATCGGCTTCTAGCAGCGACAGCACCACGCCCGGGTCTTTGAGATCCGGTACCGCTGCAAGCTCGGCTTCGGCCTCAAATGGCTTTGAGCCCGTCTTTGTCTCTATGTGCGTTGATTTCATGCCACCATCCACACCATTCTTTGCCTAAAGTCTCTCGCCAAAGCTGATCGGAACAGTTCCACGGCAGCCGCTTCAGCTCATGTGAATCACGGTTGCTATGCCGAATCCCAGCCCCGCAATAATCAGGAGCACCGTCACTGCGATCGCCGCAGCGTTTTCCCAGAAGCCGTTCACATGCTCTTCCATCACTTCGCGGTCGTTCACGAGCAGCAGCAGAAACACGAGTGCCGGCGGCATCGCCAGCACGGCAATCACGTTGACGATCAGGACGATAAATTCGAGCGGCGCGTGGGGAATCAGCACCAACCCGGCCGCGGCACAGGCGGAGCCCAACAGCGTGGAATAGAAGGGCCACGCGTCGCGCAATGGACGGTTGAGGCTGTGCCCCGCATGCAGCACCTCGCCGAATGCATACGCGGATGAAGTGGAGATCGCGATGGCTGCCACGATTCCCGCTTCGAAAATGCCGAGCGCGAAAAGCGCTGCTCCGGCGCGCCCGATCCATGGTCGGAGGGCCTCGGCGAACTGCGCGGCCTCGAATTGCGACGGGTCGATGCCATGATGAAACAGCGGAGCAGTCGCGATAATCGTAGCAACGGCGAACACGGCGGCCAGCAGCGCGCCAAGAAAAGTGTCGAAACGTCCGGCGGTGATGTCGCGCGGCTGCATGCCTTTGTCGACGACCGCGCTCTGCTGGAAGAAAATCATCCATGGTGTCACCGTCGCGCCAATAACTGCGAGAACCAGCAGCAGGATGTCGAATGCGTCTCCATGCGGCAGGGGAGACCATGTCAGCAGGGAACGGCCCACGGCCGCCCAGTCGGGGCGCGCAAGAATCGCTGCTGGAACGAACAGCGCGTTGAAAATAGCCAGGCCCATTGTGATTCGCTCCCACGTCCAGTAACGGCCCGTCGTGATCGCTGCGAACACAATTGCAAGTCCGATACCCACGGCGACGACTGGCCGTACGCCGAAGAAGCCCAGGCCCGCGCGGATGCCGATGAACTCGGTGACCAGCGTCAGAAAATTTCCGAGCACGAGATCGCCCATCGAAAAGAATCCCCAGAATTTGCCGAACCTGTCGAAGATCAACTCGGCGTGACCCCGGTGTGTGACCGCGCCGAGGCGCACCGTCATTTCTTGAACCACGAGCCCCATCGCGAACGTGAGAACGATGAAAGGAACGAAGAATCCGACGCCAAAGCGCGCCCCAGTTGCGGCGTACGAAAGCATGCTCGGCGCGTCGTTTTCTCCGAGGAACACCAAAACTCCGGGCCCAATGAGAAGCCACAGCACCGAAAGCCGCCCGAAGATTTTCGACCGCCGCTCCGCCCAGCGCGCGCGGCCCACGCGCCACCGGTCGCGCGCGCGGTCTACATCCTCATGCGTCAGCAGTCCCGCCAGATCGCGGGCCAGCGGAGATGCGGCCGCCACGTCCGTCGTGGGATGAGCGGGGCCGAACGAAGGCGCCGATGAACCCTTTTTCCTTCTCGTCATATTAACCGCGCTAAACTTCCTGAATAAACTACGCTTAATAAATTCGTGCGTCAACGATGACGCCCGCGAGCGTTCCGAAAAATCATCCGACGCCTTCTCACGCTTTGTTATAGTTGCGGGATGACCCGTATGCCGTGACGTAAAGGAGAGGGCGATGCCCGAAGCGCCAAAGCAGCAACAGGTACAGATCAAGTCTCACGAAAAGGAACTGCTCGGCCAGTATTCGAATCTCGTTGTGGTGCATCACAACGCGGAAGAATTCACGTTGAATTTCATCTACGTGTTCCCGACGGTGCCACAAGGCAAGCTGGTCGCCAGCCTGATCGTAAGCCCGATGCACGCCAAGCGGCTGATGCGGGCGCTGCAGGAAAACGTGACGCGGTATGAGGCGCAGTTCGGAACGCTGCCCGAAGGGCCGCCTTCAGGGCAGGAACCCAACGTGGGATTTGTGCAGTAGGAGATCGGACGAGGCGTGTCGGTCTGAACGTCGTTTGCGGAAGCTATCGCACCAGGCCGCCATTCACGACCCAGCTTCCGCTTGCCTCCACGAATTCCAGACCAATCGCGTAACCAGCCCGCGGAACCGACTGGCAATAGGCCACGCGTGCGACCGAGCGGAAAGACCCGGTCGTTGTCGTAATCACGAGCCGGTCGTTCGTTTTCCACCGGCGGGTGCTCAGCACGCGAGCCCCGCGCGCGCTCACGTTCTCAGTGAAAGTTGCCTCCGTGCCGGGGAGTATTCCGTGACCGCTGATCTGAACCTCAACTTCCATCGGCACGCGCGCGTCGCGGCGCAAAGCGGAGAAAGACTTCGTCTTGGGGAGCCCAATCCCCAGTGGCATAGCTTCTGACCCCTTTGCCCCTTACAAGCAGGCTGCGATTTGATGAAGGCGCATTTTCCCGGCGCCTCGTCTTTTCATCCGGTACAGAGCAAGATCGGCCGCGCCGAGCAACTGCTCAATCGACGTCCCATCTTGCGGATAAACTGCCTGGCCCACGCTGACTGTAATAGCGGGCTCTTCCCCGTCCTGCGCCAGACGATCGCAGATTCGCAGGGCTGTCTGCTCGGCTTGGCGCGGCCCCGTCTCAGGAAGCACGAGGGCGAACTCGTCGCCGCCATACCGGGCGGGTATGTCGATGGACCGGCTGTTGTTCCGCAGCACAGCGCCAAGCCGCTTGATGGCGCGGCTTCCCATCAAATGGCCGAACCGGTCGTTGATCTTCTTTAGATCGTCCAGGTCGAAAAGTAGAACTGCGAAGCTGCGGCCCGTGCGGCGCGATCGCTGGATTTCATTCTCGATGGCTTCGAGCAGGCGGCGATGATTTGCCAATCCAGTGAGCGAATCGGAAGCCGCCATTCGGCTGACTTGATCGAACATCTCAGCGTTGTCGAGCAGCGTGCCTCCGAGTACGACCACGTAGCTCAACACCATCAGCACGTGCGCGAAGGTGTACGGAGCGTCCAGCGCGCGCTGCGACTGGCTCATCGTGAGGTGACAGATCACGTTGAGCCCTGCGCCGACGAAGAGAGCGCGATCGAGCGAAGAGCTGGCGCCCCGGAGCCTGCGACTGAATCCAATACTCGCAACTACGTAAATCGCTGCCGGCAGCAGGTCCCAGAATCGCGGCACGAACGCGCCGGGCTGAATCTTCGGCGCGCGCGGCAGCATGAAGTAAAAGACGCTGGTCAGGTAGGCCGCCGCCCCCACAATCAGCATCACTCCGGCAATCTCTTTGCCGGGATCGCGCGATACGGGGATCCTCCGCTCGACCACTAAAGCTGCGATCAGCACGATTCCGAGCAACGTCCGTCCAGCGAGCCAGCCGAGGGAAATCTCGTCGCTGATCGACGGGGTGACGAGCATGCCGCGGTAGAACGCGATACTGGTTCCTACCTCGATCAACCCCGCGACCACGAAACCGAAAGCCAGAATCAGCGACATGCGGTCGTGCGTCCCGCGGAACCGTACCATGGCGTTGGCGGCAAACGTGAACGCGATCAGGCTCCCCGCCATCTGCAGGTAGGTGCCGAGCAGGGGCTCCGCTGCATACGTAGAGTTGCGTAATACCCAAAGGAGGGCACAGTACGCCGCTGCGGCAGTCGCAATCAGCGCGAAGCGGACCCGGACATCCCCCAAGAACTTACGCATGCCGGCCACATTCCCCCCGAATCAAGAGCAAACACTGCCCCGCACTCGGATTGCACGTGGTATGCCGTTCTGAAACCGAGGACGGTCCTAGTTAAGTGTACGTGTTTTCTTCGGTCATCTCAGGCGAGATTTGCCGGGCGTATCAAAACGATACACATCCAGTCTCGGCCACGATGAAGTTTTTGCAGGCTTGAGAGCCTACTTGCCGAGGCTGGATTGACGGCTACGCCTTGGAAGGGGGAGCCGGTGGCAGGTCGTGAGCTTGGACCACGCTCTGGAAATTGATCTTCTTGTGGGTGCCGTCACAAAACGGCTTGGTCTCGGACTGTCCGCAGCGACACAGGCCAATTTTGTTCCGGCCACCCAAGCCGAAGGGCTTACCGTCCTGATCGACGATCTCGAAATCGCCTTCGACTCGAATCGAACCGTCGTTACGAATCGTTATCTTTGTGCCGGCCATTCAGCCCTCCGGTGTGGATTAGCCTGCTTTCATGCCGACCTTGCTTCGGCTCGTACAGGCGGTCTCAGTACTTCGGGATCGTCGGGTCCACCTCATCCGACCAGGCGAGGATACCACCCTTCAAATTCCAGATCTTGCGGAACCCAGCCTTCTGCAGGAACTGCACGGCGTCCGCCGAGCGCTTTCCACTGCGGCAGTGCGCAACGATTTCCTTCGAGCTATCCAGCTCGTGCACCCTGCGCGGCAGCTCGCCGAGCGGAATCAAGTGCCCGTGCAGGCTGCAGATCTGGTATTCGTGAGGCTCGCGCACGTCGAGAATGTAAAGATCCTCGCCGCGATCGAGGCGCGCCTTCAAGTCCTTCGGACTGATTTCAGGAATGTTTGTCACGGTGCTCGGTGCCTCCTCGCCGCGAATTCCACAGAATTCGGCGTAGTCGATCAGCTGTGTCACAGTGCGATGGTTGCCGCAGACTGGGCAATCGGGATTCTTCCGCAGCTTGAGCTCGCGGAATTTCATCGCGAGCGCATCAAACAGTAGCAGTCGGCCGATCAAGGGTTCGCCCTTGCCGATAATCAATTTGAGCGTCTCGGCCGCCTGAATCGTGCCGACGATGCCCGGCAGCACGCCCAGCACACCGCCTTCGGCGCACGAAGGCACCAGGCCTGGCGGAGGTGGTTCCGGGTACAGGCAGCGGTAGCATGGCCCGCCCGGGTAGCCGAATACGGTGATCTGGCCTTCAAATCGGAAAATCGATCCGTACACGTTGGGCTTGCCCAGCAAAACGCACGCGTCGTTCACCAGGTAGCGGGTCGGGAAATTGTCCGTGCCATCGACGATAATGTCGTAGTCTCGGAACAGCTCCAGAGCGTTTTCACTGCTCAAGCGCTCCTCGATCGCATCGATTCGAATGTCCGGATTCAGATTTCGCAGGCGGTCCGCCGCAGCCGTAATTTTGGGCCGCCCGATGTCGCTCGTGCCGAAGAGCACCTGCCTCTGCAGATTCGTGAAATCGACCACGTCAAAATCGACCACGCCGATGTGGCCCACGCCCGCCGCCGCAAGGTAAAGGCCCAGCGGCGCGCCGAGTCCGCCCGTGCCGATGCACAGCACTCGCGCCTGCTTGAGCTTGAGCTGCCCGTCCATGCCCACTTCCGGCATGATGAGGTGGCGGCTGTAGCGCAGCACTTCTTCTTTGGAAAGCGTTGCCGACGGCTTGCCGTCTCCCTGCGCCGCTGCTGGAACTCCTATTTTCGTTGCCATGGAAAAATTCTCCGTTCCAAACGCACCTACCTTCGAGCGCCTCCAGCGATGGACGGCACGATGCTGATCGTGTCGCCGGGCTTGACGCTCGTCTGATCCTTTTGCAGGTAGCGAATGTCTTCGTCGTTTACGTACACGTTCACAAAGCTGCGCAGGCGCCCGTCGTCCGAGAAAAGATGCTTCTTCAAATCTGAAAATTTCGTGGTGACGGCCGACAGCGCTTCGCCCACCGTCGCCGCCTGCACTTCGACGCTCTCCTGCTTGCCCGCATAGGCTCGCAGGGGCGTCGGTATGATGACCTTTACTGCCATTCGTCTTCCTCCTGTGCCTGCTATTGGATGCCCGCTGGATGCGCTACGGTTTCGATCGCCTCGGGATCGTACGCGGCGCGGTCGTCCTGCAATCGCCATGAAGTCGTGTCGCGCGGCACGCCCTTCTGGACACTCACGATGATGTAGCTATACCACGGCCACGCATGGTCGCGGTCATACTCGCTCGGCCGCGCCGGCGCATCGGGATGAGAATGATACCACCCGATCAGCTCGAGCCGCTTCTCCTGCGCGGTCTTTTCCGCGAGCCGGACGTCTTCCGGCGTCACTTCAAAACGGTTGCGCGGCGAATCGTCGCGCCGGTTAGCCAGCGGCATCAATTCGACCACCTCGCGCGAGCCATCGCCGTCGCGCCCAAGCAGCGCGCCGCAGCATTCGTGCGGATACGTCTTCACGCCGTGCGCATGAATGCGTTTCATCAGTCGCTCGTCTATTTTCAGCGGTGCGATGCTCACTCCTCGCTCCAGAATCGCTCGCTCAGATACTTTTCGCCCGAATCGGGGAACACCGTGACGATTACCGCGTGTTCGTTGCGTGGCACGCGCTTCGCCACTTGCAGGCACGCCCACAGCGCGGCGCCCGCGCTCATACCTACCAGAATGCCCTCCTCGCGCGCCAGACGCTTCGCCAGCTGCTGGGCCGGTTCCGTCTGCACTTCGATGTTTTCATCTGCCAGATTCGGATCGTAGATAGCCGGGACGATCGCGGTGGGCATGTGCTTCAGTCCTTCCAGCCCGTGAAAGCCCGAATCCGGCTGCATGCTGACGCAGCGGATTTTCGGGTTCAGCTCCTTCAGGCGACGCGTTGTGCCAATGAACGTGCCGCTCGTGCCTAGGCCCGCCACGAAATGCGTCACGCGCCCGCCCGTCTGCTGCCAGATTTCCGGGCCCGTCGTCGCGTAGTGCGCCGCCGGATTGGCCGGATTGCCGTACTGATCGGGATAGAAATACTTCTCCGGATCAGCCTCATAGATTTCCTTGACGCGCCGGATCGCGCCGTCCGTGCCCTCGTCTCCCGGCGTGTACACGATCTCGACGCCGTAGGCCCCAAGAATCTGCTTCCGCTCCTGCGACGCACTCGAGGGCAGGCACAACTTCACGCGATACCCCAGCGCCGCGCCGATCATGGCGTAGGCAATTCCCGTGTTGCCGCTCGTCGCGTCCAGGATCACTTTCCCGGGACGCAATTTGCCCGAGCGCTCGCCCTCGCGGATCATGGAGTACGCGGCGCGGTCCTTCACCGACCCGCCGGGATTAAACCACTCCGCCTTCGCGCAAATCTCGACGTTGGGGAACTCAGCCCCAAGGCGCGAAACCCGGATCAGCGGCGTGTTGCCGATGCGGTCCAGCAGGCTATCGCCGACCGGGCTAGCTTGGCTAGCCCGCTCCGTTGAGACCATGGGTTTGTTCGCTATCGTCACTCTTGTCTTCCTGCCTTCGGGGAATCCTTGTACTTCGCTAATTCGGAGCAGTTTAGCAGACTAGAGGCAGGGTCTACAGCAACAGGCGCAGGACACCGAAAATGGCAGGTATCGGGCGATGAGGGCCGCTTGCAGGGGCAACTTCATACGCCTATATGATGCTCGATGGCCCCTCAGGGAAGCAAGCCCAATCAGTAGCTCGAGCCTGCCCCGGACGGCATTACCTGGAACGCCAGCACGAGGTTACCGGGCATTCCTGCCGTGACGTTGAAGCCCGAAGTCACGTAGAGCATGTCGCCCGACACGGTCGGCCCGCTGCCGCTCATCGAGCCGCCGTGCGCCGTCACCCCGTTTACCGTCGCAAACCGGGGCGTCGTGTCGAAGTCCCAGATGATCTTTCCAGTCGCCGCTGAGTAGCCCCGCAGATGGCCGTCCATGGAGCCTGAGAAGACCACGCCCGGAACCGCAGTAACCGCCGCAAGCTGGCCCGCGCTGCAGCCCGGCGCGCCCTTGCACGCCGGCTCCGGCGGCATCGTCTTCCACACAAGCTTGCCGCTGCGGATGTCGATCGCCGCGAGCCCGCCCGGATTTGGCGGAGCCGCGCCCGTCAGTGTCGAAATGTCGGAGTTCGCCGCATACACCCTCTTTCCGTCGGTTGCCGATCCCCATTCGATTCCGCCGAGACCGCTGCCTTGCCCGATGCGGACCTGCCAGAGTTCTTTTCCTCCGTCGTCCGGATCGAGCCCGTACATCACGCCCGTCTTTTGCCCCGCCAGCAAGACGCGATGCCCGTGCCCCAAATCCTGCAAAATCGGCGATGAGCCGAAATCCACGTCGGGGCCGATTTGCGGCGGACAATTGATTCGCTGCGGACTGAGGCAGCCGAAGTTGAACACGTCGTTCGGCGTCTTCTGCTGCGCCCACAGCCTCTTTCCCGTCGCCAAATCGAACGCGACGATGGCGTCCGTGCCGTCCGCCGCCGGATCGACGTATGCGTCGCCCGTTCCCACGTAGATCCTTCCCAGCTTCGCATCAATCGTGGGCGCATCCCAAATCGCGCCTCCCGCGGGAGTGAATTTGGCGTGGCTCTCGCCCGGCTTCGCTTCGTGCGGCTCTTCCGTGATCGAGTAGCCTTTCCAGATCATTTTTCCTGTGAGCGCATCGATCGCCGTAACGCTTCCACGAAACGTGCAGCACGGATAATCAGGATCGCCTCCCGTCAGCTCCTCATTTCCCGCGGTGCCAACGTAGAGCCGCCCCTGATACAGCGTCGCCGCCCCCGTAACCCGCGCCGTGCGATGCGAGTCCACTTTCATTTTCCAGGCAAGCGTGCCGGTCTCGGCATCGACCGCATACAGATTCGCCTCGCCATCCGAGAAATACGCGAGAAACTTTCCGTTGCCCGCCGGTCCTACGGTGATGGCCGTACGCACCGTCGTCTCCGCCTGATAGACCCAGATCGTGCAGCCGGTCTCGGCATCGAGCGCATACACTTTGCCGTCGCCCGAGCCAACAAACACGCGTCCAGCGACGACCGTCGGCTGCCCATAGGCCGTGCTCGTGTCCGGCACGCCGAAGGCCCATTTCAATTTCAGCCTCGAGATATTGTCGGCGCCGATCGAGGTGTGCGCCTGATACCGCGAGTTGGCGATATCGACGCCCCAGCTGTTCCAGTTCTCGCGTCGCGCCACGCCGTCGGCTGTGATCGGTTTTTTCACCCGGCACAGGTTGGCCGACGCTTCCGCCGCGCTGTTCCCAGGATTCGTGGAAAGATACGCTGCAATCGCTTTGCGCTCAGCCTCTGTGACGCGGTTGCCATAGATCACCATCGCGCCGGATTCGAGCGCCCGCAGGATCTCTTCCTGCGTCTTCGTCGCCAGCACAGCCGGCGCGGGCGCCCGGTTCGGTCCCGTCGCCGCGTCGTTGTGGCACATCGCGCAGTGCCCCTTGAATAGCGCCTCGCCGTTTGGCGCCGCCTGCCCCGCCGCGCGCCCCGCGCAAGTCCCCACCGCCATGGCCAACAGTAGTGCAGCAACGAAACTCGATTTCGTCGTCATCCGGATCCCAGTGCGCATTCATTTGTGGCTTGCGCAGCAATGCCATATCAGTTTTGAGTCTCTGGCGCAAGGCGATAGCAAAACTACGGAAACGTGAGCGCCCACTTCGTCAGACAAGTGCTTCTTTCGACTTCGCAGCCGCCGCAGCGACTCGCTATCTGGCCGCTGACCGACTAGACTCATTTTGATGGACGTTCTCAAGGATCTCTTTCAAAGTCATTTCCACTTGCCGGTCGCGCGCTTGCAGCCGCTTCAGGGCGAGCTTGGCGGCTCGGGGCGCAAGATCATTCGCCTTTCAAACGAAGAAATCAGCGCGATCGGGGTCCTCTATGACGTACGCGAAGAGAACGTCGCCTTCCTCGAATTCTCCCGGCATTTTCGAAAGCACGGTCTGCCCGTGCCGGAAATCTACGCTGAGGATTTGGATCGAGGGGCCTATCTCGAAGAAGACCTCGGAGACACGACACTTTTCGAGTTTCTTTCGAAAAATCGTGCCGGCGACAAGATTGCTCCGCAGGTAATCGAAACATACCGTGCCGTCGTGGATCTGCTGCCACGTTTTCAGATCGAAGCGGGCCGCGGCCTGAACTATAAACTCTGCTATCCGCGCGCGCTCTTTGACGAGCAGTCCATCGCCTGGGATCTGAACTACTTCAAGTATTACTTCTTGAGGCTAGCCGGTATCCCTTTCAACGAACAATCTCTTGAGGATGATTTCGCCCGGCTGACGAAATTCCTGCTGACCGCGGACCTGAACCACTTTCTCTATCGGGATTTTCAATCGCGCAACATCATGTTGCGCGGCGGTCGGCCATTTTTTCTGGATTACCAGGGCGGCCGCAAAGGCGCGCTGCATTACGACATCGCCTCGCTCTTGTACGACGCGAAAGCCGATCTTCCGCCGGAACTGCGCCAGGAACTCCTCGATCGCTATATTCACCGGCTCGCGGATTTCGTTGAGATCGGGCGCGAAGCCTTCATGCGCCACTACTACGCCTACGTCTACGTCCGCATCATGCAGGCGCTGGGCGCGTACGGATTCCGCGGATTCTACGAGCGCAAGCCTCACTTTCTCCAGAGCGTGCCGTATGCGTTGAAGAACGTGCGCTGGCTGCTGCAGCACGTCGAGCTGCCGATCGCGGTGCCTACGCTTACGGACGTGTTCTCACGCATGGTGGCTTCCGCGCGGCTGCAGCGGCTTGGTCTTTCCGCCCCGGAAGAGCCGCAAACACTTCCTGCGAAGGAAGACCATCTCAGGGTGCGAATTTTCAGTTTCTCGTACCGCCGCGGAATACCCAAGGACGAGACCGGCCACGGTGGCGGATTCGTCTTCGACGCGCGCAGCGTCCCGAATCCGGGCCGCGAAGAGCAATTCAAGCCTCTGACCGGCAAGGACGCGCCGGTGATTGGCTATCTCAATCGACAAGAAAGGGTAAGCGAGTTTCTCACCGGCGTGATGACGCTCGTGGATGCCAGCGTGCGGGAGTATCAGCGGCGCGGCTTCACGAGTTTGTCCGTGTCGTTCGGCTGCACCGGCGGCCAGCATCGCTCCGTCTATTTCGCGGAGCGGCTGGCCGAACGATTGCGTGCCCGGAATGGCGTGGAGGTCATCGTGCAGCATCTCGAGCTGGAGAGCATGGGCAGATGAAAGCGATGATCCTGGCCGCGGGCCTGGGCACGCGCCTTCGTCCGCTGACCGACGATCGCCCCAAGGCGCTGGTGGAAGTCGCTGGCCGAACGATGCTCGAGATCACGCTGTCCCGCCTCCGCGCTTTCGATATCTGCGAAGTGATCGTCAACGCGCACCATTTCGCGGACATGATCGTCGAGTATCTGAAAGCGCACGATAACTTCGGGATGCGAATCGAGGTATCCCGCGAGAAGGATTTGCTCGATACGGGCGGCGGCTTGAAGAAGGCCGCCTATTTTTTCCTTGGGAACTCGGGACGCGGCGAGGAGTTATTCATTTTGCACAACGTCGACGTGATCAGCACGATCGATCTCGGAAAGATGCTGCAATTTCACACCGCGCGCCAGGCGCTCGCCACCCTCGCAGTGCAACAGCGCGAAACATCGAGATACCTGCTCTTCGACGAGCAGAGTCAGCTCTGCGGTCGCCGCTCTGGCCCGGATTCAAAAGACGAAATCGTTCGGATTTCACAACAATTGCAAGCGCTGGCTTTCTGCGGCATCCACGTTATTTCGTCTCGCCTTCTTGCGCTGATGACGGAGGAAGGTGCGTTCTCCATCATCAATGCCTACTTGCGCCTCGCCGCGCAAGGCGAAAAGACCCTCGCGTTTCGGGCTGACGAATACTATTGGCGCGACCTCGGCAAGCCCGGCGACCTGCTGCAAGCGGCCGAAGATCTAAGGCAGAAGACCTGAAGCAGAAAGTTTTCGTGTAACCGTCAGTCTTGATCTTTTGGCTTTACAGACGCCCGGCGGAATTCATATCCTGAATGGCCATGTGGTACGTCAACAAGCGCTTCACGCAAGCTCAAGTCGAATCGCTCGGGGCGAAGGGCTTCACCGTTCGCAGCTCCGGCGGCGTGGTCCGCATCGAGAAATACAATTGCGGCGCCGAATTGCGCAGAGAGCCGCAGGGCGACTACGCAATGACCATCATCCCCTCGATCATGATGCAGGGGCAGTTCACGCACCTGTGGGATGCGGGCTACCAGAAATTTCTCCTGACCCACGACGGACGGAAGTTCCCGGTGCGCGTCAACGAACTCGCCGACCTGCGCCGCTTCAACGAAGAGCTGCGCACCGCGCTCGGCGTTTCGACTTACTACAACGAAGCGCTCGGCTCAACCTGCCACTACAGCGTCTACGACCGCGTCAAGGGCCGCGTCGGCGACGTGCCCGACGAAACCGTCGGCGCCCAGCCCAAGCACGACCACTAGTTTCCCAAGGTTTGCATGTGGCGCGGCGGCCTTCAGCGCGGCATCTTCTCGATGTTCTTGGCCGGTCCCCGCATTGTTGACAAGCCAACTGCCTGCGGATAGCATCCATGCCGGTAGGCCCTCCGATCAGAAGGTATCGGGTGGCGAGGAGCTTCCCATGTCCGTTTACCTGGAAGAATTGTCCGCCGTCGGCGCAGTTCGCTTCCCCGACATTCCCCTCTATCAGGGTTTCGGCGCGCCGGTGCGCCTCGAAGCTGATCTGCGGGATTGCGAAGTCACTTATGGCCAGGTGCCGAAGGATCTCAACGGAATTCTCTATCGAGTCGGCCCGGATCGTATGTACCCGCCGATGGGCGGTGACGACATTTTCATCGACGGCGACGGCATGGTGGTCATGTTCCGCTTCGAAAACGGACACGTCGATTTCAAGAGCCGCTACGTAAAGACCGCGCGCTACAAGCTTCAGGCCGAGAATCGCCGCGCGCTCTTTGGACGCTACCGCAACCGCTACACGCGCGATCCGATTGCGCAAGGCTGCAATTCCGGCGCGGCCAACACGAACGCCGTATGGCATGCTGGCAAACTGCTCGTGCTCAAAGAAGACGACATGCCCTACGAGCTCAATCCCTACACGCTCGAGACAATCGGCCGCTACGATTACGACGGCGCCATCAAGTCGATGTGGATGTCCGCGCATCCGCACCTCGACCAAACGACCAATGAGCTTCTGACGTTCGCGTATCAAGCCAAGGGCGATGGCACCACCGACGTCGCCTACTACGTGATTGGCCCCAACGGCAAACTGAAACATGAAGTCTGGTTCAACGCGCCGTGGGCCGGCATGGTCCACGACTTCGCCATTTCCGACAAGTACGTGATCTTCCCGTTCTTCCCGCTCCTCACCGATGTGGACGTGCTGAAAAAGGGCGGGCCGTTCTACACCTGGCATCGCGATCTGCAAACGGTGGTCGCCGTCGTCCCGCGCTACGGCACCGCCGATCAGGTCCGCTGGTTCCGCGGCGACACGAGCTTCGCCGGCCACATGATGAACGGCAGCACGGACGGCTCGAAAGTCAGCCTCGACGTCTGCCTCTCGCGCGGAAGTTCATTCCTCTTCTTCCCGAATCACGATGGCACGCCGCCCGACCCGAGCGAGGCAATCCCTCATCTCACGCGGCTGACGTTCGATGTGGCCGGCAACACGGAGAACTACAAAACCGAGCAGCTTTACGAATATATGTGCGAGATGCCGCGCGCCGACGATCGGTATTATGGCAACCGGACATACCGAAGGGGCTACGTCATTTGCCGCGACCCGAGGGTCCCGGGGTCAGGGAACATCGGATTCGGCGCCGTCGGCCAGTTCGATCACAAGACGGGCAACGCGAAAGTCTGGAATCCCGGAGAGAATTCGGGCGTGCAGGAGCCGCTCTTTGCGCCGCGCAAACCGAATTCGCCAGAAGGCGATGGCTATCTGCTCACGCTCGTCAATCGCATGGCTGAGAATCGGAGCGATCTCGCGATTCTTGACGCGCAGAACGTCGAGGCGGGACCCGTCGCGATCATCAAGCTGCCGCATCGCGTGCGCATGACGTTCCACGGCATGTGGGTTTCCGAGCAAGCGCTCAATAGCGGCCGCTACTCCGCCGTCCGCACGGCCTAGCGACTGGGGCCACTGCTCATCCCGGGCCTTGATGGCGTTCTGTGCGCTGGGTCCGCTGCCCTTGCGGCTGCCGCGCGCTACGCTGCAAAGCTAATTCGACAAATACGTCTTCAGCGCGTCTGCTGTCTTCTGAAGCGCGTCCTCGTAAGCCTTCGCGTCATAGTGGTCTCCGCCCTTGACGAAATCATGGTTTGCATCCGGGTAGACGGTCAGCTCAAACGATTTTCCCGCCGCCTTCGACGCTTGCTCGAGCGCGCTGTCCTTATCGGCGGTGCAGCAGCCATTTCGGAAATGATCCTTTCCGCCGGCGAACACGACGACAGGCACAGCCAAGCGGTTGGCGAACCCCGGCACGTCGCGGATGAAAGCGTTTGCCGGATACCACACCACAGCACCGGCCACCTGATCGGACGATTGCGTGCCCCAATACAGCTCTTCACCGCCGCCTAGCGAGAAGCCAACGAGAGCGACCTTGCCGGGGAGCGCATGGGGCATGGTCGTCGCTGTCTGAATGTCTCGCTTGACGCCTTGGCCATGCGTGTTCTCCTCCGCATTGCCGTCGAACAGCACGACGTCATAGCCAAGCTTGGCAATTTCGCTTGCGACTTCTTTGTAGTGCTCGGGACCGGACATGCCGGAGGCGAGCACGACTACCCGCCCTTTGCCCTGCGGCGGCGGGAACTCCTGCTGCGCGTTCGCAACGGAAGCGCCTGCGATGAGCGCGACGATGCCGAAAAATGCTGCGGCGCGAAGAAAACGGCTCATTGTTGTAGCCTCCTTTTGGTCCTGAGAAAACGGCGGAATTGTACACCCAGCGCTTGACGGCCTCGTGCAGCAAATTTCAACACTGGCTCTGCCGACCGGTCACCATGGCTCGCGGCGGCAAATCGGCACGCGCAGTCCGTTTGTGTTATGTCCGCTCGCGTGGTAAACGAGAGAACAGGGAAATGTACCGTGGCACAGGTCCTTGCGCTGATCGACGACATCTTTTTTCAGGCGAAGCTGTTCGAGACCGCCAAGCAGGTCGGCGTCGAGCTGCGCGCGTGCGCGACTCCCGATGCGCTTGACGCCGAGATTGCCAAGGCCCCGCCGAAGCTGATCGTCGTCGATTTGAACGCGCGCGCCAACCCGCTCGATGCCGTTGGCCGTGTGCACGCGACCGGTCGCGAGATTCCGCTGATCGGCTTCCTTTCGCACGTGCAGCTCGATCTTGCCGAACGCGCCCGCGCCGCTGGCTGCGCCGAAGTGATGCCGCGCTCCAAGTTCACCCAGAACCTGGCAACCATTCTCTCGCGCGCGAAATCGGAACCTTGATGAATTCACGCCGCCTTCTTGTCATCGTTCCGGTCGCCGCTGTGTTGGTCGCGGCGCTGCTCCCTGCCTGCGCCGCAGCGCAGGATGGCCGCGAATCGGAAGCCCCCGCTGCGCTCGCAGCCGCGCTCTCCGCCGCCTGTCGCGCGAACGAAACTCAGTTCGAAAACTATCTGACGGTCGATAATGCCGCGGCCTTTCGCGCCTTGCCCGAAGAGCAGCGATCGGCCGTCCTGAAGCGCTTTTCGCTCGCGGACGAGCCCGGCAAGCCTTTGCTCTCTTCCGACGATCAGAATCACACCGTACTTCGCTGCACCGCGCCCGGGGGCACCTCCGAATTTCGCTTCGGCGATACCCGCACGCGCGAAAATCTCGCGTTCATTCCCGTGGCGGTGAAAGATAGCGAGAGCACCGAGTTTGGCCTCGTGCGCGAAAATGGCGGCTGGCGCTTGATTTCGCTCGGCCTCGTGCTTCTGGATATCCAGCAGCTTTCCAAGCAATGGGCCGAATCGGATCTCGCGGCGCGTGAGGATGGTGCGGTCGCAAACCTTCGCGCCCTGAGCGACGCGATTCAGACGTATCGCCGCGCTTTCGGCAAATTGCCGGATTCGCTGGCGCAGCTTGGACCTGCGCCCAAGGATCAGGTTTCTCCCGATCAGGCCGACCTCGTGAGCGATCAGCTCGCGGCGGGCGATGGCGGCGGCTACCGCTTCCGCTATCGCATTGTGTCCGGCGCCGAAGAGGGCGACGACGCGTTCGAATTGGCTGCAATGCCCGATGACTATGGCAAGACTGGTCGCCGCTCGTTCTTGGTCGACGCCACCGGAAAGTTTCACGGCGCGGATAAACGCGGTGATCAGGCCACCGAGGATGACCCGGTGGTTCCGTGATTTCCCGAAAGGACTCTCAATGAAGATTCGCTCGCTGGCACGGTTCGCAGTCCTAATCGCGGTGGTGAGTTGCGCCTGCGTTGCGCAAGAGTCCGAGAGCGAGCGGACCCCTGATTCCGTCGCCAAAGACATCGTTCAGAAGATCGCCGCGGGCCAGTTCGATAGCGTGGAGGCGCAATATACGCCGCAGGTGGCCGCCGCGCTCGCTCCCGGAAGGCTTGCGGGAGCCTGGGCGAGCGTGCTCGAGCAGGAGGGATCGTTCGACTCCGTCGCTTCGGCCGTCACGGGCAAGGTCCAGACGTTCGATGTGGTGTTGCTCGTGTGCAAGTTTCAAAAGGGCCTCATCGACGTGCAGATTGCCCTCACCGCAGAAGCGAAGATCGCCGGCATCCATTTTGGCCCGCATCGCGAGCCGCCTCCGCCGTGGACCGCTCCCGCCTATGCCAGGCCGGATTTGTTCAGCGAGCAGCCGCTCACGCTGGTGAACGGCAAGTACGAGTTGCCGGGAACGCTCGCTCTGCCGAAGGGCAATGGTCCTTTTGCGGCCGTCGTTTTGGTGCAGGGCTCAGGCCCGCACGATCAGGACGAAACCGTTGGCGCAAACAAGCCCTTCGAAGACCTCGCCTGGGGCCTCGCGAGCCGCGGTGTCGCCGTCTACCGCTATGTCAAACGCACGCAAAAGTACGGTCCGCAAAGCAGCGAGGATCCCGCCAAATTGACCGTGGATGAGGAAACCGTCAGCGACGCGCGCGCCGCCGTCGCGCTCCTTGCCAGGCAGAGCAAGATTGATCCGCAGCGCATCTTCCTGCTCGGACACAGTCTTGGTGCGTACCTCGCGCCGCGCGTTGCCACGGGCGACGTGCAAATCGCCGGTATCGTCATGATGGCGGCCAATACGCAGCCGATGGAAAAACTTCTGGTGGATGAGGTGCACTACGTCGTTGCGAATGGACCTGCTCCTACGGCTGACGAGCAGAAACAGGTCGCGGCCGTCGAGGACGCTGCGCGAAAGATTGATAGCCCGGACCTGAAGCCCGGAGATACCGTCACCGTATTAGGCGGCCCCATGCCGGCTTCCTACTGGCTCGATCTGCGCGACTATCATCCGGTTGCCGCTGCGCAGGCGCTCAAGATTCCGATTCTAATCCTTCAGGGCGGGCGCGATTTTCAGGTGCCGCCGGCGACCAATTTCGAGGAGTGGAAGAAGGCGCTTTCGGCGAACAAGAACGTCACATTCAAACTCTATCCGGCTCTCAACCATCTCTTCGTCGCGGGCACAGGCCCTTCGCTCCCGCAGGACTATGACAAGCTCGGCCACGTCGATGAGCAGGTGATTGCGGATATCGCAGCTTGGGTCCCCTCCGGCGGCGAGACCCCCCATCTCGGCCAAAGCCACTAGGCTGCTGCCTATCGCCGCGCGTTTTTCTTCGTAGGGGCACAACATGCTGTGCCTGGCACGAATACTTGCCTCAGTTTGGCCATCGTTCTATAGCAGGTTTCTAGGGTTCGCACCGGAAACAAACCGCATAGTCGCGGTGTCAAAAAAACCGAGTGGACAATCCAGAGAAAACGGAGAGACGCCGTCGATGTCCTACAAGCCCGAAGCTCCACCCGTGATCGCTACTCCGAACGTCATTCCGATGGCGGATATCATGCTCGTGCTACTCATCATTTTCATGGTGATCACGCCGATCCTGGTGCCCGGCGCGCCCGTAAATATGGCCAAAGCGCAGAACGCGAATGCGATGCCAAACGCTGGCCGCGACGACGCGATCATCGTGGCGGTCACGCGAGATGGCAGCGTCTTTCTCAGCCCCGGCAACAAGAAGATCGCCCTCGAAGGCATCACCGACAGCGTCAAAGACTTGATTGCGGGCCGCCTCGACAGAACGATCTACGTTCGCTCCGATGCTCGCGCCAAATATGGCGATGTCGTCCGAGCGGTCGATGAAGTTCGCGCAGCCGGCGTTGAAAACATCGGCTTGCTCACTGAGAAGATTCAAAAGACACCCGCGTCGTCTCCGCCGGGCGCCTAGCTCCGACGAGACACTGGCATACGCAATGCGCCAAGGAGCATCTCCATGGGATTAGACGTTGGTGCAGACAAGAAAGGGCCAGTTTCGGATCCCAACATCGTCCCGCTGATCGACGTTCTGTTGGTGTTGATCATCATCTTCATAGTGATCGCGCCGAAGGTGCCCACCGGATTGCCCGCGCAGGTTCCCCAGCCTCCGACGAAACCGACTCCGCCGCAATCTGAACCCGCCGCAATCGTCGTGCAGGTGATGCCAGGTGGAAAGCTGCTGATTAACCGCGATAAGAGTGATTGGGATGCGCTTGGCCCTCGCCTCTCCGAAATTTTCAAAGAACGCGCGGACAAGGTGGCCTTCGTGACGGGCGACAAGGATGTTTCGTTCGCACAAGTGGCGCGGGCGATTGACATCATGCGCGGCGCCGGGATCGAGCACGTGGGCCTGATCATGGCTCGCACGACCTCCGAGGAATAGCAGTCCGCTTCGTTGACACTCCTTACAGCGGCTGCTAGATTTCTTAGTTAGTGCGTCTCACGCGACCCAAACGGCATCTCACAAATCTCAATCTTGCAGTTTCCGCGATTCTCTTCGCGTTGCTTGCTGGCGGTTGTGCCGCGAGCCGCACGACCGTTGTACGGCCGTCCGGCGCTCCCATTCCGCTTCAGGCCGCGACGAAACAGGACCTGATCGCGCGCTACAATCAGGAAGCAGCGGCGGTGACCTCGCTCAATGCTACCGTCACCATGACGCTGACAGCTGGCTCCGCCTACACCGGCGTGATCAAGCAGTACCACGAGATCAATGGTTTTATTTTGGCCGCAAAGCCGGCGAGCATCCGGGTGCTGGGGCAGGCTCCGGTTGTGGGTACCAACATCTTCGACATGGTGAGCGACGGCGAAACGTTTCACATCTTCATCCCTTCGCAGCACAAATTCATCACCGGCCCGGCGAGCTTACAGCGGCAATCCGCGAAGCCCATCGAGAACATGCGCCCGCAGCACCTCGTGAATGCGATCTTCTGGGAACCAATTCCCGCGAACACACCAATTCTCATAGAGGAAGCGGCCGATGAAATGGCGCGATACTATGTCTTGACGGTTATTCGCGCAGCCAGTTCGGCGGCGCCATCGGCACCGGAGGCCACGTCCGACTGGGAAATTATGAAGAGAATTTGGTTCGACCGCTCGGATTTGAACGTGGCGCGAGTGCAGAGTTATGAGCCCGGCGGCAAGCTCGGCTCGGACGTTTCCTACGCCGGATGGGGCGCTTTCGGAGACGTCCACTATTCACACCAGATTTCTCTGAGCCGGCCGGACAACGACTACAAGCTTCAGATCGGGATCAAGAAAGTGGCGTTCAACGAAGCGGTTCCGGCCGAGAAGTTCGTGTTGCAGCAGCCTCCCGGTACTGAATTGGTTGATGCTGGCGCGGAATCCACAGAAACAAAGCCGAAGGAGAATAATCCTTGATCGGGCACCTGGTCGTGCGCAACGCGTTGCATCGCCCCGTTCGAACGGCGATCACGGTGATTGCTGTCGCCATCGAAGTCACGCTGGTCATTATCGTCGTCGGCCTGACGAGCGGCCTGGTGCTCGACGTCGCGAAGCGGACGGAGGGCATCGGCGCCGACATCATGGTCCAGCCTCCGTCGGCATCGGTGTTCATGGCGTTCAGCGGCGCGCCCATGCCCATCACCATCGGCACGAAACTGGCGCAGCTTGAATACGTGCAGGCCGTCTCGCCGGTGCTCGTGCAATTCAATTCCGTGAACGGGCTCGACCTCGTGTACGGCATCCAGCCCGACACGTTCCGCCAGGTCTCCAGTGGTTTCGTCGTACTTTCCGGCACTGAGCTGCAAGACCCGAACGACATCCTGGTCGATGACGTCTATGCCCGGTCGCGAAAGATCAAAGTCGGGCAGATGCTGCACGTCCTCGAACACGATTTTCACGTGGCGGGAATCATTGAACATGGCAAAGGCGCGCGGCTGTTCGTTCTGATATCCACCCTGCAAGAGATGTCCGGCGCGCGCGACAAGGCTTCGATCTTTTTCCTCAAATGCGACCGCTCGGACCACACGGCGGCGGCGATGGACGAGGTGCGCGAGCTGCTGCCGCGCTATGAAATCCGGCCGCTCAAGGACTATATGTCGCAGATCACGTCCTCGAGCTTGCCGGGCCTCGATATTTTCATCAACGTCATGATCGGCATCGCCGTCGGAATCGGATTCCTGGTGACTTTTCTCTCCATGTACACCACGATCATCGAGCGCACGCGAGAGATCGGCGTGCTGAAATCGCTCGGCGCCTCCAAGCCGTACATCGTCGAAATCATTCTCAGCGAGACAAGCCTGCTCTGTGTGGGCGGCGTTGCGGCGGGCGTCGGATTCAGCTACCTGATGCGGGTGATCCTTATCAAAGTGTGGCCTTCTTTGAGCATTCTGATCACTCTCAAGTGGATATGCCTTGCCGGCGCCATTGCCATGGTCGGAGGCCTTTTGGGTGCCGGCTATCCCGCGTGGCTTGCCAGCCGCAAGGACCCGGTCGAAGCCCTCGCCTACGAGTAGGAATGAAGCGAACGCGGCCATCGGCCGGTCTTCACGGTGTATCCCTGCTAGGCAGAAGCCGAAAACCCGACTAGAATATTTTAATTCGCAAGGGAAGGTTTGCTCGCACCGGGGGCCGGCTTGGAGCCGATACTCAAGACTGAAAACCTGTGGAAGGTCTATCGCACCGGCAAAGTGGAAGTGCCGGCTCTGAGCGGTGTCAGCATCGAAGTCATGCCCGGCGAATTTGTGTCGATCATGGGTCCGTCCGGCTGCGGGAAGTCGACTCTCCTCCACGTGATCGGGGGACTTGCGCAGGCGACCAGCGGGCGCGTCCTCATTGACGGAAACGATCTGACGCAGATGAGCGACGCCGAGCGCACCCTGCTGCGCCGCCACAAGATCGGCTTCGTGTTTCAGCGGTTCAATCTGCTGCCGACGATCGATGCCTATCACAATATCGCGATCGCGCAGCACATTCACGGGAACGGGTTCGATCCGCACCGTTTCGAAACGGTCGCCGCGCTGCTTGGTCTCAAGGAGCGCCTCCGCCACAAACCTTCGGAGCTTTCCGGCGGCGAGCAGCAGCGTGTGGCCATCGCTCGAGCCATCATCAGCGAGCCGAAAATTCTTCTGGCGGACGAGCCCACCGGAAACCTGGATACGAAGACCTCCGAAGCCGTGCTCGGTCTCCTGCGCCAGCTCAACAAAGATCTCGGGCAAACGATCGTGATGATCACTCACAACCCGGACGCCGCAGCGTATGGCAATCGCGTGCTGCACATGCGCGACGGGATGGTAGTCAACGGCGCCGCTCACTGACCCATGCGCGCGCTCTGGCGAGGCATCGTTCGGACGATTTTCTGGTCGTACGAGAGAGGAAGCTGGCCGTACGACGTGCTGGTAGGCGTCATCCTGGTGTTCGTGCTGCTGGCGCCGCGCTCGTGGTTTCACGACCGGCCGCAGGAAGTCGTCGCGTCGAGTTCGAGCGTTCAATTGGTGGCCGAAGATTCCGACGCGCGCACGCGCACGTATCGCCTGGATGCGGTGGCGCTCTCGCCGCAAAAGCGCACGGCAAAGCCGACGCCGGAGCTGGAACGCGAGACGCACGCGATCCTGAGCCGCACGGTGGACGATCTGCGCGACAGGCCGTTTCAGGTGGTGCGCATCGATCCCGCGCTCGCGAGCGATGGCTCGGTGAGCTACTACGACGTGACCGTTCGTCAGTAGAGGAAGATCGTGGCGACGAAAGTAGATTTCAGCCGGCCAGCCAAAGAGCGCATCGACGCAGCCTTTCGCGCGCTCCAATCGCTGCTCGACCGCCGCGCGACGACCGCCGAAGTCGTTCGCGAGCACCACAGCCACGGCGAGTCCTATCATCCCGCCGCGCTGCCGGACGTGGTCTGCTTTCCGCATTCGACCGAAGAGGTCAGCGAAATCCTGAAAATCAGCGCGAAATATCAGGTGCCCGTGATCCCGTTTGGCGCGGGCACGTCGATGGAGGCGCAGGTCAACGCGATTCACGGCGGCATTGCCATCGACATGCGCGAGATGAATAAGATTCTGCGCATCAGCCCCGAGGATTTGCAGGCGACCGTCGAGGCCGGGGTCACGCGCTTGCAGCTCAATAAGGCGCTGGCGAACACCGGCTTCACGTTTTTCATCGATCCCGGAGCGGACGCCACGTTCGGCGGCATGACTTCCACTCGCGCCTCGGGAACGACTGCCGTGCGCTACGGGACGATGCGCGAAAACGTGATGGGCCTTACGGTCGTGCTCGCCGATGGGCGCGTGATCAAAACGGGCACTGCGGCGCGCAAATCCGCCGCAGGCTACGATCTCACGCGGCTGTTCGTCGGCGCCGAAGGCACGCTCGGCGTGATCACAGAAATCACGCTGCGGCTGCATCCACTGCCTGAAGCGGTCGGCGCGGCGTGCTGCACGTTCGCCACGATTCGCGACGCGGTCGAAACGGCGATCGCCATCATTCAGCTCGGCATCCCGGTCGCGCGCATCGAGCTGATGGACGAAGCTCAGATCGACGCCTGCAACAAATACTCGAAGACGAACTATCCCGTCGCGCCGCTGCTCTTTTTCGAATTTCACGGCGATAGCGAGCGCTACGTCGCCGAGCAGGCGGAGACAGTCCGCCAACTTGCCGGCGATCATCACGGCACGGGCTTTCAATTGTTCACGACGCCCGAAGAGCGCGCGACGCTCTGGGAGATGCGCCACCAGGCCTACTTCGCGAATCTCCAAGTTCGCAAGGGCGCGAAGATGTTCACCACGGACATCTGCGTCCCGATCTCGCGCCTCGCGGATTGCATCGTGGCGGCGAAGGAGGACACGGCACGCGCGTCGTTTCCCGCGCCGATCGTCGGCCACGTGGGCGACGGAAATTTCCATATGTCCTTCATGCTCGATCCCGAAAATCCCGCGGAGCTGGCCGAAGCGAAAGTCCTCGAAGAGAAAATCATTTTGCGCGCGCTCGAAATGGGCGGGACGTGCACCGGCGAACACGGCATCGGCATCGGCCGGAAGAAATATCTTTCCGTCGAGCACGGGCCCGGCGTGGACGTGATGCGCGCGCTCAAGCAAGCCCTCGATCCCGACAACCGCATGAACCCCGGCAAAATGGTCGAGCCGCAGGCTCTCTTCGGCGATCCCGGCTCCGCGCAACCCTGAGTGGCTGTCATCCCGAGCCCAGCCCCGACGCTTTCGGTTGGGGATGGTGGTGAGGCCCGCCTGCCGGCGAGGCAGGGATCTGCTTTCGTCTTGCCCGAAGACCCCCCGAGAAATTGTCGAGTAGCCGAGACGCCGATCGTTTGTTTTGAATGAGTTGCGGCGAAATCTACTCGGAAAACATTGTCGAGTAGAAACGGCAGACGAGCTAAGTTGCTGAGGCACAAAGTGATAGCGCGCTCGCCGAGGCGGCTGCGCTGCGCGATCTGTGTTGCGCAATCTTCGGAGTATTGACGGGTAGATTGTGCCTCGGACCTTTGTTTTGAGCGGGTTACAGAAGATTCTATTCGGCAGTACTGTCGGGCAGATTTGTGGATCGCGCGGCAAACGGAGGGGTCCCTCGACTCCCGTTGGTCGCTCAGGACGACGATCCTGGCCGGATCGTCGATTCCCATTCGACAGTATTGTCGAGTAGCGGAATCGAGGTCGGATGTGCAGCGTTGAAGGTCGGGAACTCCAAAGGCGAAGGCTGCCGGGCTGAAGTCCCCGGCGCTACGTTCAAACCTCGGAGCTGCCCGTCGCTCGATATTCCCCAGGCTGCACACACTTGTACCCGGCCCTGTCAGGGCCGCTGGCGGCGCCACAACAACGGTCTGATCTCCCAGGCTCGCCTTACCGGCGACCTGGGAGCCCTGTCTTGCGACCATGCTGCCATGTTTCGAGATGGGGAGAGCCGCGTCAAGCGCGAAAGTCTATGGACTATTTGGGAGTCTTGATACTGGACGCTAGACGCCCGAAGTTCTTCGATGAGCGCCCGATCCTCCGGTGCTAAGCGGCCGTGCGGTGAGGTGAATGCGGCCCACCCTCACAGGCCTGGGACAAAGGGCGAAACGCGGGCCACGCCTCAGCCCATATGACACTTACTGTTTATCCCAAACGATGACTTGTGTAATCGGCTGGCCTTTCGCATCCGTTGTTTTTCTTGTTTGAGTTGTAACCCTACCGTCTTTTGAAACTACAAACCGCTCTGTCGCCACCACCTTGCCTGCCTTTGTAGTTGTGCTTGTGAGCGTATACGGGTCGATGCGCTTGGGAGCAGACATGTCCGCTCCACCAGCTGCTCCCGTGCCAACAAGCGGGGCGGGCGTGCCGTCTAACTTGGCCGTGACGCTGAACGCGATGGGGCTTCCATCTGCGGCGACTCCATTGAACGTAATTTTCTCTCCGTTGCCTTGCGCTTCAACTGTTCGCATCTCGCTCTTCGGTGCTGGCATGCCAGCAAAATTCGACTTTGCGAGATTAAGCTTCCATGTGCCGACTCTGGGGTCAGCAGCGTTCTGCGCCAGCATTAGGCCCGAGCCAGCCAAAGCCACAACGACAACAGCGACAATCGTCAAGACTCGTTTCATATGTTTCTCCCTTTTGACTTTCGTATTTCCGTTGGATGGTGGAACTGGTAAGAGACAGGGCCGAAGGGGCCGAAGATCACTTGGAATGGGACGACATTACTCGCGTTCTCAGAGAAGTCAAATCAATTTAGTATTAACAGAGAAAGATTTGGAAGCGGGAGGTCTAGCCTTACGGAAAAATGGGCAGCCCACTCGTCAGCGTTAGTTAGAAGAGTGCGAGCTGTCAGAGGTCCTGCCGACAGGCGCTCAGGGTGGAAAGCCGTGGTCTGGCGGGGACCGCTACGAAATGGGGGCTCGTCGTTATCGCGGCAGCGTAGCCCAGGTTGCAGGGACGTCGACGAGGGGGCGGTCGAGGTCGGCGATGGATTCGACGCCGAGGAGGGCGAGAGCGCGCTGCAGATCGGCGCGGAGGATTTCGAGAGCGCGCGTGACGCCGGCTTCTCCCGCGGCGCCGAGACCATAGGCGTAGGCGCGGCCGATCAGAACGGCGCGCGCGCCGAGGCAGATTGCTTTCACGATGTCGCTGCCGCGGCGAATGCCGCCATCCATCAGGACTTCCGCGCGGCCATTCATGGCTTTCACCACTTCCGGCAGGGCACGCAACGTGGCGGCGACGCCATCGAGCTGGCGTCCACCGTGATTCGAAACGACGACGCCGGCTGCGCCTTCGTCGAGCGCGCGACGCGCATCTTCAGCGGTGAGCACTCCTTTGACGACAACCGGGCCGGACCAGGCTTTGCGAATCCATGCGAGGTCGGCCCAAGTGACCACTGACTGGGCCAAGGCTGCCTGCGTTTCGGAAAGCAGCATCGGTCCGCGGCCGGGAACGATCACGTTGGGCAGGACGAGCATGCGTCCGTCGGCGAGAAAGCCAGCGAGCCATTCGGGATGCGCGAGCACTTGCGGCAGAAAGCGAATTTTGGAGAAAAGGCTGCTGCCGATCAGTGCGCCGGCGCCATTGCGAATGTCGCGTTCGCGGAAGCCGAACGTGCCGGTATCGATCGTGATCGCGAGGACCGTGAACCCTGCCGCACGCGCGCGGGCGAGAGCGGCCTCGGCGGCTTCGCGGCCTCCGACGAGATAGAGCTGATACCACTTGGGTCCGGAGGTGGCCGCGGCCACGTCTTCGAGAGAGCTGCCGGAAATCGTCGTGAGCGTGAAGCCGACGCCGGCCTTGCCTGCGGCGCGCGCGGCGCAGACTTCGCCTCGCGGATGAATCAGGCGGCTGAAGCCGACGGGCGCGAGGAGCAGCGGCATGGCGAGGTCGGAGCCGAGGACGGAGGCGCGCGTGTCGCACTTCTTGACGGCCACGGCGTTGCGCGGGCGGAAGGTGACTTCTTCGAAGGCGCGCGTGTTCTCGCGCAAGGTGACTTCGCCTTCGGCACCGCCGTCAACGTAGTCGAAGACAACATGTGGCAGGCGCATCTGCGCGACGCGGCGGAGATCGCCGACGTTCACGACGCGCGGCGAAGCGACTCTGCGCTCTTGGCGCGTCATCGGACTAAACCGTCCGCTCGCTGGCTGGACAAATCCTGACTCGGATCAATCAAAGGAATTGATTTTCTCCGCGCCATTCTACCGAAATCGGCTCATAGCCGGAAAAGACGTTCTGCGTTGCCGTGCGCGATTCGTTCGCGATCGGCGGTGCTGACCGGCAAACTGTCGAGGAAGGCGCGCGCTCGCGTCATGGAGCCGTAAGGATGGTCGGCTGAGAACATGATCCTGTCCACGCCGACTTCCAAAAATAAATCAAGGAACGTCGGAGTGAAATTGAAACCGCTGAACGTGTAATGGACGTTCTCGCGGAGGTAAGCGCTCATCGGGCGCTTGAGCTTGGTCAAAGAGACGGACATCGTATCCAGTCTCGGCAACATGAATGGAAGCGCTTCGCCCATGTGGCCGATCACGACTTGCAGCTTCGGAAACCGGTCGAATACTCCGCCGAGAATGAGGCGAATCACATGGACCGCAGTCTCGATGTGCCAGCCCCAACCGGGGCCCATGAGCGTTTCAACGACAGCCGGCGCGAAGCCCGAGTAGGACGCGTCGATCACCGGCTGGGGCGGGTAGGTGGGGTGAACGTAAATTGGAACGTCCAATGCTTCGGCACGCTCGAAAATGGGCCAGAAGAATTTGTCGTCCAGGTAGCGGCCTCGGACGTGGCCGTTGATCATCGCTCCTTTGAATCCATAATCGCGAACCGTGCGTTCCAGTTCGGAGGCGGCTTTCTCGGGCGCCGCGGTCGGCAGTGTTGCAAAGCCGGCGAACCGGTTCGGGTGTTTTCGCACGGCGTTCGCAAGGCAGTCGTTCGCGTCGCGGGCTATCGCGATCGCATCGGAGGCTTCGAGCTGTTCCACGCCGGGAGCGGTGAGCGACAGGACCTGCATGCTGATATTGGCGGCATCCATCTCCGCGATTCTTCCTTCGCCGACGTCGCACAATCTTTCGAGCACACCGGCAACAGGACTTCCCGGAATCTTGGCAGCTTCCTTGAGCCTCCGGCCGGGGCCGTCCAGGAATGCCGGCGTGGCGAAATGCTCTTCGAGAGTAATGGTTCGCATGGCGGCGGACAGTGTAGCGCAGCTTCGGTTGCGACTGGAATGCGATTGCAGAGCGCAGGGACAGTGGCGTCGCTCGGGGCAATCATGCAAACGCGTTTTGTGAGCGAGCCGGACTAGTATAGAGTTTCGCGGGGAGATGAGATGAAGGTTGGGGACGCGATTGCGGAAATTTTGAAGCGCGAGGGCGTGGAGATCCTGTTCGCGTATCCGGTGAACCATGTGATCGAGTCCGCGGCCGCGGCGGGAATCCGGCCGATCATCGTGCGGCAGGAGCGCGTCGGGCTGCACATGGCGGACGCCATTTCGCGGGTCACAAGCGGGCGGAAGATCGGCGTGTTCGCGATGCAGCACGGGCCGGGATCAGAGAATTCGTTTGGCGGCGTGGCGCAGGCGTACAGCGAATCGGTGCCGACTCTGGTGCTGCCGATGGGCTACGCGCGGAGGCTGGCGCACGTCAGCCCGAATTTCAATTCGGTCGCGAGCATGCGGACGGTGACGAAGTCGGCAGAGCCGATCGTTTCCGCCGCTGAGATTCCCAACATTTTTCGGCGCGCGTTTTCGCGGCTGCGCAATGGGCGCGGCGGGCCGGCGCTGATCGAGATTCCGCAGGATCTGTTTCCGGAAGAGTTCCCGGGGCCGCTCGTCTACGAACCGGCGACTGCGACGCGGTACGGTCCGGACATCGCGGAAGTGCGGCGCGCAGCGGCGGCGCTGGTCGAGGCGAAGAGTCCGGTGATTTACGCGGGGCAGGGAATTCACTGGGCGCGGGCGTGGGAGCCGCTGAAGAAACTCGCGGAATTGCTCGGCGCGCCGGTCGCAACGAGCCTGCAAGGCAAGAGCGCGTTCCCGGAGGACCATCCGCTGTCGCTCGGAGCGGGCGGGAATTCCTTTCCGCAGACGATTCCTTATTTCCTTGAGAAGGCCGACTGGATTCTCGGCGCAGGATGCAGCTTCACGGAAACGTACTTCGGCGTCGCGATGCCGAAAGGGAAAAAATTCATTCACGCTACGCTCGATCCGGACCATTTGAACAAGGACGTGCGCGCGGAAATCGGATTGATTGGCGACGCGCAACTCACGCTCGATGCGCTGTGCGCGGAAGTCGAACGGCTGATCAGGACCCCGCGGGCTTCGTCGGTGACCGCGGAAATCGCCGCGGTGCGCAAGGCGTGGCTGGACCAGTGGATGCCGAAGCTGATTTCGAACGACAGGCCGCTTTCACCGTACCGCGTGCTCTGGGATTTGCAGCACACCGTGGACGTGACGAATACGATCATCACGCACGATGCGGGCAGCCCGCGCGATCAGCTGGCGCCTTTCTGGGTGACGAAGCGGCCGCTTACGTACATCGGCTGGGGCAAGACGACGCAGCTCGGCTATGGCCTCGGGCTCGCGATGGGAGCGAAGCTGGCGTGTCCGGACAAGCTTTGCATCAACGTGTGGGGCGACGCGGCGATCGGGTTCACGGGAATGGATCTTGAGACGGCGGTGCGCGAGCGGATTCCGATTTTGTCGATTCTGCTCAACAACTTCAGCATGGCGATGGAACTGCCGGTGATGCCCATATCGACGGAGAAATATCGCTCGACCGACATTTCGGGCGACTACGCGGCGATGGCGCGCGCGTTCGGCGCATACGGCGAGCGCGTCACCGAGCCTGAGGAAATCGTTCCCGCAATTCGGCGGGGCATCGAGCAGACGAAGAAAGGCGTGCCCGCGCTGCTCGAGTTCATCACGGCAAAGGAAATCGCGCTGTCGAAGCAGTATCACGGCAACCGGTAGAATGCGGCGACAGCGGCGAGGGCGTCCACGCTATGGATTTGCGAAGACGCTCTTCAGCACCTCGTGCTGGTGCATCGGGGAGAAGCTCTCACAGCAACTCATCAAGCGCTTGAGCCCACCGTAGTACAACTTGTCGTTTTCGCTGCTCTTCAAGTGCTCCGGCGAGTCCCACACTGAAATGGAAATGGCGCCCCGGCCGTCGGGATCTTCTCCTCGGAGCAGCAGCAGGACGCGAAATCCATCTAGCTTGCCCATGGTGGCCATCAGCGACTCGGCTGTAGCGGTGAATTCTTCGACTTTTCCGGGACGAATGCGAAACCGCGTGATGCGAGCGATCATGGGCTTCTCCCGATCTGCAGAGAGCGTTTCCGGCAAAGGCGATCTTACCGTGAGGCAGCTTGCCGGTAAACCATGGCGCCCGCGGCCGGAATTCGAGCAGTTCCTTGCGGCCGTGGAAAGAAAGCCTCGAATGAACTATGATCGCCGCGCATCGAGAGCATTCATCCGCAATCGCGTGGGGGACTTCGAAATGGGACGTGTTTCGACTGCTTATCTGATGTTCGGGATTGGCGCGCTGAGTTTCCTTGCTGGTGCCTCTGCGGTTTTCTCACAGGAGATCGCGAATAATCCTCTGCCGACGCCGCCGGGGCAGGTCGTGTTCGGACAGCGCTGCGCATCCTGCCATGACAGTCCGAGCGCGGCCGATCGCGCGCCGGACCGCCGAGCACTTATGAAGCTAACGCCGGAGAAGGTGTACGCGGCGGTGACGACCGGCACGATGGCCGTGCCTGCAAAGGATTTGTCAGACGATCAAAAACGCGCAGTCGCGGAATATCTCGGCGGCCGGCTGCTCGATCTCACCGATACCGGCAGCGCCGAGAAGATGGCGAATCGCTGTGCGGGGAATGCGCCGTTCGACGCCGCGTCGCACGGCGCTTCGTGGAATGGATGGGGAGCGAACGATGAAAATACGCGCTCGCAGACTGCGCAGGCCGCCGGGCTCAGCGCCAAGCAGGTTGCGCGACTGAAGCTGAAATGGGCGTTCGGTTTTCCGGGAGGCGACACGGCGTTTGGGCAACCGACGGTGGTCGGCGGGAGAATTTTCATCGGGAGCGACAACGGATACGTGTACTCGCTCGACGCGGCGAGCGGATGCGTTTACTGGTCGTTTCATGCGCGATCGGGCGTGCGGACCGCGCCGGTTGTCGCGCCGTTGATAGGGCATGGCTTTGCGGTTTACGTCGGAGATATGCGCGCGAACGCTTACGCTCTCGACGCCGAGAGCGGCAAGCAGATTTGGATGCGTGAGCTATCGGATCACTACACCGCGCGGATCACAGCCGCGCCCGCGCTCTATAGCGGCGCAGTGTATTTCGGAATCTCGGCGATGGAGGAGGCGTTTTCCGCGGCGCCGGCGTATCCCTGCTGCACGTTTCGCGGGAGCGTGGTTGCGCTGGATGCGAATACGGGAGAGCAGCTGTGGCGAACGTACGTGATTCCGGAAGAGCCGCAGCCGGTGCGAAAAAACTCGCTCGGGACGCAGCTGTGGGCGCCGGCGGGAGCTGCGATTTGGAATTCTCCGACCATCGATGCGAAACGCCACGTGCTTTACGTAGGGACGGGAGACGCGTACACGGAACCTGCGGCGAAAAACTCCGACGCTGTCGTGGCGATGGATTTGACGACCGGCAAGATTGTCTGGTCGTTTCAGGCGGTGCCGAACGATGCGTGGATGGTCGGATGCGTTCCCGTGTCGACCGAGAATTGCCCGAAGGATTTGGGCGTCGATTGGGACTTCGGATCTTCGCCCATATTGATGACGCTCGCGGGCGGGAAGCAGATTTTGCTTGCGACGCCGAAGAGCGGGACTGCGTTTGCGCTCGATCCGGATCACGCCGGGAATGTTGTTTGGAAAATCAATCTCTCGGAGAAGATGGCGCCGAATAACGGGCAGATCGCGTTCGGCGGCGCGGCCGATGCGAAGGCGCTCTATCTAGCGCTCGAAGACGGCACGTTCGCGGCGGTCGATCTCGCGAGCGGCAACCGCAAATGGCAGCTGCGGCTCGAGTCTCTCGACGATCTCGGCGCGCCGACCATCAACGGCGAGAACCGGACCAAGGCGGGGCTGCGCTTCGGTCAATCGGCGGCCGTCACGGGGATTCCCGGCGTCGTGTTCACCGGTGGATGGGACGGAATCCTGCGCGCGCTTTCGACGGCTGACGGAAAGGTCCTCTGGCAATTCAACACGGTACAGGATTTCCAGACCGTAAACGGGGTACCGGCGAAGGGCGGCTCCATGGGAGGGCCGGGAGTGACGGTGGTGAACGGAATGGTGTACGCGCCGTCCGGTTACGCGAATGTCGGCGGCGGGATGCCAGGGAACGTGCTGCTGGCGTTTTCGAGCAAATGAGAGAGAAGAGAGTCCCACCCTCACAAACCGAGGGCCCTTCGACTACGCTCAGGGCAAGTGGGGCACCCGAAAGGGCTACTGTTTGTCGGCTGGCGGGGGGCTGGGTTTTGTCGTGATGAGGATCTTCTTCAGAGCGTCCGGATCGTCCTTCAGTTCTTCTTTGCCGACGGGATATTTGTTGTACTGCAGCAGGTAGGTGATTACGTCAACAACAGCATCCGGGCTAAGCGTGCCGGGCTTGTCCTGCGGCATGGTGTTGTGGATGAGGTCGAAGAGATCGCCGACGCTCTGGCCTTCCCATGTCTGCGTGAAAGCGTCGCCCGCCAGCGGGAGCGCCTGGCCGCTACCGCTCAAATCGTCCATGTGACAATTGGCGCAGATCTGGCTGTATTGGGCCTTGCCGCGCGCGGCCTGTTCGGCCGTGTAGACGCCGTCCATCGTGGTTTTCTGCGTGTCGGCGGCCCGCACCGAGCGGATGGCGCCGCCCAAGCACGCCATCATGCCGACAAAAAGGCCAGCGAGCACGGCCCACTTGAGAACAGCCGATTTCTCACCGCTGCCAACGGAACCCGCTTTCTTGGCCGAATTCATATGATGAAGGTCACCTCAATGAGCTTAGACGCGAGAACCGCGCCCCGTGGATACATCGAAATGATAGCAAACGAGTGCCCGATTTCATCGAGCTAAATGACGGCTTTCGAATAGCTTGCGCGGCAGTTGCGGTCGAGCGCGCGCTCCATTAACATCCCTGTCGCACCTTTAGCAGGAGCGGAAACACGCTGGGTATAGGAGCGGAGACGTGAACAAGCGGAGACTCGGAAATTCCAGCCTGGAAGTGGGGCCGTGGGCGCTCGGCGGGAACGTGTTTGGATGGACGGCGGATGAAGCGACATCGTTCAAAATTCTCGACGCCTTCGTCGATGCGGGGCTGAACCTGATCGATACGGCCGACGTGTATTCGAAATGGATTCCGGGCCACAAGGGCGGCGAATCCGAGACCATCATCGGCAATTGGCTCGCGAAGAGCGGAAAGCGCGACAAGGTGATTGTCGCGACGAAACTCGGGGTCGAAATGGGCCCGGGCGAACAGGGGCTGTCGCGCGCGTACATGATGAAAGCGGTTGAGCGTTCGCTCGCGCGGCTGAGGACGGACTACATCGACTTGTATCAATCGCATCGAGACGATACAGAGACGCCGATGGAGGAAACGCTTTCGGCGTTCGGCGATTTGATCAAGGCGGGGAAGGTGCGCGCGATCGGCGCCTCGAACTTCAAGGCCGACCGGCTGGCGGAAGCGCTCAAGGTGAGCGCCGCGAAGGGCCTGCCGCGATACGAGAGTTTGCAGCCCTGGTACAACCTGTACGACCGAGCGGATTTCGAAGGCGCGCTTGCGGACTTGTGCTGGCGGGAAAACGTCGGCGTGATTCCCTATTTTGCGCTGGCGAGCGGATTCTTAACGGGCAAGTACCGCTCGCTGAAAGATGTCGAGGGGAAGCCGCGAGGATATCGCGTGAAAGACATGCTGAACGAGCGCGGCTTCCGAATTCTCAAGGCGCTCGATACGGTCTCGGCGTAGTTGCACGCGACGCCCGGGCAGGTCTCGCTGGCGTGGCTGGTGGCGCACGGCGTTACCGCTCCGATCGCGAGCGCGACGAATCTCGAGCAATTTCAGGATTTGTTGGGAGCGACGAGGTTGAAGTTGAGCCCCGAGGCGGTGCGGCTGCTGGATGAGGCGAGCAAGCCAACCGCAGCCAGCGCAGCGGCGGAGACACGCACGCCTCCGCCGTCGTCGCGATAGCCCGACGTGCGCTACGAAGAAGTTGACGCGGAGGTCTTGCGTTCGCTATCGAGCGACAGCATGCCTTCGGCAGCGTAGCGCTCGCCGGCGACTGATCCTGCGGGAACGGCTTGTTCGATCGCGGCGAGATCATCAGCGGATAGCGACCGATCCAGAACTGCAACAGCCTCTGCGAGCTGATCGCGGCGCTTCGTGCCGACCAACGGAATGATGTCGGCACCGCGGGAAAGAACCCAGGCCGTGGCCAACTGCGCGACGGTCATGTTCCTGCGTTGGGCGATTTCGCGCAGGCGCGTGGCTAATTGCTGGTTGCGCTGCAAATTTTCACCCTGGAATCTCGGAAAGTGACCGCGAATGTCCCCCGGCGAAGCGCTTGCGGCGCCGGGAAAACTTCCTGTCAGAAGTCCACGCGAAAAAACGCCGTAGGCTGTGACGCTGATTCCGAGCTCGCGCACTGCGGGCAAAATGTCGGCCTCGATCGTGCGCGACACCAGCGAGTACTCGATTTGCAGGGCGGCAATCGGATGGACAGCGTGCGCGCGGCGAATCGTGCCGGATCCCGCCTCTGAAAGGCCGACGTAGCGGACGTAACCAGCCTTCACCATTTCGGCGATCGCGCCGACCGTGTCCTCGATGGGAACCGCCGGATCGACTCGCGAGGCCTGGTAGAGATCGACGTAGTCGGTTCCAAGCCGGCGCAGAGAGTAAGCAAGAAAATTCTTGGCGGCGACAGGACGGCCATCGAAGCCGATGAACGCGCCGTTCGGAGCGCGCATTCCTCCAAATTTAACGGAGAGAAAATAGCGGTCGCGCGGGACGCCAACGAGTGCGCGCTGCAGGAGCGCCTCGTTGTGGCCCATGCCGTAGAAGTCGCCAGTATCGAAGAGAGTGATGCCGGCATCGAGCGCAGCATGGATGGTGGCGATGCTTTCGGATTCATCGGCACGGCCGTAGAGGCCCGACATGCCCATGCAGCCGAGGCCGAGGGCGGAGACGATGGGACCGTTGTTGCCGAGAGTGCGGGTTTGCATTGGTTCACCGTTTTTTGATGTCGCTCCGGCCATGCGGCCTCCGCGACGGCCTTCGGCAGAGCGGTGTCGCGCTTCGCGCGACGGATTTGTCTCCGGCTAAAGGCCTGAGCTTTCACCGGCGGCAAGATTGCGCGGCGGCGGGCCAGTGCTCGAAAAGCGAAAGCAGATCCCTCACCCCAGCGCGGACAACGCGCTGGGTTCCCCTCCCTACGTCAGCGCAGGTGGGATCACATGCTAGCACGCTATTTAGCGGTGGCGGGCGAGTAGCGATCGCTCGCTCACACGAGCAAACCAACCGCGCCGAGCACCGCGGCTGAGACGCCTACGCCGCCGCCGTGGTCGAGATAGTCGCCGGAGCTGCGAGACACGAGGCCCTGAGGTGGCTTGAAACCACCGAGTCGTCGGCGCGGCGAAGCGTAGGGTGCCACCGAGCTTACCTACTTGGTTGGCGGGATTTTTTCGAGGGTGCCAGGAGGTAGCGCTTCCAGGCCGATGTGCTTCCGCAAGAATTGGTAGCGATCATAGCGAGCCTGTGCGTTGAGCGCATGAGTGGAATCGTAAAACTTGATCTCCTTCGGGCCTGAGCTCGATTCGAAATAATGCCGAGCCTGTGCGGCGGGCACGAACTCGTCATGTGTGGCGTATTGGAACAATGCGTCCGCAGGGCCGAGATGAGCGGCGTACGTGCCTGGATCGGCCCAACTGTTAGGATCTAGCCACTCCTTGAGCTTGTCAGCCGGTACGGACTTACGAGCCTCCACGTCTCGGGGCAGGACGCTGTGAAGGACGACGTCCCGAACCGAAACGGGGTCCCCCATGAACACGAACGCCGCAGGACGCTTGTCAACCGCATCAAGCACGCTACCGCACTGGGCACCTAAACTATGCCCCACAAAAGCAATCCGGTTCGCGTCCACATCGTTGCGTAACAGAAGGAGATCGAGACCCCGGCGAAGATCGATCACTTCCTGCGCTTCCGTATCGAACCCTTGGGAACTGAAAGGATCGGGATCCGGCTTGAAACCGGGGCGAACAAGTGGAGAGTCGATTAGGAGTGAAACCACACCTATGGAGGCGTACGCCACGGCCTCATCGAGGAATTCGGTTCGATTGGCCGTAGGCGATTTCGGCATCATCCAGTGCGCCCAAAGAACGGCCGCTAACTTGCCATCCCCCTCTGGCACAACGAGATATGCAGGCACCACTCCACCTTTCGGACTGGCGTAAGTAATGTCGTATACCTTCACTCCCGGCCGGTCCTGGACCGAGATCTGTTTGATGTCGAGGGGAGCGCGGGCATCGTAGTTGAAGTGCTGCGAAGCCTGCGAATAATTCTGAGCAGGAGCGGATTTCGGCAAGACGAGGATCAGCAGAATCGCGGGCAATGTGATCCTGAAGGCTCGGCCTAGGCTCGGGTGGCACATCGTACGATCGCACTGTCGGGATGACTGCACATACCAGAAATCAGTGGCGCGACATCAGGAGGTGAACTTCCGGCGGGATCGGCGCGATGTCGATTGCCACGTTGATGCACGCGGGCTTGCCGCTGGCAAAGGCAGCCTTGATCGCTGGGCCGAGGTCCTTTACGTCGGTGACGCGCTGGCCGTAGGCGCCGAAAGCGGCGGCCACTTCGTGATAGTTGGCATCGCGAAGTTCCGTCGCGCTCAGGCGATTCTTCCCTGATACGATTTCCTGGAAATGCTGCGACGCCGCCCAGCTGTGATTGTTCATCACGACGGCGACGACGGGAAGGTTGCGGCGCACCATCGTATCGAACTCGGCGATGGTGAAGCCGATGGCGCCGTCACCCACGAGGCACAGGACCGGCCGCTTTGGATGCGCCACCTGCGCGCCCATCGCGAGCCCCAGGCCGAATCCAACCGCGCCGAGAAAGCCGTGCGTGATATAGCTGCCCGGATGGTTTTGCCGGATCACTTCGTTCATCCAGTGGTAGGCTTCGGCGCCATCGCCAATGATGACGGTGTTTTCAGCGATGTTGTCCACAATGGCGGAGACGGCCTGCAGCGGATGAATCGGCGGGCCGGTGCGCTCAAGATCTTTTTGCATGCGCTTGCAGCGCTCGACTTTCGCGTTGCGAATCGTTTGCTGCCAGCGGCTTCGGTCTGGCCATTTCTGCGACTTGGCGCTCGCGTTCATCGCATGTAACGTCTCGCGCGGATCGGCGACGATCGGAACGGCGACCTGACGCAGCCGACCGATCTCCTTCGGATCGACCTCAATGTGAATGATCTTTGCGGCGAGAGGCACAGCGAGATCGCTCATGCCGAGTGTGAAAAGGCCGAAGCGAACTCCAACTGCCAGCACAACGTCGGGGCGCTGATCCGGGGCTGAAAGATCGGCCATTTTGTGAAACGTACCGCCGTAGAGCGGATGGCTGCTCGGCAGCAGTCCATGCGCTTGAAAATCCGAGAAGACAGGCGTGCCGGTTGCTTCCGCGAACGCGCGCAATTCAGCGCCTGCGTGAGAGAAGTACGCGCCCACGCCGACCATGATCACGGGCCGGGCCGCGCCGGCGAGAAGCTTCAAGGCCGCGTCCACCTCTTGCGGTTCCGGCAGGGCACGAGAATCGACGAGCACTTTTTCGGGAATCGTGACTGCGTTCTCGTCGACCTGCGTGACGAGCACATCCATCGGCATATCCAGAAGGACCGGCCCCGTCGGATTGGATGTCGCGAGCCGGATAGCCTGCGCGACGAGCCGCGGAATATCCTGCGCGACGGTGATGCGATGCGCCCACTTCGTGATCGGAGTTGCTACGGCAACCTGATCGATCCCAGATTGCAGCGTGTTGGTTTCCGCCTGACCTAGTCCGCTCGAGCCGCTGATGTAGAGCACCGGGGTGCGATCGAGATACGCGTTGGCAATCGAGGTGATGATGTTGGTGAAGCCGGGTCCGGCGGTGGCCATCGCGACGCCGAGCGAGCGCGTGGCGCGGGCGTAGCCCTCAGCCGCGTGGCCGGCGGCGACTTCGTGACGCGTGTCCGTGATCGGAATGTTGTGGTCGAGGCAGGATTGAAAAATCGTCTCCAGATGCGCGCCGTGCAGTCCGAAGATGTGCTTCACATTCGCGCGGATCAAAGTTCTTACGAGAAGTTCGCCGCCGCTGATCGTTGCCATGTGCGATTACCTCTTTTCCGGCAGAGTCCACGCGTAGACCACGCTATCGGCAGGCGTGATCACATACTGCCGCCCATCGAGTTCGTACGTCATCGGCGCCGTGGTCGAGCCGCCCCCGCTGTACGCATGCCAGAGCGTTTTCCCGGTAGCGGGATCGAGCGCCATCAGGACGCCGCCATCGTTGGCCGTGAAGAGCAGATGGCCGGCTGTTGTGAGAACGCCGGGATTTCCGCCGCGGCCGCCGCTCAGGTCTTTGTTCCAGCGAACTTTTCCCGTCCGATAGTCGATGGCTTTCAGCGTGGTTTTCGAATGGAGGACGAAGTCGCGCCCGGCCCATCCCTCGGCGTTCTTCGCGTTCATCGTGACGTAGTAGACGCCGATACTTTCGCGCGCGGTCGTGTAGAGAAGGCCGGTATCGGGATCGAAGCTTGGAGGCGCCCAGTTCGCGCCGCCCGCTGCGCCCGGCCGCGCAAGCGCGCCGTCCGGTTGGGGCTCCGTTTCTCTCTTCGGGATCGGCTGGCCGCGCTCGTCCACGCCATTCATCCAATTGATGTCGAGATACGGCTCCGTGACGAGCGATTTACCGTTGGTGCGGTCAACTAGAGCGAAGACGCCGTTGCGGCTGGCCTGCGCGAGCATCTTGCGCGGCTTGCCCTGAAACGTGCCGTCGATCAGGATTGGAGTCTGAATCGCGTCCCAATCGTGCGTGTCGTGCGGAGAAATCTGGTAATACCACTTCATTTTGCCTGTATCGACGTCGAGCGCGACGATCGAGCAGGTGTAGAGGTTGGCGCCGGGGCGCGCGTCGCCCGCTTCCACCGGATGCGGATTGCCCGTGCCCCAATACATGAGATTGAGTTCGGGATCGTAGGTGCCGGTGAGCCAGGTCATGCCGCCGCCGCGGGTGATCACGTCGGAATCGTGCGGCCAGGTTTCCCAACCGGGCTCGCCCTGCTTGGGTTCGCTATCCCAATGCCACTGAAGCTTTCCGGTCATCGGATCGCGCGCCTCGATCCAGCCGGGCAGATCCGCGATGTCGCCGGAGATGCCGATGATCAAATGATCCTTCACGATCAGCGGCGCAGCACTTCCAAATGCTTGAAGCGCCGGGTCACCCATCTGAACTTGCCAGAGGGTTTTCCCCGTGCGGGCGTCGAGGCACAGGAGCACGGCATCGGGCGCGGCGTAGTAGAGGCGATCCTTGTACATGGCGACGCCGCGATGGCCCGCGCCCGGCAGCCCGCCTTTCGCGGGGCGATTGATGTGCCAGATTTGCCGTCCAGTGCGTGCGTCAACGGCAAAAACATCGTTCGTCAGCGTGAAATAGAGAATTCCATTGACTTCGAGCGGCGTGGCCGAAATGGCGGGCGTCCCGTGCGTCTGGAAAGCCCAAGCCAGAGTCAGCGAGCCGACGTTGGACTGATTGATTTGCGCGAGCGGACTATAGCGGCGGCCGGAATAGTCTCCATTGTAGTTGGCCCATGTGTCGGTCGCGGGCTTCAGGAGCTTGGCAGGATCGAGTTCCTGCGCGGACAGGCACGCCGCACATGCGAGAATCAGCAGAAGTCTTCTCAACGCAGTCCCCTTGAAACCTGAAGAAGTGATGCGCGCTGCACAACCGCGAGCGTACCTGCTCGAGGCGTCGCCTGAGATCGTTCCTCTTCCCCCTGCCCGCGCGGGCACGCATCATACCACGAAGGCCGAGCCGCAGCCTCGGGACGGCCGTCCTGGGACGCAGAGGGTTGGGCGTGAGTGGTGCGCCAGCGGCCGGGGGACGCGCCTTCTTACTGCTGGAAGGCCCGGAAAAAGGAGTTTGAATCTTCGTATCCCAAGAGGTAAGCGGTCTCATTCAACTCAAGCGATGAATGAAGGAGGCAGTGTTGAGCGAGTTCGCGCCGAGCTTCCAACCCAAGTGGGAGCCCCGCCTGGCGCAAGACCGCTCCGGGCGCAAGCCCCACGGCTTGGAGCCTACGGCAAAGCGAGGTCGAAACTCGAAATCGGTTCGTCATCTCTGGGAATAGAATAGCGCGAAGGATTCGGGACGCCGATGCCGCATGGTCAGCGGCCGGTCATCTGCGCCAGTCTCTCGGGATAACGCGCACCCTGCACCGTGATCTTTGAAGCTGCGGCCTCGAGTTCGCGGAGATCGCCGGGCGAAAGTTCGACGTTAACCGCGCCAATGTTCTCTTCGAAGCGATGTAACTTGGTCGTGCCCGGGATCGGCACAATCCACGGCTTCTGCGCGAGCAGCCATGCAAGCGCGATCTGAGCGGGCGTCGCCTTCTTCTGTTGTGCAAATCGGCCGAGCAGATCCACGACAGCCTGATTCGCCTTCCGATTCTCTGGAGTAAAGCGAGGAACGACGTTGCGGAAATCGCCCTTCTCGAACTTCGTATCTTCGCTGATCTTTCCCGTGAGGAACCCTTTACCGAGAGGACTGAAGGGAACGAACCCAATGCCAAGCTCTTCGAGAGTCGGGATGACTTCCTTCTCAGGATCTCGGAACCAAAGTGAGTATTCACTTTGCAGCGCCGTGACCGGCTGGACGGCGTGTGCGCGACGAATGGTTTGCACGCCTGCTTCCGAAAGTCCAAAGTGCTTCACTTTGCCTTCCTGAATCAGATCCTTCACTGCTCCGGCGACTTCTTCGATCGGAACGTTCGGATCGACACGGTGCTGATAGAAGAGGTCGATGACATCGGTCCTAAGGCGCTTGAGCGACGCTTCGGCGACCTGCTTGATGTGCTCGGGCCGGCTATTGAGTCCTACCGAACCCGGCTGGGCTTCGCGAGCGTTGGGATCGAGATCGAATCCGAACTTCGTGGCGATCACCACTTGCCCTCGGACTGGAGCGAGAGCCTCGCCCACGAGTTCCTCGTTCGCGAATGGGCCGTACACCTCGGCGGTATCGAAGAATGTGACGCCGCGCTCGACGGCCGCGCGGATCAGCGAAATCATTTCCCGCCTGTCGGCGGGCGGGCCGAAGCCGAAGCTCATTCCCATACAGCCGAGCCCGATGGCCGACACTTCTAGGTTGCTTTTTCCAAGTTTGCGCTTTTGCATTTCGTATCTCCCTCTAGGTACTCGTAATTCTCGCGCTATTCGAACGGATTGTATCCGGGCTTCTTGTATAGCTCGTCCCACTTGTCGTGAATGCCCGGTTTGTAGACTTTCTCCACCCAATCTTCCTATTTGACTTCCTCGATCGCCAGCGAAACCGACTCCTCGCCGTAATGAGGAACGCGCATGACTCCACTTGCAATTTCTTCGGTGAGCCGAGCCTTCTGCTGTTCCGATTTGCCCGGCCAAAGTTTCACGAGACGAGTGTAGCGGCACAAACGGACGGCTGCACTTGCAGAACGCGCCAATCTGCTCGCAAAACGCGCGACCGGAAAATCTGAGAAAGGCGCGCTTCTGCAGATCCCGATCGGGCCTCCAAGAAACGAGCCGGATGAAATTCGGAGCAGTCAGAAACGCTCCTGCAGGACGTTGATGCCAATTTCGGGATACTGGACTCGCTGGAGGCGAAAACTCCACTTCGCGTTCCCGCGCGGGCCGGGGTTTACTTCGCTCGCGAGTTTGCTCTACCATGTGCGTAGAGCTTCAGGGGCGTTCGTCACAGTGGTTCACGACCCTTCCAATTGAGGTGCAGCGGTCCGTGCCCGGGGGACCCAGACTCGTCGTCGTTGAACCGAACGGCATCCGCCGGGACGTCATAATCGGTACATTTCCATTTCGCATCGGCCGCCAGGCGGGGAATGAATTGACGTTGCGCGACAGCCGCGTCAGCCGCCATCAGGCACAGATCCTGACCGACGACGGCAAGCTGGTGCTCGAAGACATGGGCAGCAGCCATGGAACGTTCGTCAACGGCGAAAAAATTCTCCGACATGAGCTCAAGCCCAGCGACAAGATCGACTTTGGAGTGCCCGATTCGTATCAACTCATGTTCGTCGGCGAGGGCGCGACGATCGAGGAGCTCGTCGAGCGGATTGAAGCGCCGGCGCCGTCGGCGGCTGGCCCGCGCGAACTTCATCATCTGGGCGTTCTGCTGGAAGTAGCGCGCACGCTCGGCTCGGGACTTTCGCTGGAGGACGTTCTCACCGTTGTGTTGGACGCAGCCATCGCGGTGACGCGGACGGAGCGGGGCGTCTTGCTGCTCAAGAATCCGCAAGGTGAGCTGGAAACGATCGTCGCCCGGAATGCGCAGCGAGGAACGGTGCGTCCAGAAGAAGTGCAAGTCTCACAAGGCATCGTAAAGCGAGTCGCAACGTCGCGACGCGAGTTGATTGTGAGTGACGAAGGAGCCAGCGTTGGCGCCAGCCCGACGCGGACGACCCCCCCTGATAGCAGCATGATGCGTCTGGACCTGCACACGGTGGTCGCGATTCCGATCGACAAACTACCTGTGATCGAGGCGCTCGACGCGACGATCGCGTCGCGGCAAACCGAACTTTTGGGAGTGCTCTACCTCGATAGCCATGCTCCCTCAAGCTCGTTCTCCGCGCTCGATCGCGAGGTGCTTCGAACGCTGGCGCGCGAAGCGGCGACGGTGGTCGAAAACGCACGCTTGTTTTCTGCCGCGCGAGCGAAGGCGCGGCTCGACCATGAAATCGAAATCGCGAGCCAGATTCAGCAGAGGCTGCTGCCGAAATCGATGCCCGATCTGCCGTATCTCGCGGTGGCCGGCTCCACGCTCGCTTGCCTTTCCGTCGGCGGAGACTGTTTCGACGTGATCGAATTGGGAGGCGGGAGACACGGCTTTTTTGTGGGCGATGTGTCGGGGAAGGGAATTTCGGCGGCATTGCTCGCAACATTGCTGCAAGGAATTTTCTTCACGACGGCGTCGATGGACATCGCGCTTCCCAGCGTATTTTCGCGCGTCAATCAGTACCTCTGCGAGCGGAGCGGCGACGACCGCTATGCGACCGTGTTTTACGGCGTGCTGGATCAATCGGGCCACTTCGAATATGTCAACGCCGGGCACGTGCCGCCTCTGATCCGGCGACGCACAGGGGCGGTTGAAGGGCTCGTCTCAGCGAATTTGCCGGTGGGCATGTTCGCGGAAGCAGAATATGCGAGCGCCTCCGCCAAGCTGGAGGAGGGCGACTTTCTCGTGATTTACAGTGACGGCGTTTCCGAGGCGGCCAATGCGCATTCCGAGCTGTTTGAGGAGGCTCGGCTGCGGCTAGTGCTCGAAGAATTCAAGGGCGGCACGGTTGAGAGTCTCGCCGATGCCATCCGCGATGGCGTAAAGGAGTTCACGGCAGGCGCGCCCCAGTCGGACGACATCACAATGGTCACGATCCAATATAGGGGCCCGCACGCGGGAGCGCGCAGCTAGCGTACGGCCCGAAAGGTTGACAAATCTCGCGGCCGGTTTACTTCTGCCACAGCACAGACAACATTCTGATTGCGCCTCGGCAGGGTATGCCGGATAATTCGGTCTCCCGTAACGCATTCTTCCGCATTTATCCGTTTTGGCAAGAAGTTAAGAGGGTTCGCCGAAGGCCGCGTTGGAAATGTTTAATGCAACGCGTAGGTGCTTTTCTTCACTATTAGTTGCGGGCAGGCCGGCGCCCAAGTTCTCGGTATGAATTGCCCCCATTGCAGCACAGCAAATCCCGATTTCGCGGAGTCCTGCTCTCACTGCGGCACGCCGATGCCGGTTAGCGATGCGGTGACGATCCGAATTGTCGACGCCAGCGCGCTTTCCGTAGGCAGCGACTTTGGGACCCGCTATCGGATTGAGTCGGTCCTCGGCCAGGGAGGCATGGGGCGCGTCTACAAGGCGTTTGATAAGCAACTCGACCGCATAGTGGCAATCAAGGTTGTCCGCCAAGGCATGATGGGCAGCGATGAAGCGCTGCGGCGCTTCAAGCAGGAGCTGCTGCTCGCAAGCAAGGTCTCGCACAAGAATATCCTGCGCATCCACGACATGGGCGAAGTGGGTGAGGTGAAGTTCATCTCCATGGCCTACGTGGAAGGCCAGGATCTACACCAAATTCTGCACGATACGCCGAAGCTGCCGTTCGATCGCGCCCTGAATTTCGCCCGGCAGCTGGCGGAAGCCTTGGCCGCGGCGCACGCCGAAGGTGTTGTCCATCGGGATCTCAAACCTCAAAACATTCTCGTCGGCAAAGAAGATCACCTGTATGTTTCCGATTTCGGCCTGGCGAAGTCGTTCGAGGACGACGCGGGAATGACCATGACCGGCGCGTTCATGGGCACGCCGCGCTACATGTCTCCTGAACAGGTCGAGGGCAATCCCGCCGATCAGCGATCCGATATCTATTCCTACGGGCTCATCTTGTACGAGATGTCGACCGGAGATGTGCCGTTCACCGGCGACACCACGCTGAAGTTGATGTATCAGCGAATTCAGCAGATCCCGAAGAATCCGAAGTTGATCAACCCCGAATTGCCGGAGTGGTTCGCGGCGGTCGTGATGCGCTGCCTGGAACGAGATCCGGGGACGCGCTATCAGCACGCGAATGAAATTCTGCTGGACTTGCAGGGGCAGCGATCGGGTGCCGTTCCCGCGGGGGCTGCCCGCAGGGTTCATATCGAGATTCCCAGCGTTGTCGGGAAGCGCTGGATTTGGGCGGTCGCCGGGCTTCTAGCACTCGTGATTCTCGCGTTCGCCATTCCGCAAACGAGGCATCTGATTTTAGGCAAGGGAGCCGGGGAAGCGGTTCCGAGCGTCTCCGGCATTCCTTCCCTCACGCAAGGAAGATTCGTGGCGGTCCTACCGTTTCGCGTTCTAGGCGATGAAAAGGCGCTCGGGTATGTAGCGGAAGGATTGAACGAAGCGCTATCCGCGAAATTGTTTCAGTTGCAGGGACTCCACCTGGCTCCGAATTCCGCGGTTGAAAAGGTTTCCGACAAGGACCCGACAGAGAAGGTTGCGCGAGCGCTCGGCTCGAACCTGATCATCACCGGGATGGTGCAAGGTTCGCCGGACAAGATGCGCATCATTGTGAACCTAGATGACGCGACGAGCGGAAAGCGAACCTGGAGCCAGGAATTTTCCGGCGTCACAAAGGATTTGCTCTCTATCGAGGATCAGATTTCGGCGCAGCTCGTGACTGCGCTCGCCGTCAATCCAAGCAATGAAGAACTGGCCCACGCAGCCGAGCGGCCCACGGAGAACGTCGAGGCCTACGATCTCTATCTTCACGGGCGCGATTCATTGCGCGGCCACGACTCGAAGAGCATCGAGTCAGCCATGGATTTCTTCAATCAGGCCTTGAAAAAGGATCCAAGTTTTGCCCTCGCCTATACCGGTATCGCCGACGCCAGCCTGAGGATGCAAGCGATTAAAAAGGATAGCCTGTGGACGCAAAAGGCGCTTGCAGCTGCCCAGCAAGCCCAGCAGCTCAATGACAAACTGCCGGAAGTTCATTCTGTGCTGGGCACGGTCTATAGCTCCACCGGCAAGTACGCGGAGGCGATATCCGAGCTGAAGCGCGCGCTTTCCTTGCAGCCTACTTCGGATGACGCCTATCGCCGGCTGGGAACCGCCTATTTGGCGAGTGGTGACGGCGCGCATGCGATTGAGGCGTTTCAAAAGGCCGCCGAGCTGAACCCCTATTTCTGGATGAACCAAGACGCGTTGGGCAGTGCTTACTTTCGGCTAGGAGATTATTCGAGGGCTTTGCAAGCGTTCCAGCAGGTAACCGTGCTGGAGCCGGACATTGACGCCGGGTATGAGAATATCGGGAACGTGTATCTCCAACAGGGCAAGTACCAGGAGTGCGTCCCATACCTTCAGAAAGCTCTTCAAATTGAGCCGAATTATGCCACCGACTCGAACCTTGGAACGGCCTATTTTTTCCTGAAACAGTATTCGAACTCCGCCGACATGTTTGAGAAGGCTGTGGCCCTCAACCCTAACGACACTGTGACCAGAGTCAATCTGGCCGATGCCTATCGTGGAGCAGGGAATCAGGATGCGGCCCGCGCGGCCTATCAACAGGCAATCTCTCTTGGGTACAAGGAATTGGAGACGAATCCGAGAGATGCAAATGTGATGGCCGAAATTGCGCTTGCCTACGCCAAGATAGGGAACGCCCAGGAAGCAATGAACTCAATCCACAGGGCGCTCGCAATCGACCACGACAACGTCGATTGCATGTACACAGAAGCGGAAATCGAAGCGATTTTGGGCCATACTAGCGATGCGCTCAAGGCGCTTCGCGCCGCCCTAGAGAAGCACTATCCGGCCGACTACGCAGGGGGAGACCCTGACTTGGCAAGCCTTCAGGGCAATCCGGAATTTGCCGAATTGGTCAGGAAGTATTCCGCCAAGAAACCTTAAACAGCGCGAAGGTTAGTCCAGCGCTTCCTGCCGATTAGAAAAAGAGGAACCAAGCCGCCCAAAAGCAGGCCAACCGTCGAAGGCTCTGGAGCCACGGTAATGTGGTAATGATAATCCCCAGGAGGAATGCCGCAAGAGCTAGTGGTACACATGCAATCCCAAATGAACTCAAGATCATATGTGTGATCCGGATCCGACACTTCGTTAACCGAGCATGAAGCAAAATCGGTTGATTCGCATGTAAAGTCGCTAGGGGGCAGAGGGGAGTTGTCCACGAAGAGGTCGATTTCGGTGACCTCCTTGGTCGTATCTAAGTCGCCGCTGAAACCGTTTAAGCTCGAGTAGTTTATCGTTCCGAGATCGCAGGTGCTGCTGGTGCACACGGGCGATCCTGTTCCGCCACTGAGTTGGAGGATGACTTTTGGGTCGTTCGCGCTGTCTGCCTTCGCTGCAAACCCGAACAGAGCCACTAGGGCAACCACCCACAGCAATCGTCTTGGTTTCACAGGAATCTCCCGGAAATTACATCGGATCAACTTGAGCACGCTAAATGCCAATTTGAGACGCGATATGCAGCTGCAAGTCCTTTATTTGCACTGTTCCGGTATGCGGCTTGTAGCACCCCCTGAAAGCGTGTGCATTGTTTTGCATTCTTTCGGACTTTCGCATCCTAATCGGCTCGTTGAAACCGCGAGGGATAGCCCTCGGACAAGCGTGTCGCGAGCGCACACGGGTCCCATCTTTTAACATGAACCAGGCTGGTTTTCCGCTAAAATTCCGCCCAATGACATTGGACAACTTGCAGATACTTGTCTCCAAGGGGGCGCGTGGGCAGACGATTCTGTCGCTCAGAGGCCCGCTGACCGTTCACACAGCATTCAAACTTCAGGATGCCCTGCATTCCGAGCCCTCTCCCGTCGTGATCGTCGACTTTGCTGGCGTGCCTTTCATAGATTCGGCAGGGCTGGGAGCGCTCGTTGGTGTTCATGTGGCCGCGCGCAAGGCAGGCCGCAAGATTGCCTTCGCCGCGATGAGCGATCAGGCGCGCGCGCTGATCGAGATGATGCACATCGATCAGCTTATCCATCCCTACGACACGATTCAGGACGCAGAGGCTGTTTTCGTTTGAGCTTTTGCCAGCCCCAAGAGCCCGGGCGCCAGCGCTCACGGCGGCCACCCGCTACCAATTTATTCATGTCCCGCTTATGCGGGACTGGAATTTACTTAACGCGGACCGACCGGTTTAGGATTTGACTCAGGATCAGAACTAGAAACAGAAGTGGTTGCGGGGGTCGGATTTGAACCGACGACCTCCGGGTTATGAGCTTGAAAGGTCAACCGGAGGTTGACTCTAAAGTCTCGCGTTTCTGTTGCGCTTCCCCCCACGACCGGGCGAAGATCAAGGCACAAAGAGCAGATTCTTTGCTCAAGTTTGCCCAAATCTTGGTCCGGGGGGTCACATGAGCGATCACGATCCTCGAACGTCCCCCTTCTTGAGATTCGTAAGCGGAACGCGCGTCGATCTACCAAACTCACTCTACGAAAATGCTCAAGAGGTTCTGACGAGGTTAGGAGAAGGGCAGTCGATTTCGGAGGTCTTCGACTCCCTGATTCGAAAGGGCCTTGTGGGTGGCCAATATACTGTCTTGCCGGAGTCAACGTGGTATGCCCTCCTAAAGAATTACCTAACGTACTACGCGGGCGAGTTTTCGGACTTCGAAAATCTTGAGGCCCATCTCATCGAGTTGCTGAAGTTGATGACCGCAAGGCCGCACGGGGATGCTTGGCGAAGAATCGAAGAGTTTCTCCTCGGGACGATCGATAACCTCAGTGGCTGGAGAAAATCATGGCATAGGCAGGATGCCGAGCAGAGGGGAGTCTTCAAGGGAGAGGACGGGAATTACTACTACCACGACCGTGACGGTATTCTCATCCAAATAATCGGAGCGAAGACTCTGCCTGAGACGCATCTCGACTTTGTCACTGACGCAGTCATGCGGGGTTATGGGCCGATTAGGAAAATTCTCAACGTTTTCGCGTTGTTTGCAATTTCCGAAGACTTTGCGGCCAACTCAGCTAGCTACCCCGGCTGTTTGCGGCTCCTCATCGCAGAACCAGAGTCTGGAATGCTGACTCCTCGTTGGCACAGGATGCAGTTTCATCAGGTAAGAACGGTCCGCTGGCGACCTCTTGATATTCTCTGCGATCCAGAGTGGCTCGCCGAGCAAGTGTTGGCACGCCTAACCGACAACTTGGACCGGGACCCATGGTCAGAGCGCATCGAAAAATACAAGCAGCGCGAGAATAGACTGGATGCCGAATGCCCATTCCAGTTGGACCACACATTGGATTCGGGACTCGTGATCGGGGATGAGGAAGAAATCTATTTCCCCTTCGAAGGACGGACATTCCGCTGGATAAATGGCACACCTGAGAGTCAGGCGCTTCTCAGTGTTGGCTGCAAAGACCTGGAGGACCCCAGTGCTGTCGAGGCGGTGAACCGCTTGCTGAGCTGCCTTGTGTGGAGCCATCACGCACCCATTAGAAAAGGCTTTGGAATCGGAGGTCTTAAGAGAACGCTGCCGCTAACGTGGGGACCGCGAATGAGCGGCGGAATCAAGGTCAACCCAGCTTATCTTTTGACGGGTTACAAGCCCGGCTCGTCGGCAAGACGGAATCTCGCTTTAGCACTTTACAAAGAGGGGAAGAACGCGGACAGCGTTTTCTACGCTTACTTGAGCTACTGGAAGATTCTAGAAGTAGCGATACCCGACAAGAAGGACAGATGGGACTGGATCAACAACAATGCTGCACGAACTTACGATAGTCAGCGTGCGGCAGAGATTGTGGCGGTCAATCCGAACGTAGCCGAGTATCTCGATTACAGCGGCCGTTGCGCCATCGCGCACGTCTTTCATCAGCCCGTCATTGATCCGGACAATCGTGAGGACAACGTCCGAATTTCAAAGGACGTGAGACTTGTCGAGAGCCTTGCTCGAATTGCCGTTGAAGATGGACTCGCAGACTAGGTTGCGAAAAGCGAGACGCACGGTCTTGGCTGCCGCCGTGGGAAACGTGGATAGACAGGGTGGGCAAACGGCTCGGCAAATCACGTGGCAAACTGGCAGGAGTTGATCTATGGCAGGGTCTAGTGACTGGATTTCAGTTTCTGAAGCAGAGAGACTGACCGGACTTTCGGTACGCACGATCAAACGGATGGCTGCCGAGGGGCAACTGACATCCTCACGCACTCCGGGGGATCACATGCGCGTGTTGAGGGCCGATGTGGACAGACTGTTGCGCCGCGAAACTCTCGCTCCACAGGCTCCGGCGTCGAGCGTGCTGCAAAGCAAACGTGAGAGAGTCGAGGAGCTGTCGCTCCAACTCCAAGAAACACGCGCGCTTCGGGAGATTCGGAAACTTAGCCAAGAGGACGCCGAAGCCGAGCGACGGACTGACGGCGCGAAGCGAGCGCAGGTACTCGCGGACAAACGCGCCTTGGAAGAAACTCGGCTACGGGCCGCTCGCGATGCGGAACGACGCGAGCGTGAGCAACGCGAGGCCGAGGCCCAGCGGAGACGTGCCGAATTTCTGAGGCGCTGGGTCTCATTTGCGACAGATTGCTTTCCGGCTTGGCTTTCGTATGAGCAACGTCAGATGGTTCTCGCGGCGGTAGAGGAGACTATTTCTGTGCGCGATCCTGGGGATGCCGAGTTGATGCCGCGACTATTGGGCGACACCATTTCGAGAATCTGTGCGCCGTGGGAATCCGAGCGTCAGGCTGGACAAAGGCGCGAGGAGCTAATCGAGCTGACGATGACATCAGGGCTGCCCAGCGGCGCGACGGACTCAGAAAAGGCAAGAGCGGCGGCGAGCGCACGATCCGCGCTTGCTCTGGTGCCCACGAGCGCAAGTGACTGGGAATTGCGAGCGGCCGTTTCCGCTGCGGTCGAACCAATGGTGAAGGCGGTAGAACAACGCAAGACGGCAGAGCGAGAGAAAGAGAGGCAGCGCGTCGAAGCGGAACGGGTCAGAGACGCAGAACGGCGCGCACGGGAAGAACGTGAGGCCAAGGCGCGCGCTGACGCAATACTCCGCCGGATTCGAAAGGGTAATATTGTCGCGGCGGGCGTAGCGCATGTTTCAAGCTATTTGTCCGAACTGTTCCGCGAGGATGAGATCACGCGCGACGAATGGTTGGATTTTGCGTGGCAGCGCGAATTGCAAGAGCAGGTCCGCAAAGCTCTGGAATCCGAACTCACAGGCACCGATGACGAATCCGAGAACGATGCAAGGCAAATCGCAGAAGAAATCGTTGACGAGGAGTTGCCATGAGCGATGATCTGACGTCCCTGCGGTCCGGGTTGCTTTCCTGGCCCGTTGCGCAGAGCGCGAAAAATTCTCTGTTGGAAAGACTCGATGACCTTATCCGGCGCGGGGCTGCCTACTCAGACAAGAACCGAATAACCGTGGCCCAAGAACTGCGCGACTTCCAGCGGGAGACTGTGAGCCTTCTGGCTTTGCTTGGGCCGGAATGCAGAGAACTCGCTGCCAAGGCCGACAAGATGAAATTCCCGGCGGTCGGTGATGGTGCTCTTTGGCCAGGAGGCCGGACGGTCCGCTACAAAGAATCCGATGACCCTAACGTGACCTCGGAAGTCACCTTAGCGGGACATCCGCCCGAACTTTCGGATCTCGAGCAGAGCAGGTGCTATCAGGATCTCGCCCGATTGACCACCTTGCTCACACAAGCGCGAAAACAATCCCTGGGCCAACCCTCGCTCTACGCACGGCGTGCCGAACGTCGCAAGAATTCACTAGACCGATTGGTCAGGGCAGTTCTTCCAGATGATCCAAACCTTTCACAGGAAGACGTGCGCAAGAGGGTTGACGAACTGTGCGCGCGTGAGAAAAAGAAAACTCCGATACTGTCGAGTTGGCAGAAGCGCGGGGCGACGAGCCTACTCAGTGCCTACGAAAACCCATCGACTCGTGGAGCGGTAGCAACGTACATCAGTAAACGTCGGTCCGCGGTGAAGAAAACGTCTCAGTCGTAGTTACCGCGAGTTACCGAGTTACCCTCTCCATTCCGCAAGTCTCTCACAGCGAAATACTTCCAGTTTCGAGTTTCCGCTCATCAGGTAATGCTTTGGGTCATAGCTCGTGTCGGATACGTTCGCGTGCGGGGACGCGATGAAACAGCGGCAGATCACACAAGAGCAGACAGAGCGAAAACAGGCTCAGGCTGTTCGCTTCGCCGAGACTGTTCTCGATGACCCCGATTTGGCCGACGATTTGGAGAGCCTCACCCCGGAAGAGTATGCCGAGCGTCGAGGATTTCAGATCGTCGAAAATCCACGCAGAAAGGAGGCGAAACCTGTGGCTAGACCCACACGGCAAGAACTCGAAGAAGAGAATGAGCAGCTTTGGGACACGCTGGAATCTGTCCGCGATCAGCTTGACGACATGCTCGAAAGCGACGGGGATGGTGAGGAAGACCAAGGCGGCGACACGGAAGACGAGGACAGCTAAAAACGAAAGCGGGGCGCTGAGACGCCCCGCCAGTGGAACTTGGATTTGTTATCGAGTAGAGCCTACCTGTTCGTTCCACTGGCGTCAAGAGCGTCCGCATTGCTCCGCTCAAGTCAGGAGTGAAAACAGTGGAACGCAACCACATTGAGCCGGAACTCACCTGCTTCCAGGTGCGCGATGCCGCCGAATGCCTAAGCCGACTTTCGCGTTGCGCGCTATTCGGAGGACTTACGCGCACTGCTGTGATCTTCGCGCAGATACGCTTGCAGCTCTTACGAATCGAGAATGGAATACCGCTGAACGATTTCGGATGGCTATGTCTCGCGGACCTCTTCGCCGAAGAGTGGCGCGGAATCGAGGAACGACATGGGAAAGATCGAAGTTAAACTCCGGCGCTCTGCAAAACCGGAGAGCAAGACTGCGGCGTTCGCTGATGTAGTGCTCGAACTCCCAGAAGGAAAAATCGAACTCCACGGATTTCACGTGTTCAGGCCGAACGGCAAACCGGCTTGGGTTGCGCCGGCGGCGTCGAAGGGCGAGAAGAAATTCTTTCCTCACTACTCGCTTGGCGGCGAGCTACGCAAGCGCGTCGAGGCCGCGATCCTGGCCGAGTTTGAGAAACAGGCGAGCGCGGCACGCTAGAGAAATCTTTGCGAGTGGGGTGCCCGCTGGGGCGGGGCACAAGAGCGGGCAACGCTGGCGAGCGCCCCGCGACCACACGGGCTCGCTCTAGCGGGTGCCCCTGAGAGCCCGGCGGGAACAAACGCGCTCCCTCTCCCCGCGAGGGTTTGCAAGCGGGGAGAGGGCAGGGGGAGAGGGGGCGGGCGCACCCGTTCCCTATTGCTAGAAGGGAGAGGGTGTGCCCGCGATTGGCGAGGAGCTGAAGCAAGCGATGGGCGAATGGCTCGGACAAATCGCACCGTGGGACGTGTTCGCAACTTGGACGTTCTCGCGCCCAATCACCGTGGATGGCGCGATGTTTTGGGCGCGGCGACATCTACGACGGCTCGAAGAAATGGCTGCGCAGCACATTTACGGCTTCGTGGGCGTCGAGAGGGGCGAGACTGGCGGTTTGCTTCATTTGCACGCGCTCGCGGGCAACGTCGGGCATCTGCGCCCGTACTGTGGAGCGCGGCTCGCGCCGGGGCAATGGGGACGAGGATGTTGCATGGTCCATGCGTGGCCGTGCGGAATCGCGCGCGTGCTGCCTTACGATCCGAAGCTGGGCGCGAAGTTCTACGTCTCGAAGTACGTCGCCAAGCGCCTTGCTGAGTGGGACCTAGTCGGGTTTCCCGCGACGCCGCAGTTTCCGCTTTCGGAAAAATCCCGATGCAATCGCTAGCTCCGACGAACTGTGTTACGCTCTCGCTCGAAGCGCAACAGAACGGCGAGCGGGAGGCAAGGAAATTGGCCCGACGCCGTTTTCAGAAGGGAAGTGTTTTTCGCCGAGGTAAGCGTCAGCCCGTGTGGGTAGGCCGATGGCTCGAAGATGAATTGCTACCCGATGGCACGCCTCGCCGCGTCCATCGCTCGGAGATTCTCGCCGCTGTGAGGCCGGAAGATGCCGAGCGGTTGAACATTCCGCATTGCCAGACGAAAAGACTGGCGCTGCGCGAACTTCAATTGCGATTGGACACGGTGAACTCGCCGTGCTATCGAGCGCGCCCTACGGCCACGTTTGAACAACTCGCCGCGCGGTGGGAAACCACCGTGCTCACTCAACACAAACCCTCAACCCAGGCCACGATTCGCGGTCACTTGCGAAAACATCTCGTGCCGTTCTTCGGAAAATCTCAGATGCGAGACATTCAGCCCGAAACGGTTCAACGCTTCGTTTAGAGCGTGAAGGTCAGTCCGAAAACAGTACGAAATCTCTACGCCACGCTTCAGATGGTGTGGAAGTCTGCTCGGACTTGGCGCTACGTCGCGCACGATGCGCTCGATGGTGTCGTGCGTCCGAAGCAACGCAAGGCGCGGCGGTTCTTTTTCACCGTCCAGGAAACGCAGCGCATCCTCTCAGTTGGAGACTTCTGCGTTTGGCCTAAGCTCGGCTCTAGAGCAGTCGTCATCGCGGCGGAGCCATATCGAACTTTCTACTGGCTTGCTGCCGAGACGGGTATGCGAGCTGGTGAACTCTGCGGACTTCGCGTAGATGACGTGGACCTCGAAAGCGGTCTGGTGCATGTGTGTCAGAGCGCGTGGCATGGAAAGTTGCAGCAACCGAAAACTGAAAATGCCATGCGCGCATTTGCCCTCTCTCCTCAGGTTGTCGCGCATCTGAGGGAGTATCTGGGCGAGTGGCGTCCGAACGAAAAGCGGTTGCTGTTCGCCACACGCGACGGCACGCCGTGGGACGCGAATCTGTTGCGGAAACGGAAGCTGCGCCCGTTGCTCCGTTCGCTAGGAATCGAACGGGGCGGGCTTCACGCTTTCCGTCACGCCAACAGCAGCTTTATGGACCGGCTGCGCGTTCCGCTCAAGGTCCGACAACAGCGGTTGGGACACAGCGATCCGCGTCTCACTCTCGACGTGTACACACATATAGTCAGCGAGGATGACGTGCGGACTGCAGTACAGTTGGGCGAGCTACTGAGCGGAATTCCTGCCCTAAACTGTCCCAACTTCCAAAAAGAAGGGGTTGCCCGAATCGAGCAACCCCTAGTGAATTAAGTAAGATGCCTGGTTGCGGGGGTTGGATTTGAACCAACGACCTCCGGGTTATGAGCCCGACGAGCTACCAGGCTGCTCCACCCCGCGAACCCATGATAGCGAATGGCCGGAGCCCGGTCAAACGAATCGCCACGGGTGGCCAAGCGAATTCACTCGGGTTCCCACTCGCTGTACGCCTGATTGGTAATCGGCGAGACCTGGTTCGAGCCCGAATGCACGCTGCAAATTCCGGTGGAATCCTGGTCAACGCTCAGGAGGTCGGGGCAGGTGTCGGTAACCCAGTCCTTGGCTCCAGTGACGGGATCGTTGGGAATTCTTCCGAGGTACACCGGGACCAGATCGTCGAGCGACGTTGGCGCAGCTTCTTTGTCGCGCGTGTAGTCCTGAATCGCCTGATCCATTTCGGTGATGTCTTGCCTAAGAGCCGCCTCGCGCGCGTGGACGACAACGAGGTCGTAGTGCGCCGCGCCCAGCGCGAGAAGGACCATCAGTATCGTGATGACGATCATCATCTCGAGCAGAGTAAAACCAAGCTCACTCGCTTCACGTGGCCCGCGATTTCGTCGAGAGTTTCTGCCAATCTGCATCGGTCTATCCAATCTGACTAGACATCGAACTACCAATCCGAGTATTTCGTGCCGTCGAGCGCTGTCCCGGTCGACTGACTATACACATCGAATACATCCTGGCCGCCCCAACTCGTCGTGTCCGGGTCGTCCTGCACGGAGCGCATGCCCCAGTCCGCATTCTTGGTCATCGGGTCGACCGGAATTTTCGACAGGTAGTGCACTCTCTTGTCCTGCGCGCCGGTCAGTTGAACTCCGTTGACGAGAGTTTGGAGGTCCGGCGGATACCCCTCGGTTCCAGCCTGGACCGTGATGAGATTCTTGTCCGCGTCGTCTTTGTAACGGTCGATCGCGACGCGCATTTGGCGCAGGTCGCGGCGAAGCTGATCCTCTTTGTGACGAATCACAGCGACCCTGGCAAGCGGCAGGGCCACGGACGCCAGAATCAGAAGAATGGAGCACGCGATGATGAGCTCCAGCAGCGTCATGCCCGCGGCTTTTGTGGGGCGGCCGGTGCGCGCCAGCCGGGCGCACCCGTGCTTCGAGCCTGCTTTACTAGCGACGCTTCGCATGCGGAAAATCGGAATCATTGCCTGCTCACTGCACTTGAATCGTGGCCTCGCTCGATACCATGGGGATCGTGTGTTGCTGTGAATCGCGGGCGTTGACCTGAAGAATTTGCAGAGCGGAAGTGCCGGGCGCGAGGCCGCGGACCACGATTCCCAGCAGCGTTCCCGAGCCGTTCACGCCAGGCGTGTTGGGCTGGCGCGTGGCGGAGACCACCACCTCGCCGCGCTGCTGGTCGACCCGCTGGACGATCGCGATGTTCTGCTCGCCGCCTCCGGTCAGGAACCCGCCATTGCGCACTTCTTCGACCTGAATCACCGCAGGATCGTAGTGAATCAGCAGCGGAATCGAGTAGAGGTCGCTTACGTTTGCCACCGACAGACCGAGAGTGGTCGTATCGCCCGACTTCAGCGTGGCTGCGGCAGGCTCGAACCGAAGCTGCGCAGCCGGAGCCTGACCGGGCTGGGGAACCGCCTGCGACGTGGGCGTGCGAGACGCAGGCGCCGCGGGTGCCGCCGGCGCAGCGGAGCCCTGATCCTCCTCGTGATAGACGCGAGCGTTCGTATCCGTGCCGGCAGCCAGCGTACGCAGATTCTCCGCCGAAATAGACGGCAGACGAATGATGTGCGGAGTCAGGACGATGAGGACCTCATCTTCCTTAATCTCCTTGCTGTTGTCGGAAAACATGTATCCAAACAAGGGAATTTGCGCCAGGCCCGGCCAGCCGTTGAGATTCTTGGTTTCGGTCCGCTCGATCAGTCCACCGAGCACGTTGGCCTCGCCGTCCTTAAGGCGAATGTCATGCTCGATCTTGCGCGTGCTTATGACCGGCTGGTTGATGCCGCCGATGCTGCTGGTGCCGGCAAGCGCCGATACTTCGACGCTGAGCTTCATGCTGACATCGCCATCCGGATGCACGCGCGGCGTAACATCGATCTTGACGCCGACGTCGAGATACTGAAACTGCGTATTGACCAGCGGGTTCACCACGCCAGCTCCGCCGCCGACGCCCACGCCCACGCCTGCCTGGAAGCTGCCTGTGGCGACCGGCACTCGATCGCCGATGGTCAGCGTCGCCTTCTCACCGTCAGAAACTCGAACCTCAGGATCCTGAATGATCTTCGTCTTGTTGTCGGTCAGAATGGCGTTAGCCGTCGCGCCGGGCAGCGTCAGGCTGTAGTCAGCTCCCGAGAGATTCCTGAGGCTGTCCAGGGTGATCTGCCCTACGCTTGAGGAGGAAGAAGAGCTGCTGCTCGAGCTGGTGCTTGGCTGCACGGAGGTGCGAGGGGTGAACGAAGCCACGACGCTCTGGCCCGGGAATATGCCGAGGTCGCGCAGGCGGTCCACGCTGGCCGAAAGCACCTGGACATGCACGAGAACCTCGGGCTTGGCCTTGTCGATATCCCGGATGATCTTGGAAGCCAGCTCAAGCTTATCGGGCGTGTCCCGGACGACGATCGCGTTCTGGGAATTCACCTGCGTGACCCGGCGCAAGTCGAGAAGCTGGCGCAACCCCGTCACGATTTCCGTCAGTTCCTGGGCCGTAATGGTGTTGGAGAGGTAGAACGTTTGTACGACTTCGTCCTCCACATCCTTGCGCTTTTGCGGATTGTCAGGAGCAACGAAGATCACGCTGCTCGTCAGAGGCTTCCAGAAGGCCTTGCTCTCGAGCGCCACGGCATCCAGCGCCTGGTCGAGCCTGACGTTCGGCAATTCGACGGGAATCCGGCGCGACGTGAAATCCGGGTCGAAGATCACGCTCAGCCCGCAGAGCTTCGCGATGGTCTCGAAAACGACGCGCGAGTCGTTGGTCATCTTCAGATTGACCGGTTCGCATGAAACCGGCTTCAGCTCGGGCGGGCCCGCGAGCAGGTTCTCTTCTTCCGGCGTACTCGTGCTGAGGGGCTTCGGGGCCGTGGCTGCAGACGCAGCCGCGATCAGTTCCATCGTGCGCTTCACTTCCTGCGCGGCCGCGGAATTCGAAGAGTCGATGGCTTGGGCTTTTTGGAATTCCCCGAGGGCGAACTGCAGGTCGCCTTTTTGGAGAGCTTTTTCGCCTTGCTCGACGTGAAACTGGCCGGCCTCGAAGCGCATCTGGGTGACCCGGACTTTGTACTCGGCGTCGTTGGGCGAGGCTCGCAGGGCGCGCTCGTAGCTGACGAGGGCTGTATCATAGTCCTGCAAGGATTCGGCCTTGCGGCCCGCGTCGTAATCCTGATTTCCCTTGGGACAGCCGTTCAGGAACACGGCCGCGAGAGCCAAGAGACACAAATATGCTATGCGGCGCAAACAGATCCTCCGCGGGACGCCCTTGTTCCTAAGGAGTCTAGCACCCGAGCTAAGATGCGGCAAGGAACCGCTCCGTTGCCGGTTGCCCCGGTTAACATGCCTTTTGTGGCCAATGCGTTACAGGAAGATGAAAGTCTCACTACGCCAGCAGAAACCCGCTGGATTCCGTCACTTGCGGCCTCTCTCTCGCGGCGGCTATGATAGCCGGGCCGTGAAATCCGCTACGAAAAAGAAGGAGTGGGAAGGCGTCAAGATCGTCGCCCAGAACCGCGCCGCC